>Ga0136557_1001675_pt1 | contig 13796 bp, 9 predicted proteins | sample AntRauTorckE6832_FD_104796 | JGI IMG/M metagenome (GOLD analysis project Ga0136557, IMG submission 104796) | Saline lake microbial communities from Rauer Islands, Antarctica - Metagenome Torckler E6 #832 | ecosystem: Environmental > Aquatic > Non-marine Saline and Alkaline > Saline | place...
CTTTAATATCTTCGCTCATAAATTGGTATTAGTCTCAATATCTGTTGGTACGTCTATCTTGTATTCAATGTAAACTTCCTTTCTTAAATCATCCATCCACTCTTGTAAAACCCTGTATTGTTTTTGCTGAAGGGCAATGTTTTTAATTCTTTCATAATCTTGGTCCAAATTGGCAATATGCTCTGGAATTTGTCTGTCTAGGCGAATAATGCGGTAAGCTTCACTATTAGTTTCTCGCAGTGTGAAAGATCGGGGCTCAGAAATAGTCCCAACTTCATCCATCAATAATACAACACGGTACATAGCAGGTTCTAACCGATTTAGGGGAATAAGACGCTCTCCTGATTCCTGGTCAAATATTTTACCGCCAGAATTTGCAGTAGATGGATCTTCACTAACTTTACGTGCTACATCAGCAAAATCCACATCTAAATTATTAACAATACTATCCCGAATGGCTGTTAATTTATCAATGGCATATTGTTCATCTAAGTCCTCTGAATCTACAGCAATAAGAATATGATTAGTATTAATACGATCACCAATTCTTTCATTAAGCTGGATAATATGATAGCCAAATTGAGTTTCTACAACTTGTGAGATGCCACCTGGCTGAAGAGCAGAAGCAGCAGCTGAATATTCAGAAACTAACTCGTCAAGGCCTAAAACAGGCAACTTACCGCCGTTTCGCGCTGAGTTAGTATCATCGCTATGTCGAGTAGCAAGTTCTTCTATAGATTTACCATGTACTACAATTGAATCACGAAGCTGTTGAGCAAACTCACGAGATTCTGCTTTAGCGTTCTCGTTAGCAGGAGGAACAATTACAATTTGAGATAGTGCCACTTGTTCGGGGATGGAGGGGAGGGAATCTGTTGGAATTGCATTAAAAAATTCTTCTACTTCAGGACGGGTTATCTTTACTGATTGCTGTTTCTGCTGCTGAACCATACTGGCTGTTATTTGCTGACGAAACTGTTCTCTGAAATCCGCTTTTATCTGTATAATGGATTTCCCAAATGCCTGTTCTAACGCTTGTTCTGAACCTGCCTGACCTACCAGCTGCCGTATTCGCTGATCCATTCGTTGATCTACTTCCTCATTTGAGACAACCATAGAATCGATCTCTGCTTTTTCCAAAAGCACTTTTCGGTCAATTTCCTGCTCAAGAAATGTAAACCAAAGTTCACGACTGAATTCCATATTCTCACCAGACGCACGTGCCTGCCTCAGATAATCAGATACAAGCTGATCAACATCCGATTTAAGAATTACATTATCATTAACGTGTGCTATAATTTGATCAGCAAGTTGTCGGTTTTCCTGTGCCTGTACCTGATTTGTTATAAGTGTAAAGCTGAAAATGAAAAGGAGGGATAAAACTATGTTTTTGTAATTCATTCTTTATTAATTCGAAGAAACAGCATTTTCATTTGCTGAATCAAGATTGTTTGGGGCGTTATAAATTTTAATTTCGTTATTTGCCTGAGCCTGAAGATAAAGATTCTTTACGTATGTATTGAAAGCTCTTTTACGTTTCTCCAGCGTCAACCATTCCTTGATTTGATCAATAAGCCAATCTAACTCAGGATGATCTCCTTCAGGCTTCTCATCTAATAACTGAACAAAGTGGAATTCATTGCCCGAAATATAGGTTGGTGAAATTTCTGAAGGGCCAATAATGGAAAGGTATCGGTTCAAGGTTTCATGCTCTCCAGCAGCAATCGAAATGGGCCAAAAGCGCTCCGATTCCCTTATCTTGAGATCTGCATATTTGGAATATTTTCGAGCTACTTCTTCCCATGAAACCCCTTGCATCAGTTCCCGTTTTGCATTTTCAGCATCGGTATTACTTTCTGCAATCAAGTGGCGATAGCGGATGTATTGCTCATCAAGTACAAACTTTTCCCTGTTCTGCTGGTAATAATTTCGTGCTTCGAAATCGCTTATCTCCATCTCGTCTTCAAATTCTGAGATTATGTAATTCTGAACTTCCTGCAGAATAAATTCTTCTTGAAGACGCTGAATCTTCTTTTGAATATCCTGCCGGGAACTGAAATTAAGGCGTTCTGCTTCCTCTAAAATTATCCGCCGTTGCACCCAATCTTGCACATAGTTTACGTAGGCAACGGTACTGTCTTGATCAAAAATGTGCTCAGGTATGTTTTCTCTAGCTTCAGCTCTTGTTAGCGATGTACTACCAACTTCAGCAAGTAGTTCCGGCTTGTCACCAGGACTTATGCTGCAGCCAGCGAACACAATAGTAAAAAGAGGAAGAAGGATTGGGTTGAATTTCATCTTAATTAGGAGTCTTGCTGAAAGGCCTTTATTAGATTATCGAAATTAGGCTGTATATCATAATTTTGCCGTAATTCTTGCATCCATTCTTGTTCTCTTTGAGGTTGAAAATCTGAAACCAGACGACTAAAAGCTTCTTCAAATGTCATGGGGCGTTCTGGTAATCTCTCTTCAAGCCAAAACACGGCTTTGTTACTATTATATTCAAAGATCTCTGAAAAACTTTGCTCATCCATATTTGAAAGCCTATCAAAAGGGGGAGTATTAAATGAAGAGGATGAATCTTTACTTACTGCAAGCCGATCAATATTAGATCTGAGGCTGTCTAAGTGACCACCTTCATTTACAAATTCGATAGCATGTTGAATGGTAGAATCTGCTCTGGCTCTTAGTAAATAATAAAAGGGCCGACGTGGGTATGAGTATTGTTCAATATTATTCTCATAAATTGATTGCAATCGAGAAGAATCTACAGTTGCAGAGCTCCAGATCTTATTTTCATTAATATTATAGACTACCAGCCCATCACGATAATTTTTTGATTGTTGTTCAAATCCAGGATTTTGCTTTAAGGTAATCTCAATTATGAGATCATCTATTGTATACTCTTTAAACTCCTCAAACCACCGATCATTAAAAACTGAAGCTTGTTTACTGTCATGATTTTTTGAGACATAACGGTGGAAATCTTCCAAACTTTGATTTTGACCATCTATAGTATATAGAGTTTGGTTACGGTCTACTTGCAAAGGAGGGAGGTTAGAAATACGAACCGTATCAAATGAGACGACCCAGTTTCTATATTCCACCAACACATCTTCATTTACTTCTGAAGTTAGGTTTTCTTTAAGGTAATTGAGTACAAATTCGTTGTTCTCTTCATAATAAGAACTTTCAGAAAGCTGATTCATCAGTACTTCATTGCGAGCGGCTTCTGAGGGATAACTTTCAACAGAATCGATCTTGAGAATTTGGTAACCATAACTAGTGTTGATTGGCTCAGAATAGTCTTTATCAGGGTCGAGTGTCATAACTGCTTCCAAAAAATCAGCATTAAAATTCTCACGGTAACTGATCCAGCCAATATTTCCACTATTTCTCGCAGACGCTCCATCTTCAGAATATGCTCTGACTACTTCTTCCCAAGTATCACCTTGTTCTAATTTAGAATAAGCTTCTTCAATTTTTTGCAATCCGGTACTGTCGTTTGTCGCACGTACATAAATATGTTTAGTAAGCCGTGCTGGAATTCGCCCTCTAACATCCTGAAGCAGTACAATATGATATCCAAACTGGGTTTTAAAGGGTTCGGATACTTCTCCAATTTCAAGAGAATAAGCCTGATCTTCAAAAGGCTTGACTGTTCTGCCCGCTGAAATCCAGGGTAAAGCACCACCCATACTTCGGCCATTTGCTACGGATGAATAATCTTTATTTAACTCATTTAGATCTGCGCCTTTTAGTATTTGAGTCCTCGCCATATTGAGCTTTGCAATTATATCTGCCTCTTGCTGTGGGGTTGCATTTTGGGGAGGGACGATAAGAATGTGGAAGGCCTTTAACTCTTTATCAAACCTGCTTTTAAATTCTTCAAAAGCAGCAGGTTTAATCTCTTTTTGAAGCCAATAGGCATAAGCGGCCTGCTTGGCATATTGTTTATGCTCTTGAATGAGGGTAGTATCTTGGTAATATCCTTCTTCACGGGCTTGAATTAACTTAGCCTTATAGTCAAGATAGATAGGGAGGAAGTCTTCGAGTGCCCCATATTCAGTCGTCCCGGCTTCACCAGTAGTAAAATTTTTAATTAACTCCTGATACCTAACAACCTGGTCTCCAACCGTTCCGACTACGATTTGGTCTGTATTAGATTGAGGATATAGTGACAACGGAACCATTAAGACAAAGAGAATTCCGTACAACAAAGATTTAGTTATACTCGCCATTGCGAATTAAATTTTAAGTTTATTTAGTAGTTCTTATTAATGTTAAAAAAGCATCCCTGCGAAAGTAGCAGTCATCAAATTAGCAAGGGTTCCAGCAAAAACGGCCTTGATCCCAAACTTAGCTATATCTGATTTTCTACTTGGTGCCAGCCCTCCAATACCACCTATCTGAATGGCTATAGATGATAGATTGGCAAAACCGCACAACGCAAAAGTTGCCATCGCTATTGTTTTAGGTGAAATGTTTGCAGCACTTACCTCTTCAGCAAGCTTCAGGTATGCAACAAACTCATTCAAAACAATTTTAGTACCTAATAAGGAACCCATGTTAACGGCATCAGCCCATGGCACACCGATCAGCCATGCGATAGGGGCGAAGATCCAGCCTAATACCATCTCTATTGTGAGGCTTTCACCTAACATAGAAGTTATCCCTGTTAGATCACTTCCCCACCCAAGTATACCATTAAACATTGCAAGTAATGCTATGAACGCCAATAACATAGCACCTACATTTAAAGCGAGTTTTAGTCCAACGCCTGCACCGGTTGCTGCGGCGTCAATACCATTAGCATCTGTTTTCTCAACATTCATAGATACTTCACCTTTTGTAACCGGTTCTCCATCTTCAGGGTATAGCATTTTAGCGATTACAAGAGCAGCCGGAGCGGCCATTAAGCTGGCTCCCAAAAGTCGTTCAGCAAATAATTGTTGGGCCACGATAATTTCAAGACCATTGGCTTCGGCAAATGGGGCCCCAAGCATAGCCACATAGGCCGCAAGCACGCCTCCGGCAATAGTTGCCATTCCACCGGTCATTACTACCATCAACTCAGATTTAGTTAGCCTTTTGATATAGGGCTCAATAACAAGCGGGGCTTCTGTTTGACCTACAAAAATATTAGAGACTACCGACAGTGTTTCAGCTCCTGACGTTCCCAAAAGCTTCTGCATTCCTCTTGAAACTATACGTACTATGAATTGAAGAATTCCATAATGATATAGAATGGCTGTTAAAGAGGCGAAAAACACTATAGTAGGCAATACCTGGAACGCAAAAAATACCCCTAAGCTATCGGGGTGTTCAGGGCCTTGACCTAATCTCCCAAAAATAAATGAAGCTCCTTCAGTGGTATAATTCAATACTACTACGAAAAAACCGGCTATTTCCTGAAATAGAACCATTGGCCAGCCAAGGGGTCCCCAAAAAGCACCAAGTACATCGGCTTTCAGAATAAAGATGGCCAGTAGAAACTGAATACCAATCCCGATTCCTACCAATTTCCAGTTAATATTTTTCCTGTTATTACTAAATATATAGGCGAGCCCAAGAATACTCACCATCCCGATTAGTCCACGTATAATTTCCATTAGGTATGCTCTTTGTTTATTTCTTCTTTCTGTGTTTTTTCCTTCATTCTGGAATTTTTAATTTCCGGATTTGTAAAGGGAGTGATTGGCCGTCCTCTGCGTTTGTCAACCGGTGGGCGAAAACAGTGCCTGGCCCGGGGTTCATATACATCATATTCACCAACTAAAACCTGTCCTTCTTTTTCAACAGTACGCTGAGAGTAATGCGCCATGGTTCCGCTTTCGGAGCAAACAGCGTGTAGCTTAGTTACAAATTCAGCAATAGCCAGCAGGTAGGGCATAGGACCAAAGGGGTTTCCTTCAAAATCCATATCAAGGCCGGCAACAATAACACGCTTCCCATCATTAGCCAGAGAGTTTGCTACATCTACAACCCGATCATCAAAAAACTGTGCTTCATCAATACAAACCACTTTAGCGTCACTCGTTAGCAGTACGATCTGATCGGCTGTGTCTACTAAGATACTTGGTAAGGCCGTTTCATTATGAGATACCACTTCCTCCTCACTATATCTTTTATCTAAGGCTGGTTTTACGACAACAACCTTTTGTCCCGCAATATGCGCGCGTTTTGCCCGGCGGATTAATTCTTCCGTTTTACCGCTAAACATGCCGCCGCAGACTACTTCTATCCATCCAAATTCGCGTGGTGCTAACGAAGGTTCGTTAATCATTAACTTAATTTATTCTTGTTTGAACCTAAATATTTTGAGGTTGGAATATATCAGGCGAACGGGAGAAAAGGAAAGAGTAAAAGAGTGGATTTATAATTTTGACTAATAGACTCCTGCATAACGGATTTAATCTTTTAATTAGCTGGATTTTGAGGCATTTAATTCAGATTGAACTCTTCAATCCTCACGATATTTATGTATCTTCGATTATTCATCTATACTAATAGAAAGACTTGAGCAAAACTGATTTACAGCAACAGCTATTGCAAAAAATTGAGCAGGGGTTACAAAACCTAGACATTCCTATATATCCCAAAAATTTATATGAGCCGTACTCTTACGCGATTACGGTTGGGGGAAAGCGAATTCGCCCTATGCTAACTTTGTTAGCTGCGGGCCTTTGCAAGGGAACAATAGATAATGCATTACCTGCTGCTTTGGCTATAGAAGTTCTTCATAACTTCACCCTTGTACATGATGATATTATGGATAGTGCCGAAACCCGGCGTGGCAAGCCCAGTGTCTTTAAAAAATGGAACCAGGATATTGCTATTCTTTCCGGAGATGTGATGTTTGCACATGCTTATCGACAGTTACAATTTTATGGGGAGGATGAATTTTATTCGAAAGAAGAGTTTGCAGCCCTGTTTCAATCCTTTTCAAAAGCCATAATAACGGTATGCGAAGGACAGGCTTTGGATATGGAATTTGTAGCCCGCACCGATGTAACTCACCAAGAATACATCCAGATGATAGCCGGCAAAACAGCAGCTTTATTAAGCGGATCTTTAGAAATGGGAGCAATAGCTGCACACGCGTTACCCCAAAAAAGAAATGAACTTGCTAAATTAGGGTATGAGATGGGTATTGCCTTTCAGATACAAGATGACCTTTTAGATGCCACTGCCGATCCTGAAAAGTTCGGAAAACGTCCTGGAGGAGATATTTTTGAAGGAAAGAAAACATATCTTACCATACTTGCGTTAGAACGGGCAGATAATGAACAGTCATTTTTTATAAAGCGCACTTTGGATGATAGCCAACCTGCCGCGGAGGCTGTAAACAAAGTGTTGCAAATAATGTTAAACCTGAATGTTATAGATGATGTAGCTGACGAAGTAAATCAACACTATCAGAAATCACGAAAACTACTAGACAACTTTGAATCTTCAGAATACAAAAAAGAGCTTGAAAATCTTCTTATCTTCTTACAAAATCGCGATCACTAAAGCACAACAATTTTTACCAATGCGAAACAAACTTATAGGTATCCTTAGTTTATTATTCATCTTTTCAGCCTGCCAGGATGATAAGTTAATTAAACGAGGCGATTCTACAGAAGTGGCCTACGGAAAAGCCATGGCATTTTATGAAGCTGAAAACTACCGCGAGGCTGCTAAAGCGTTTGATACGATTACACGGACGGCACAAGGAACTGAATATGGGCAAGAAGCTCAATATTACCTTGCTGAAAGCTATTATTTAGACGAGCAATTTTTGCTTGCTGCTTCTGAATATGACCGTTATGTAAGTTATTACCCACAGGATGAACGTCGTCCCGAAATGGAATATAAAGCTGCTATGAGCTACTACAATCTGAGTCCGCGCTTTAAATTAGACCAAACGCGAACCCGAACAGCTATAGAGCGATTCCAGCTTTTTATAAGTCGTTACCCTAACTCGGAAAAAGTTCCTGAAGCTGCGAATCGAATTGATGAGCTTCGGAATAAACTGGCTGAAAAATCTTACAATGCTGCATTATTTTACGTTCGTACTGAGCAATACAAGGCAGCAACTATTTACCTGGAAGAAACTATTGATCAATTCCCAGAATCGGAATGGGCGGCTAAGGCATTAGTAGATCAGGCCAGAACTTATATAGAGTATGCCAATAATAGTGTAGTCGAGAGGCAAGCAGAGCGTTACACCAGTGCTATAGAGGCTTATGAAACTTTTATACAGTTATTCCCCGAGAATGAATTAAGAGCTGAGATTGAAAACCTACATGATGAAGCTCAGCAAAAATTGGCTAATATAGAGACCTCAGAAGTTACAGCCTCAGACCAAGACTGATGTCTGAGCATATTGGATTATTAGGGGGTACGTTTGATCCGGTACACTTGGGACATATTTCTATAGCCGAGTCATTTTTAGACTCGGATATGATCGACCGGTTATGGATTTTACTTACTCCATATCCACCCCACAAACAAGCCCATACCAAAACCGCTTATGACATGCGGTTACAAATGATTAAAAATGCTTTTTCAGGCAACGATCATATTCAGATATGTACCATTGAAAACGAATTACCCAAGCCTTCCTATAGTGTTCAAACCATTAGGCATCTAAAAGAAAAGTATCCAGATTACAATTTCTATTTTTGTATGGGGGAAGACAGCCTCGCCTCTTTTAATAGCTGGAAGGACTACACCAAGATATTGGAGGAATGCAAACTTCTTGTAGCTCACCGCCCCGGGGCCATCCATGACAATGTTGAAGACAACATACTAAAGCATACTCACTTTGTAGAACACTCTCCGGTTGAAATATCTTCTTCCCAAATAAAGAAGCGAACCAGAAAAGGCAAAACTATTGTCGGCCTTGTTCCAGAGTCTGTAATAAAAATCATTGAAAAAGAGCATTTATATAGGTAAATACAGCCATTCATAAATCAAATTTAAGAATGGCATTATCTCGTAAAAACTTTCTCAAAGTATCTGCTTTAGCTTCTTTTGGCGGATTTTCCCTTGCTTCCTCTAAACCAGTAAGAAACTCTTTGGAAGGGGAAAAGAAGCTTATAAAACCACGGGTCTTAAAACATGGTGATACCATTGGCTTGATAGCCCCTGCAAGTCCCATTTATGAGCAATCCGATTTTAACAAAATGCTTGAAGATATTCGAGGATTGGGTTTCAGGATCAAGCTTGGGCAACATGTGCAAAAACGAAATGGCTATTTAGCGGGAAGCGATACCGAACGTGCACAAGATGTAATGGACATGTTTGAAGATCCTGAAGTTAATGGCATAATATGCACAAGGGGTGGATGGGGAAGTAATCGTATTTTAGAGCATCTCAACTTTGATCTGGTACGCAAAAACCCCAAAGTGTTTTGTGGCTTTAGTGACATCACTTCATTGCACATGGCTTTTTATACTCAAAGTGGACTGCATACCTTTCATGGGCCAGTGGGTAAATCTGTGTGGAATGATTATACTACCAACGCATTTCGACAAGTGCTTGAGCAAGGGGAAAAACCACAATTCAGAATCCCCAGAGATGCAGATGAAAGTTTTACTATAACCGCAGGTAATGCTAAGGGTAAATTATTGGGTGGGAATTTATCGGTACTTGTCTCTATGATAGGTTCGGACTATCTGCCGTCTTTTGAAGACAGTATTCTATTTCTGGAAGACATCGGGGAAAGTGTATATCGTATCGACCGGATGTTGACTCAACTGAAAATGGCTGGAATCCTGGATCAACTTTCGGGATTTATTTTTGGGAAATGTACCGACTGTTCTGCCGGTGAAAACAGTTTGAGCCTCAACCAGGTATTTGAAGATCACATCAGCCCGCTTGGTATACCGGCTTTCTATGGAGCCATGATCAGCCACGAGGATAACAACCTGACTTTACCTATAGGCATCCGGGCAGAAATGGATACACAGATAAAAACAATTCGACTTCTTGAGCCTGCGGTGATCACCTGATTTTTTGATTAGTTTCTGAATACATAAATTTAATTTTAATACAGTATCATTCTCGTGCTATCGCTTTTGGGAAGCCAAAGAAATGGGTTAGGATTTTTGCCGGTCTGAGGATTGAATAGGGAATAAAACTCAAGTTCGAATTAATTTCTTATGAAGAGTAACTTGTTTCAAATATTTCGTATTTAACGTGAGTTCGAGATAAGGTCTCTAAAGTTGTCATCCTGAACGCTTAAAAAATCTATTATTCACATTTGTTTTATGCAAAGGACTTAGTCCTACTACTGGTGTGATCTCAACATATAAAACTAACTAAGCAATTCAGACTTTGCCCCGAGAATTCGGGGTCGCGGGATACAATGTAAACCTGATTATAGTGCAAATGCACTCTAGGTGGCAAGCAAGGGCTAATTTTTATCGAATTCACGTTAATTAATAAACTTGAAGGACTACACTAACTATAACTAAACCTATGATTATGATGATAACGAAACGATCATTTTGGGGTATGATAGCTGTGATGCTTTTTATCAGTCTAAGCTATTCTCAATATGCCCATGCCTATACTTTTGAAATTGAACAAGACACTACGGCATCAGATACTTCTGGAATAGCCAAAGCGGAAAATGACCTGCCGATGGAGCCAGGTCGTATCATTGAGTTTACCACCAATGAAGGCACATGGATGTCTTTAGATATCAGTCCCGATGGGAACCATATTGTCTTCGATCTGATGGGTGATATCTATCAGATTCCCTCTACAGGAGGACAAGCAGAACAGCTTACCGACGGAATGGCTTTTGATACACATCCCCGCTACAGTCCAGATGGTAAGTATGTATTGTTTACCTCAGATGCTTCTGGGGCTGAAGATCTGTTTATTGTTAATGTTGATGACACTTCCGAAGTTGAACAAATAACCCGAGGTGGAAACACCCGTTATACTAATGCCGACTGGACACCCGATGGAGAATATATCATTGCTTCACGCGGCGGGTTGACTCCGAAACTATGGTTATTCCATAAAGAAGGAGGCAGTGGTACGGCTTTGGTTGGAGAGCCCGGCAATCTAAAAATCATAGACCCAACTATTTCTCCTGATGGAAACCACATTTACTTTTCTCAGCGCAACGGTGCGTGGGATTATAATGCCCAGCTTCCTCAATACCAGGTTGGTATGTATAACCGCGAAACTGGAACACTCGAAACGGTAACTTCCCGGTATGGCTCAGCTTTTACACCTACGATATCCCATGATGGTAAATGGCTGGTTTATGGCTCCCGTTATGAAGAAAAAACCGGACTTGTATTACGCGAAATGGAAACCGGTGATGAAAACTGGTTAGCATATCCTATACAAAGGGATGATCAGGAATCTATTGCAACGATGGGTGTGTTGCCTGGAATGACATTTACCCCCGACAATAAAAGACTTCTAACTTCATACGATGGAAAGATTTACAGTATTGATATAGAATCAAAAGAAGCGGAAGAAATTCCTTTTGAAGTTAATGCTCATCTTGAAATGGGTCCAGAGGTATTTTTCAAATATCCCATCAACAATGAGAACGAAAAGCTTGCTACCCAGATCAGGGATGCAACCCCTTCACCAAATGGAGAGCAACTGGCTTTTACGGTTTTAGATAAATTATATGTGCAAGATCTACCCGATGGTGAACCCCGAAGGTTAACAAATACTGATTTTGTGGAAGCATATCCAACTTGGTCACCAGATGGGGAATGGATCGTATATGCTACCTACGATGCCGAAGATGGCGGAGCCTTATACAAAGTGAATCCCAATGCGCGACGGGTTCGTCCTGAGAAAATTACGGAAACTCCGGGTATTTATAGCCTGCCCGCATGGTCTTATAACTCCGATAGAATTGTGGCCGTTTGGGGTCCAAATAGAAGTTATCAGCAAGATCATGGTAGTTCAGCCCAAGACTTGGTTTGGGTTTCACCAAGTGGAGGAGAAGCTAATTTTATTGCCAAAAGAGAAGGAAGAAGTAATCCTCATTTTGTGAAAGACAATGACCGGATCTACCTCAATCGCGGTAATGGTACGCTGCTTTCACTGCGATGGGATGGAACCGATGAGGAAGAACACATCCGAATTACCGGTATAAGAACATCAGGTTTTGGTGAATTTGGTGAGAATTACCCATCACCGGAACAACTTCACCCAGAAGAGGATGCACGTGAAAATAGTCCTCCGTCTTCTGCTGAAGAAGTTAGAATGGCTCCAGAAGGAGATCAGGCTATGGCAAAAATAAATAATGATATATATATAGTTACCGTACCGATTGTAGGTGGTGATACGCCAAATATATCGGTTGCCAATGCTGATAATGCAGCATTCCCGGCTAAGAAATTAACGACTATAGGTGGACAATTCCCTCGCTGGTCGGATGATGCCGGTTCTGTACACTGGTCTATTGGCCGTGGGCATTTTATTTTCAATCTTGATGATGCCGAGGCTTATGCCGATAGCGTAGAAGCCGCAAAGGAAGCTGAAGAAGAATTGAAAAAAGAAGAAACCGAAGATGAAGGCGACGAAGAATCCGATGAGGAAAATGAGGAGTCAGCCGAAGAGGAAGAGGATGAAAAAGAAGATGAAGGATACAAACCGGTTGAGTTGAGTATCGACGTTACGATCAACCGTGATATCCCGGAAGGAACCATTCTGCTTACTAATGCTCGCGTCATTACTATGAATGGTGATGAAGTTATTGAAAACGGCGATATTTTGGTTCGCAACAACCGTATTGTGGAAGTAGGAAGGAACCTTAATGCACCTTCCGGAGCCGAAACAATGGATATGAGTGGTAAGACCATCATTCCTGGTTTTGTGGATACCCACGCTCACCTTTGGGCAACTTTTGGACTCCACAAGCAAAATTTCTGGGGTTATGCTGCAAACCTAGCCTATGGGGTAACTACAACCCGTGATCCTCAAACAGCCACTACCGATGTGTTAACCTATTCCGATATGGTTGAAAGTGGTGAAATGCTTGGTCCACGTGTTTTCTCGACCGGACCGGGACTTGGATACTGGGCATACAACATCCAAAGCCTCGATCACGCCAAAGATGTGATGATGCAGTATAGCAAGTACTACGATACCAAAACCATTAAGATGTACTTGGCTGGAAACCGAGAACAACGACAGTGGATCTTAATGGCAGCAAGAGAGCAAAGCATAATGCCAACTACTGAAGGCGCGCTCGACTGGAAACTGAATATGTCTCAACTTATTGACGGATATCCCGGGCATGAGCATTCATTTCCGATTCATCCTATATATAAGGATGTGATATCAACTACCGCCCAAGCTCAAATGGCTGTAACACCAACTTTACTTGTTTCTTATGGTGGCCCATGGGCAGAAAATTATTTCTACTCACGTGAAAATCCATTTTTTGATAATAAGCTTCGAAGATTTACTCCTTATGAAGAACTAGCTTCAAAATCACGCCGACGACCGGGTTGGTTCCATGATGATGAGCATGTGTTCCAAAAACACGCAGAATTCCAAAAAGATCTAAAAGAAGCCGGTGGTCTTTCGGGTGTTGGAAGTCATGGCCAGCTACAGGGACTTGGTTACCATTGGGAATTATGGGCGATGGCCTCCGGCGGCATGGATAATCATGATGCTTTACAAGTTGCGACTATAGATGGAGCTACAGCTATTGGGCTTGATGGTGACATTGGAACCCTCGAAGCTGGCAAGCTTGCAGATTTCATAATTCTTAATGAAAATCCATTAGAAGATCTTCGCCATACCAATACTATTGA
>Ga0136557_1001676_pt1 | contig 13793 bp, 20 predicted proteins | sample AntRauTorckE6832_FD_104796 | JGI IMG/M metagenome (GOLD analysis project Ga0136557, IMG submission 104796) | Saline lake microbial communities from Rauer Islands, Antarctica - Metagenome Torckler E6 #832 | ecosystem: Environmental > Aquatic > Non-marine Saline and Alkaline > Saline | place...
CCACGCCCTGGATCCTTTTCCGGCAGCCCCTTTAATTTTCTCTCACCGAGCAACAACAGCCTCCTGGTGCTTGGTTCCAGCGGCACAATCCCTCTTTTCCAACTCAATCGCTGGTGGTCACTTATCTCGGCGAGCTACCTCCATGGCAGCCTGCTCCACATTGTCTTCAACATGATCGCACTCTATCAACTGGGCCCCCTTGTCATACGCGAATACGGCATACGCCGAATGGTCGCCATTTACACCCTGAGCGGTATTGTCGGTTACCTTATCTCTTCCATACTCGGCGTGCGCTTTACCATCGGTGCATCTGCCGCGGTGTGCGGTTTGATCGGAGCGGCACTTTACTACGGCAAAAGTCGGGGCGGAGCCTACGGCAAGGCCATCTATTCACAGATCGGCGGCTGGGCTCTGGGAATTTTTCTCTTTGGTCTGCTGGTTCCAGGAATTAACAATTTCGGTCATGCGGGAGGCATGCTGGGCGGCGCGCTGCTGGGATATATTCTCGGCTACCAGGAGCGCTCGCGGGAGACAATCTTTCACAGTTTTTTGAGCATGATCTGCATCGCCATCACCGGGCTGGTCCTGGTCTGGTCAGTGGTCAACGGAATTGCCTTTCTGGTGCTTGCACCGTAACTCATACGGCTCCTTCTTTGATAGCCACCGAAATCAAGTGGGTGGCCCGTCTGGAACTGGGTGCGGTCCGGCAGGTGGAGATCTTTGCCACCGGTCCATACCCGGAAACGAACCATTATCGTTCACACACACTTGAGCGTTAACATAGACGCCACCCCAAAAACGACGGGGTGAACGAGGACAGAGCAGGCGCACCACTTACCCACATATCTTGTCGAAAGGAGAAGAATGAAGCGCGCATTTACTGTTTTGACATCGGCCCTGAGGATACTCGCCCTCTTGTTTTTTGTCGCCACAAGTGGCTGCAAGGAGAATGGCTGGCACAATGCCCGCCGTGATTCAGCCGGCATCGCTCCCGTCCCTGAAAACACTCCGGAGGCGGTACTGCAAGTCTACGGTGCCGATGCCTGGGGCTGGCGCGGCTGGTTCGCCATCCACACCTGGATTGCAGCCAAACCCGCAGACGCATCATCCTATACCGTCCTCGATGTCACCGGCTGGCGCGGCAGGGGTGGAGGCTCGGTAGTGCGCATCCGGGAGGATATTCCCGATCGCTACTGGTTCGGCGCCAAGCCCAGGATCATCGCCGAGTATAGGGGAGATGGTGTTGACAAACTCATAGCAGACGTCCTCGATGCAGCCAACAACTACCCCTGGAAGAGAACCTACAAGGGCTTTCCCGGCCCCAACAGCAATACCTTCACCGGCTGGATAGGAAGGGAGGTACCGCGGCTGGACCTCCAATTGCCCTTTTCCGCCATTGGTAAAGGATACCAAGAAGAGTAGAGAATACAACCACAAGAAACTGTGCTGCTTTCGCGGCCTGGAGAAAGAACAAACCTGGAATGTACGTACAATTAATCTCTACAATCTAAAACTATCAAATAATTTCCAACTTCTCTTTTTACTCTTTCAAAATATTCTTCGGGAAAATTACGGAAAAAAAAAGTTGAATGAATTATCACATCATTTTTTGTGACACGAATCATTTCAGAAATAATCCTTTTTACGTATCTTTGTTTTTTCACTTTTTCTTGCAACGGAGTTAATGATTTATCCACCTCTTCCATTTTTGTCCTATACCAAATAGTAGGAATCCCCGAACCAAAACAAAAATCAAAAGAATTATCCTTAAATGGAAAATACGGATCAATGATATCTCCCTTAACAACACGTATCCCCTTATAGTCCAACGCCTCCAAATGACACATATTATTATCATAACAAATAACCTTTTGGGGACTATACATTGAGCCGATGGAAACACTGCCACAACATAAATCCAAAACTTTACCCTCTAACAGGACACCTGAATCCTTAACTCTTTTTTTAAGACGATTCCTAACTCCTCTTGCATGCTGAATAGGTGTCTTTTTCATTATTGTAGGATAAGTCGACTTGTTCTAAGCATGGTTTAATCTTCCCATAAACTTAATCCTCGAGCAGTTGCCCTTACATACATTATCCTCATTTTTTCATGTTTTTCTATTAATTTTCCTCTTTACTCATCATCCATAGCATCTTTCCGCATACCCAGAGGGATTCGTTTTTCCCGGTAACTGCTCACAGGGCACCAGGGCTCCCCGCGAACCACCTGGCTTACGTATGACCAATACGCTTCCCCCATAAGTAGTTACCTCAGCTGAGCAATACTTGACAAAACTCCATGCTGATACCGACATCCAAATAGGTGATAGTTTTTTATCACCGTCTTCTTGTAAAGATAAAGTCCCGTTTCCTTGAGATGGTGGCCAAACTGGACCACTTTTTTATTCTGGCATGATGGGCAGAACCATCTTCCCCGACAACTGAATGCCAGAATACGCTCGTGATTGCAATTTGAACATTTTATCCGGCAAATCCTTCGCTCAGATCACCGCATTCGAGGTATTTTCGCACAACATGCGGAATTACCAGCCGGAAAAAGCCGTATTGCCGCTGGGAAAGTCGCAGAATCTTCGATGTCCAGAGGGGGAGTATGCTTACGTCAGATCGACGAATACACAGAGGTACGGCTGGCAGGCTCCACCCATATTTTCCTGGGCGAACTGCCGGATCGACTCGACGAGCTCGACCGCGCCAAACCGGTTGTCACCTTCTGCGGCAGCGGCAAGCGCGCCATTATCGCCGCCTCCATACTCAAAAAGAACGGCTTCGATCAGGTCGCGGACAACCTCGGCTCCATGCAAGCCTGCAAAAATGTCGGCTGTGAACTGACGGAGGCCTAAACACCATGGAGATCATCATAGAATTTTTACGAGCGACCACCTGGTCGCCCTACCTCGTCAGCATCGGTATCGGCATCCTTTCCTGGCTGGCCTTTCTCCTGTCGAATAAGCCCATCGGCGTATCAACGGCATTTGCCAAAAGTGCGGGAATGATCGAAGAGGCCGTACGCGGCCCCAAGGTGAGGGAAAAGGCATACTACCGGAAGATTCCTCCAGCTATCGACTATGAATGGATGCTTGTCGCCGGCCTCTTCCTTGGTGCCTTTACCGCCGCCTGGCTGGCAGGTGATATCCGCTGGCTGTGGGTGCCGGAGGTGTAGCAACAACGCTTCGGTTCAGATGTGCTACTGCGCATCTGTGTAGCCGTTATCGGCGGCATCTGCGTCGGCTTCGGCGCCAGATGGGGAAAAGGCTGTATCAGCGGCACATCGCAACTCGTCATCAGCAGCTGGCTTGCCGTTATCCTTTTCTTTGCCGGCGGCATCATCGTCGCCATGCTGCTCTATCGTGTCTGAAGGAGGCAGGTCATGACGACAATACTGGCAAACCAGTCCGGCAAACAATACGCTTACGGCCTCCTCATCGGCTTTGCTTTCGGCTTTCTGCTGCAGAAAAGCGGGGTCTGCGACTACGACGTCATCATGAGGCAGCTGCTGCTTGAGGATTTCACCGTGATCAAAGTCATCCTCACGGCAATTATCACCGGCATGCTTGGTATCTATGCCATGCGCGATGCAGGTTGGGTGCAGCTGCACAAAAAATCCGGGTCTCTGGGCGCCACTCTGCCAGGACCTTTGATATTCGGTGTCGGCTTCGCCCTTTTAGGCTATTGCCCGGGAACCTCAGTCGGTGCCGTCGGTCACGGTGCCCTCGATGCCCTCGTTAGCGGCGTTATCGGTATCATGATAGGAGCGGCGCTCTATGCAGCCGTCTATCCGAAGCTTGAGCGAAATGTGCTGCATATCGCTGAATTTGGCAACAAGACTCTGATAGATGTCCTCGGCATAGGCAATGCCTGGCTGGTAATTGTGCCGGTCGTCGTCGTTATGATCGGTTTTCTCTTCGTTCTGGAAAATCTGGAATGGTAGGCGTTGAGGAATCGTCTCTATACTGGTCGGCGTGCTCGCCGTGCTTGCTGCCTTCGGTGAGGTAGGCAAAACAGTGAAGGGCCTGTGATCAGGGTGATAAGGAGACAGCTCCCTGTCACCGGTATATTCGAAACAGGAGGTATTGGTCAGCGGCCAGACATTAATACCGATAATTTCGAAAATTGCTACATTGATCGTAGAGCCGATGGCGTCGACCTGTTCCAGCCCAAGCGGCTGCTGAAGTTCACCCACCACCCAGGAAACCTCGGGGGACCACAAGGGCTGCATATAGTTGATAAAGTACGGATTGCTCGGCGGCGCCAACCACTAATAAGATCAAGCCACTGCCGCCGATTATCAGACGTTTGTTTTTTTCTTCAAAAACGTGTGGCGTAGCAACAAGATAGCACCTTCTGCGTGAGTCCTTCTGAAGAACCGAGCCGGCCGACCGCATAGTCTGCCGGCCGGCTCAGGATGCGCGTAGAGCTAGTCAGTGGCGTCAATCCGTTGCTTCTTCGATCTCATCTCCGGCATCCTCTATGTCTTCCACTGTATTGCATCCCGCTGTGAAAGCAGTGATAAAAAAAGCCAGCAACAGCATCAGAAGAGTTCGCATCATAGAGTTTTTCATGTCTTCTCCTTGTTCGTTAAGGGGATATACGCCTGAAGATATTTCCTGCTGTTTGCAAGAGCATCGTTTTTCAGGCAGTTGTCTGGTATTTGAGGTTGTCCACCACCTGTTTGCTCCAGCGATGACTACTGCTGCTCTTTCCTTTGCATTTCCCATGCCACTGCGAAAAGGACGAAGACGGCAACTACCATCCAGACGGGCCATGTATCCACTCTGAGTAATTTCATGTTTTGTCAGGCTCCCCCTGTTATCGCCTGGCAGACGCAGCCGATTATCACAGCCAGCACCGACCAGCAGCCGAGCCGGCTGACTGAGCAGACACTGAGCAGACAATAAGAGCCGTTGTACACAGATTCACTTTTCCTGCGAACAGGAGAGTTTCCTCTCCGACGGGACTCAAATTCTACTAAAGACTGGAGTGCCCTTTTCCGCACATTGCCCTAGTTTTCCGGCAATGAAGTGTTTACCTGACTCGACCGAGTATATAACTCTCCCGAGAACTGGCAAAGGAGGTCACATATAACCATTGGTTGGATATGACCAGGTTCATTTGGTCGATCCCGTCGGCACGTGACTCGCCAGCATATTATTTAGGCCACCTTGGAAAATGGCCCTTCTCGGAGTCTCGCGTCGCTCACTTACCGTCCAATCTCTTCGTTGCGCGAGAAAATTTTATCCTCGAAATATTAACTATATGTCTCCGGTAAAATTTCCTCACGCGCCTCTACCTTGGAGAAAAAATCTCATTTTTCAAGGTAGCCTTTATTCCATCAAGCGGGTTGTTGCGTGACAAGCTGCGGCAAATAAAAGCACGGAACAAAGATTGTGAAACACTGGCATATATTTCGCAATCTCGTGAATGAAAAACGGGTCCGCAGTGTCCATGAGACAGGATGATGACCAAAAAGCAGGGTTGGCCAGAGCACCATCCACCCATGCACCAGCATAATTTTACAGAAATTTCTGGATCAACCTCATTCTTACGCTGTTCGGCTATATACCAGGCATTATTCATGCACTTTGGGTAATTCTCACCAAGTAAAACTCCGATCAGTTTTTATAAAAATACTACTGAAATATGGATATTTAGACACAAGATCCTGAAGTTTCCATATTTCATAAACAATCATGGTTAGAGGAATATGACACCTATTGACACCATACCATCCACCGAGGTCTTCCGGCCTGCTGCTCCGATCACGGCTCACCATTCCGTTTGGCTCTCCCGCTACCTCCGGGATTTTCATTTCCAGCTCTGCCACACCACCACCTTCAGAATTGTACACGAGCTGCGCGGTCCTGTTCTCCAGAAGAAAAAAGACGAACTCAACAGCATCATCACTTCTCTGGACCACCTGCTGCACGAAAGGGAAATACCCTTCGTCGACATCCACGGAAGAATTAAAGGCATCTACAGCACGTATCGCAAGATGTTGAAATATGATATGGCTATCAATCGCGTCTGCGATCTACTGGCGGTACGCATCATTGCCGGAGACAAAGACATGTGTTACAGAACGCTCGAGGCCTTGCATACCGCCTTTTCGCCTGTGGACGGACGGTTCAAAGACTATATCGCCCAACCAAAAGACAATGGCTACAGATCACTCCATACAAGTGTAAGAGGAATAAATAACAGGGTCTTCGAAGTGCAGATCCGCACACCGCAAATGCATAATACCGCCAAGTACGGTTCTGCCGCCCATTGGACATATAAGATAGTTAGGGAGAATCATCTGCGAGAGAGACCGGCGTTGCGGCACGAGCCCCATGACACGTTCCAATTCCATCTCTCCGGGCTGAGAAAGAAGACCAGCGAGAGCATAAGAGCGGCGCTAAGATTGAGAATATCACCAGCGTATACCCTACGGCTGGTCGAGTAGCCCCGCTTTTCTTAGCTTGTCCTGCAGGATGAATCCGTCTTCGAACTCAAAGTAAGGTATACCAAGCGTATCGTAGTCAGTCGCGAGCGATGTGCTTTTTTTTCGTGCTTTTCGAATACAGACAGCGGCAATGCGATGTGGATATCGGTTGGCGATTTCATGGTAAATCTGCCGGTCGGCCTGGCCATTGTCGCCTATGAGAATAAAACGCCGGTTCTTGGTTATATCCAGTATCTTTTCTATTTTTTGAATTTTATGGGCATGCCCCTTGCGCAACAACTTATTGTTGGTCATACCAATTTTCTGCATCAAAAGCGGGCCCCGAGGAAAACTCTGCAGGTCAAGGAAATCAGACATGAGGCCGTAGAGACTCCAGCTGGAACTGGTAATGTAAAATACGGGCTGAAACACGGATGTAGAACGAATAATGGTCTGATAGAGCGAAGCCATGCCGGCAATGGCGATGCGGGTGGTGCAATTGTTTATAAAAGTCATCTTGGCGCTCATCAACAGATCAGTGGCATAGGTTTCCAGGATGGTGTCATCGATGTCGCTGATGATACCGATTCCTGAATAAGCCGATAAAGGAAGGCTGAGAATTCTGCCTCGCTGCCTGTCTATGGTTGCATATCCGGATATGCGCTCCAGCCTATACTCGACATCGACCCAACCGGGCTGCTCCAAAGGTCTGTTCAACACAACCTCCTTCTGGAAATAGCCTATGGCATCGCTGGTGATGGCGACCGACTCGCCGTTGATACGTACCTTCACCTCAGCCTCTTCCGCTCTCGCCCGGAAAAAAACCCTGGTCATATTGCGCAGATTCACCCACCAGGGATCATCGGTTTTCGGCGAGCCTGCCTCCAGGTTCTCGATAACCCGGCCGCAGAGCACGACGGTTCTGTCACAGCCGTAACTGAGAAAGGGCACAATGGTGAATGGCCGCAGTCTGCCGCTATATTTTTTCACTTTGCGGATGCCGCGGGCCATGAGGATGTCGGCAACCGGCGGCGACAGCCCCTTTCCGATTCGAGTGGTTTCAGACATGATTTTCGCCAACGATAACCCTCAAGCGTTGCCTATGCATGACATACTCCACCTCTTGCAAAACGTTGAGAAAAGTTATTTTCTCATTTCCCATTATCAGCATGGCGACATCCATTTCCATCTGCCGGTTTTCATCGAGAACGCTGAAAACCTCTTCGACTTCCTCGCCTATATCCAGACTGCGGCATAGGTCGTTACCGGTTGCGGCGGGAATGATGCCCATGGTGGTCATCTTTTCCGCCTCCAGGATACCCGAGGCCACCTCGTGTATGGTACCATCCCCGCCGCAGGCTATAATCAGCGGCGTTCCCGCCGAAGCTTGCCGACAGGCAATCTCCCTGCCGTGACCGGGATATTCGGTTCCCACAAGCCTGTATCCCCGCTGGCGCGCCATTTCCCGAATATGAGAAAGGCCTTTGAAACCGGCGCTGCTGTTGACGATGACAAGTGGAGTGTTTTCCATGTTCGCCTCCTGTAACTGGAGTAATTCAGGGCTGTCCTCTCCCCTCGGGCGTTGACTCTTTTAATTACATACTGGCATATTTTTAGCAAATTTAAATTATCTCATGTGCTCCCAGACATAATCGGTAGGACCGCAGGAGACAGAGTGAACACTTTCACACTTGGCCAACGCGGGTTGACCACAAAATTTTTTTAAAAGGAGACGTCGTCATGACACACCAAAGAATGCTCGTATATGTACTTTCCCTCTGTTTCTTCTTCTTTCTGCTACCCGGCTGTGACAATCCCGGTCCGGCCGAAAAAGCCGGCCAAAAAATCGATAAAAACGTTCAGAAGCAAAAAGGACAATTCGACCAAGCCAAAACGGAAATCGAAAATTTGAGAAACGAATTGACCCAGGCTCGCCAGGAACGAGACGAAGCCAAAATCAGACTAAAAGAAGCAGAGCAAGAACGCCAGCGGATTCTCATGGAAATGGAACAGTCGAATATCAACGAAAACCAGGAGAAAACGGCGCTGGAACAGCAGCAGAACAGCAACGATTCTCAAGAACAAGAAGCAATGCAGCCTCAATCGGAAAACATGGAGAACGACCAGCAACCGGTCAAGGATAAAACCTTGAAACACCCTGAGGAAGAGGCGGTAAAGGAGCCCAAGAAACAAAGTGAGCCGATGCCACAAGAGAAGACATGAGCGCGGTGCTTTCTACCTGCTCTATTTAACTACTCTTTTTGACTATTCCTCGAGATGCGTCTCCACACGGCCGTGCCTCTGGAGCAGGAGTGCCCCTGTCCAGCACAATAGCGCCCAGGAGGCACCTGCCGTCCAGCCGGCCAGGACATCGGTGGGGCCACAGTGCACCCCCCAGGTATATCCGGCTGCAGCCAACAATAAAGGTGGCCGGAACCGACAGCGTCAGCACATAGATTTTTAATCCCCTGTTCTTGGTATAGCAGGCCAGCAGACCACCAAGAGTGAGAAAAACCACGGCCGAAAGCATCGAGTGTCCGCTGGGAAAGCTGGTGGACATCAGTTGTTGCTGACGCCGGCGTTTTGAACATCCGTCGAACCCCCTAAAACATCTTCGACATAGAGCATTTTCACGAGAACCAGGCCGCAGGCAGTAAGCGGCGTGGCCAGCAACAAGCCGAGAAAGCCGAAAGTACTGGCGAAAAAACCAGCGGCAGCACATTCAAAGCTGAATTCAGAAACCATTTCAAAAAGAGAAATAGCCCAACCAGGCCAAGTCCGATGACGACAAAGTGTATATAGCGGGAGGTTGAGAGCATAACGTCCTTTGATTGCTGAAGGCTAGTACCTCGTAACATGTTTCGCTCTTTTTACTGCCTGGTATTTGAGGTTGTCCATCACCTGTTTGCTCCAGTGATGACTCCTGCCGCCCTTCTTTAGCATTTTCCATGCCACTTGAGAAAGATTCTCTTCTAAGAACACTACGGAGTCTCGGTCAACCAAGTATTTACAACGAATACTGATTACCAACAGGACGCAGCTTCCGAAATTACGGGCTGAAAAAAAGCAGGGTTAGCCACAGAGCACCATGCACTCATGCACGACACGTAATTATTCAGCAGGACGCATGGTGGCCATAGTGATTAAACAAGACGCCAACGGATGGACCAGCGATGGCCAATACCTTGCTAATAACAATTCCTACCTTAATGGAGGTATTATGTTTAAATGGGCAATTATCTTTCTCGTCATAGCACTTATAGCAGCGGTCTTCGGTTTTACAGGCATTGCCGGCGCCGCTACGAATATAGCCTGGATTCTCGCTGTCATCGTTATGATCTTCTGGATGACTGCGGCCGGGGCATCCATGTTCTCAGCATGTACCTGCTCTTCATGCGAAAAATCCTGGGAGCGGTACCGGTAGGTGGATACCGACTCGAAGCGGCAGTTGACCACATGTTCATTCTGCAGCAGGTCCATCAAAACGACCTGGACCGTAGATCAACGTGTTGGCCTGGTAACCCCATGGTGTTCTCAAGCTTCAGGGCTCCCTGCATTGAAAAGACGTACAATCCTTCTCTGAGGCCAAGGCATTTTGAGATCAAGTTGGAAAGAATGAGAGATGAGACTCCGATCACCCTGGCATTGCCCAGAAGCATCAGCAGGAGAAGAATGCGTCGGCGAATCGGATGATTAACGACCATCATCAAGGCGTGATGATACCTGACGCTTTTTCACTGGGAAAACGTCTCCGTAGGATTATCCTATCAAAATATTGTTGACACCTATCTCGGTGCGGTTCTTATCCTCAACAGGCAAGAGGCCCCTGTCTTCACTTCGTCATCCTTTCAAGAACACTTGGGCGAACTCAACCAGAATCAGATCATGGCAAGCAAAGAGATAGCCCTCCATCAAAAATCTCCTACCTGTTTTTGTACTCCATAACCAGTTTATAGTTGATACTGTCAACCATGGCCTGCCAGCTGGCCTCGATTATATTGACGGAAACGCCGACGGTACCCCAGCTCGATTCTTTGTCCGTACTTTCGATGAGCACCCGTACCTTGGCCTCGGTTCCCTTTTCCCCGGTCAAAACACGGACCTTGTAGTCAGTCAACTCCACCTCTTCGAGGCAGGGATAGAAAGGAATCAGCGCCTTTCTGATGGCCATGTCAAGGGCATTGACCGGTCCATCTCCCATGGCGGCGGTGTGCACTTCGTCGCCGCCGACAGACAGCCGGATAGTGGCCTCGGTCAACGGCGGTTTATCCATGCGGTACTTGTTGTTCATCACTCGAAAGCCCTTGAACTCGAAATATTTGCGCTGCATGCCCAGATACTTATGCATCAAGAGCTCAAAGCTTGCCTCGGCGCCCTCATACTGGTACCCAAGGTTTTCAAGTTCCTTGAGTTCCTGGATGATGGAGGCGAGAACAGGATCTTTGGCGTTGATGTCCAGGCCCCAGCGCTTGGCCTTGTGAAGGATGTTGGAACGACCGGACTGATCTGAGATAAGCACCCGCCGGAGGTTCCCGACCTTTTCCGGTTCTATATGCTCGTAGGTCTGCGGGTTGCGCTCCACCGCGCTGACATGAATCCCTCCCTTATGAGCAAAAGCGGACTCACCGACATAGGGCTGAAATTTATTGTGGCGCAGATTTGCCAGTTCGTCAACAAGGCAGGAAACATTGTAAAGATTTTCAATATTGCCGCCCGCTCCGCATTCAAGGTCCATTTTCAGGGTAATAGCCGGTATTATCGAGGTCAAATTGGCGTTACCGCAACGCTCCCCATAGCCGTTAATCGTCCCCTGGACATGATCGGCTCCCAAAGATATGGCCAGGAGAGCATTGGCAACAGCGGTTTCTGAATCGTTATGGGAATGTATGCCAAGCTTGACCCCGGCATCTATGGAGTGGAGGTAGTGGTGCACCTGCTCGACAATGGACTGCATTTCGCCGGGCAGAGTGCCACCGTTGGTATCACAGAGCACAATGGTCTGTGCGCCTCCGCTGACCGCCCTGACCAGTGTTGCTAGAGCATACTCCTTACTCTTTTTAAAACCGTCGAAGAAATGTTCGGCGTCGTAGATGAGATGCTCCACCCTGGGATTGAGGTAGGCCAGGGTATCCTCGATGATACGCAGATTATCCTCAAGCTCGATTTGGAGGGCATCACGGACATGGATATCCCAGCTTTTCCCGAAAATTGTGACCACCGGGGTCTTGGCCTCAAGCAGCGCCTGGAGATTGGCATCATCTTGCGGGGCATTATGAAAATGACGGGTCGAGCCAAATGCGGCAAGCCTGGCATGCTTCAGCTCGATGTCCTGCATCTTGTGGAAGTACTCGACCGACATCGGGTTCGATCCCGGCCAGCCGCCCTCGATGAAATCGATACCAAGCTCATCGAGCGCCATAGTGATCCTGACCTTGTCATCAACGGACAGATTAAAGTTCTCCGACTGCGTACCATCGCGAAGTGTGGTGTCGTATATTTCTATGACTCTGCGCATTACATCCTCTGCTAATTTTTAGAAATCCAATTTTCCTGAATGGCGCAACTGCAGATATGTTAATAACGATGTGCGCGTGTAGCCATACCAGCACCACCATGCAAAGCGTCATCATGCCAACCAGTGGGGGAAAATTACCCTTTTCCCATGAATGGATCAAGACCATGATGTACTTTTACCGACAATTTCTCTGTATCGACAAACCGGACGTCGTCATCATTATGACTGTAACCGCAGGAGGGAATTACGTCATAGAAGAATATGATATACACTATTTTTTTCGGGCATTGTGTTTTAAGGCCTCGTAGGCATTGAGTAGTGTGATAAAATCCTCCGCCCTGCCGCCGCTATCGGGGTGAAGCTGCTTGGCCCGCCGGCGGAATAGCCTGGTGAGTTCCATCCGATTCATACTTTTCAATTTTTCCAGCTTTTCCTCAAAAACGGCACTGGTTTGTTCTTCACTTACCTGCCTGCTCTTCTCGGGCCAACGGAACTGACGATGCCTGCTCCGAAACCATTGATAAAAATCGTGGTCATAGGATCGCTGAGCGAATCCAGTGTCAAAAAAAGCGATGACATAGCTCCGAAGGTGATAACGCAGGAAAGACTGTTCTTCATCATCCTGCCAGAAACTTTGGTCGTTATTGAGGTGGCAGAGTTCTTCCAGAAACACATCCGTCACCGCCGTCTCATCCAGAGCCTCCGGCTTAAAAGCCGAAAAATACTCATCAAAGCGTTTTTGCAGATCAAAGATCACATACACATATTGTTTGAGCTCATCGAGACGAAGACATTTCTCCTGCTCCCTGAAATAATATTCTTTCTCATCGCGGGATATATACAGCAGTGGACGATAGAGTTTGTCATTGACCCGGTACAATCTGCTCTGGTCCACTGCCTTATAGCGGATATAGAAAAGCCGACGGCGATCAAAGAGATGGACGGAGCGCAGCAACTCTTGCTGCTCATCGGAAGACAGGGGGCGCAGCCGAGAAATGGGTTTTCGCTGGAAGCGCTCGATGTTGCGGCGAACTTCCATGGGCAGAAAATCCCAGAGGAGCAACTCTAAGAGCGTCGATGGATCGCTTGCACAGTGCTCATCCACGGCCTTTTCAAGATGCTCATCAAAGCAGACGGTATTCTCGCCCAGTTGATACATATAACGGGCGGGATCATCGCCAAGATCAAAAATCTCGCGAAAACTGTAGGTTTTACGCCCGGCATCATAATATGACCGGCGTATCCGGTAGGCCTGCCTGGTTCCCTGGCGAAGTGCGGCTAGATACATAATTTTCCCCGCCCTGCAATGGCAAAAGGGCGCCTGCCCCTGCAGACGCCCTTTTGTTGGTGATTTTCCGTGGTGCCATGCCGCCCGATATAAAAAACCAAGCGGCATTAATTCGCTAATCAGCTTTCCAGAACTCCTCTTTGGCAGCTCCACACTTGGGACACACCCAGCCTTCGGGGACTTTTTCCCATGGAGTTCCCGGCTCCACCCCGTTTTCATAATCACCTTCTTCCGGATCATAGATATACCCGCATGGGCATTCCCATTTCTGCATAGAATCCTCCTTCATCTTAAGTAGTTTACCTATAGGCTACCTTGAAAAATGAGATTTTTTCTCCAAGGTCGAGGCGCGTGAGGGAATTTTACCGGAGACATATATCTGATATTTCATGGATAAAATTTTCTCGCACAACGAAGAGATTGGAGCAAAGGGCCATTTTTCAAGGTGGCCTATACAAATAAAAGGTGTTGAAAAGAACACAACATAGTTAAATAAAAACAGTGATATAAATGCAAAAAGCCTCTATAATGGACAAATGATTCTC
>Ga0136557_1001679_pt1 | contig 13770 bp, 10 predicted proteins | sample AntRauTorckE6832_FD_104796 | JGI IMG/M metagenome (GOLD analysis project Ga0136557, IMG submission 104796) | Saline lake microbial communities from Rauer Islands, Antarctica - Metagenome Torckler E6 #832 | ecosystem: Environmental > Aquatic > Non-marine Saline and Alkaline > Saline | place...
AGCTTCCTCTGAACTGTAACTGTTTAGCAGTGCTCTAGATGTGCGCAATCAGCCTGGGAAACTATAGTAGACCTATGTTTTACGGGCTGATTGCGTGCAGATGGGGTGCTGCTGAATAGTTACCTTTTTTTTTAGTTTTCGATCTGACGAATAAACTCAAGTAATGTCCGAACGGCCATCCCAGATGGGCCTCCTTCCGGAATATACGATTTTTCGGTAAAATTCCAGGCTGTACCAGCTATATCAAGATGGGCCCACGGCGTGCTGCCGACAAATCCATGGAGATATTCCGCAGCGCTTATTGCACCAGCTGGTCGGCCGCCGGTGTTCTTGACATCCGCCACCTTTGATTTTAGCTGTTTTTTATACTCTTCACCCAACGGAAGCCTCCATACTGGTTCACCGCTTTTTTCTCCAGCAGCTTTCAGCCTTCCTGCAAGGGCATCATTGTTGGTAAACAAGCCGCTGTGGTGATGGCCCAAACCTATGATAACGGCACCTGTGAGCGTTGCCACATCTATTATATAATCGGGTGAATAGTTTTCCACACCATAGGCTAGTGCATCCGCCAGGATGAGCCTGCCTTCGGCATCGGTATTGATTATTTCAGAACTGGTTTTGTTGTAATGGTAGATAATATCACCAGGCTTAAGGGCTGCCCCACCGGTCATATTGTCTGTCGCTGGTACAATGGCCACAACGTTGCACTGTGGTTTTTCAACAGCAACACTGGACATGGCACCTAATACCGCGGCCCCGCCACACATATCATATTTCATATCCTCCATACCGGCGGCTGGTTTAAGACTGATACCTCCTGAATCAAAGGTCAGGCCTTTGCCTACCAGTACAACAGTTTTTGCTTTTGTATCAAAGTGATGCTCAAGGACCACCAGCTTCGCCGGTCTTTCAGATCCCTGGTTAACCGCAAGGATCCCCCCCATTCCCATTTTTTTTAATTCTTTTTCAGCAAAAACAGAACATTTCAGGTGGTGTTTTTGGGCAAGATCCCGGGCAAAGTCAGCAAAACTATCAGCTGTCCAATTGTTCCCCGGTTCATTTGCCATATCACGGGCATGGCAGGCGGCAATTGCTGATGATCGGGCCAAAGAACTTTCTTTACGCAGAGAAGCAACATTGGTTGTACAGATAAATTTGATCTCACTGATACCCTTATGTTCTTCGGGTTTTTCTTTGGTCGTTTTATATTTTTGAAATGTGTAATCTCCCAGAATCGCACCTTGGGTTAAACCGTATACACCTACATGCGTCTGTTGTTTCGTTAAAGAGCTTGGGAGATACAGGCAGATTTTTGCAGCTCGGTATTTTTTCGCAAGAGAAGCAATTACTCCACCTGCACCGCGCATCTTTTCCTCGAGAATATGCGATTTGATATTCTTTGGTATTCTGCCAACACCGACATAGGCGACACGCTTATACTGTGACGATTTTTCACTGCCCCCATAGACAACCAGAGAGTCTTTCTCATCGCCTTTAAAATCGCCGAGGCTGCACGCATCACTCAAAACATCTTGCGATACCTCTTGAGGAATATTTGGCGTGTTTTTTTTCTTTTGGTCGATGCAGAAAACCACTAAGTCTGCACTATACTTTGCGCTAAATGTGGTGTTTATTACTATTTTCATATGTATTCTCTCTACAGTTCAAAGTGATGGTCCATAGACAACGGATATGTAAATCTGCTGTTTTTTTGCTCTTTGCTGAATAGTTACAATCTGGTGACAATGTTGTGGCGGATGCATCAAATTACGAGACTTTATATTTGAGATACGATACTATCATTTCACGGTTTGTCCTATACATTTCCTGGTTTTAACATCGCAATCGCCATTCATACAACCATTGCATGGAAACCTTCTCAGTGACTATAGGGTAAACTGATATAATTCGCTTATCAATGCAGTTGACATGCACGAACATTGTTGATTTGTAACTACTTATGGGGGAAGCGACGTAATGTAACTAACCCCGGTATTTGTAACTGCTTGCAGGGTGCCGGAGATTTTCGCGATCAGACTGGTGAAGCGTATTAGTCATACGTAAGCCAGGCTGATCGCGGGAAGATCTGGTGCCCTGTGAGCAGTTACGTTGATTTTTTTAATAGCATTGCGTTTTCAGCGCATGGCATACACCCACACAATACATATTATCACCACATACCAGGAGACTCCACGTGCTCAGCACCCTGATTACCGCAGTTGCATTGGCAATAATTGTTTCAGCCTTTTGTTCTGTCTGTGAAGCAGCTCTCTACTCTATAACCACAAGCCAGGTTGAACTCCTCAACAAGACAGGACATAATTCTGCCTTACTGCTCAGAAATTTACGTAACGATATCGATGAGCCGATTACGGCCATTTTGACATTAAACACCATTGCAAACACCGTCGGAGCCGCCGTCGCAGGCGCCTGTGTCGCCAAGCTGTACGGTGACGCCAATGTTATATGGTTTTCTGCTGTTTTCACCCTATCAATTCTTATATTTTCCGAGATAATACCCAAAACCGTAGGCGTCAGCTTTTCTTTCCGTCTGGCACCGTTCATTGCCGTTCCGCTGTATTGGATGGTGATATTCCTCAAACCGGTTATCTGGCTCTGCCGTTCTATCACGCGATTGATACCACAAAAAGATGCCTCGGACAACATCTCGGCAGAAGAACTGCAAACCATAGCCACCCTTTCCCTCCAATCCGGCGAAATAGAGGCTGACCAGGAAAGAGTTATAAACAATGTCCTTGTTTTGCAATCAAAAATGGTCCGCCAGGTCATGACCCCGCGGACTGTCACCTTTTCTCTCAATGAAACAATGAGCGTTGCCGATGCCATGGAACAACTCCAGGAATTGAGCAGTCACAGTCGAGTTCCCATTTATGCGGGCGAACCGAACAATGTCACTGGAATTGTCATGCGCAAAGATGTCCTTCTCGCCGCGGCACAACAACAGATGGATCAAAAGCTAACCTCACTGCAGCAGGCCGTTCATTTTGTTCCTGAAACCGCTCCGCTCAACACAATTCTCATCGAGTTCTTCAATAGACGGCAACATCTCTTTGTGGTGGTCGACGAATATGGCTCCATGACCGGCATTATTTCAATGGAAGACGTCCTTGAGGAAATAGTGGGACGAGAGATCATCGACGAGTCGGACAAGGCACTTGACATGCGGGAACTGGCAAGGAAAAAGTCGCTGGAGAGCATGAAAAAAAGACTCAGAATGCGAAAAAAATAGCACGGTTCCTGTTATACCCCTCAAGTGACAAACGTGTAAATGGTTTTTTCCTTACATGGAAAAACGTTACCACGCCGCATCGATCAATTTATGGAGCCCAGGACTACTTCAATCTCTGTTTCCACCTTATCCCGTTCGATAAGGACGTTGACGGTATCGCCAACGGTATGTTTTTCCATGACTTTCTGGATATCATCGAAGGTTTGTATCCTGCTCCCATCAATTCGTCGTATAATATCTCCAACCACTATTTCTCCTCCATATTGACGAGTGGGCCGCAATCCAGCTTCGTCGGCCCCGCCTCCCTCATAGACTTCCAGGATTATCATGCCATCGATACCGAGACGCTCTGAAATTCGGCTATCGGCGACGGAAACGCCAAGTCCTGGCTTGATAAGTCTGCCATCGGCAATAAGCTGTGGAATAACTGCATTGACCTCGGTCACCGGAACCGCAAAACCAATTCCGGCATATGCTCCGGAAGGACTGTAAATGGCGGTATTTATGCCAATCAACCTGCCGGCGCTATCCAGTAAAGGCCCGCCGGAGTTACCGGGATTAATAGCCGCATCCGTTTGAATAACGCCTCGAATAACCCTTCCTGTAATGGCTTTTATTTCCCGGTCCAAGGCCGATATAATGCCGGAGGTTATGGTCTGGTCAAGTCCAAAGGGATTGCCAATGGCAAAAACCTTCTGGCCGACCAGAAGCGATTCCGATTCTCCTATGGGAATTGGGTTGAGAACGCTTTGCGGTGCCCGTATCTGCAAAACGGCAAGATCCTTATCCGGAGCAGCACCCAACAGAGTGGCCTTATACTTTGACTGGTCCGCCATTGTTACCTCTATGGTACTGGCATCACTGATAACATGAAAATTGGTGACTATTCGGCCACTGTTATCCCAGATTATTCCTGAGCCTGTCCCCTGCGGGATTTCCACAGCATTAAGAGAAAACAGGTTTCTCCGTACCGCTTTGCTGGTTATGTAGACCACGGAATCTGAAGTATTACGGAAAATTTCAATGGTATTCTTTTCATCGGCGGCAAGATCACCTCGTGCGGTAACTGCTCGCGGCTCGGCATTTTCCCTGGTTATCCTGGTAAAAGGATCAAACAAAAGCCATAATCCAAGGGTTATGAGAACGAATACTGCCAGTGGTGAAACCCTGGTATCGTGTCTGGATTTTTTCATAGGTTCTCTGTCATATTCCCAGAAAGAATTTTGCCACCCAAAAATACAGAAGAACACCGATGATATCAATCGATGTGGTGACAAATGGTCCGGTCGCTATTGCGGCATCGATATCAAAACGTTTGAGTATCAAAGGGATAAAGGCCCCGACAGTTGCCGACATGAGCATACAGGCAAAAATCGATACGCCCACAACAATTCCCAGCATCTGAGGTTCCGTGTGAGTGAAATAGGTGACAACCCCAAGAAAGAGCCCATAAAGAATTCCCAGGATAAGCCCGACACGCATCTCCTTGAATACCACCTTGAGAAACTCATTCATGTTAATGCGGCCGGTAGCTATTCCCCGCACGATAATAGTTGAAGACTGCGTAGCAATATTGCCCCCCATTCCCATAACAATAGGGATAAATGAAGCCAAAGCCAGCACCTTGGTAAGTTCCTCTTCAAATCTTCCTATAATGATCATAGCCATAATACCGCCCAGCCATGAGGCAAAAAGCCAGGGGGCGCGTAGCATGGCACTCTCACGGGTCGACTTCAAAAGGATTTCCCGATCCTTACCAGCACCGGCCATCTGCAGAAAATCCTCCGTTGCCTCTTCTCGGATAACATCGATTATATCATCAACCGTGACTATACCAACAAGGCTATAGGAAGAATCCACCACAGGTACGGCAAGAAAATTATATTGTGAAACGATGTGGGCAACCTCCTCCTGGTCCGTATCGGTGGTAACGGAGATAACCTTATCGTTCATGATATTTTTGAGCTGACGTTGTGGGGGATTCATAAGCAACTCACGCAACGAAACCACACCTGACAGCTTTCCTTCACCGTGGGTTATATAGAGATAAAAAACCATCTCTTTTTCTTCGCTTCGTTTCTGGACCAGTGCAATGGCATCGCCTACTCCAAGTTCTTCGTCAAGAAACATAAAGTCCGTGGACATCAAACCACCGGCGGATTGAGGATGATACTGCATGAGTTCATCCACTTCCTCCCGATCCTTTTTTTCCATATGGGTACGAATTTCATCGGCGAAGGCATCAGGCAGCGCCTCGAGGAGATCGGCAGCGTCATCCGAAGCCATATTAGATACAATATCAGCAAGATATTGGGCAGATAAGTCTTCGACCAATTCGATCATTATGGATTCATCGAGCTCGCTGAGGAGCTCTCCAACGAGATCCGTCTGGGCTATTATGCCAAATATTCCTTTGCGTTCATTTTCATCAAGATGGCGAAATACCCACGCAATATCAGCAGGATGAGTTTTTTGAATAAGCTTTCTCAAATGGCCGGTAGCGCTTCGTCTATTGAGACGCCGCACCATATCGAGAAGTACAAACCCCTCGTTGCCGATGAGATCTTTCTTTGTTTTTTCTTCTGTAGCCATATATTTTTCCCCTGCTCTGCATATCACGGGTTGTTATCTGATTCACGTGTAGTAGATTCATGTGCAGGTTATTCACATAACCGATTATGATTACCAACGAAACACAGCTCGAAGCATTCAAGGGCAAGGACAGCCGTGTTGTTTTCATGGGTATCTGCAGCCCGGACCGCTGCAGCTAAGCCCCCAAGGATGGGTTTATGGCGTCCCATGAAAACAACACGGCTGTCCTGGGTCGATCAGCTGAGTTTGGGTGATAATCAGGTAACTAATTATACTACACACATAACAGCCATAAGGCCACCCCGAAAAATCCAGTATCACGGACACATTAATTTTCCCATGCAAGATCTTGAACAACTCTTCGAACAAGGCGTTCTCCACCATCATAATAACGAACTGGAAGATGCATGTCGAATCTACCACACCATCCTTGATGAAATACCGGATTCACCCCTTGTCAACTACAACCTGGGCCTGGCCCTCTTCCAGGCAGGCAACTTTGAGCACTCCTATACACATTATAAAGAGGCACTCCTTCATGCCCCCCAGGAGATTGACGTCCTCTATAATCTTGCCCTCTGTACCAGGAAACTCGGGTATTTAAAAGAAGCAATCGAACTCTATCAGCATGTTCTCACTCTCCAACCGGAAGATGTTGACAGTCTTTACAATCTAGGATGCTGTTATACAGAGATTGGCCGGGAAGATAGAGCAATGGAATTGTATCAGCAGGTGCTCAGCCTTGAACAAAATCATACGAGCGCCTTAAATAATATAGCCTTTCTCTGCCATAAAAATGAGGAGTATAATTGGGCCGAGTCCTACTATACCAGACTGCTGGCAATACAACCTGACCATCACGCTGCCGGACACCTCCTCTCCTCCCTGCGCGGTGATAGGTGCAGGATTGCACCAGCCCGATATATCGAAGAGATCTTTGACAATTATTCCACTCACTATGACACGAGCCTTCTTCAAGAGCTTAAATATGACATACCCAATATCATGCGCCATCGATTTGACACCCTTTTTTCACCGGCTCAAGGTTCTCTGGATATCCTCGACCTGGGGTGCGGTACGGGTCTGGCAGGAGAAGCCTTTCACGATCTCTGCGCTTCTCTGACAGGCGTTGATTTATCCAGCAAAATGATAGCCATCGCCGAACAAAAGCATCTTTATGACCGGCTCCATACCGGGGAGATATCATCCTTTATTAAAAATTGCACCCACAGCTACAGCTGCATTCTGGCAACCGACGTCTTCACCTATATTGGAGACATCTCCCCCATCTTTGCAATGCTCGGGAAAAATTCACAGAAGGATACCATATTCTGTTTTTCTACGGAGAGGACAGACAGCCATACCTATGCGTTGTGCAAGACCGGGCGATTTGCCCACTCCCAACCCTACATCGAGAGCATTGCCAGACAATCAGGATGGTCTGTTATCCATTCAGAGATCGCTGATATTCGTAAAGAAAAAGACGAATGGATAGCTGGAACAATCTTTTTTACCGTGAAAGTATGATGGTAAGGCATTAAAAAAATGGACTCCGCTGAACAATCCAGCAAATGAAGAGCCCAATTCCCATGGCAACAAGTCCGAATCCTCGCAACTGCCGGGCCGGAACCTGGCTGAGTTTCTGGAGCCACTCGCGCATTGCTTCCGGTGCGGCAACATACGGCATCCCTTCGAGGATGAGTACCATTCCTATAAGCAGGATAAGAAGTTTCATAATGTGACTCTGTAAATAATAGCGATGGGAGGCCGAAACATCCCACAATTTTTCATAACCTATTCCACTACCAGCAAACCATATTCTGACAACCAACAAAGCTCAGCTCAGAGTTCTAGAAGGCAACACGCCTGCTGTGCTGTTTTCATGGCGTCCCCCTGGGGCAATCAGCTGAGTTTTGTTGGTAATCAGGAATCATATTGCATTGCTTTTTATCGTTACACCTAATATTATACTGGCATAGGAATCAAACGGTACCACCAAAAAAGTAGAATAACACTCATTTTAATTGCACATATATGACTACACCTAAAAGTACCCATTATAGCGAAGCCGGCGTCGACATCGACAAGAGTAACAAGTTTATAGAAAAAATTAAAGATGTTGTCATATCAACCCATCAACGTGGAGTTCTTAACGATATAGGCGGGTTTTCCAGTCTTTTCGCTATTGACACGGAAAAATATAAACGACCCGTTATCGTCTCCTCCACAGACGGCGTCGGGACAAAACTGGCCGTTGCGCAGATGTGCGGCAAACATGACACCATCGGCATTGACCTTGTCGCCATGTGCGTTAACGATATTGTTGTCGGAGGAGCGACACCTCTATGTTTTCTTGATTATTTCTCTGTAGGCAAACTCGATATAGATGTGGCGACAGAAATTGTTGAAGGAATCGCCGAAGGATGTAAACAGGCAAAATGCTCTCTGGTTGGCGGAGAGACAGCTGAAATGCCCGGCCTCTACAAATCTGGAGAGTATGATCTGGCAGGCTTTACCATCGGCATAATAGAACGCGACAACATCATTGATGGATCAGGAATACGAGTCGGTAATAAGATCATTGGATTATCTTCAAGCGGTCTTCATTCCAACGGATTCTCGCTGGTTCGTAAAATCTGCTTTAATGACCTGCAACTCAGCGTCGATCAGTATATCGATGATCTGGGATGTACACTTGGGGAAGAATTGCTCAAGCCAACCAGAATATATGTGCAGTCCATCCTCAATGTGGTGCGCGACTATACCATTAACGGTATGGTCCATAATACCGGTGGTGGTTTTATCGACAACATTCCGCGTATACTGCCACGAGGCTGTGTTGCCGATATTGACTGCTCAAGTTGGGAAGATATGCCTATCTTTCGTTTTCTCCAGGAAAAGGGTGGTATTCCCAGAGACGAGATGTACAGAACCTTTAACATGGGGATCGGGTTGCTTGTCATCGTTGACGCCAAAGCCGCCGACGATATACTGCAACGATTTGAAGCTCTGGGAGAGGATGCGCAAATAATAGGGACAATAGGTGCATTAAAAAAGGACGGCCCTCAGGTAAAACTCCATTGATACCTGAAATGAAAGAAAAACGACAGGCTCCTGGGTCGATCAGATGAGTTTTGGTGATAATCAAGAAAAGCTATCTATGTGCCGCAGTCTCCATCTTCTCCTTGAATTTTATCAATGGCATGAGGAATTGCCGGCAGGATCACCTGAATATTTTCCAGCGCCGCTTTTCTGCTGCCGGGCAGATTTATTATAAGAGAGCGCTTACGAATACCCGCCCTTCCTCGGGAGATAACACTTTTCGGAGTGATGGCGAAACTTGCCGCACGCATTGCCTCCGCCATCCCCGGGACTTCCCGGTCAATGACTTGCTCCATCGCCTCCGGAGTGACATCCGTGGGAGAGACGCCGGTTCCCCCAGTGGTGACAATTAAATCCAGCCCCTTATTGTCAACAAGATCGACAAGGGTTTCAACGATGATGCCTTCATTATCGGGTATAATGGCGTAATCTTTAACCACAAACTTTTGTTGTGTTAAAAGCTCCTGTAATGCCGCGCCACTGGTATCTTCGCGTTTACCAGCTGCGCCCTTATCACTCATGGTGATAACGGCGCAGGTATATGCTTTCGTCTTTTTCAATCTATCCGACATAGTCTTACTCTTTGGCGGCCTCCGCCACAATCTTATCCGCGATCATACCAGGAACCTCCTGATAATGGGAAAACGTAATGGAAAAGGTGCCAAGGCCACCCGTCATGGATGTGAGATCATTGGCATAGGTCTGGATTTCCGCCATGGGAACCTGGGCATTGATGATTTCATATTTTTCATCTGAATCCATCCCCATAACCTTGCCGCGGCGTGAATTGAGATCTCCCATTACATCCCCGACGCTGTCTTTGCCCACCTTGACTGTGATCTCCATGATCGGCTCCAGTAGAATCAAACCAGCCTCTTGAGCACCTTTCTTAAAGGCCAGCGACCCGGCTACCTTAAATGCCATTTCAGAAGAATCGACGTTATGGAAACTACCGTCAACCAAGACTGCCTTGATGTCAACGACGGGATAGCCGGCAAGCACACCTTTATCCATTGCTTCCTGAATACCCTTTTCCACGGCGGGCCGATACTGCTGAGGGATAACACCACCGACGATTTTATCTTCGAAAACCAGCCCACTCCCGGATTCCATCGGTTCAATTTCTATCCAACAGTCGCCATACTGCCCGCGTCCACCACTTTGCTTCTTATGTTTTCCCTGTACCCGGGCTTTGCCTTTTATTGTCTCCATATACGGGATTTTCGGGGTGGAAAGATTCATCTCAACACCGTATTTGCGTTTAATTTTCGATGCCAAAACTTCTAAGTGCAGCTGACCGACACCGGATATAAGAACCTCCCCGGTATTCTGTTCGCGGTTGAGTCGCAATGTCAGATCTTCGTCAAGCATCTTAGTGATGGAGGCAAAGAGCTTTTCTTCATCACCCTGCTTGCCGCTGACAGCAAATGAAATAACCGGATCAAGAGGTTTAAGTTCCTGAAACACGATTGGCGCAGAGGCATCGCAGAGACTGTCTCCGGTAACTGTTTCCTTGAGTTTGGCGACGGCAACGATTTCGCCGGGCCCGGCACTGTCAATCGGCTTCTGTTTTTTGCCCTCAAGATGATAGAGCTGCCCAAAACGCTCACTGGTCTTTTTACTGGCATTGTAAAACGTATCACCGGCAAGAACACCTGACTTCACGCGAAATATAGTCAATCGGCCGGCGAACGGATCCGCCATGGTCTTGAAGACTATTGCTGAAAATTTCTCATCGGCAGAGGGTTTCCGAGTCTCACTTTCCCCTGTTTCGGGATTGACACCCTCAGCATCAGGACGCTCAAGGGGGGAAGGCATAAGTTCATTGATAACATTGAGAAGCGGTTCAGACCCTTTGTTGGCAGTAGCCGCACTTACGGTCACCGGCGTGAGGGAGGCATCAGCGATGCCATTTTTCAAACCGGCCACCAACTCATCCGTGGAGAGCTCTCCTTCTTCAAGAAATTTCTCGATAAGCTCGTCATCGGTTTCAGCAACACTTTCCATCATGCTTTCCCGATACCCGGCGACTTCATCTGCCATATCCTCAGGAATCTCTGCCTGGGTAATCTTACCGCTACCATCTTCGTTGAACATATAAGCCGTATTGGCAACAATATCGACAATTCCCTTAAAATTATCCTCCGCCCCGATGGGAAGATGCATGATAACAGGATTGACGGGCAATTTTTCCTTGATCTCGTCAATGGTTTTTGCAAAATTAGCCCGTTCACGATCCATTTTAGAGACGTTGAGAATGCATGGCAGTTTTTGGTTCACCACAAAATCAGCAAATTTTATAGTCTGTCCCTTCACTCCAAGAACTGCACCAATGGTGAATACCGCACCATCGCATACCTTTGTTGCATAAAGTGTTTCATTGAGAAAATTGTCATCGCCTGGAGTATCTACTAAAAACACCTGATGTTTCTTCCAGGTGTAATTATGAAATGAAGAATTAATCGAAGTATTTCTATTGATTTCCTCCTCTTCGAAATCCATGGCCGACGACCCTTTGTCAACCTGTCCCAATCTGTTGATTTTTCCTGAGGTATAAAGCAAGGCTTCAGCCAATGATGTCTTTCCACAGTTACCATGCCCTACAATAGCGATATTTCTAATCATCTCTGTATCCAACATGTAAATCTCCTCAAAAATAGACAGCTCTGCAATACTCTCCTAGACATGCCCAAACGATCACCGGCGATGACAGTGCTTTTTATTGCAATCGCACCATCATAAATGAACAAAGGGGGTTAAGGCAAACCCGACAGTATTATTACAAGATTTGTTCAGTTTTTTAACAGAATATTACGCTTTCATAAAAATCAAATACACATATATTCAGTTTCATCAAGCAAAGTCAAGCCTGTTTAAATATCTCACCGCCATTTTAGATATTTTTGTCCAAAGGGAAAGGTGTTTTGGCATTTTCAGGATGTTCATCTGGATTTCTCCAACAAGGACAGGTATATTGGAACACCGCTCGAACCATTGCAAAAGAATAGCTGATTTCCATCAAAGTGCAGCTCGGTGTATGAGAAGGCAAACGAAAAACACTACAGCCAACAACACAACCATGGCAAAATCGGCGGGAACCGTTGGTTTTGCTGTAATGCTCAGCCGAATACTTGGTCTGGTACGCGAACAGGTCTTTGCCGGTCTATTTGGCGCCGGAACGGCAAACGACGCTTTTGTCGTCGCTTTTCGCATCCCCAATCTGCTGCGAGATCTCTTTGGCGAAGGAGCGCTTTCCGCTGCCTTTGTTACTGTTTTCTCCGACTATGAACAGAATCGCAGCCAAAAACAAACCTGGCAACTTGCCTCGGTTGTCCTTGTGTTCTTCGCCTGTATGCTCAGCCTCATATCCCTGCTGGCCATATGGCAATCGGGCACCATCGTCAAACTTTTTGCACCTGATTTCAGTGAGGTAGCCGGAAAAGAAGCACTTACTGTTCTCCTTACCAAATTAATGATGCCCTTTTTGATCCTTGTTTCACTCTCTGCAGTGGTAATGGGCATTCTCAACACTAAAAACCGCTTTTTCATTCCAGCACTGGCATCGAGCTTTTTCAATCTCGGCTCAATCATCGGCGGTGTCAGCCTGGCCCTGCTCCTTCCCAGATGGGATATTCCAGCGATTGTCGGCATGGCAGTCGGCACCCTCATCGGCGGTATGCTGCAACTCGCGGTACAACTGCCGACACTGTATAAGTCCGGATTCGTCTTTTATCCCTCCTTTAACTTTAAAGATCCAGGGCTTATTCGCATCCTTACGCTAATGATTCCTGCCGTCATTGGTTTGTCGGCAACACAAATCAACATTTTCATCAATACCAAGTTCGCCGCTTCCTGTGTAGAAGGCTCGGTCTCATGGCTCCAATACGCTTTCAGACTTGTTCAACTTCCCATAGGCATCTTCGGTGTAGCCATCGGAGTTGCGGCGTTGCCTCTGCTTGCCCGACAATCAGCCAGTAAAAACATTGCAGAGCTTAAAAATACTTTTGTATCAGCGCTGACCATGGTTTTTTGTCTTACAATTCCTGCAGCTGTTGGACTTTTCATGCTTGCCGAGCCCATAATTCGCCTGATTTTTGAACGCGGCGCGTTTACTCCTGCTGATACCAGCGCAACAGCCCAGGCATTGGCTCTGTATTCCATAGGATTATTTGCATATTCCTCCAACAAAGTGCTGGTTCCCGTTTTTTATGCCTTGGGAAAAACACGATATCCTGTGATCGCCAGCTTTTTGGCAATATGTACCAATATTGTTTTTATCAATCTGACCATTGACCGTTTCCAGCATCGTGCCATAGCCCTCTCGGTTTCCATCACAATGATTGTCAACTTTATCTTTCTTACAATAATTCTCTATCGAGAGCTGCAGGGATTCTCCATTGCACACCTAGGCAAAGCAATTGTAAAGATAGTAGCGGCAAGCGCCATTATGCTGTTGTTTCTTTTGTTCAGCCGTAATGCCGGCGCAGAGTTTCTTAACGGTCCGTTCTGGCAGAATCTGTGCTCTCTCGTGCTGGTAATCATCACAGCGGTAACAATTTACGCCACAGCTATTTATTTTTTTCAACTTGATGAATTCCAAGAAATATCGAAAAAATTACGGCGAAAGTTACTCTCCAGAGGATAATGTCGTAAGGCTACCTTGAAAAATGAGATTTTGTCTCCAAGGTCGAGGCGCGTGAGGGACTTTTACCGGAGACATCTAGTTGATATCTCGGAGTCTCGTACCTCGCTTACCGGAGGATAAAATTTTCTCGCGCAACGAAGAGATTGGACGGTAAGTGAGCGACGCGAGACTCCGAGAAGGG
>Ga0136557_1001680_pt1 | contig 13762 bp, 15 predicted proteins | sample AntRauTorckE6832_FD_104796 | JGI IMG/M metagenome (GOLD analysis project Ga0136557, IMG submission 104796) | Saline lake microbial communities from Rauer Islands, Antarctica - Metagenome Torckler E6 #832 | ecosystem: Environmental > Aquatic > Non-marine Saline and Alkaline > Saline | place...
AAGAAAACGCAAATCGAAAATTTTGCTGTTTCAAAATGTTGGGCGAGATTGAGAAATGTCCTCTGTCGAACCTCAACATTTCAGGGCTTCAAAGCTAAAAGTACGCTTGAGTCGGAAGAACCAGAAATAATAATGGGGTGATTACGATATCCAGTTTACGCCGCGAAAATTTGGAACAACAGGAATTTCTTTTTCGTTGTTGGTGGACGAAGTGTAATTCATTGAAAGTGCGTGATATTTAGTAACAACTGTTAAGCTCCTGCGTACCAGGTAAATTATTGGTTTTCGCAGGATGTCCGGGATGCTTTTTAAGCCCTTATCGAAAAAGCGGGCCTCTGCGTCATCCGGGAAAATACCGAAGTCGATAGGGCGGGAGAGAACTACATCATAGAGGCTTCCACGATCTAAAAAGGGAATCTGCTTCATGAGGTCAAAGGTGTTGTGGTACCATGGTCCCATGCCGTGCCAGGAATACTCCGAAGGCATATTGCTGTGACTGCACCGGGCACTTCTGTAAAATCCGCCTGGCTGATCCATGGCCTCATATACAGATACTTTGTATCCCAGTTGGCTGAGTTCATGGGCGGCACTCAATCCGGCAATTCCTGCGCCGAAAACGACGATGGTCTTCATTGTCTCCTCCGACATATTTGCATAATCATCTGAGCGACCTGAATTCTGAGTAATCCAGAAAAATGTGGATGATCCGAGATTTCCTGGTGGTTCTTCTCCTGGTCGCCCGGTAAGTGCTGCCTGTAACCGCAGTCATGAGTCTCAAAGGTGGCAGTGGCTTTTACTTTTACACCACCGAGCTCCTGGAAGGGGGCTATTATGTCGAGACAAATTGGCAGCTAAGCCCCCAGGGATGGGTTTATGGCGTCCCATGAAAACAGCACGGCAGGCTCCTGGGTCGATCAGCTGAGTTTTGTTGGTAATCAGATTATTTAATAACGAATAGACTCTGCCTTCCCCGTGGCCCTACAAATGAAGGACCGGTAGTTATGCCAACGTTCGAACGGACTTTTCTCGGTCCCACTGGCGTGTCTTCGCCGCAGCAATAAATTTATCTGTATCGGCTACATCCACAACGCCTTCGTCTTGTTCGATACCCGCTTTTGACAAGAGCGCCTTGCCGCCCTTGTCGATGGCGATTGCCTTGAGATGACCGAAAGCATCATGCACGAAATCGATCGTGGCGCTTTCCATTGATAGCGTTTTTGCTCCTTCCTCAGAGAGGATGATGACAACTGCATCAAAGAGCACCGAAGGCATATCTGCGAGCTGTCCGTCTGCGGCCGGCATACTACCATCGGCAAGCTTCGCACCGCCCACCTTGTGCGTGACGACCTTCACAGCAGCACCCGCATCGGTTGCGGCCTTTTTATCGTTTTGATCACTTCACCTTCTGAACCATCCGCGATCAGGATGCCGATCATGCGTCCCTTGAGCGTATCTTTCATTTTGCCGATGAGCTGCAACGCGGGCGAAGGTTCCAACTCCTGAACAGGAGCTGCAGCCTCAGGCGCATCCGGCATCTTTTCCAAGGCAAGCCCCTTGGCAACCCACCCGGTAGTTGCGTTTCCAGAAACCTCAGGGTGCCCGTGTGCGTAGACGTAATCTTTATCTTCCGCTTTACTTAGTACTGCGAACTCCGGAAAAGGCCTTATATGACCACTTGGACAAATATGACCATTATTGGAGGGAAACTCTGCCCCGACCTTTTGGAAAATTTTCTTATAGCGGAGAATGATAGGGGCTCTGGGAAGTATGCTCGAGGTCTGGCACAGTAATTGCTAATCAAAGAACAGCTGCAAAAAACAGCAGTGGTTGTCTGATCAGGCAGATTGTTTTTGGAAGAAAAATAGAAAGAGTGCAAAATTGCACTTACCAACACATTTTGATTTAGCTATCAAGGAGAAACAACATGAAGAAAACAACAATTACTATTATCACGACCGCAGCATTAGCCTTTGCCATGCCACTCTATGCCGCTGATGATGCTGTTATGGAATCCGACTCTCAAGAGAAGGCAGGTATAACTCAGCAGGGTATGAACTCCGGCTCTAACGAGGGGGAAGGTTTAGCTCAAGAAGGTATGAAATCCGATTCTCAAGAGGGGGAAGGTTTAGCTCAAGAAGGTATGAAATCCGACTCTCTAGAGGGGGAAGGTTTAGCTCAGCAGTCCGGTCAAGAGATAACTGCCGAGGAGCTTGAAGGAATGGAAGTAGTTTCCCAAGAGGGAGAAGAGATTGGTGAAATTAAAATGATCACGATTGACGAGGAGTCCGGCGAAGTAAAATTCGTTACTTTTTCCAAAGGCGGCATTCTCGGCATGGGCGGTGAGGAAATTGCAGCTCCGCTGAGCGCCTTTGAATTTGGCGATGACCAGGCTAGATTGACAGTTCACGAGTCTAAGCTCAAAAATGTTCCGAAGCAGACGGCAGAGGCTACGGACAGCGACTACCAGCGCGACCTGGAGACTCACTATGGCGTGGCTCCAGCATGGGAGAAAGGGGATGAGGGCGACACCACCCAAAACCTGAATATGGATCAAGAAAACCCTACTCAAGCAGGGAAAGTAGATACCCAGAGCTATGACTCCGGGCAATTAGATGCTGAACCAGAGGAAACAGAATAACTGAGAATCTTCTTTACATGCAAACGGCAGCCTACAATAGTGACGTTGCCGCAGCATTCATTACTATGAGCCAAAAGGGGCGTCCTCGGCGCCCCTTTTTTATTGATGAGGCAAATACGAAGAGCTGGTTGTAGATTTTTAAAACTCTTAACGAACGTCCATGGATAACCCTTGTCACAGTTACAGTTGGCTGGATGAGGGTCGGTTCGACAGTTTTTCCTGAATCTGTTCGGTTGGATTTGGCTAGTTCTGCGGGTACCGTCCTGAATGCTCACCGTCGGCCAAAAGAATGCGATCAATATCGGTCATCCGCAGGAGCTTATGATCATTTGCCAGTGTACGGGGAATGATGATAGTGATGCCATACCCTCTCTGCAGAAGGTTGAGGTTGGAAGTAAGGCTATCGGATTGAATACCACTCGGTGGCTCAATATAGATTTCCTCGTTTTCAATATAGCGGAATATATCTTTTATATGATTCAGGCCGATGGTAAAGAGAGCGGAACGGTTGCCGACTGCCCCGCGGAGAAATTCATACTCAATCACACCGGGTATGTTCTGCAGAATTTGAGCGGTCCTGACTTCTTGCAGGTATATCAGTTCAGCTATATTGCCGGTACTTTCATCTGATTCGTCGCCGGTGGTTTTCAGTTTGCCGAGACTGTTGCGCACTGCATTATAGATTTTCTTGTCTTCCACCTGACTGGCATGCAGATTATAATGCCGCATAAGTAGCTTTTCCGCATTTACACCTGGTGAGTTGGCAGCAAGACTCTCCTGGAGATAAGCATTGTCCAGTACAACAGGGGGTAACTGAGTAGAAGCGTGAATAGCTGAGGCTGCAGAAGAGGAGATGGTTTTTCCAGCGGCGAAATACCCCTCTGGAAGTAATAGATCCAGACGTCTGTTTTCCTTCAGCCATTCTCCAATGCGGAATATCTCCATTTGGGTTCGGACGGTGGTACTGTTATTGGCACCGCTGTCCGGATCTCGATGGCTGATTCCGATAATATAAAGCTGTTTTGAGCTATGTGGATTGATGCGGAAGATAGCCTCACCATATTCCGTAGGCATATCTAAATATCCGGCTGGATCATGTGAATGCTCAGGTGATGCAACAGTGCTTCCTGAGGTGGACAGAACCAGCAATGCACAGATGATAAGAGAAATACCGGGGAGAGGCTTTTGGGCGGCGACGATCAAGGTGCTGCATGCAGATGCCGCACCTTGGTGCACGTGACGAAGTGTATGATGTGTAAAGAACTGCATTTCCTGGTGTTTCCCTATTCCGGCTATATGGATCGTGCGGGCGGGACAGCATACAGGAAAATTCGCTCTAATCCGTATCTGGCAATCCCGCTGTCTTAGGGTATCACGTCCCTTTAGACCGGTGACTTTGCGCGTCCATCTTTCGATGAATTTGCCTTTATCAGATAGTTTCATTGATAAGTGATTTTAATTACCACTCACAAGATTGGACACTACCATACCCCCTATTACCTGTCAATGGATGAATGTTGCTTATAAAATGATTGAAGGCTATAGGTGGAATTGCTGTTTGATCTCCTGTCAGTATTTCCAAACCCTTGACGGCAAAAATCCGATCAGGAAAGCCACATCGTTTTCCCCTCCAAGCCAATACAATCCAGAGTGGTCAAAGATGACCTCAAAGATGACCATTGGGGAGATTTAACCGGATTTTCGAATTGCTCCTGACCGTGCCTACTCTTTAAAAATCCACACTATTAATACCAATAACAATAGCCTGTCAACCAAACCAAAGGAAACAGCAGGAGGGCACGGGGCTTGCAATAATTATAGTGTGGCGACTGCAGCGCTCTAGGCATCAGGGCTTGTGATGATATCGGCTGACACCAGCACAGCGATCAACATTGCCCGTAGAGTGAAAGGTGTAGCATCGGTGAAAAACGTTATCGGGCTGGAGTGCAGCCCCGCTACCTCAAGACAGCCGCTCCGGGGATGAGGGATACGGTAATATCCAGGAAGCTTATGAAAAAAGAAGGACCTGCTGAACTTTCAACACAGGAGAAACATTATGAGCACAAAAGTCGCCTTTCTCGAAAAAATTGAGAGTGAGCTGGCAGACGTGCAGGCCAGATTTGATGATTTAAAGGCACAGGAGAAAAATCTGACAGCCGAGGCTCGACTGGAACACGCCAGAAAGGTTGAAGCTGTTCAGCAGAAAACTGATGCTGCAAGGGCGAAGCTGTTGCAACTGAACGAGGCACAGGATAACGTCTGGGAAGAGCTTGCCGAGGGTGTGGAAAACATCTGGGGTGACCTGCAGACCACGCTGGAAGACACCGTCACCACGTTTAAGGAATGAAGGGCTTTTTGGGGGAAATGGCCAACAAGGCCAGGAACACGTCTGAAAAGAACCTCGTATGGGAATTGGATTAAAACAGGCAAGAGAGCTCTCCGTGGCACTTTTTGGCAACGAATCTGATTTCGAGCTGCGCCTCGATGCACACCTGGCCAGAGGACGAGAGAAGCGCTGAGTAACCTGTGTGGTTATTTCAGCGTGAGTACGCAGATGAAGTGGTGTTTCCTCCTTCGCCCGTCCAGTTAGTGTGAAAAAACTCTCCTCGAGGTTTGTCGATCCGTTCATAGGTGTGGGCGCCAAAAAAATCCCTCTGAGCCTGCAGCAGATTAGCCGGCAGCCGTGCAGTGCGGAAACCGTCATAAAAGTTGAGAGCACTGCTGTGACAGGGAGCGGGAATCCCATTGCTTACAGCACTTGCCACCACGGTCCGCAAACTCTGTTGCGCCTGATCAACTTTATTTTTAAAGAACGGTGCCAGCAGCAGGTTACTGAGATTCGGATTCTCATGGTAGGCCTCTGTTATTTTATCAAGAAATGCGGAGCGTATAATGCAGCCGCCTCTCCAGATCCTGGCAATTTCTCCATAATTTAACTCCCAGCCGTAATCCGTTGAAGCTTCCTGCAGCAACCTGAAACCCTGAGCATAGGAGATTACCTTAGCGAGATAGAGGGCTTTTTCCAGTGCTGACAACAGCTCTTCCTTATCTCCTGAAAACTCAGATTCAGGTCCTTGTAAAGAACGTGAGGCAGCAACCCGCTCTTCTTTTTGCGAGGAGAGGCAGCGGGCAAAGACTGACTCGCTGATCAGGGAAAGAGGAATACCCATATCCAGCGCCGCTATGACCGTCCATTTGCCTGTTCCCTTTTGTCCGGCGGCATCAAGAATACTATCGATTACAGGATTTCCTCCTTCATCCTTATACGCCAAAATATCCCTGGTGATCTCTATCAGATAGCTGCTTAACTCGCCCTCGTTCCACCTGGAGAAAACCTGATGCATCTCATCAACCGACATTTTGAGAACATCTTTCATGATATGGTACGATTCACAAATAAGCTGCATGTCTCCGTATTCAATACCATTGTGCACCATTTTGACGAAGTGACCAGCCCCACCTTTGCCCATCCAGCTGCAGCAAAAGGTGCCGTCGTCAACCTTTGCAGAAATCGGAACCAGGATCGGCTCAAGATCTTTCCAGGCAGCAACGGAGCCCCCCGGCATAATTGATGGCCCCTTGAGGGCACCTTCTTCACCGCCCGATACTCCCGTACCAACAAAGAGTAACCCCTTTTCCTCCAGGTATGCCACACGTCGCTGGGTATCGTGGTAGTTGGAGTTGCCTCCGTCAATGACAATATCTCCCTGTTCAAGATAGGGCAGCAGCTGTTCTATGAAGTCATCGACTACTTTGCCGGCCTTAAGCATCATCATAACCTTGCGAGGACGTTCAAGTGAGGCAATCATCTCTTTAATCGTATGAAATCCTATAATGTTTTTGCCGGCACCACCTCCACTTATAAAGTTGTCTACCTTGGAGGTCGTCCTATTAAAAACAGAAACGGTAAAACCTTTGCTCTCCATGTTTAAAACAAGGTTTTCCCCCATCACGGCAAGACCCGCAACGCCAATATTTGAAATTGTGCTCATGGTATATTTCCTAAATAGTAGTTAATGCATAATTTGGTCAAGAATCTTCCGGCTAATCATTTCAAAAGTCCATGTTCGACAGTGCATTGATCGGACACTCCATGCCATGCCATCCCATACCATCCTTATAGTCCTTGAACCACCATACCAGGCCGAGCCAAACTGCATTTTCCCAGAACTGCAGATAATCCTCCACATAGATACCGTAAAGCTCTTCACTGGACTTAACAACCATGGGAATACAATAAATGTACAGGAACATCGATGAGCTTCATCGCCCGATGTATTACTTTGCGTACAGGGGGGGTGCTTGATATTGATGGTGAAAAGAAAAATAAAAACATCGCTGAACAAAGGAGGTATGGCCTTAAAACCTTCAGAAAGAAGTTGTGTGTAAATTCCTTGCTAGGATTTTTTTGCTTTTAGGGAGAAATTGCTATCACCCATTCTCGCAGGGGTATACAACTGTTAGACGACATGCTATTATGCATCGGAGACTCGAAAACCCAGGAAACTGAAAAATCTGAAAAGGAGAAACCTATGGACAAGTGGGTATGTACGGTTTGCGGATATGTTTACGATCCGGCGGCAGGAGATCCTGATGGCGGCGTAGAGCCGGGCACAGCCTGGGAAGATGTACCGGATGACTGGCTGTGTCCGATTTGCGGAGCCGCCAAGGAAGATTTCGAAAAAGAAGGATAATAATGGACTGAGGCTATGGTTTTAATTTGAGTGCCGTTATGCAACACGGAAGCGTATTCCGTGTTCTCTAACCCCGTTGTTGCCGTAGCCCAGTTTGTTCCAGGTGGCCTGCATCGGCTGTTTCCTGCCGTTGCAGGCAGTGGCTCGGGATAACACCGAATACTCCCCAGGCTGTGAAATATCGCAGAAATACTGCCATTGCCGCCAGGAGTAGGGTTCATGCGGGCCGATGAAGGTTGCAGGCCGCCAGCTGTTGCCATCGTCTGTCGAGATTTCCACTTTTTCTATATCTGTTTCACCTGCATACGCAGCGCCCAGAATAATGATCCTGCCCACAGGGAGAATGGCTCCTGTTTCCGGCTGGGTAATTATCGATTTCAGGCTGATCGTGGTTACCGTTGTTCCTGCCTTTGGGTCCTGCCCCTTGTCGAAGATCCGGTAAACATTATCCATGAAAAAGCCTTCAAACGGTTTTTGCAGCAGGGTAATTTTTTTGAGCCATTTTACGCAATTCGCTCCGGTCCAGCCCAGGGCCAGCGCACGAAGAGGAAAACCGTGCTTCAGCGGGAGCGGTTCTCCGTTCATTTCATAGGCAAGCATGGTGGATGACATGGCTTTTTCCAGAGGAATGCTGCGGATAAACTTGATCTGGGCTCTGCCCAGTGGCTCATCGAATCCTTCGAAGGCGACATGACCGGCATCGGCTGTCGGTCCCGCTTTTTCAAGAAGATCTTTGAGCAGGACTCCCCCCCATACGGCGTTTCCTACACCGCCTGTTGTCCAGGGATTACCGGCAGCCTTCTGATCGAGCAGAGATCGACTGTTGCCCGAACATTCCATAGTGTTGGCGGCAATTACTTTGGGCATACACAGCAGGCTTTCAAAGTCGACCCGCAGAGGTGTTTGCACTTCTCCTCCGATTTCAAGAACCCACTCGGAGAGTTCAATTGGTTCTTCCGGTATTTCTCCTTGATTTCTTTTAAAAAATACCGTGTTTGCGGTAATCCAGGATTTTAAAAATTCCTTTGGAGTTTCGGCATTAAGAGGCTTTTCCGTCATTACTCGCATTGATTTTTTCATCCCGGATCTCCATCAGTTTTGTTTAGGGAACTGTTTGCTGTCTTCCGGATATATTCTCAAGAATAGAACTATATAGATCTTAAAAGGCTATAACATTTTTTTTGATTAATCAAGTTATCCATGCCTTGGTGGCCAACGGCCTCTACCTGGAGAGCGGCTATTTTTTTGTCATGCCGAAGGTGAATCTCCGTCCGTTGCCCGAGCTTTTCCGTGCTTATGTGCTCAAGATGTTGAATAAGGAAGGGCTGATAGATGACACCTTCATAAAAATGATAATGAAGTGGCGACATACCTCGGGCTTCAGCGTCCATAATGAGGTACGGATTAAATCGGACGACCTAAAAGGAATAGAAAACCTCTCTCAATACATTATCTGTAATTCCTTCTCCCTGGAAAAGAATGAGCAATACCTTGAAAAGCTGAAAATTGCTTGCAAGGCCAGTTAACAAAGGATAGGTTTCTTGGTGTTGACGGCAGATGGAGATGAGTTTACAAAAAAGTTAAACCGGGCTTACAAAGCGATGTCTTACCACCACCTTTCCCTTACGAACATAACGAAATTTTAAGAAAAACGCAAAGAGCTTCGAAAAAGTGACTGGTTGGGCCTATCAAAGCCAGGCAACAGGTGAAAGGCATGACCCCTGTATGATTGATCTACTGACTGAGTCAGGAAAATGAAAATAAATGGGTATATTCAAAACTAATTTCAGGAAAAAGGATTGATATGTCTTATTCACCAAGATTGAGTTCCGGATTTACATTTGCCAAAAACCGGAGTGCTTTTATATCACCCCAATCGGGAATGTGCTCATTTTGCAGTCAAGATTGTAACGGCACCTGTGAACTGGCACAGGCGGCTGTTTTGGGGGCTCAAACAGTATACCCCACAACAACCGGAAACAACCAAATTGCATCAGAAAAAGATTATCCAATCGATTTTTCACACTTTAATATCAACGGCCATGTATTCGGTGCCCAGGGTGCCAATGAAACCTGGGATGAAGCCACCATTTTTAATGTTAATCTTGAGCGGACCTATGGCTCCATCCATCCAGTTAGGATGGCAATGCCCGTTATCCTGCCTGCATTGATTAAGCTTAACTGGCAGGACTACTTTGCCGGAGCTGCCATGGCTGGTGTGACTTGTGTGATTGGTGAACATGCCAGAAACAATGAGCCGAATCTAAAAATTGACAATGGAAAGGTTACGGATTTTCCATTGTTACAAAAGGCTTTTGACTGTTTTCTTCGATATGACAGGGGATATGGGCAGATTGTGCTGCAATGTAATGTGGATGATGACCTCATGGGGGTTCCGAAAATTGCCATAGAAAAATATGGAGCTAACGCCATTGAAATTAAATTTGGGCAAGCGGCCAAGGGAACCCAGCCAGCCATACGGGTAAAGGATCTTGAAACCGCACTTGTCAAACAAAAGCACGGCAATCTGGTTTATCCTGATCCCAGTGATCCGTCCGTACAAAAAGCTTATCATGAAGGTGTTTGCCCGAATTTCTACACCTATGGCAGATTGCCCTTGTGGACAGAAAAATCCCTTGTGGACCATATTACAGCGCTGAGAGATATGGGTGCCAAAAACATCTATTTTAAAATGGCTGGGTATGACAGACTGGATATTGAACGAGTGCTCCGGCTGGCCTGTGAAGCACAGGTGGATATGGTTACCTTTGATGGAGCTGGCGGCGGTTCAGGATACAGCCCCTCAAAGATGATGAACGAGTGGTCGTTACCTACAGTCTGCTTGGAGGATGCGGTGGTCCGCTTTTGTGAACAACTGAAATCTGAAGGATTGACCCTGCCTGCAATGGTAATGACCGGTGGATTTGCAAGTGAGGATCAAGTATTCAAAGGCCTGGCCTATGGGGATGGACATGTTCTGGGAATTGGCTTGTGCCGGGCTTCAATGGCTGCTGCCATGACCGGAAAAACAATTGGTGACCAGATAAAGACTGGAAATGTACCGGAAAGATTTAAACCATATGGTTCAACAATTGAAGAAATATTTTGCGACCTTCCTGATTTACGTGCCATTTACGGTACCAAGGCAAATCAATTTCCCACAGGGGCCATCGGTGTTTTTTCTTATCTCAATAAAATTGCATTTGGGTTAAAGCATTTTGCCGCCCTGAATCGGAAATTTAACATGGACCTTCTGGACAAAAGTGATCTCATTCCAATGACATCCGAAGCAAGGGCCTTGATGGCAAGTAAGTGGTTTGCACCGTTAAAAAAATAACCTCCAGGTATGCCACATAAATTAGAGAGTTCGTCTGTGTTCGATTATAAAAGGACAAGAGACGGACGGCGGATGCCTATTAAATTCGCTGAAGACGCCAGGGAGTGGTTATGGTTTCGTGCCAAAGACTGGAAAATTAGTCTGATGTGCAACGTTAGTGGGCACAAAAGGATACTCGCAAATTGCACTGAATTGAAGTATAATATGATGTGATAAAAACTTAACGGGAGCCTACGCTTACCTCTCCAATCTCTTCGTTGCGCGAAAAATTTTATCCTCGGAGGTAAGCGTAGACTCCGATATCAACTATATGTCTCCGGTAATATTCCCTCACGTGCCTCGACCTTGGCGAGGTAAGCGAAGACTCCGAAAAATCTCATTTTTCAAGGTAGCCTTAACAGAAGATAACTGATTTGAAACGCATACAAACTCCGTCCTCTAGCAACTCAACATAACCAGGCGCCCAGTCATTTTAACTGTTAATGGCAAGGCCAAAGCAGTCTGGACACTATGCCAGAGCGTTTTAGCTTGATTCCAGATATTAATTTTTTTGACACGCTATTCACCACATAGGAAAATCCCATTGAACGGGAGGAGATCTCGCTATGCAGAAAAAAAATGTATTCGTCGTTGGCCTGAACGACTTTAATCAAAGCCTTCTCGAGCGAACCCTCCATGCTCCGGAGTACGAATTTCATCGGCTTCTCGATCCGGCAGAATTCTACGACACCTACGATTTCCCCATTGCGGATTTGGTGCGGCGCGGTATCGATCAGTTGCGCGTTTTTCAAAGGGATACCGGCGCTTCCATCGATGCGATTTGCGGTTACATGGATTTTCCCGTCAGCACCATGCTGCCTCTCATATGTCGAGAGTTCGGCACCCGCTCGCCGAGCCTCGAGAGCCTGTTGAAATGCGAGCATAAATATTGGAGCCGTGTGGAACAGCGCAAGATCATTCCCGACAACATTCCGGAATTTACGGCCTTCGACCCCTTCGACGACGAGGCCCTCTCCAAAATAGACCTCCCTTATCCGTTCTGGGTCAAACCGATCAAGTCGTCCGGGTCTTTTTTGGGCTTTCGCATCAATGGTGAGGAGGACTTCAAGGCGGCCATCCCCCAGATACGCGACCAAATCAATCTGATTGGCGATCCCTTTGATTATGTTTTAGGGCAGTTGTCGCTGCCGGCGGAAATCGCCGACGTGGGCGGCAGCCACTGCATGGCCGAGGGCATCATCGAAGGGCGATTGTGTACACAGGAGGGCTACTCTCAGAACGGCCGCGTGGAGAGCATGGGCATTGTCGATTCCATTCGTTACGAAAATGGGATAAGTTTTTTCCGCTATGAATACCCCTCGACCCTGCCCTACAAAATTCAGGAACGCATGCAGCGGATTACCGAAAAGATCATCCCGGCCATCGGCTTCGACGACTCGGCATTCAATATCGAATATTACTGGAACCGAGAAAAGGATAAGATCTGGCTGCTCGAAATTAACACTCGGGTATCCCAGTCTCACTCGGACGTGTTTCAGAAAGTCGACGGCGCCTCTAACCAGGCGGTCACCGTGGATGTCGCCCTGGGCCGGAGTCCCGAGTTTCCCAACCAGAGGGGAGAATTTCCTCAGGCGGCCAAATTCTTCTGGCGTCTGTTTGAGGACGGCATCGTGAAAAAGGTACCAACCCAGGAGGAAATCGCGCGGGTGCAAAAGGAGATTCCCGGTACGATCGTGCGCCCGCAGGTGAGTCCGGGCATGCGTCTTTCCGAGCTCCTGGAACAGGACAGCTACAGCTACGCGATCTGCTATCTTTTTATCGGCGGCGAAGACCAGAGGGAACTCCAGGACAAATACATCCGCTGCCAGGAACTACTCACATTTGACGTTGAACCCATCGAGACCACATAGAAGGCGATCTACCAGCCATGAACATGAACATTCGGAAGCGATACCCTCGAAAAATTCGCGAAATAGAGCATCTGACCATTCCCATGTCCGATGGAACACACCTGGCCGCCCGCATGTGGTTGCCTGAAGATGCGGAGAGCAATCCCGTTCCGGCCATCCTGGAATACATCCCATATCGCAAGAGGGATCTCACCGCCGAGCGGGATGCCCAGCACCACGCCTACATGGCAGGCTTTGGTTATGCCGGCGTTCGCGTGGATCTACGCGGCAGCGGCGAATCGGAAGGTGTTCTGACCGACGAGTATCTCCAGCAGGAACTCGACGACGGGGTCGAGGTGATCCAGTGGCTGGCTCGGCAGCCCTGGTGCACGGGTGCCGTGGGCATGATCGGCATTTCCTGGGGCGGGTTTAACGGTCTGCAGATCGCGGCCCTGCGCCCGGAACCGCTCAAGGCCATTGTCACCATTTGTTCGACGGATGATCGCTATGCCGACGATGTCCACTACATGGGGGGCTGTCTCCTGGGGTACAACCTCTCCTGGGCCTCGACGATGTTCGATCAGAACACCCACCCCCCCGATCCCGCCCTGGTTGGTGAGAAATGGCGCGAGATGTGGATGGAGCGTCTTGAAAAGAGCGGGCTCTGGATCGATACCTGGATGCGCCACCAGCACCGTGATGCTTACTGGAAGCACGGTTCGGTCTGCGAGAATTACGACGCCATCGCCTGCCCGGTCATGGCGGTGAGCGGTTGGGCCGACGGTTACTCCAATGCCGTCTTCCGCCTCATGGAGCACCTCACCGTGCCGCGCAAGGGCCTTCTGGGCCCGTGGAGCCACAAGTATCCTCACGAGGGTGTGCCCGGACCGGCCATCGGTTTTCTGCAGGAAGTGCGCATCTGGTGGGACCGCTGGCTCAAGGGAATCGAAAACGGGGTGGAAGAGGAGCCCATGTTCCGGGTCTGGATGCAGGACAGCGTCCCCCCTACCACCAGCTACACCGAGCGGCCCGGCCGTTGGGTCGCCGAGTCTTCATGGCCCAGCCCCGATATCTGTGAGGCCACGTTTTGGCTGGAGCTGGGGCGGCTGGCCTCCGTCTCGGAGGATCGGACAGAGCAGCCGCTTTCCATTCAATCGCCCTTGAGTGTGGGGTTGTTTGCCGGAAAATGGTGCAGCTATCAAGC
>Ga0136557_1001681_pt1 | contig 13757 bp, 11 predicted proteins | sample AntRauTorckE6832_FD_104796 | JGI IMG/M metagenome (GOLD analysis project Ga0136557, IMG submission 104796) | Saline lake microbial communities from Rauer Islands, Antarctica - Metagenome Torckler E6 #832 | ecosystem: Environmental > Aquatic > Non-marine Saline and Alkaline > Saline | place...
GCCTGCGGGTCAGCGAAGAAGTCGAGTACGAGGGTGTGGACGTTGCCGAGTGCGGCATGGAAGCCTACCCGGAGTTTGTCAGCGCCAAGTAATATCGGCTGACATTCGTAAAATAGAAAGGGGCGCCTGCGGGCGCCCCTTTTTTCGTCTGGCTTTCGGAGTTTGTCGGAGGAGGGAGTAACCCTGTCCGGGATACGCTGTGAATACTTCCCTGTACGCTCGACAAAAACATCCATGTTTTTGACGATCCCGGACAGGGTTACTCCCTCCTCCTCCGCTAACTTTGGTGTTCGCCTCCGTAGGTCGGATTAGCGCAGCGTAATCCGACAACCCCACCTCCAAATCAACCCTACCTCTCGCTGGACATCACCTCATCTTCCAGCGCATCCACCATAAACTGCGGCATGGCGAGGGCACCACGGTGAATGTCGGCGTTGTAATAGCGAGTCACAAACGGCCGCTGATCGGCATCTTCTTCGCGGAAGTAGACCACGGGCTTCTCCTTACCGCCCATGGTGCAGCTCCACCAGCCCGTGGGATACACCGGTTGCGGGAACGGCAGGGTACGAACGTGGTCGAAGCCGGCTTTTTTCATATCATCATGGATATCTTTGATAATGGTGTTGGTGTGCAGCAGCGGGGACTCACTCTGCTGGACGATGATGCCGCCGTCCCGCAGGGCCAGCATGCAGTCGCGGTAGAAATCCAGGGCGAACAGGCCTTCCGCGGGGCCGACCGGGTCGGTGCTGTCGATGATGATCACGTCAAGGCTGTCCGGCACCACGTCCCGCATCCACTGGATGCCGTCGCCGAAGAAGAAGTTGGCGCGGGGATCGTTGTTGGATTCGCAAAGTTCAGGAAAATAGGTTTCGGACACGCGGGTGACTCGCTCGTCGATTTCTACCTGCCAGGCATCCTCTACGCCGGGGTGCTTGAGGACTTCTTTCAGGGTACCGCAGTCACCACCGCCAACAATCACGACTTTTTTCGGGTCGCGGTGGGTGAACAGAGCCGGGTGGGTCATCATTTCGTGGTAGAGAAAGTTGTCGCGACTGGCCAGCATAACGCAGCCGTCAATGACCATCAGATTCCCGAAAGTTTCGGTTTCCCAGACTTCCAGCTTCTGGAACTGGGTCTGCTCTTCGTGCAGCTTTTTAGTCACTTTCAGCGAAAATGCGGTTCCGTGGTCCTGGAATATCTCGGTAAACCAGCCGTCGTTCAGTTCTGTCATGGTGTTCCTCCGAAGAGCAGTGAGCGTGCCTTTGCGGTGCTCGTTTTGGATGATGGGTGAGTGATGACGTTATTGTAGGTGTCCGCTGCCGCCAGCTAAAGCTCCGGAGTGGGTAAATCTGTGGGCTTTTCTTTCGACAGCGCCATGAAATCCCTACAATAAGCGCCAGTTTCCCGCAAACAACGAACCGGGCCACACCACAGGTAAAGGCAATATGAGCGAATCTGGCAACAGCACAGCCTACCAGGTATACAACATCGCCCACTGGAGTGACGGGTATATTGGCGTTACCGATCATGGCGATGTCCAGATTCGCCCGGACCGGGGCCGCAGTCGCGACGACATAAGCCTGCCTGAGCTGACACAAACGCTGACCAGCCAGGGCATTCAGTTGCCGGTACTGGTGCGCTTTACCGATATTCTTCACGACCGGGTCAATACCCTTTGTGACGCCTTTAACAGGGTTTCGGCTGAGCAGGGTTTCAAGGGGCATTACACAGCCGTTTACCCGATCAAGGTCAATCAGCAGCGTCGGGTTGTGGAAGAGTTGCTGAGCGCCGAGCCCGCTGCCACCCACAACCAGATCGGCCTGGAGGCAGGCAGCAAGCCAGAGCTGATGGTCGTTCTGGCACTGTCCCGCCAGAACGGATCGGTTATTGTGTGTAATGGCTATAAGGACCGCGAGTACATCCGGCTGGCATTGATTGGTCAGAAACTGGGGCACCGCGTGTTTATTGTGGTGGAAAAACAGTCGGAACTGCCGCTGATTCTTGAGGAGGCCCGGGACCTGGGCGTTACCCCGCTGATTGGCGTTCGGGCTCGGCTGGCGACCATCGGTAAAGGGAACTGGCAAAACACCGGGGGCGAAAAATCCAAATTCGGCCTGTCCGCCAGCCAGGTTCTGGATGTGGTCAATACTCTGGAAGAAGCCGGAGCGCTCGACTCTCTGCAGCTTCTGCACTTCCATCTGGGTTCCCAGATCGCCAACATCCGCGATATCCAGACCGGCCTTCGGGAGTGCGCCCGCTTTTACACCGAACTGCGGCGCCTTGGCGCGCCAGTTGCCACCGTGGATATCGGCGGCGGTCTGGGCGTAGATTATGAAGGCACCCGCTCCCGCAGTAGCTGCTCCATGAACTACAGTGTCGACGAATACGCCTACAACGTGGTTCACATTCTGCAATCTGAGTGCGATCGTACGGGCATTCCCCACCCCAACCTGATCAGTGAATCCGGAAGAGCCCTGACGGCCCACCACTCCGTGCTCATTACCAATGTGATCGACCGTGAGGTGCCGGACAGGCAGGAAACCAGTCGACCTCAGGCCGACGCACCGGATCCGCTGCACTCCCTTCAGCGCGACCTGGACAACCTTCAGGACCGCAGCTCAAACCGATCGTTGGCGGAAATCTATCACGACACCCTTCATGCCATGTCGGATGTACACGCCCAGTTTGCCCACGGGGTTCTGTCGCTGACCGACCGTGCCCAGGCGGAAACCCTGTACAAGGCCTGTTGTCGCTCGCTTCAGAAACAACTGAACGCCTCAAACCGGGCGCACCGGGAAATCATCGACGAGCTCAACGAAAAGCTGGCGGAAAAACTGTTTGTGAATTTTTCGCTGTTCCAGTCGTTACCGGACGTCTGGGGCATAGACCAGATCTTTCCGATCATGCCGATCAATGGCCTGCACCGGCCGCTGAGCCGGCGTGCGGTCATTCAGGACATCACCTGTGATTCCGACGGCCGCATCGACCGCTACGTCGACGGCCAGGGCATCGAGACCACCCTGCCGCTGCCTGCGGATGTGCCGGGGGAACCGCTGCTCATGGGCTTTTTCATGACCGGCGCCTATCAGGAAATACTCGGGGACATGCACAATCTGTTTGGCGATACCCATTCCGTGGATGTTCGCGGCAATGAAGGGGGCGGCTACACCATAAGTGATCCGATTCAGGGCGACACAGTCGCCAAAGTACTCCAATACGTAAACTTCGAGCCCAGGGCGCTGATAGAAGCTTATGAGACCAAGTTCACCGCCAGCAAGCTCGACCCGTCTACGCGGGATAAACTGCTCGCAGAGCTGGCAGGCGGCTTGGGCGGTTACACTTACCTGGAGGAGTAAAACGCCGTTCAGGCATTTTGCTTACGCCAATTGGTTGGTGACATCCCTTCCCATTTGCGAAAGGCGCGGCCAAAATTGGAAGGGTCGCTGTATCCCAACTGATCGGCAACGGCATCCACACTCAGGCTCTGCTTTTTCAGTAACTCCAGCGCACGCCTGTGGCGAATACTATCCAGTATGTTCTGGTACCGGGCGCCCTCATTACTTAACTGTCGTCGCAGTGTTCGCGGAGATACCCTGAGTTCGCTTGCGACTGTTTCAATCGGCGGCAGGCGGCCATCACGCACCGATTCCAGCAACCTTTCCACCCGCCCGACGGCAGATTCTGCGGCTTCAAGCCTTCGTAACTCTTCCTCGCACTGCGCCTCTGCAACCCGGCGAGCTACCGGGTTGGACAGCGCAATCGGCAGTTCGAGAAATTCCCGACGGAAGCGAAGCTGGTTGGCCCCCGCCGAGAACGTAATACTTGAACCGAACAGGTCGTAGTAAGCCCCGGGATCAGCCGGTTCAGGATAATCCACCCGGCAACTGCCGCCATCCATAAGGCGAGGACCGAACAGCAGAAGGTTAACGTCCATCAACGATGAAATCACAACCTCCACATTAAAGCGGTAAAGGTCGTTAACATCGTGCAGAACCTCCAGTTGCAAAACGGCTTCGTTACCCTCTGTAAAGCATTCCAGCCTCATGTAACCAAAGCGGATCCGGAAATATTTGATGAATACCGCCAGTGCCTGGCCTACCGTGTCACAGCTGATGGCCGCCTGGGACAGGGCGCCGTGGGTTGTAAACTTGAGGCGTTTGCCATATTCGATGCCCAGCGACGGATCACCAGTGCCGCGAATGGCCTCTCTACAGAGGGCAATGAACTGGTCAACGGTCATCAGGTTTTCAGGGTGCTCGAGCAACGAAGGCCGCACCTGTGCGGCCTTCAGCAAAGCCGCACGGGACATCTGCCTTTCCTCTGAAAGCTGACACAGAATGTCCGCATAATGTGCGCGAATTGCCAGCAACTGTCCCAGATTCTGCCCTGGTAGCGAACGATCTGACGGCGATCGGGATGAATGCATGACCCGAACCTTCCTTATTGTGTGGTTCCCAATGAGACTAGACCGCCCGCCGCTGCACGGCAATCCCCGGACAGACGCGACCCTGTCGGCAGCTCAGCCATGCCCTGATTGTAATTTTTTTTATCCCGGCAATCCGTCGGGGCCAGGCCAACGTAAAAGACTTCACTGACAAATCCGGGGCGAGCGCATAGAATGATGAACAAAACAATTTCAAGTCATGCAACAGTCGAGGAGCGTCCGGTGTCCACACTGGATCAAAAACCAGCGAGAGCCGAGGGTCGGAAGGACCCGTGGAGCCAGTTGCTGGAAAAAGTGGGTAAAAACCAGGACCGCGAGGCATATCACGCGTTGTTCCAGCACTTTGGCCCGCAGATAAAGTATTACGCTATGGCCAACGGTATGGCGAATCACGCTGAAGAACTCGTTCAGGAGGTCTTTGTATCGATCTGGCGCCGCTCCTGTCTTTATGACTGGAAAAAAGCCGCCGCTTCGACCTGGATATTTACCATTGCTCGTAACCAGCGCATCGACATGCTTCGCAAGATGCAGCGCACCAGTGCCGAGATGCAGGTAGAGACCGAAGATCTATGGCAAATTCCCGGCGAGCATGAAAACGAACCGGTTACGTCTCTACATCGGCTCATGTCGGAGCGTCGCGTTCGCGATTCTCTGAAGCATTTGCCGGAAGAGCAGATTACCGTAATCGCCAAGGTTTATATGGAAAGCAAGTCTCACCAGATGGTGGCAAACGAGCTCAATATCCCTCTGGGAACGGTAAAAAGCCGGGTACGCCTGGCATTGAATAAGTTAAAAGTGATTTTGCAGGACCAAAACGTATGAAAGCGCATCATCCCGATACGATCACTCTGATGGAATTCAGCGCCGGCAACCTGAGTGAGCCGCATGCGTTGTGCATCAGGCTTCACCTCGACGAATGTGCGGATTGTCGCAGCCGTGTTGATACCCTGGAGAGCCTGGGTGCGGTCATGATGGAAAATCAGCCACAGACCGAAGTATCCTCTGGCATGTTTGACTCGATTCTTTCGCGCATTGACAGCGACGTCAGTGACGCCGGTCAGCGAGTCAGCACTGCGGCCAAAAGCGGTCGACGTGTCCGGCCATTGGAAAAGCTTTTGGGCGATGACCTGAATAACCTGCCCTGGAAACGACAGCTGGGCGATGTCAGCGTTCTGGACATTACCGATCGCTTTCCCGGCCAGAAAGAGCAGGTTGTGCTTCAAAAGCTGGCGGCTGGCGGCAAGGCTCCCTCTCACACCCACCGGGGTGAAGAAACAACCATCGTTTTGCAGGGTGCATTCGCCGACAACAAAGGCGTGTTCAATCAGTGGGACTTTGTGGTTCTGAATCAGGAAGATGATCACAAACCCGTGGCTGTCGGATGCGAAGACTGCATCACACTTTCAGTGCTCAGCGCTCCGGTGAAACTGACGGGCACCTTCAGCCGGATGTTGAACCCCTTCATCCGCTGAATCGCGCAACCAGAGTTGGTTAAGTAAAGCGTTGTTTTTTTGGCCGGGTTTTCCCGGCCTTTTTTATGGGCAATATTTTCATACTGACAGCATTACCAGGGCAGCTGTGTGCCGTCCCAGCTCAGGAAATGGCCGTTACTGTCTTCAGTCAAGCCCTCGATAACGCCGGCGATGTTATCGGCGGTATCGGCGGGCTGATGCACTTCAAGTTGTGCCAGGGACCTGGAAAAAGGCTCACTGAGCGGCGACAGCGTTGTGCCCGGGTGTATCGCAACACAGGCCAGGGGCCGACATTTGCGCGGCAGCTCAATAGACAGGTTCCGTACCAACATATTCAGCGCCGCCTTGGAGCTGCGATAGGCGTACCAGCCGCCAAATCCGTTATCGGTAATCGAACCCACCTTCGCGGAAATAGCCGCCACCGTCTTGAAACGCCGATGCCTAAGCCACGGCGCCACCGCGCGCATCAATAGGGCAAAACCCGTCGCATTAACCGCAAAAGCATGGGAAAGGGCATCCGCATTCAGGTCCTCCAGCCGCTTCTCCGGCATGATTCCCTGGCCATGAAGGAAACCTGCAGCGTAAATCACCCCATCCAACCCCTCTTCTGGTGCCAGCACCTGTTGAACATCCGCGGCCAATTGCCCGGGGTCATTTGACAGGGCCGCGTCCCACGAAATCAGCTGCACCCGCCCGGCCACGGCTGAATCGAATGTTAACGCAGACGGATTTCGGCACAGCCCGATAATCTGCAGGTTTTCGTCCCCCGTCAGGTAGTGCTCGGCCAATGCCCGCCCGATGGCGCCAGACACTCCGGCGATCAGAATGTGCTTCATGGCGTGTTCTCCTGCAATAAGTGGTCTCTGAAGTACGAAAATTTCCGCAGTCGGACTGATTTTTAGTGAACCAGGCCATTCAAACACTCGTATGAATTGAGGTAATTAACAGGTGTATTTCACCAGATTGACGGTTTGAGGAGAGACTTCCATGCAATACCAGGCTCCGGCTAATGATCTCAGCTTTTTGTTGTTCGATGTACTGGGCGTCGATAAGCTCCACGAACTGGAGAAATACGCCGATGCCACACCGGATCTTATCACCGCGGTGATTGAAGAGGCCGGTAAACTGGCGTCCGAAGTGATTCAGCCCACCAATCAGATCGGCGATCGCCAAGGCTGCCAGTACAACCCGGAAACCCACGACGTGACCACACCAGACGGCTTCAAGGAAGCCTACGCCAAGTTTGTTGAGGGCGGCTGGACCGCGTTGGACGCGCCGCTGGAATACGGCGGTCAGGGCCTGCCACATACTCTTAAGTTCGTGGTAGATGAAATGATGTGCTCCACCAACCTGTCACTGGGCATGTACCCCGGCCTGACCCACGGTGCCATCAGCGCCCTGCACTCCCATGGCTCGGACGAACTGAAAGACATCTATCTGGAAAAGCTGATCTCCGGCGAATGGACCGGCACCATGTGCCTGACCGAACCCCAGTGTGGCACCGATCTCGGCATGATCCGCACTAAAGCCAAACCCAACGATGACGGCTCTTACGCCATCGAAGGCACCAAGATCTGGATCACCGGCGGCGAACACGATCTGGTCGATAACATTGTTCACCTGGTTCTGGCCAAACTACCGGGCGCACCTGACACCACCAAAGGCATTTCCCTGTTCGTGGTTCCCAAGGTACTGCCGGACAGCGGCGAGCGTAACCCCGCGTTCTGCGGCGGTCTTGAGCACAAGATGGGCATCAAGGGCTCCGCTACCTGCGTGATGAATTTCGAAGGCGCCAAAGGCTGGCTGGTGGGCGAGGCCAACGACGGCATGCGCGCCATGTTCACCATGATGAACGAGGCCCGCCTGATGGTGGGTATGCAGGGTCTGGGACTGGCCGAAATGGCCTACCAGGAGAGCCTTGGCTTTGCCCGTGAGCGCCTGCAAAGCCGCTCACTGAGCGGCCCCAAGAATGCAGACGGCCCCGCCGACCCGATCATTGTTCACCCGGACGTGCGCCGCATACTGATGCGCCAGAAGGTGTTGAACGAAGGCATGCGCGCCATGGCACTGTTCACCGGTCAGAAGCTTGACCTGTCGGTCGCCCATCCGGATGAAGCGGTGCGTGAATCCTCCGACGACCTGGTTCAGTTGCTGACGCCAGTGGTCAAGGCGTTCCTGACCGATGAAGGCTACAAAAACGCCGACACCGGGCTGCAGGTATTGGGCGGTTCCGGCTTCACCACCGACTGGCCGCTGGAGCAGCTGGTCCGGGATGGCCGTATTGCGCGCATTTATGAAGGCACCAATGGCATCCAGGCGATGGACCTGGTTGGCCGGAAGCTGAGCCTGAAAGGCGGGCAGCTGGTTCGCACCCTGTTTGGCGAACTGACCGGTTACTTGAAAGACAACCCGGAAGCACCGCACCGCGAACAGCTTAAAGGCGCCCTGAAGTCCCTGGAATCCGCCACAATGTGGATCGCCCAGAATGCGCCGAAAGATCCGGAACAGGCGGGCGCTGCTGCGACACCCTACCTGCGCCTGATGGCCCTGACTGTGATCAGCTACCTCTGGTCCCGCATGGCAGGAGTGGCTCAGGCCCAACTCGACAAGGGTGAAGGCAACAAGCCATTGCTGGAGGGCAAGCTGATTTCTGCTCGCTTCTATTTCGAGAAGATCCTGCCGGAAATCGAGCAGTTGAAGCAGGATATCGAAACCGGCAAGGATTCAATGATGGATCTGGGTGACGACCACTGGGCGGCCTGAAACCCGACCATGGCCGAAAATGACCGAACGATGACAGTTTGTGACCTTCCGGACGACAGGTCTTAAAGGGATACTAACCGGGTTGATTAGTGTCTCTGAACTAGTCTCGCCTTTCCTTTCAGGTCAGGCACATCCTTTAAGGCCGCGCATTTGCGCGGCCTTTTTTTATGGGCGACAGACTAGGGTACAATTGCCCTCCCAGAAAAGGTCCGTCCGGGCCTGGAAACACCGGAGAGACACCGTGACCGCAGACGACTACCTGTTCCGTTTTGGCGGAATCGAGCGCCTTTATGGCCGCACGGCGCTGGCGGCTTTTCGTGACGCCCACATTGCCATTGTGGGCCTGGGCGGCGTGGGCTCATGGGCAGCGGAGGCGCTGGCCCGTTCCGGCATTGGCACCATCACGCTGATTGATATGGACGATGTCTGCGTGTCCAATACCAACCGACAGCTGCACGCGCTGGATGGCCAGTATGGCCAGACCAAAACCGACGCCATGGCAAGCCGACTGCGGGCGATTAACCCTGGTGCGGATATCCGTGTGCATTTCGGCTTTGTAACGCCGAAGAACGTCGCGGAACTGATCACCGGTGACCTGTCCGGGGTGGTAGATGCCATCGACAGTGTCAAGTCCAAGGCAGCCCTGATTGCCCACTGCAAGCGCCAGAAGATTCCACTGGTCTGCGCCGGTGGCGCTGGCGGCCAGATGGACCCGACTCAGATTCAGGTCAGCGATCTCAGCCGCACCACCCAGGACCCGTTGCTGGCAAAGGTGCGCAACCTGTTACGCCGCGAGTACGGTTTTTCCCGCAACCCCAAACGGCGCTTCGGAATTGAGGCCGTGTACTCCCTGGAACAGCTGACGTATCCTGCCGAGAACGGTGAAGTCTGCCTGCAGAAGCCGGTAAACGATGGGCCGGTCAGGCTGGACTGCGCAACCGGCTTCGGGGCGGCCAGCCCCGTTACCGCCAGCTTCGGTTTTTTTGCCGCGTCACGATTGCTCGGGCGACTGGCCCGAAGGGCGACAACCACAAACTGATCATAACCAGAAGGAACTGACCTCACCATGGCTGTCAGTACAGTCTTTCTACTCGCCTGCATTGGCGTTATCTCGCTTTTTTGCCAATGGCTGGCCTGGCGCGTCCGGATGCCAGCCATTCTGTTTCTGCTTGCGGGCGGCCTCGCTGCCGGTCCGATGCTCGGCCTGCTAAACCCCGAAGCGGTATTTGGTGATCTGCTGTTTCCACTGATATCACTCTCGGTGGCCATCATTCTGTTTGAAGGCAGCCTGACCCTTCGATTCAGCGACATAGCGGGCCACGGCAAAATGGTTCGCAACCTGATTCCGGTAGGCTCGGTGGTTACCTGCATTATCGGCACCCTGTCCGCCCGCTGGATTCTGGATGTTTCCTGGGAGGTGGCCCTGCTGTTCGGCGCCATTTCCATTGTCACCGGCCCCACTGTGATTGCACCGCTGCTGCGCTCGGTGCGGCCCAAGTCAAAGCTCGCCAATATTCTGCGCTGGGAAGGCATCATCATTGACCCGGTGGGCGCACTGCTGGCGGTTCTGGTGTTTGAGGGTATTGTTTCCTGGGGCCAGGGCAATGTGTTTGGTCACTCCCTGTGGATTTTTGGCAAGACGCTGGCTGTCGGCTTTGTGATCGGCGCCCTTGCCGGCTGGCTCAATGGTATTGCACTGCGCAAGCACCTGATTCCGCAGTATCTGCATAATGCGGGCACTCTTACCTTCATGCTGGGGGTTTATGCGCTGTCCAATGAGCTCGCCCACGAGTCTGGCCTGCTGACCGTCACGGTAATGGGTATCTGGATGGCGAACATGAAACAGGTGCCGATCGACAGCATTCTGGAATTCAAGGAATCCCTCAGCGTACTGCTGATTTCCGCGCTGTTTATCATTCTGGCCGCCCGCGTAGAGTTCGCGGCCATCGCGGAGCTCGGCTGGGGTCTGGTTTTTGTGTTGGCGCTGCTGATGCTGGTTGCCAGGCCTGCCAGCATTTTTCTGTCGGCCATTGGCACCTCGCTGAACTGGCGGGACAAACTGTTTTTGAGCTGGGTCGCTCCAAGGGGCATTGTCGCGGCGGCGGTCTCTGCCCTGTTTGCGTTCCAGCTCCAGGCTCAGGGCTATGAAAGTGCAGGCGCACTGGTGCCACTGATTTTCATGCTGATCATCGCTACCGTGACCATTCAGAGCCTGACCGCAAGGCCTTTGGCCCGGCTATTGAAAGTGGCAGAGCCCTCAGCCTACGGCTTCCTGATATTAGGCGCCAACCCGATAGCCCGAAAAATCGGTGCGGCCCTGAAAAACCTGAAAGTGCCGGTTACCCTGACCGATACAAACTACGAAAACGTCAAACTGGCGAGAATGGAAAACCTGCAGGTGTATTTTGGCAACCCGGTATCAGAGCACGCCTCAACCCACCTGGATCTCACCGGCATTGGCAATCTTCTGGTGATTTCGCCTTACAAGCACATGAACTCACTGGCCACCTATCACTTTCTGGACTGGTTCGGCACAACCAACGTGTTCACCCTGTCTGATGGCGAGCAGGATCAGGCTGCACGCCTGCGCACCGCCGAAAAAATCCACATGACCCGCGGGCTCTTCAATGGTCTGAGCTATGCGAAGCTGGCCAGCCTTGCTGCCAAAAACTACGCCATCAAAACAACCCAGCTAAGCGACGAGTTTAGCTTCGAGGACTTCCAGAAAAAGTACGAACACCAGGCCTGCGTGCTGTTCGTGCTGGATAACCGGGACCGGATATCTCCGGTCAAAGATCTGGACGATCTCAAACCGGGCGAGGACTGGACTCTGGTCAGCCTGGTACCGCCCCAACCGAACAAGGAAAAGGAACGGAAGGAGGGTGCCTGACCAGGCTCTTATCGGGTGCGACAGTCCAGCACCAGTTTACCGCGGACATGGCCGCCTTCAAGCGTCTGGTGTGCCTGCTGTATCTGATCCAGCGAGTAGATCTGATCAATGTGGATACGTACATCGCCATCCTCGACCAGCTCGGCAATTTCCTCCAGATGAAATACATCAGGCCGTACGGTCATGCCATGGGCTCTCAGGCCCATGGTTTCCGCCTGGGTAATAATCTCATCCGCGGTCACCGTGGGAATCGTTACCAGCACGCCCTGCTCGCTCAAGGTATGCAGTGAACGCTTGCCAACGTCGCCGCCGATCAGATCCAGCACCACATCCAGGCCAAAGCACTCCTCTTCGACCCGCATCGTGTGATAATCGATGACTTCGTGAACGCCCAGCCCGGCCAGGAAATCCCGGTTGGAGGCAGAGGCAGTGGCAATCACATGGGCACCGCGTTCCAGCGCAAACTGCACCGCAAAATGACCCACACCACCGGCGCCCGCGTGAATCAACACTTTCTGCCCGGCCTCCAGCTCTGCCACCTCAAACAGGGCCTGCCACGCCGTCAGCGCTGCCAGCGGCAAGGCCCCGGCAGACACCAGATCGAGTTCTTCCGGCACAACCGCAAGATCGACCGCGGGCGCGACCACATACTCCGAATAGCCGCCACCGCCGCTCGGAAAGCCGACCATACCCATTACCCGGTCACCAGGAGCAAGTGTTGTTACGTCATCGCCAACCGCCACCACCTCGCCGGCCATATCGTAGCCTGGCGTCCAGGGCAGATCGTTTTCAATCTGGCGTGCGGCAAAACCAAGACCCTTGCGGGTTTTCCAGTCAATGGGGTTCAGCCCTGCCCCGGCAACACGCACCAGTACATCATCTGCGCCCGGCTCAACGAGTTCGACCGTTTCCAGCTGCAGAACCTCGGCGTCACCAAACCGGTCATAGACGACGCGACGCATGCTTGTCTCGGTGATCGAATCCGTGCTTTTGTGCATAATGCTCTCCGGTTTCAGGGTCAGGGGCCTGGTTGTCGCGTCTCGCGCGCGTGGAATAATGTCAGATTAGCAGATGCTCACCCGGCTGTAGTTATCGTTCATCAAAGCCCCGGCCACCCTGAACCAGCACACTTTCCAGAATACGCCTGAACTCCGCAGGCATGCGGGAAGGACGCTGACTTTTCAGGTCCACACAGGCATGGGTGGACAAAGCCCGCACCAGGGTTTTACCGTCTGACGGGCGAATGATCTGAAACTGGCGCGCCGACCGGAACCGACCATCAAAATCCGTCAGCCAGGTTCCGAGCTCAAGAATGTCACCGGCATTGGCTGAGGCCAGATAATCAATCTCTGTGCGGGTAATGGCCATGGCTTTACCCGTTTTTTCATGCAGCGCCCAGGTCATTCCCAGACTTTCAATATGGGCCCAGCTGACTTCCTCCAGCCAGCGCAGGTACACCACGTTATTGGCATGTCCCAGGCGGTCGGTGTCGTCCGGAGAAACCCGGATCTGCTGGGTAAAAGGGGATGGTAAATCCCAGTTCAAATCGGGATGACTACTCATTTGCTGACTCCTTAAGCCCCGGGATCGACTCGACGGCCATGCGCCCGATGCGGTCATTATGCAGGGAACCAAAGTATACAAAGCCGTCATGAGGATTGACGGAGGTAATCTCCTGCAAATGCTGGCCGTCAGTGTCGTGAAGACTGGTCAATACTTCACCCCGATCATTGAAGGCGATTACAAGACCGTACTCTGCAGGCTTCGGTTTCAGAGCTTCTGGCACCTTCGCCATCAGGTCTTTCAGCCAGGGCCGGGTGTGCATCGAGTCGATCTGGGCATTGCGGGTCGTTGGAAAAGCCACCCAATAGCGCCCGGCGGCATCTACCGCCAGATTGTCCGGGAATCCGGGCAGATTATCGGCGAAAACTTCAGCCGTTCCGGGCTTGCTCCCACTGATCCAGTATTTGATGATCCGATACTTCCAGGTTTCATTCATCAACAGATAGTCACCGTCTGGCGATACCGCCACGCCGTTGGCGAAATACACATTCCTTAGCAGCACCTCGGTTTTGCCGGTCGCCGGATCATAGCGCAACAAGCGACCATGGGGGCGCATTTCCATCAGGTCCAGCATGTAATCAGGCTGATGAAAGCGGGAACTGGCATCCGTAAAATAGAGGCGCCC
>Ga0136557_1001684_pt1 | contig 13744 bp, 26 predicted proteins | sample AntRauTorckE6832_FD_104796 | JGI IMG/M metagenome (GOLD analysis project Ga0136557, IMG submission 104796) | Saline lake microbial communities from Rauer Islands, Antarctica - Metagenome Torckler E6 #832 | ecosystem: Environmental > Aquatic > Non-marine Saline and Alkaline > Saline | place...
ATATGAGGGGATACTATACTTCACACTACTACAACCACTATATAAGCATTATTAATCCTCATTGCATATTATTTTGACCGATAGTATGCTATTCAATTTATATTGTAGTGAAAATCATTACAACAACATTAACGTTTAAACTAAACGATATGAATAATAAAGAGCTTAATATTATAGCATTCATTACTGTGGTATTCTTGATACTATTTATGAATGGATGTACAAGAGAAAAACATCTTGTAAAGTCTTACTCAACAGATGGTAATGTTGAAAGTATAGTAATAAGAGAAAGATTTCTTGATAGACCTTTATCTTATGCTAGAGTTGGAGATACATTAACATATTATAAGAATGGAGACACTCTTAGATATAGTATTGTATTGAAAATAAGACAAATTGATTACTTTAAACTAAACTAACAACAAGTCAAATAATAGTAATGAAATTATCTGACTTTAGGAAAATAACAAACAACCTTCCCGACTATAAAATTGTTATGGAAGATCCAGTAACAGAAACAGAGCATGAAGATGTCACAATAGATATTGATGACGAAGAAGGCTCTATAACATTTAGAAAGAAAAGAATCTATGAGTAGTATAAAAAGAGTATCTGTTGGAGAAATCATTTTAATTGATAGGAATTGTAACAAGAAAGAAGCTTGTGAATTATTCCTTGAAGAAGAAATAGGTTTTCATTGGGATGGAAATTTATCAATAATAATAGATGGCTCAGAAAAGAATGTTACTTCATTAAGTGATGATGAAGTACTTGCTATATTTATTGAAAGAACTTCAGAAGTTCCTGATAAAATTATGAATATCATAAGCAAAGAAGAAGCTAAAGAAATAGTTAAAAACGGGAAATATGAACTAAAATTGTATTTATAGTGGATCATGAACTTGAATGGTTATTGACAGAAGATAAAGAGCATCCTAAAAGCATAACACCTAGCAAGAATAGCAAAGGTTATGTTAGAATACATGAAGCTAAAGGCGGTAGAAAAATGCCAATAGCTGCTATGGAAGATACACACATTGAAAACTATGTTAATATGATGATTAAAATCATGGAAGAGACCAAAAGAAGTGCTCTCTATGAGGTTAATGATAATATTGATATGTTTGAAATGGAACTAAACGGGACTCAAAAAATGGATAGAGAAACAGCTCTATCTAGAATTAGTTTTATTATGTATAATCTTGAACCATATATAATGGAACTAGCAATCAGAAATAGATTTGATTACATATCAAACATTTCTAATGCCTTAGAAACTATCTTAGGCAGAACTAAAAACAACAATAAGCTAAAAGGAGATAAAGATGGCGAATTACTCAAATAGCAATGAAGCACTTCAAGACACCAAGCTTGAGATCGTTACTAAGGCTATCGAAAACGATGACTTTGATATGCTAAGGGAAGAAAACTTCTTTAAGCATTTTGAACAGCTAGAGAAAAAGCGTAATTTAGTTACTGCTGATCGTATTTGGCTGGGAAGAAGACTTAAACAAGTTTTCACAGATTCATCAGCACCTAATCATGGAAGATTAGCAATCTTTCAGCCACCAAATGAGTTTAAAAAGCTCCGTGAGTGGGAACGTAAAACAGGTTGGAATGGATTCAGCAAAACAGTTTAACGAAGAATATATGCTGCTTGAACATTTGTTTGAGCAGCATTCAAATTTAGACATAGAGTGCTATGAATATATCAGAAGAAATCAAAAGACAACTGAGGCAGGGAGAAAAAGTGATAAAAATAGGAAGCTTCAAAGTGAAAATAGATGATAATATTGACAAAATAAACAAATTTATTGATTCAGAGGATAGACTTGTAGATTTTGTAACATTGTTTAATATTATCAGTTATGAGCAGATCAAAGAACTTAATATTGCCTACAATAAAATTGTAGAAGCATTGAAGTTTATAGATGAAATTGCAAAAAAACATAATAATGAAGCAGGTTCTATTATTTGTGCATTCTTAATTAATTATATGCATGATGAAACTTGTGGTCCAGCTTCTCTTATTAATGAAGCCATATCTCAAGATGTTCTTAATGTTGTTTCTCAATTAATTGATACTGATGATTCACATAAATAACTCAACTGGTGAATCAAAGAAGATAATCGAAATGTCTGATGAGCATCTTAGGAATACAATTAAGATGCTTTTGGACAGGTTAATACTTACTTCACAGCAAGAAAGTTATGAAGATGTATTACGAGTAGAAGAAGATTTATCATTGTTATCTGAATACATATTAATAGCAATGGCAAAAGGTCTTTGGTATCTTACACAAACAATGAAGCTAGAACAGATAATACACAATTATGGGAAAAATAACAGTAGATTCTGCACTGGGAGTGAATCAATGTCCAGTATGCAAGAGCATCATCTCCTCAAAGGTTCTGATTAATGATCTTAATTCTTCGATTGAGGATGCAGAAAAAGGAATATACAAGTTTAAAAGCAGAGTTCAAATGCACTATACTTGTGGAGCGGTTGTTTCAATTCTTATAGATGAGAATGAAGCGTTTTCCATTAAACAATGTAACAATGCAAAAACTGTTAGAGGAGCATTTTACGATGAGCATTGATTTAGCAGAAATAATTAAAAAACAGCAATCTCTCATTAAGAAAAAAGATGAAGAGATTGAGCAACTAAAAAAAAACAAAAAAGTTGCCCAGAATGAAAGATATACTTTTACCAAAGAAACGGTAAAGCATATGAGTAAAAAGAATGGTGAATTAAATGAGAAATTAATTGCTCATAAATCACTGTTAGTGGAATTATATTTAATAATGACAGATGCACCTTTCAGCATAAAGGCTATGTTGAGAAAAGTATCTGATATTGAGTATGTTACACCAGAGGTAAAAAATATAGCATACAAAATAAGAGGTGAAAAGTGACACTTGAAACATTATATGAAGAGTGTAACAACATAACGAATAAAGCAATGACTGCCCAGGCTTTAATAAATAAGAAATTAATAACAGAGTCTGAGCATGAGCTTCAATCAGCAAAGGCAAATATAGAAAGACTATTAGATGCCATAAAACAATACAGAGAGGAACAATGAGAAGTCCAATAGTAAGCGCTGAGAGTGCTTATCACTTTTATATTAAACAAGTTCATTATAACGATGAAGAGTATAATGAGCAACAAGATAGAAAAGTGATTAGGGCATCAAGTGCTGGTAGATGTCACAAACTACACGCTTATCATTTAAGTGATGTAGAAGCAAAGGCTCATGATTACCAAACCCTTAAGATATTCAGAATTGGATCAGTATTCCATGATGAGGTTCAAAAGGGAATGATGTGGCTTATTAAAGAACAAAATAAGGACAAAGAAGAGTACGAAATAATTCAGGAGAAAAAAGTATCTCTTGAAATATTTAAAATACTTGTTGAAGGTCATTATGATAACATTCTTATAAATCATAAAACAAAAAGAATATCTGTTTATGATTGGAAAACAATGAATCCTAGATCATTTAGTTACTTCAAGAAGAGTCCGCAAAGCAAAGATGGATATATTATTCAGGGAGCTACATATTGTATAGCACTTGAAAAAGAATATCCTGACTATGATATTGATTTCACTATTGTTGGTTTCAACAAAGATACTGGTGAGTTTAAAGAAGCTTGCTGGCATATTGATGAAATTAAACCAAAAGCACTTCAATATTGGAAAGGGTTATCAGGTAGTATTGAAAAGTTCTCAATAGGAGAATTTGATAGAGACCCAGAGGCTCCAAAAGAGTTTGCTATTGAACAAATGATTGCAGGTGTTACGCCTAATGTTCCCGTTAATAATAAATGGGAATGTAACTATTGTAGTTACAATCATGTATGCAACTCTAAGTTCATTACTAGAAGGTAAGAAGAATCATCAATAACCCATTGGTCTTATTTAAAATGATATGAAAGTAAGAACTTTATATATATGTACTAAATGTGGAGAGGCTTATGAAAGCAATTATAATCATCCCCCATTTAGACATTGTTTAAAATGCAAAGGTAAACTAACTAAAAGCTAATATGCTACCAGATAACATTCAAAAAGGTGGAGAGCAAGCACTTGCAATGGCTAATTCAAATAAAGAATTATTTGAAGCTATTAATATGTTTGAAGAAGCTATAAGAAACAAACACAAGGAACAGTCAGAAAAGAAAACTCCTAAACCTCATGTCAAGAAAAAGGCAGGTTTGGATTATGTTGAATTTGCTTATATGAGAAATCAAGTAAATGAAAGTTATCCGTTATGGAGCTTTACCAATCTTAAACTTTATACAGAGTTTATTAAAACAGGTTGGGTAGTAGTTCAAGGTCAACTTGAATGGTATGAAAATGGTATTAAGAGAATTGGTGCTTGTGCAGCATCTCATAGAATAGCATTTAAAGCTGGAACAGAGAGAATACCTGAAAATATAGTTGATTTAGGTAACGATATAAAAGCAGCAGTATCTGACTGTATGAAGAAAGGTTTCAATACCTATATGAATATATCAGATGACATCTACAAAAAGATAACTATTGAAGAGGTATCTGATGAAAAAATAAAAGAACTAGACAAATTGGTAGAGCAAATAAAAGATTCTAACGCTCAATACAAAATGTACCGATTTGTTGAAAATAACACTTATAGTCATAACTATAAAGAAGTTAAAGAAAGAATCAAAAATGCTCTTAAACTTCAAAAAGAAGCAGAGGAACTCAACGAAGAAGAAGATAAATCAGTTTAATATTTTAAGTTTTTTGAGAGATTAGGTTTTTTATAGAGTATAAAATTCTCTATATTGAATACAAGCAATCACAAACAAGTACACAAAAAATAAATAAGGAATCAATTATGGCAAAATTAACACGTAAAGACGCACAAGAACTAATAAAAAGTGAATTACTATCACAAGAGCAGTACGATGCAATGGTCGAGAAAGGCTATGTAAGCTCCGGTACTCGCTCCAAACGTCCTCAAATTATAGTACCCTCCGAGAAGAAGGGTGAGTTTCTCGATAAGGCTTACGAGGCTCTTGAAGCTGTCGCAAAAGAAATGAAAATCGAAGGAACTGAAGAAACCGAAGATACTGGTAAAGCTACCGTATATCTTGCAGGTGCTGGAAGTCCTCGTTCCGAAGATTCTGAAGAAGATTCAGAAGAAGCCGAAGATGAAGAAGATACAAATACAACTGGCCCTGATGAGTTAGTGTAATATAATCTTTTTCACAAATAGTTGCTTTTTAAGTAATTATTTCGTATAGTTAGAAGGCTATCTATTAATTTAGGTAGCCTTTTTTTATTATCATTAAAAAATAAATACATGACAATAAAAGAATTAACAATATTATCTAGTTCACCATTAGTTATAGAGTACAATCCATCTCCCGATAAAAATGAAGATGAACGTCATTATTCAATAAGAATAGATGATTTAACTCTTGATACAGAAGAGAACAATTTTACAAACCCTAATATTATTGGTTATGGAGAAACTCTTGAAGATGCAGAAAATCATCTGATACAACAACTAAGAGGTGAGAAAGTAAGAGTAAAATATGGACGCGCGTCCTTTTGTGTTCCAAAAAGTTTGGAGCATTCATTTACAATCGAATCAAAACAATTAAGCTCATGAGTAAACAAGTATATAATCCATTTGAAGATACTGATATCAAAACACCAGTATTTAAAGAGGATGGAAAGCCCCTTATTCTTCCAGCACATATTGTTGGAATTGAAGTGAAAGAAATTCACTCTAAAAAAACTGGAGATGATATGCAGGTTATTAACTTCCTGTACGAAGTATCATCTCAAGTAGAAAAGATTGGAGATATTCCTATTTTTCCTGAAGATGAAGAAGGAAATTACATTTACGATAAAGCACCAACTGAGCATAAGCCAGCTACTTTGCTTGAAGAAAAGAAATTCCGATCAAGTGGAAGTGCTACTATGTGGAGAAACCTTTCTAAAGGCAGTGGTGGAATGAATCGTAATTACATCAAAGGATGCAAAGCTCTTGGTGTAGAAGTAAAACAAGAAAAGATTGATTATGATGGTAAGAAGGTTAGCGTAGATGTTATTCCTGAGCCAACAGAAGAAAACTTTCTTGGTCTCCCAGTATTCATTGTACTTGGAATTGATAGCTGGAAAAACAACAGAGGGGTAGTAATTAACTCTACTAAAGCTGTTCGATCTATTCAAAATGAGAATGGAGATAAGAAGCAAGTGTTAGAAAATCAACTTTCTTCTGATACAAGCAGTAATGGTTCAGCACCATCTGGTGGAGGAGAAGAAGATCCTTTCGACAGTATCCCATTCTAAATAATAAAGGGGGGTTTTTTAAGCTCCCCTATTTTTATGAAATACTGTCCATGTTGTGGTTATGATTTCAAGAATAAAGACTACAAAAAAGAGTCAAAAAAACTCTTGAAAAGATATGATAATAAAACAAAAGACCTTATTGTCAATACTTTTTCAGTAGTTTCTAAATTTGAATCTGTAACTGAACAAACAATATATATGTTTCTTCAAGGTATAAGTAAAATCCCAACTGATGTTGTTTTTGAAGGCTTAAAAATATATTATAAAAAAAGCCTAAACAAATCAGGCAAAGGTTTAAACTATCTTAAAGGAATCATATTCAATGTTAAAGAAAACGAAAAGAAGTACAAAGAAATCCTAGACAAAACAATAGGCGTTGTACCCGAGGAGTTTCCAGATGAGCATAAGAGCTAAAAAGAACAAAGCAGTAAAACAACAAAAAGAAGTAGTTGATTTACTAAGAGCAATATTTTGCCCACCATTAGAAGATGATGATATATTATCTCAAAATATGGGTCAGTCTGGAACGGATGTTATTCTAACACCAGCTGCAAAAAAGCTTATTCCGTTTGATACTGAATGTAAGTGGCATTCCGATAAAACATGGAGAGGTTCTTGCATATCTTCGTTAGAACAAACAATAAAAAACACAAACAAAGAAAGAATACCATTATTAGTTAGAAGAAAAAATAGAGCAGAAAATAGATTTATATTGCCTGTTTCTTTTTTAAGAACAAAAAAAGATATAATGGAAGAACAAATTGTATCAATGGGTGATGTAAAATCAATGTTGATCTGTTACAAAGATGTAATGGTTGCAACACACAATGGCATAATGTATGCTAATATACCACAAATAAAATTCATAGAATTAATAGCATGGTACAAGAAATCGAAGCACTAAATTTTCCAGTATCCGTAGAACCAATACTTCACTCTGGTGAAGAGTCTGGTCATCAAAAGATAATCAGAGAGGATACTAAAGAACTTATCTCTATTACAAGCGATAAGTATTTACTAATAAAAAATAAGTTAGTAACAGATAGAGTCCAAAACTATCTAAATGATTTAGGATTAGACTTTAAGCCAAGAAAGGTTTTCAGTAATAATTCTTATTCAAAGTTTGAATTAATAATAGATCAAGAAAGGTCTATTTCAACAAAATTAGGTTCAGATTTGTTAAAGCCCTTGATAACTGTTGAAAATAGTTATGACACTACAAAGAGTTTGAGAGTATCACTTTCTGCTTATAGACTTGTCTGTAGTAATGGAATGATGATGATGGAATCATTATTTTCTTCAAGCACAAAACATCTTGGACAATCAAAACCTGAAGATGTTGTTGAATCAATGATAGAGCATTTAGATAATTCCAACAGATACTTTCTTAAAATATGTTCTCATTTTGAGAGAATGTCTAAGCTCAAAATTACTAAAACTAGGATGGATGCTTTTATTGAAATGTTATCAAATAAGGCAATACCAAACTATGTTAAGACTCAGATTCTTTTACAGATAAAAGAACAGTCTCCACAAAATATGTGGGGGCTTTACAACTGTGTTACCTATGTTGCTAGTCATGTTTTAGATCATAAAAAATCAAGTAGTAACATGATTGAGAATAAACTCAATAAGGAAGTATTACTTTTAACTCAATAAACTATATGGGGGATTATTCCCCCCTTTTTATATGATTGTATCTGCACCGATAGCACTATTAACACTTATTGTACTGGAAATAAACAAATATTTGCTTGATGAAGAAAATCCATTACAAGATGCTATGGATTTATCAACTAACCCATCACAAATAAACCATGAAAGAATAGATCAATACTTTAACTCATTTTTAAAAGAATTAAAATACGAAAGAGTATTGCAAAAAGCAGTAGCTTCTTATTTATTTATATATTTTGAAAACTTAAATCATACAAAGTTGTGTGATAAGTTATTAAAAATTGTAAAAAACATAGATGAAAATGTTTCAAATCTAGATAAACACAAAGTCTCATTTGCACTTGGTATTATATCTACTTGTTTGATGAATGATGTTATGATAAATAACAAGAATGTAAAATTTGAATTTCCACCAACAGTGAAGTCAGCTATGAAATATATAGAGTCAGAAGGATTCAAAATAGAAGCTTGGAAAGATGAGTAACAAAAGAATTATATCATATTACGGAGGAAAGCATACATTAGCTCCCAGTTTAATAGAAATGATGCCTCCTCACAAAACATATATAGAACCATTTGCTGGTGGTTTGTCAGTATTCTTTAGAAAAAAGAAAGCTGATATAAATATACTTAACGATTATGATGGTGATATAGCTAATCTATATTATGTTTGTTCAAAATCAGAACTATTTGAACAATTTAAAAGATCAGCTAGAATGCTTATACAGCATAAATCATTATATGATCACATTAGAGATAAAATAACTAATGAAAAGTATAGGATTAAAATGGGAGACACCGAAAGGGCAGCAGAATATTTCTTTTTTATTACCACTAGCTTTAACAATAGACCTGGAACTTCCATGTCAAAAGATATAAAGTATAATGATTATATACTTGAACGAGTTGAATATAGCAGAAAAAAGCTAAATGATACCGTTATCTATAACATGGATGTAAATGATGTAATAGATAAATACAAAGATGTAAATAATGCCTTTTGGTTTTTCGACCCTCCTTATTATGTAGCCAATGGTACAAGTTACTATGGTCATGTATTTAGGGAATATCATCATTTAAAGTTTAAAGAAAGTATTGATATTCTATCAAAGAACAAAAAATCTAAGTGGATGATTACTTATGATAATCACCCAATGATAAGAAAATTGTTCAAAAAATACTTCATAAAAGAGATAGTCGTTAAATACACTAGTAGTCATGAAAGCATAAACACAAGTGAAATAATAATATCTAACTACGAAATAAATGACAAGCAAAAATCGTTATTCTAGGGATACGATGAAAGGTGTAGTAAGAAGCGCTCTTGGTACAAAGGGCGATTCTGATACAACCAAAGAACAAAAATATATTATTGGTACTGTTATATACAATGAAAATTCAAGAGCAGAATTATTTAATATATTAAGAAAACCATCCATGTTTACTTCTGAAAAGAACAGGACTATTTGGTCTGTTTTATTAGAAATGCACAGGCTTGGTAAGGATGTAGAATTGATTGCTTTAAAAAGGAATCTATCTAAAGAAGAAGGTGATTTTGACTTATCTTTATATGATGAGTATGAAACAGCAAATAATATGGAAACAGCAAGAGTATATGCTGAATATATTTATGCTGATTATTGTGTTCATCGAGTAAGAATAAATGCTAAAAAGATATATGCTAATCTTGATAGCGTAAAACCCGATGAAATAAGAAACTTTCTTCATAATCAAATGGTAGTTATTGAAGACTTGTCTAAACTACTTCCTAATTCTTCTAAATCAGTAGAGAAGATAATGGAAGGAGCAGAGTCAATGATTCATAATCCTAAAGGAGTGATTGAATTTCCATTAAGAAAACTCAATCTAGCAGCTGGTGGTGCGACTAGAGGTCATACTACTATTATAGGTGCTAGAACAGGTCATGGAAAAACTACCCTTCTAGTTAACTTGGTTGATGGTTGGTTAAAAGCTGGCTATAAAATCAGATGGTATAGTAGAGAGCAATCATCGGAAGAAATGATGCAGGCTTGTATTGTAATTAATTCTGGTATTGATAGAATGAGAATAAGAAAGAAGCAATTAACACCAGATGATAAGAAAAAGATCAAAAGTGCTATTGCTTCAATGAAACATGCTTATTCAAATCTAGTAATAAGAGATGATATTGATAATATGGAAGATACCATAACGGACATTGTTTCTGCAGAAGAAAAACCTGATATAATTATTGATGACTTCTTGCAGTTGATTAATGTTAAATCACAAAGATCAGGTAGAAGATTTGAAATAGAAGATATACTGAAAGGTTATCACTGGTTGCAAAAAAGATATAACTTTATAACAGTAGCAGCTTCACAGTTATCTAGACAAGTTGAACAAAGACAGTTTGATAACGAGCCTAGATTAAGCGACCTTGCAGAGTCAAGTGTCATTGAACAGTTAGCTGAGAATGTTATATTGTTATGGTACGAATACAAGTTTCTTGGTACTAAGTCTGAATACTCAAGAGAGCAGATAAAAGCAATATTCGGTAAAACAAGATTTGGTAATACTGGACATAAAGTTTTAGAGATGAACTTAAAAACAGGTGGATTATCTTGATGCGATTAGCAACCATATACGATAAAGTACAAAAGGATTTGGATAAAAATAAAGAATTATCCAAAAAAAGTAGAAAAGATGTACCTCAAGTACTTGAAGTTAAGAAAGGTCATACCTATATTTATAGCGTAAACTATGGTAAAGGGATTTTGTTTTGTGTCAATTCAAGAAAAAAGAACGACACAGAATATAAATACTTTATTGAATTACTTGTCAATCATTTTAATGGCAAGAGCGTATCAAATATAGACAATGGCGATGAATACAACATACGCAAGAATCTTTCAAATTACACCTGTAAAATCATTCTACTTTAAATTGTTTAATACAGTCAGAAATATCAAAAGAATCAATATTCTAAGGTTAGTATCAGATAGATGCTATCGTGGAATAATTATGTTCTTTGATAGTGCTGACTGTCAAACTGAATTTTTAGAACTAATGGAGAATGTTCAACCCGAAAGTAAAGTATGATATTTTTGAGACCAAGGAAATGATGGAAGATCATATCCATAAAATTTCTAGAGTTTTAAAAAAAAGAGTAAATGATGGTGAAATAACAAAACCTGCAGCTAGAAAGCATTTTGATATGCTAGTAAACGCATATGAATATCTTTGTATATTTGAGAAAATGGCAAAGGATGAAGACTTTCTATCTGATAGGTCGTTTTCTATGGAACACCTTTATAGTGATGAGCCAACTAAAGATAGTTTGCAAAAAGCATTAGAAAAAATTAGCTAAAATATTAGGGAGTCATTATGGCTCCCTCTTTTTATGATAGGAATATATTATGGCATTTATAGATATAGACAATCTAGAATTAAGATTAGATACTAAAACAGAATGCTTCTTTTCTGTTAAAACCAATGAAGAAAAAGAAAATCTTCATGTAAAGGTTTATAAGGTTAAAGGAGTTAATAAGCAAGAAGATGCTAAAAGAACAATATCCAACATCAGGGATATTACTGATTGGAAATGTACATTTGATACTGTAGATGTCGACAAGTTTGTTTATTCAAATAAACCGTGGTTATCTCCTGATTCAATATTAACTGACAATGGAAAATTATTCATTGGTATTCTTTCAATAGAGAAGAAAGCTATTGATGGATTGGTTGATGAAAAAATAGTAACTTTTGAAATCAATAGACAAGTATCACGAATGGAAGAACATCTATTTGTTGCTATGGTAAAAGCTAACGGACTAATGTTTGTATCTAAAGCTTGAAACTCATAGGAATAATGTTAGTTTGTGCAATAATGATAGCTAGCATAATACAATCTATTGCAACTGGTAGAATGACAGTTGTATCAACTATATCAGTTATATTAATTATAGCTCTTCTATTGATTATAGCGCTATAAAAATTAAATTTTAAGAAGGGATTTTTTATGAATTATCAAATAATAAAAGACGAAAATAAGTTAAGAGAGTTTATTGAGTGGCTTCCTGAACTTGGAGAAAATGAAAAGTACTTTGTTTTATTATTTGCTCGAAAAAAATATTGTGAAGATAAAATAAAGAGTAACGATAAAACACAGCTTAAAAGATTTACAAGTAATAAAGAAAGATTATTTGAAAAAATAAAACAACTTGAATGTGAGTTTGGAAGCTATACGCTTAGAAATATTGAAGCACCACAAGAAAGCTTAGTTCTTTATATAAACCCAAACCCTCGTGATATGAAAAAAGCTACTTATGGGCTTATGAAAAAGTGTATAGATTTATTACAAACTAATGGAAATGGTTATAACGTACATGCAGAGGCTTTAAGTTGCATACAAAAAAGTAAAAGCAAAAGCCATTTTTGCGACTTTGACATTGACTCCAAGGATATTGATTTAAGTAAACTAAATGATATATTGCCAAAAGATGCTTACGACATACTTGAAACAAGAGGTGGTTATCATTTGCTTGTAAAAACAAGATTAGCCCCTAAAACAAAATGGCACGTAGCTATTAGAGAAGCTTTTGAAGTAGACAAAGTAGGCGATCAACTTATACCTGTTTGCGGATGCTGCCAAGGTGGATTTGTACCACGATTTATACCTAATACTTTTGAAAAAAGTAAAGAGCGAGGGCAAATTTAATTTTGGTCAAATAGCACTACACTTGATTAAATGAATAGGCGTAGTGCTTGCAGCTAACGTTGAAGGTATGGTGCCGGATTTGCTTTTCGCAAATATGCACTATAACCAGTTTTACCAACTTTTAATATTAAACAGATGAAACCATTAAATAGAAAAAATTACGGCTCAATTCCTCATTTATCAAACAGTAAACTTGGTGAAATGGATTACTTTATACACGAAGGACAAGAGCGAATATTGACCGAAAATAAACGAGATAAACACGACACTATACTTGTGTTTGAAAAATATGACGGCTCAAATGTAGGTGTATGTAAAAAGGATGGAAATGTATTTGCCTTAACTCGTAGTGGTTATGAAGCTAGTACAAGTCCATATAAACAACATCACGAATTTGCAAAATGGGTAAGTGAAAGAAAAGATATGTTTAACTCACTATTAGAAGAGGGTGAAAGAGTGACTGGCGAATGGTTACTACAAGCTCACGGACTTATTTACAAAATAGATAATGACCCTATATTGTTCTTTGATTATTTTAACGAAAACAATGAAAGACAACCTTTTGAAGTGGTTGAGCAAATGGGCTTGCCACTACCAAGACTACTGCATAAAGGTGATGCTATAAGTGTAGATGAACTAAAACCAATACTAAACCTAAAGACTGACAGTATTATGAGTTTAGAAGCTCCTGAAGGAATGGTTTATAGAGTTGAGAGAAAAGGAAAAGTAGATTTCTTAGCTAAATGGGTAAGACAAGATTTTGAAGCAGGAAAGTATTGCATAGGAGTTGAAGAAGAAAAGTTGATTTATAACACTACTGCTTAATTGTTGGTAAATAGGTATATGGTTTGTGCCTTTTGAAAGACAAACCTTTAAATTAAAAACAGACCCTTTTTCTTTTATTTTTTGAGCGAGGGCAAAAACAATTTTATTATGAAACTAAAAACACGAATTAAACGAGCATTAGCAGGTTTTTTAAGAGAAGAACTTCTTGAATACATAGGGTATAATCACAAAATACCTTATATGAGTTTGAATGATA
>Ga0136557_1001685_pt1 | contig 13743 bp, 11 predicted proteins | sample AntRauTorckE6832_FD_104796 | JGI IMG/M metagenome (GOLD analysis project Ga0136557, IMG submission 104796) | Saline lake microbial communities from Rauer Islands, Antarctica - Metagenome Torckler E6 #832 | ecosystem: Environmental > Aquatic > Non-marine Saline and Alkaline > Saline | place...
GATTCTTACATCATCGTCTTGTTCTATATCTTCAACTTTTTTCATTACAAACTCAAAAAATCCATGTGCAGCACTAAGAACACTCCCTGAGGATACAAGGCTTTTTTCCGGATCAAAACCTGCAAGCCTTATATGATCTTCAATAACATACATTGCACTTCTTGCTTCAGATCTCATCTTATTTACTTCATCAATTTTTTTTACAACCTGCTGGTTACTGAACATTACCTGAACAACAACACCAAGAATTATTCCTGAAACTGCGAGGGTTATAAGAAGTTCAACCAAAGTAAAACCATGCTGCTTGTTGTTTTCAACTCTTTTCATTTACTATTCCCAGCATCCTGAATTATAATGATCAGAGGTCTGAATACACAAAGAACCTGCAGTTGTAATTCTCACACGATTATAATTTTCAGCATTATCTTCATCTCCCCAACACAGGTAGATAGCATCATTTACCCCTGGTTTAAGACCTCTGCAGTCAAACGTTACAGTAGCGTTGTTATTTCCGTTTTTATCAAAAATATTAACTCCTTTGTCAGCTTTTCCTTTAGCTATGGATAAATTGTCCGACTGAGTTTTAATTTCATATTGATCAGTTGTAAAATCAAATTCTACAGCTACATCTTCGCCTCTTTTTACAGCTTCACTTTTGGCTCTGTTCAGCGCTGAATAAATATAACCTGACGAATTAACAAGCTTTCTGTCTGGAAGGTAAGAAAAATAATTAATAACTGCAAAACCTGATATTATTGATATAATAGCAACTACAATCATTACCTCAATCAATGTAAACCCTTGTTTTTTCATAATACACCATTTCAATTTCAACCGATTCTGAAAAATTTAAAAATTAAAAACAATATATTTATAGAAGTGAGTCAAAAAAAGTCAGAACAGACCTTATGTAAACAAATAAACACAATTCATTTAAAAAATAAATTTAGCTAATTGATAAACACAAAATACACAGTTTAAAATTTAAATCAAATGTTTTTTTAAAGTTTAAAAAATTCTCCGATTAATGATCTAAATATAGATACATCCTCTGAGACTGAAGAAAGAATTTCTTCATACTTGTCAAATTCAAGTACACGGAAATTCTCAAGGCGTGGTTTTATATAGATATCAGGCATGAATCTTTGTGTTTTTTCATAAACAATAGCAGACTGCATTATCTGAAAAGTATTTAGTATTGTCCCGATTATTCCCGGGATATTCTTGTCATTTACAGGCGTTTTTTCTCCGGATACATCAATTGCAGCAACAACATCGCAATCATTTTTAATAATATCAAAAGGCAGAGGATTAACAGCACTTCCGTCAATAAACATTCTGCTGTTTATTTCAACAGGCGGAAAAACTCCGGGCATGGATATACTTGAAATAATCGCAGGGATAAGAGCTCCTCTGGAAAAAACTATCTGTTTCCTGTTCCAGAAATCAGCGGAAACAATTTTAAGGGGAATTTCAAGATCTTCAAAATATCGTGCTGGAAGATTTTGCTCCAGATATTTTTCTATTCCCTTGCTGCTCAGAACTCCTGACTGCCTGAATCCTGAAATCCTGGCAAATTTCAAAAGCCCAAGAAATCCAAGTTCACTGATTTTACGGTGCATTTCAGAGGCAGTAACTCCTGACGCATAAAATGCTCCTATCATTCCGCCTATGCTTGTCCCTGAAATTATATGAGGTTTTAACTCAAGCTCATCAAGAACCTTGAGAAAAGCCAGATGAGACAACCCCTTTGCACCACCGCCTCCCAATGTCAGCCCAAGCTTTTTCATTTTATTCTCCTGATTTAAAGAATCGGGGAAAAAAGACTTGCCAGTCTTACTGCAAGCCTGAAAAAGATGTTGTTTTTATGTATATCCGGATAAAGGATAAGATCAGATTTCATAATATCATCTTCAAGCATAGCTTCAACCTTTTCATTAAAATCATAATCTCTGATAAGCATATTCATTTCAAAATTAAGATAAAAAGATCTGTTATCGAGATTTGCGCTCCCTACAGCAGACCAGTCATCATCAATAAGCATAACTTTCTGATGCATAAACCCTGGTGTATATCTGTAAATCTTTATGCCCGGCATAAAAAGTCTTGAAAAATATGCAAAAGAAGCCAGATATACAATTTTTTTATCAGGCACACCCGGAAGGATGATTTTAACATCAACACCTCTTAAAGCTGCTATCTGAAGAGCTTCGATTATTGAATCGTCAGGCACAAAATAAGGACTTGCAATCCATACCCTTTTTTTTGCACTCATAATTGAATTCAAAAAAAACAAAAGGCAGGTATCAAGATTATGGCTTGGGTCTGTTGGGAATGGTATAGCCTGGACATCTCCTCTTTTTGACTCATAGGCAGTCCAGGAAAGCTCAATATTTTTTCTGACCGCCCAGTACCAGTCAGATAAAAAAGTCAGCTGAATGCCAAGCACAGAGGGGCCTTCTATAAACATATGAGTATCTCTCCAGTCCTTATATTTTTTCGTTCTTTCTACATACTCATCGCCTATATTATGTCCACCTACAAAACCATACTTTCCGTCTATAACAACAATTTTTCTGTGATTTCTGAAATTCAGCTGAAATCTGTTTCTCCTGCCCCTGGTAGTAAAAAAAGGTTTTATTTCAACACCTGCTGCTTCAAGTGATTTAAAAAAACTATCATCTGTTTTTCTACAGCCTATCTCATCGTACAGAAAATAAATTCTTACACCTTGAGCCGCTTTTTTTTTCAATAAATCTTTAAGTCTTTGACCGGTTTTATCATTTCTTATTATAAAGAACTCAAGCAAAACATAATCTTTTGCATTTTTTATATAACTAAATATAGCATCGAATGTATTTTTACCATTCACAAGAAGTTCAGCATAATTTTTATATGTAAAAGGATAACCTGATAAATATGAAAAAACATCAGCTTCTGTGTTTTTTTCAAAAACACTTCCTGACAAAGGAACGGAAAACTTTTTCATTTCCTGAAGAGTTCTCCCCAGAAGATTGTTTGACAGCATGTTACCCGATCTTAAAGCTTCAATATATCCCCGGAACTTATTACGACCAAAAACCCAGTACAAAGGCAATCCTGCCCATGGAAACAGAATAAGGACAATCGACCAGGCAATTGCACCCTGAGAAGATCGTATAAAAAGTACTGCATGTATTGCTGTAAAAATTCCGAAGGCTTCAACAATTGCAAAAATAACTGCATAAATCGAGGCAATATACGACATAGAAATATCCTTAATATGATTTAAAATTAGACAATATTTAATTAAACTTAATCAGTCACAAAAGTCAAAGATGAATAGTGTAAATAATAATTGGCAGGGGATAAGGTCAGTTTGTTAAAATCAGATGGCTTAGAGAATAATCAAATGAATGTTCAAATATTTTTAGGAATATTTTTTAACATGACTTTTAGATTAAACAAAAAATCAGATTTAATTCATATAGTAAAATATTTTATAAGATAAGGGAGTTAAGGCTGAATAATAATTTCAGAATATAATAATTATACTTTTTGGATAAAAATTTGTTTAAAAAACAATAAAATCTAATTATGAAATAATAAAAAAGGTATGGGGTGAGTGAAGGGGCTTGAACCCTCGACAACCAGGACCACAACCTGGGGCTCTACCAACTGAGCTACACCCACCATATGAATCAGAAATCCTTTTAGCAGTTAGTTTTTCATTAAGCAAGTCTTTTTTTTAATCTTTTAAAAATTAAAACTGCTCCGGGTAAAATCCAGCCGATACAATCTTTTTAAATCTTTATTATCAATATTGACCATTACAGCCGGATGTATTAATCTAATTCAATTTTCAAACTTATAAACAATAACACCGCAACTTCAGAGGTGTCACAATAGTGAAAGAATTAATTCTTGGAACAGCAGGACATATAGACCACGGGAAGACTAGCCTTATCAAGGCTTTAACAGGGACAGATACAGACAGACTTAAGGAAGAACAGAAAAGAGGCATAACAATAGAACTCGGTTTTGCCTCTCTTGACCTTGCAAACGGAAATCATCTGGGGATTGTTGATGTGCCTGGCCATGAAAAATTTGTAAAAAATATGGTTGCAGGCGCTTCAGGGATAGATCTTGTTACAATGATTATAGCTGCAGATGAAGGTGTAATGCCCCAAACCAAAGAACATATGGATATATGTAACCTCCTTGGAATAAAACACGGACTTGTTGCAGTTACAAAATCAGATATTGTTGATGATGATCTTAAAGAACTTGTATATGATGACATCCATGATTTTACTGAAAATACATTCCTTGAGAATGCACCTGTTGTTTTTGTCTCATCTCACACAGGAGAAGGTCTTGATGAACTAAAAAAAGAGCTTGAGAAGCTAACTGAACTGATTCCTGAAAGAAAAAAATCATGGTTTTACAGACTTCCTGTAGACAGAGTATTTACAATGAAAGGATTTGGAACTGTAATAACAGGGACTTCTCTTTCAGGAGAAATAAAAACAGGAGAAAATGTAACAGTTTATCCTGAAAATAAAGAAGCAAAAATAAGGGGCCTCCAGACTCACAATAAATCTGTAGACCATGCTTCAGCTGGTATGAGGACAGCTGTTAATCTACAGGGTATATCCAAAAAAGCTGTTAAAAAAGGGGATATAATTGCAACTAAAGACGCCCTTTCTCCGTCTTTTATGACAGATGCTTATTTTACATACCTTAAGACAAACTCAAAACCTCTTAAAAACAGAACAAGGATCAGATTTCATACAGGCACATCCGAAACCATGGGAAATATTATACTCCTTGACAGAGAAACAGCTGAACCAGGCGAAACTGTTCCTGTGCAGTTCAGACTTGAATCTCCTGTATGTACTGTAAAAGACGACGGTTTTGTTGCAAGAGGGTATTCTCCTGTACATACACTCGGAGGCGGATTTATACTTAACCCCCTTGCTGTTAAACAAAAAAGATTTGATGATTCAGCACGAAATTTTTTTGAAACTCTTTTCAAAGGTTCAGACACTCAAAAAATTGAAGCAATAATTCAGAGTAAAGGTTTTTGGGGTGTATCAATAAAAGATATTTCAATATGTACAAATATGTACGGGAAAAAACTTGACCAGGAAATCTCACTTATCCTTTCTAAAAATATAATAATAAGAACAGACAAAGATTCTCCTGTTTATTATCATAAAGATGCTTTTGATTTTTTATGCAGTGAAATCATAAATAAGCTTGAAAAATTTCACAAAGACAACCCTTTAAAAGATGGCATTAACAAGGATGAACTTATCCATCTTTTAAAAAGAAATATAAACGAAAAACTTTTTTCAAAAGCGTTAAACAGCTTAATAAAAAACAATGAAGCACTTCTTGAAAAAAATATTTTAAGACTTTATTCACATAAAGTCGCAATAACAGCTGATACTGAAAAAATAAAAAGTCAGATCACACAGGAGTATGAAAACTCAGGACTTATGCCTCCATACTTTAAAGATGTTGAAAAAAAATATAACCTTGATAAACAGACAGCAGAAGATGTTTTAAATATACTTTTAAAAAATGACGTTCTTGTAAAGATTAAGAATGATCTGTTTTTTAATAAAGAAAAAATAGAAAAGTTAAAAAAAGATGTCATCAGTTACTTTAATGATAATGAAGAAATGTCAACTGCCGATTTTAAAAGTATAACAGGAGGTATATCAAGAAAATACCTTATTCCGCTTCTTGAATTTCTTGACCAGGAAAAATATACAATAAGAATAGGCGATATCAGAAAATTAAGAGGAAAATAATTTTAACTTTAAGGGGTTCAAATGAATAATAAACTTGATAATTTTAAATTTTATGCAGGCATACGAATTGCCGCAGGTATTTTTTTGTTTATCTGTCTTTTATGGCTTTTAAGCTTGATGTTCGGTTCTTCACCCAAAGATACAGTTGTAAAAAATATTGAAAAAAAAACAGGTATTGCAAAAGCACCTGAACAATCTTCTCAACAGCATGAATCTGCAAATTCTCAAACAGTAGATCAGACTGAAACAACAAATACAAAATCAGAAAAAGAGCATAAAACAAGTACTGACAAAAAAGCAGAGCTTGAAGATGAAAGAGAATCTCACGGAAAAGAAGCATCAAAAGAAACGGATAAAATGTACAAGCTTCCTGCTGATACTCACTCTGACATTACAGGCTGGACATTCATTGAATCTGCACAAGCACCTTTGGCCTACGAACTTCATGAAAGATTTTTAGGCTGGAGGCCAAACGACTTAATAATAGGTAAATTTACTGATAATGTAAATTATTTCCAGAGAGGTGTCCTTGAAGTAACAAGAAGAACAGCAATTGTTCTTACAGAAAATATTTCACGTACAGGCTCAACCTCATCATTCAACCCTCATCTTGAAAATGCTATGAACTGGTTTATGTCCAAACCTGAGACATTCTGGTTTCCGTCAGCAGAAAGCAAATTTAAAGCAGGAATTGAGGAACTTTCAAAATACCAGTCACAGCTTGTGGAAAAAGAAGCAAATTTTTACAGCAGAACAGACAGTCTTATTCCTCTTTTGGAAAGATACAAAAATATTCTGGGAAGCTGCGATGATAACCTTGTCAAACAGTATGAGGATAACGGAGACGAGGTAAGCTTTTTACATGCAGACAATTACTTTTTTTATGCAAAAGGTGTTGTAGCAAGAGCAATGGCTCATATTTTAAAAGCTGTTGAACACGACTTTCATCCTGTCTTAAAAAACAGAAACGGGCTTGGAAGTCTTCACCATGCAATTGAATCACTTGAAAAAGCAGAAAAAATAAACCCAATGATCATTTTAGACAGCGATTTAAGCGGTTTTTTTGCAAATCACAGGGCAAATCTTGCAACCAAAATAAGTCACGGAAGATTTTATCTTGGAGTCTTAATTATTACTCTTTCCACATAAAATTAAACCGGCTCCTTCAATCTAATTTTAAGGGGCCGGCCTTTAAACGTTATTTTTTCCAAACCTTAATTTTGAGTTATATCTTTTCTACAAATTTAAGACTTATATAATCAGAAAACAAAAAACCTTTTTCGGTTAAACATACTCCGTTTTTATTCAAACGAATCATCTTTTCCTTTAAAAACAAATCTATTACTGAATTAAACTCATTTTCAAAGTCAGAATAAAACCTTTTTTTATATTCATCAAAATTCAAACCTTTTTCAGTTCGAAAGTTTAAATAAATAAATTCAGTTTTTTCTTTTTCATTGTCTATATATTCCAAAAAAGAATTTTTATTTTCACCTGTTTTTATATTATTTATCCAGGTTTCTACTGAATCCGGTTCACTCCATCTGTAAGGGTGAATATAAGAATGGGCAGAAGGACCAAAGCCTATGTAAGGTTTTTGATTCCAGTACTTAAGATTATGTCGCGAAAACTTCTCCTCTGATAAAGCATAATTTGAAATCTCATAAAAAAGATACCCATTATTTTTAAGATAATAATTCACTTTTAGGAAAAAATCAGCTTGCTCATCTTCGCCTGGAAAATCTATTTCATTATTTTCAAACATACTAAAAAGAGTAGTCTTTTTTTCGAGAGTAAGCATATAAGCAGAAATATGATCAGGTCTTAAACATGTCATGATAGAAAGATCGCTGAAAAGATCTGCTTCAGACTGTCCCGGAAGTGAATATATTAAATCTGCTCCTATATTTCCAAACCCGGCTTTTCTTGCATTGGAAAAAGTTTGCAATGCTTTTTTGGAAGAGTGAATTCTTCCAATAGTTTTTAACAGCCTGTCATTCAAAGACTGAATTCCAATATTGATTCTGTTTATGCCTGAATTTTTTAAATCTTTGAAAAATTTTGAATCTATACTTCCAGGGTTAACTTCAAGAGTTGTCTCACAGTCTTTTGAAACATTAAAATTTTTATATAAGCAGGAGACTATTTCGCCAATCATTCCCGGACTAAGTACAGACGGGGTTCCCCCGCCGAAATATACTGAATCGACATTTACTGCATAGTCAGGTTCAAACTGACGTATCGACTTTTTCAGGTAATAAACATAATCATTAATTATTTGTTTATCGGTTCTTTCAACTGAATAAAAATTACAGTATCTGCATTTCTTTATGCAAAACGGGACATGTATATATATTCCCGTTTTTTGGCCTGGAACCATTTTTTATATAAACCTTTTCATAATTTCAGAAATAACCGAGTCTACATTTTCAGGATCAGCTCCAACACTTTTAGATATTTCCTCAGCTCTTTTGTACCTGGAAAAATCTTTCATATCATCAACTCCTCTGAAAAGACCTACTCTTCTTCCTATCTGATAAATCATCTGGTCATAATCAGATAAATTGAAAAATGAATCGATTTTTTCAAGTATATATTCTTTATGCTCAGGAAGCTTACCTTCAATATCCTCGAACAGATTTAATATATGATCACTTTTAATAAACGAATTTGTATTAAGATTTGCTATAAGATCTCTTAATTCACGGGCACATTCAATATCAGAAATTTTTTCGAATTTACCGGAAACCATATCTTCATAAAGAGGGGTATTACCTGGAACCGCAAGAGTTCTTATTCTTATATAATCTGGATCTATCTGATTTAATGCGTCTGCTGTTTCCAATGCATGCTCTTTTGAATACTTTTTCCCGCCAAGACCCGGCATAATGTATTCTGAAAGTGAAATACCTGCATTTTTTACTTTTTGACCTGCTTCTATATGTTTAGCTTTATCAGCTCCCTTTTCAACCATTTTAAGTACATTATCAGAACCTGATTCCATTCCTATGTGTATCCTGTTAAGACCGGCCTCAGCAATTTTTTTCATATTCTCATCAGAAATTTTTGCAATAGTCTGTGATCTTGCATAGGAAGTGATCCTTTTTACATATGGAAACCTTGATCTTATATGATGTAAAATCCTTAAAAGGTCATCGGTTTTTATTATCAGTGAGTTTGCATCCTGAAGAAAAACCGACTCCATACCACTTGCAATCCAATGAAGCGCTGCATGCAAAGCATCAACATCACCACCTGTAAGTGAACTACCCACTTCGCTTACAGTTTCACGGGTTACAGGTCCTGATCCTGAACGTTTTTTTATTTTCTCAATAAGATCTGCTATTTTATCAATATCTTTTATAACATGATCTGCAGGCCTTCTTGAAAATAAAGAGTTTTTATATACCGGACAGAACCTGCATCTGTTCCACGGGCAATTGCGTGTAACCCTTATAAGCAAAGAATCCGATTCACTTGGAGGACGAATTGGCCCTTGTTCAAAACCTTTATATTCATCAATATTTGACATAATAAATATCCTTTTAATCCTGATTATTTTATATTAACTTTGACAAAATCTGATTATATATATACTAATTGTCAAATTAGTAATTGGCCGAAAATCAGAATTTTTTGTTAATTTACAGCAGATGAAAAATTTAACCATAGGAATACCGGAGTATTTTGAGGATTAAATTTTAATTATAACGCAAAACTGGTCAAAAAAGGCAGTTTTCGCTCTGCAACTAATTATATATTTTAAAATCTATTATAATAAAGCAATTATTATTTAAAAATTATGAAATTTCTTTTCAGCAAAAAAATTCAAATACCTTTACTTACAATATTAATCATAGTTTTTGTTATATCACTAATTTTTTTCTACGAATTAAAAAAATTTTCGTCTACCCCAACTTCACCGCAAAAATCAGAGACTCAGATTTTTACAATAGAAAAAGGCCAGTCCTTTTCCCGGACTGCTGCTGAATTAAAAAAAGAAAACCTCATAAGCAACGTCACAAAATTTAAAATCCATGCAAAATTAAATAAAAAAGAAAGAAAAATTCAGGCCGGTGAATACAGCCTTTCTCCTTCCATGACACCTGATCAAATACTTACCATGTTTGTACAGGGTAAAGTAAATCTTATTAAATTAACTATTCCTGAAGGATTTACAAGCCATCAGATTGCATCAGAACTTGAGAATAAAAAAATATGTAAAAGCGATATTTTTACTAAAAAAACAATGGATAAAAGCCTTCTTAATAAATATTCAATAACCGGGTCTACCTTTGAGGGATATCTATATCCGGAAACATATTTTTTTAAAAAAGACTCCGAACCTGAAAAAATTATTCAAACAATGGTTTTCAATTTTAAAAAAAATTATACAAAAGATTTAAAAAAAAGAGCTTCAAATATCGGTTTTACTGACCATGAAGCCGTTACGCTTGCTTCTATAATTGAGAAAGAAACCGGGAAAAAATCTGAAAGAGAAATAATATCATCTGTTTTTCACAACAGACTTGAAAAAGGTATGCGACTTGAGACAGATCCTACTGTAATTTACGGAATTAAAAATTTTGACGGCAATCTAACAAAAAAAGATCTCAAGAATAAAACACCCTACAATACATATATGATAAAAGGTCTGCCTCCGGGTCCAATAGCAAATCCAGGAATAAAATCGATCAAAGCGGCTCTATACCCGGCAGACACAGATTATTTATTTTTTGTCTCTAAAAAAGACGGATCACATTATTTTTCCACTTCATACAAAGAACATTTAAAAGCAGTTAACAAATATCAGCTTGGGAGATAAATTTTGGACAAATCTCTGGAATATATAGAAATGTGCGAAAAAGCTCTTGAAATACAGGAGTTATGGCAGCCTAAAAAAGGAGACTGGTTTGCTCTTCCTGACAAAAAAACAGACATCTGTCTTGAAGATGAAAACCCGAGAAATTTAACCAGCAATAGTCTTGAAATTTCCCATAAAAACAAAAAAGTAGTCAGCTTAACAAAAAGAATATGGCTCCCGCGCCAGGGTCAGCTTATAGAACTATCACAGTTTCCTGGCATCAAATTTTCAAAAAACACTCTTATTTTTCTTAAATGGGCAGATAAAAGAGGACCTGATAATTTTACCCCGAACAAAAAAAGATTCGATACTCTTGAAAAATTAAGACTTTCCTATCTTATGGAATTCAAGTTTAAAAAAATCTGGTATAAAGATGAATGGTATTCATTTGAAAACAGCCCTGCTTAAAAGATAAACAAGGTATAAATTTTATGAATTTAAATATATTAAATTTCCCTGATGATGTTCTTGCAGGACAAAAAATTATAACAGGTTTTGAAGGTGATAATCTTAATAAAAAAAACAAAAATTACTTTTTAAGAATAAAGCCTGGCGGAATAATTTTATTTGCGAGAAACATAAAAAATCCTGAACAGCTTAAAAAGCTCAATTCAGATATAAAAAAATTTTTCAAAGCTAATAATCTTCCTGCTCCTTTTATATCAATTGATCAGGAAGGCGGAACAGTGGCAAGATTAAAAGAACCTGAATTTACTGAATTACCGGGTATTTCTGAAATCCACACAGTTTCTGGGGCTTCACAGCATTCAAAAAAAATGTCGGAAATTTTAAAAGAATTTTATATAAATATGAATATGGCCCCGGTTCTTGATGTAGCTTCTCTTAATAAAAAAAGCATAATGGAAAAAAGATCTTTTCCAGGCACTCCTGATCAGGTGGCAGATCTTGGGATAACCGCAGCTGACGAATATATTAAAAACAATATTATACCAGTAGGCAAACATTTCCCAGGGATAGGAAATACAACAACAGATTCCCATTTTGTGCTTCCCGTTTATAAAGAAAATAAAGATTTTTTTTTAAAAAATGATCTTCTACCTTTTAAAAAAGCTGCAGATAAGAATATCCCGGCTTTAATGTTTTCCCATATACTTTATAAAGAGCTGGATGATAAATGGCCGGCAAGTCTTTCTGATAAAATTTCAAAGGATATTCTAAGAAATGAAATGGAATACAACGGCGTAACAATGACTGATGATCTTGATATGAAAGCTGTTTCAAGCGATATTAAAACTTCATCATATCAAATATTAAAAGCTGATGTAGATATTGCACTTGTGTGCCACAGTTTTGAAAATACTGAAACAATACATAAAATTTTCCTTGAAAAAATATCAGACAAAACTGATGAGGTATTAAATTCTGTTAAAAGAATTTTTGGGCTTAAAAACAGATTTCTTTATTAATCTAAGTCAGGTCTTAAACAAAGCCCTGGCATAAACTTCATCTCCAAAATTACCGGTTAAACCGTTTAAAAAACGGTAATACCCGGCACAGGCAATCATAGCAGCATTGTCACCGCAAAGTGAAAGAGAAGGCATAAAAAGATTAATATTATTTTCATCAAAAAGATTCTTACACTTAGCTCTTAAACCTGAGTTTGCTGCAACCCCTCCGCATAAAACAAAGTTTGTGCAATTATATTCCTTAAGCGCAAAATAACTTTTTTTAACTAAAACATCTGTTACTGCATCCTGAAAACCTCTGGCAATATGACTTACCTCATTTCCAAGCTCATCAGCTGAAATTTTATCTATTGTTCTTCTTACCGCGCTTTTAAGTCCGCTGAAGCTGAAATCAAAACTTCCTTTTTCAAGCCAGGCTCTCGGGAATTTATACTTTTCAGGATCTCCATATTCTGCAAGATTATCTATAATTTTTCCACCGGGATACCCAAGTCCTGTCATTTTTGAAACCTTGTCAAAAGCTTCCCCTGCTGCATCATCTCTGGTTCTGCCGATAATTTCGTATTCAAGATGATTTTTTACAAAATAAAGAGAAGTATGACCGCCCGAAGCAAGAAGAGCAATAAAAGGAAATTCAGGTGCTTCTTCTTCAAGAAACGGGGACATAAGATGACCATGAAGATGGTCAACTCCGGTCCAGGGAAGTCCTGAAGCATAAACAAAAGCTTTTGCAAAGCAAAATCCGACAAGAAGAGAACCTATAAGTCCCGGCCCTCTCGTTACAGCAACACAGGATAAATCTTTTATATCTGCGTTAGCATCTGACAAGGCTTTGTCTACAACATCAGAAACTGCTTCAAGATGTTTTCTTGAAGCAATCTCCGGAACAACTCCTCCGAAAGGAAGATGATCATTTACCTGAGAGGATACAACTGAGGATAAAACCTTTCTTCCTTCACAGACAACAGAAGCAGCTGTTTCATCACAGGATGATTCTATTCCAAGGACAAGCACTTTATTTTTTCCATTCAACTTTAGAATCACCCTCACTTCGGTTTTTAACATCTCCGATGATAAAAGCTTTTTCATTCATTGCACAAAGTCTGTCTACTATATCTTCTGCGTGCTCTTCAGCTGCAATCAAAGCCATCCCTATACCGCAGTTAAAGGTTTTAAGCATTTCCATATCTTCAATGTTTCCTGCATCCTGAATAAACTGGAAAACAGCAGGTCTTTCCCAGGAATCTTTATCAAGCACAACTTTACATGCATTGGGCAGAATTCTTGAGATATTCTCTTCAAATCCGCCTCCGGTTATATGAGAAAGTCCGTGAATCTTAAGTTCACGTATTAATGGCATGAGTGTTTTTACATAAATTCTTGTTGGTCTTAAAAGTTCTTCACCGAGAGTGCAGCCTAAGTCACCAATATAATCATCTATTTTATGACCTAAAATATCAAAACATACTTTTCTTACAAGTGAATAGCCGTTACTGTGAATACCTGAAGAGCCGATTCCTATAACTTTCTGCCCGCCTCTTATTTCAGATCCGTCTATAATCTTGTCATCATCAACTATACCTACAGAAAATCCCGCAAGATCATATTCACCTTCATTATATAAACCCGGCATTTCGGCAGTTTCACCACC
>Ga0136557_1001689_pt1 | contig 13725 bp, 9 predicted proteins | sample AntRauTorckE6832_FD_104796 | JGI IMG/M metagenome (GOLD analysis project Ga0136557, IMG submission 104796) | Saline lake microbial communities from Rauer Islands, Antarctica - Metagenome Torckler E6 #832 | ecosystem: Environmental > Aquatic > Non-marine Saline and Alkaline > Saline | place...
AAAGATTTATTAAGCCTTTATAAAAATGAAAAAAATAATAATGAATTAAATTCCAATCTTTTAAATAATCTTTACCTACCTCTTTTAACCTTTTATATAGAAAATAACAGAAGTAAAGCTGAACTAATTTTAAAAGAATTATTAATTAAAATTAAGAATACAGAAAAAAAAGATAAAAGAGCTTTATTTTACACAAAAACTGCTTCAGCTATAGCTGATTTTAATGTTTCAGAAAGCATAAATATCTATAAAAAAGGGATTCAAACTGCTTTTGAGCTAAAAAATAAAAATACAATACATAAGCTCATGACTATTCAAAGCTTGATTTTTAAATACAGTTTAAACAATGATTTTCTCTATCTTGATGAATATATATCATACGCTCAAAATTTAATTAAAAATATAAGATTACCAGGTAATCGTGACAGGCAGCTTGAAGAAAAAATTGATGCTTCAATGTATGTTTCAAGATTTTTCAGATCAATAAACAAATACGATAAAGCCTCTATTTTTACAGATATAGCGGTTGAATATGCTGGTTTATTAAGTGTTGAAGAACTTAAAAACTCATATTACATAACTTTATTTACAGATTATGCGAATAATTATCATTTTAAAAAAGCTTATGAGTTTTTTTCTAAAATTAATATAACCCCAAAAAATAAGGATTATTTAATCAAAAAAGTAACTGATTTTTTTATATATCGACGGGGATCCTAATATGAAATTCGATGTAAAAAGCTTTGTAATTAAAAATTTAAATAACAGTCTAATGCAAAACAATAATACTTATTATTATTTTAACTGCTTTTAATTTTTCCCGAAAATTCGCAGTATATTTTATTTTCTAATTTAAATTTTAAGCAGTAATGATTGCATAATATTTTATAATATGCTTATTAATTAACTAAACTAAAGGTTTACAGTTTATATTTAAGATCTCTCAGATCAGAAATGAGCATAAAATTTTTTTGTTTATATTTATCAGCTCCATTTTATAATAAAACAAGTAATTATATTTTAATTTAGATTACTTGCACAATTATAATATAACTTAATTCAAAAACTGTATCTTTTACATTTTTTTGCTTAAATTCAGATTTTACTTAACTCAAAAATATATAATTATTAAAAAACCATTAACTTGTTCCGGGCAATATCTATTGAGTGTTTTTATAAAGCAAAAGTTAAAAATTTTATATATTCTGTTTATAATGCACTCACTTGCTTTTTCAGCATTTTCAGAATATCTTTTGCTCGGTGACCCCTGGCCTCCATGGACTACAGGTTCTTACGGAAAACCAGACGGAGGCATAGCTGTTGAAGCTGTTAATTATATTTTTAAAGAAGCCGGCGAAAAAGTTGATATAGAGCTTCACCCATGGAAACGTGTTATCAGAATGCTTGAGTATAAAATGGCTGACGGCGTTTTAATGGTTCACCCTTCCTCTGCAACCTCAGATTTTGTTATTTATACAGACCCCCTGTTTGAAAGCAGATATGTACTTTGTTACAACAAAATCAAAACTCCCGATTTTTCATGGAATAAACTTGAAGATCTCAAGGACATGAAAATTGGTACAGTTCTCGGTTATTATTACGGCGAATTTACAGACTATGTCAGCAATAACCATGTAAATATAATTGAATCAAAAAAAATGCAGTCAAATCTTGATAAACTACTCCTTGGAAGAATTGATGCTGCTGTATGTGATTACTCAGCACTGATTATACTCTTAAATAATAATCCACAATATAAAAAAGCATTAAAAATAGCAGACAAAGCTGTAAATATAAGGGAATACAGTATTGGCCTGGCAAAATATTCAGAATTAAGTAATAAAAAAGAAATAATAAATGAAATCATTAAACAAATGAAAAAAACCGGAAAACTTGAAAGTATTATCAATAAAAACGGTTATTCAGAATAATACGGCAGGTTATTTTTATGATTAAAAATTTTTACCAGAAACTTACTTTTAAACATAGTTTGATTACAGTCTCTGTTGTTTTCATAACAGGTTTGATTATAAGTATTCTTCAAATCAGTTACGACCTTTCTCTTAATAAAAAAAGAGTATCTGAAAATATCGAAAGACTTGTCAATATAACAGAAGAATCTGCTGCACAATCGCTATATCATCTTGATAAAGCTCAGGCAGAAAAACTGATAAACGGCTATATTAAATACAGTCCTGTTATAAATGTTTCAATCACAGATAATTTCGGAATAAATCTTTCCAGCAGAACTGTAAAACATAGTAAAAAATCGAATTTGCTGTCATTTATTTTTTCTGATCAGACAGAAAATTTCAGCTACAATCTGGAATACAACCCTGAAGATCTACGTCCAGTTTCTGTAGGTACACTTGAAATTCAGGTCGATTATTCAGTACTTTATTCATTTTTTTTGAAAAAGGCAAAAACTACCTTTTTGTTCAATATTCTTATGAGTATAATTATTGCAGCAGTTCTTGCTGTGCTTTTCTATAAAACTTTAACAAACCCTCTTGTTAAAATTTCAGATGATATATCGAAAATAAACCCGTCTTCTCCGGAAGGACAGAAACTTACTGTCCCAAAAAACAATCATTATGATGAAATGGGTAATCTTGTAAGAAGCATAAATCTTATTTTACATGAATACTCCGCTCTTAATGCTGACCTTGAACAAAGAGTTCTAAAGAGGACAAAAGAACTAAACAAGTCTAATAAAAAGCTTAAAAAATCATTAATTCAGCTTGAAAAAGCAAAAGACAGGCTTGTTGACTCAGAAAAAATGGCTTCACTTGGAGGACTTGTAGCAGGAGTTTCCCACGAAATAAATACTCCTGTAGGTAACAGTGTAACTGCTGCTTCATTTCTTCAGAACAGACTTGATGACATAAGCAAAAAATTCAGGCTTGGTAAAATGACTGACAATGATATACGAAACTTCTTGTCTGCAGCAGCTGAAGCTTCTGATATAATTCTTAAAAACCTTGAAAGGTCAGCAGCACTTATAGTTAGTTTCAAGCAGGTTGCAGTTGACCAAACATATTCATCAATGCGAATTTTTGGTTTAAAAAAACATATTCAGGATACGATTATAAGCCTGAAACCTAAATTCAAGGGAACAAACATTACAATTAACTTAAAGTGCAGTGATGATTTATATATATTCCAGGATCCCGGTATATTTTCTCAGATCGTTACAAACCTTGTGCTTAACTCATTTGTTCACGGTTTTAAAAAAGATCAGATAAAAATAATTGATATAGATATAATGAAAAGCAATGGTTTCATTGCAATACACTACCGTGACAACGGAAAAGGAATTGACAAAGAAGCCGGCAGAAAAATATTTGAACCTTTTTTCACAACAAACAAATCAGGTGGTGGCTCAGGACTTGGAATGTACATAATTTATAACCTCATAGCCAGTAAACTTTCGGGTGAAATAAAGATAATGGACAGAAAAAATATGGCAGGTGCGTATTTCTTTATTAAATTTCCTGTACCTGAATAATAGTTTAACCCTTACTTGACATTTTTATATTTAAAAATTCATAATATTGATTTAATCTTAAAATATTAAAATTTCTCACAATAACAATACAGGTTTCTACTATGGATACTATACACGGGCTTTATGATAAGCACCTGGAAATTATTGATAATGGATACTGCATCGGCTGCGGAGCCTGCATAAACCTATGTCCTTACAAAGAATTAAGCAAAGGCAAGGCTGTATCTCTATTCAGCTGCCCTGAAAACTCAGGAAAATGCGATTTATTCTGTCCACAGACAAAAACTGATCAGAATGATTTGCATAATAAAATCTTTAATGAAAATAGTAATAATCCTCTTGGAAAAGTTTTAAATATTTATAAATCGCGGGCCGGAAAAAACTCGGGCGCATTATTAAACAACAAAAAAACAGTAACTGCTTTAAATCTTTTTTTAATAGACAACAAATTAGTCAAAAAGATTCTTTTAACAAAAACTGATAAAAATTTTACTCCTGTTTCTTTTTTTGCAGAAACACAAAACCAAATATTAAATTCAGGCAATACAAATTATTGCTCATCATCTCCAATTGCTGAACTAAATAAAAAAAAAGAAAATAATTATTCTTTTACCGGGCTTCCATGTCATATGAAAGCTCTTGCAAAAATGGAGTGCGCTGAAAAACAATTTAAACCTGATTATCTTCCGGATTTTAAAATAAGCCTTTTTTGTTCATGGGCGCTTGACCCTGAAAAATACACTGACTACCTGAATAAAAATTTTACTTATTGCAGTTCTTTCAGCACAAAGATTACTTCTGAAAATAAACCAGAAATTATATTCCAAAAAGATAATAAAAACACAGTTAGAAAAGATCTGGTGGAAATAAAGCCTTTTGTCCAAAAAGGGTGTGCTTTATGCACAGATTTAACAGGTGAATATTCTGATATTTCAGTTGGAGACTGTGAAAGCGATGATAAATACAATATAATTATTGCAAGAACGCAAAAAAGCCTTGAAATAATAAAAAAGGCTGCAAATTCAGGTTACATCGAAATAAAAGAATGTCCTGAGCATAATATAAGTCTTCTTGAAAAAGCATGTATTATAAAAAAACAAAATATAAAAGCTTCATACAAGGAGCAAAAATGACTCTGATAACAGACATTAAGCCTTATGAAAAAAAACTGATGATGGGAAATCAGGCCTTTGCAAGAGGAATTATTGAATCAGCAGCTTCATTTGCCTCAGGTTATCCGGGCACTCCTTCAAGTGAAATAATTGAAAACCTTGCAGCTTCAGCTTCGCATTCAGATATGTATGTTGAATGGTCAATAAATGAAAAAACAGCTCTTGAAGCTGCTGCTGCTGCATCTTTTGCGAATCAAAGGGCTGCATGTATAATGAAGCAAAACGGTGTCAACTCAGCTTCAGATTTTCTTCTCCATCTTTCATATTCAGGAACAAGGGGAGGACTTGTTCTTATTGTCTGCGACGATCCCGGAGCTCTTTCAAGTGTTAATGAAGGAGAATCAAGACATTTTGCCAAAATGCTTGAACTCCCCCTGCTTGAACCTTCAGATTTTCAAGAAGCAAAAGACCTTGTAAAATATGCTTTCAACTTATCAGAAAAGCTTAAAACACTTGTAATGATAAGAAGTGTTACAAGACTTTCACATGCCAGCGGAATTGTAGAAGCAGGAGAAATCGAAGAAAAAAAAACAAAACCTTTTTTTCACAACACAGGCTTTATTCTTGATCCGGAAACAGGGCCTGTAATGAGTACGCCTGTTACATACAGACATAATATTATGCAGGAAAAACTTGAAAAAGCTGAAACTGATTTTGAAGAAAACAGGCTCTGTACATATTATGGACCTGAAAATCCTGAACTTGTTATTATTACTAGTTCTGTAGATTTTCTTTATTCAATGGAAGCTGTAGAAGAGCTTGATCTTAAAGATAAAACAGGGGTTTTAAAGCTTAAAGCAACCAACCCACTGCCTGAAAACTCAATAAAAAATTTTTTTTCTAAAACATCTTCAATACTTTTTGCAGAACAGGTTCTTCCTTTTATAGAAGAAGGAGTTAAAAATATTTATGCAGACAATACTGATTTTAATAACAAATTAAAATTTTACGGAAAAAAGTCGGGCCATATCCCAAAGACAGGTGAAACAGATACAAATATAATAATAAATGCTTTATGCAAAATATTTAATATTAAATATACAAGTACAGATGAAAAATACATTGAAAAAGCTTTTAATGCGGCTATGTCACAAATTCCGGGAAGAGAAATGACTTTTTGCCCGGGCTGTCCGCACAGAGCATCTTTTTTTCATTTAAACAGAGCCCTTAAACTTGATGACAACAATGGATTCATATGTGGCGACATAGGCTGCTATACACTTGGAATGCTTCCGGCAGGGTTTTCAACTCTTAAAACAATACACAGCATGGGTTCAGGAGCAGGACTTGCTTCAGGATTTGGCAAACTGAAACAAAGAGGAATGAATCAAACTGTTTTAAGCGTGTGCGGAGATTCAACATTTTTTCATTCAGCAATTCCTCCACTTATTAATGCTGTACACAATAAAAGCGATACAACACTTATAGTTCTCGATAATTCAGGGACTGCCATGACAGGGTTCCAGCCACACCCCGGAGAAACTGAAACAGCATGCAAAGAAGAAGGTATTTCAGTTCAAATTGAAGAAATATGTAAAGCTTCGCAAGCCAAAACCTATGTTCTTGATCCATTTGATTTTGAAGAATGCAGTAAAAAAATACCTGAAATAATAACTGATCCCGGAGTAAATGTAATAATTTTAAAACATCCTTGCGCGTTAAGTCCCAAGAGAAAAAACAAAAAATATTTTGATATTGAAATAGATTATGAAAAATGCGTTGGAGATAACTGCGGGTGCTTTAATTTCTGTACAAAAGTATTCAGATGCCCTGCTCTGTTTTTAAACAATAAAACAAAAAAACCTGAAATTGACTCTACTTTATGTGCAGGATGCGGAGTATGTTCTGATATATGCTTACACAACGCAATAATAAAAAAGGAAACAGCCTGAAATGGATCCTAAAAAAGATGACTGCATAAATATTCTTATTACAGGAGTAGGCGGACAGGGGAATGTTACTTTTTCCCGCATGCTGGGTGAAACGGTTGTAAATGAATATAAAGATATAACAATAGGTGAAACTTTCGGAGCTTCACAAAGAGGCGGCTCAGTAATAAGTCACTTAAGACTTGGGATAAAAAGGATTTATTCTCCAGTTATTCCATTTAATAAAGCAGATATTGTCATAGGGCTTGAGCCTCTTGAGACAATAAGAGTGTTAACTCAGTACGGAAACAATAATGTAATTTCTGTGTCAAATATCTGGCCTCTTATGCCTTCAGGTGTACTTGCCGGTGAAACAGAATATCCTGAAAATACACATATCAAAGAAACAATAGAATCTCTTTCAAAAAAATCGTTTGTACATAATTTTACAAAATCAGCTCTTGAAACCGGTCATTTCCTGCTTGCAAACTCAATCATTGCAGGACTTGTTTCAGGACTTGAACTTATAAAAGGCCTTAATAAAGAAAACTATTACAAAGTTTTAAAAAATAATTACTCCAAAGATGCTGCAAAAAAAAATATTGAAGCTTTTTCAAAGGGTGCGATACTGTGTGAATATTAACAATTTCAAAATAAGTTTAAAGGAATTTATATTAATGACAAAGTCGGAACTTTTAGAACTGAAAACCCTTCTTGAAAAAGAACTTGAACAGATAAAATCAGATATTAATGCATTTAAAGAAGTTTCAAAGCCGGTTGAACCAGATGTTTCTCTCGGAAGACTAACAAGAATGGAAGCTATTCAGAGTAAAAGTATTAACGAGTCATCTCTTAAAAAAGCTGAGGCAAGACAAAAAAATATTGAATCTGCACTGAGACGAATTAACAAAGACCCTGATTTTGGGATTTGTGAAGAATGTGATGAAAAAATCCCCTTCAAAAGAATGCTGATTATGCCTGAAACAAGATTATGTGTAAAATGCATGACTAATATCTGCGGTTAAAAATTTAAGATAATTTCAATTTTCATTATTAAATTTTAGGATTCTCTTAATTATTTGACAAAAAAAATTAATATCAGTATTGTTTAAAAACATTTTTTTCAAATTTTAACAAAGTTTAGTCATGATAATATTTTTTATGAGAAATAAATTTTTGTTTTTATTTTTATTTGTTTTATTTTTTAGTTCATGTTCCCAAAAAACCCCTGTATACCCAGAGCCTGATTATTCTTATCAGAAAAACGGTATTAAAATACGATATACATCCTCAGAAAAACTCAACTTTTTCAACAGCAAACCACATACACTTATCCTTGCAGTTTATCAGCTCAGTAACAAATCCGTTTTTAAAGAAATCACAAAAACAAATCATGGAATTCAAAAAATTCTTAACATTGAAAACTTTTCAGAAAGTAATTCTTTAAAAATTGAAGGTGCTGAAAAATTTGATTATTTTGTAATTTCTCCGGGTGAAGAAAAAATTATAAGCATGGACAGATCCGAAAACACTAGATGGATTGCTGTCGCAGCAGGATTTTATAATCTTGACCCTGATAAAGTTCTGAAAATATATGAAATACCTGTGTCAAAAAATGAGCATGGCCTTTTTTTCAAAAAATTCAGTTCAAAGGCAAAAAACCTTTTCATAAATATTAATTTAAGCAAATTCAGAATAACTAAACTGGAGACAATGTAATTGAACTCAAGTAAACCTATTTACTGGCATCAGGGGCTATTTCTCCAGCCTCAACATTTTCAGCAGCAGGAACTTTTTTTTAAATCTGATTTTAATTTCATAAATCGCAGAATGACTCCTTTTTACTGGGGGATATTCAATCTGGAGCTAAATCATGAATCCCTTAAAAACAATATTATTGAAATAACCAAGGGAAAATTTATTTTTCAGGACGATACCATAGCTGAATTTCCGGAAAACTCAGTTGTTCCTCCAAGAGCTTTTGATCCTTTGGAAATTGAACAGGACAGGCAGTACAAAATATTTATTGGTCTAAAAAAAATGTCCTTTTCAGAAAAAAATACTTTAAAAACTGAAAGTACTGACGGTCTTAATGAAAAGTCGTTCAGGTATATTACAGGTTTTAAATCAGATGAAACACCTGATCTTTATTCGGATGGTCCTGAAACTGAAACAGAAAAGATGTCATATCTTTTAAAAATTTTTTTTGAAGATGAGCTCGAAAGTCTTCACAATTATTCATATTTTCCTGTCGCTGTAATCGAAAAAGACGGGGACAGCATTCGCTATGCAGACAACTATGAGCCGCCGTATATTAACATTTCAGGACCCAAAAAAATTTATACCCAGGTTCTTAATCTCAAAGAGAATATAATTTCCAGAAGCAGACAGCTTGAAGAATACAAAAGCACAGGGGGTTCAGGTAAAGTTACTGTTAAAACAGAATATTTAAGCTATATACTTGCCCTGCGTACTTTAAACCGGTATCTACCTGTACTTGATTCCTATTTAAAATTTAAAAATCTCCACCCCTGGAGTATGTATTTGCTGCTTACCCAGATTGCGGGAGAACTTTCAACTTTTTCATCAAGAATCAATTCCCTTGGAGAAACAAAAAGCGGTCTCAGTCTTATTCCGCAGTATAATCACGAAAACATAGCCTATTGCTTTAACCAAATAATAAAACTTAATCAGGAGCTTCTAGACGAAATAATTATAGGCCCTGAACACATTATTTTCCTTGAAAAAAATGATGCAATGTTTGAAGGAGAAATTCCGGCAGAAGCTTTTGACAAAAGAAATTTGTTTTATCTCGCAGTTAAGACTGCAGAAAACGAGTCTGATCTTTTAAATGAAATTACAGAAATATCAAAACTTGCATCAAAAAACAAAATAAATACCCTTATTGAAAGATCGCTTCCAGGGGCAAAGTTATCAAAAGAAGAAATCCTTCCTCCAGGACTTCCTAAAAAAAGTGATTGTTTTTATTTCAAAATCAGCACATCAGATAATATTTTTGAAAATATAAAAAAAGAAAAAAGTATAGTTTTTTATTACGAAGGTGCACCTGAGGATGCTGTTTGTGAAATCATAGTTGTAAGAAACGGATAATGTATAATGAATGATAATCAAATAGAAAAAAATAAAACGCGTCTTATAGATTCATTTACTGAAATTTTAACTTATGCTGCATATTTCAAAGAAACATCAGTCAGTGAAAACCCTGAGTTTGAAACAGTTAAAAATGATATTGATGAACTGTTCAAAAGATCTGAAAATATAGCCAAAAATTATCAGATTAAAAATATTGAGTGGAAAAAAGGATGCTTTCCAGTATGTGCCCTTGTTGATGAGATTATACTTTCTTCTGACTGGAATGAAAAAAACAACTGGAGAAAAAATCAGCTTCAGCTTAGGTATTTTAAAACCACCAGAGCAGGCGATTTGTTTTTTGATAAGTTAAATAAAGCAGAATCAAAACAACTGAGAGAAGTATTTACATACTGCCTGGCCATGGGATTCAAAGGGAAATATTTTTCTGAGGATGACTTCATGACTCTTTCAGAAATTAAAACTGAAAATATATTAAAATATTTTTCTGAGGATGCTTATATGAATCTTCCGGAAGTATTATTCCCTGAAGCTTACAATAAAAATGTTGCTAATCAAAAAAAAAGAAGCAAGGTATCATTTTTTTTATTTATTTTGATATTTATTCTTCTGCCTCCTGCATGCACTGTGGGAATATACTTTTTCTACAATGATAAACTAAATGCAATTTTTAATAATTTAAAATTCTTATGGTAATAAGGCAGCATTAATAATGTTAAAAAAGATTTTTAAAATTTTACTTTTTTTTATTCTTACAGCGGCTGTATGCCTGGGGGTATATTTTTTTGTAAATAAAGTAATGTGGCCGTGGTGGATGACTTTTGTCATTCTTTCAGGGATTGGTGCTGCATTATTTTCAATTATTTTTATTAAAAAATATCTTGTCAGAAAAAAAGAAAAAAGATTTATAAGCCAAATAATTTCAAGTGACACCAAAAACATTGAACAACAGCCTGAACAAGACAAAGACGGGCTAAAACAGATTCAGAAAAAATGGCTTGAATCTGTAGAGCTGTTAAAAAAGTCAAAACTTAAAAAAAAAGGGAACCCCCTTTATATACTACCCTGGTATCTTGTTATCGGAGAATCAGGGACCGGTAAAACTACAGGAATAAAAAATTCAAGACTTTCATCTCCACTTACTGAAGTAAAAAAGGCATCGGGCATATCAGGTACAAGAAATTTTGACTGGTGGTTTTTCGATGAAGCTGTGATTCTTGATACTGCAGGACGCTATTGTGTTCCTGTTGATGAAGAGCAGGATACCCGGGAATGGCAAAATTTTCTTACTCTTTTGTGCAGATACAGAAAAAAAGAACCTATAAACGGTCTGATTCTTACTGTTTCAGCTGATCAGCTTTTAAGCAGATCAGGTAATGAAATTCTTGAAACAGGAAAAAATTTAAGAAAAAGAACTGATCAGCTTATGAAAAGTCTGGGTTCAAAATTTCCTGTATATATTATGGTTACTAAAACAGATCTTGTTCACGGTATGTCTGATTTTTCTTCTGCCCTTCCTGAAGATCTCCTTTTTCAAGCAATGGGATATTCCAGTGCTGATGAAAGTGAAAATTTTGATAAATTTCTGGAGAGAGCTTTTGCTACAGTTGTAAACCGCCTTAAAGACCTTAGGCTTCTTGTAGTTCAAAAAAATGACGACTTCAAACCTGGAGTACTTATTCTTCCTGATGAATTTGCCAGGATGAAAAAAGGACTTTTCTATTTTCTCAAAGGGGCTTTTCAGGAAAACCCCTATCAGGAAAATCCCATGCTCAGGGGTCTTTATTTTTCTTCAGCACTTTCAACAGGTATTTCAGAATCATCTTTTGCAAAAAAATTCATACGACAGGACAGATTAAATAATAATACACAAAAAAACAAAACCCTGTTTCTTACAGATTTTTTCAAATCAGTTATAACAAAAGACAGATATGCTTTTTACTCTTTAAGAGAATTTAAAAAATGGAAATCAAACGTATCAGTACTTTTTGCATCAGCCTGGCTCCTTGCATGGCTTTTTATTTGCGGAAGCGCAGGTTTTTCTTTCTGGAAAAATGCTGAAGTGTTGAGCTTTATATCAAAAAATTTCAGCCCGTCTTCATCATATTCAGAAATTTCTAATTCAGGTTCTGCACTTGTTCAACTCGACACTCTCCGTTTAAAAATCCGTGAATTAGAACAAAAGAACAAATCATTTTTATTGAATTTCCCGGGTATCAGCCACGGAAAAAAAGCAGAGCTTAATTTAAAAGAATTTTATTCAAAAAATTACAGCAAACTAATCCTTGCTCCTGTTGACAAAACATTAAAAATTTTTGCTAAAAACACTGACCAAAGCACTGATTCAAAAGCTGCAGCAAACACAGTACAACACCTTATAAATAGAATAGAAATACTTAAAAAAGTAAATAATGAAAATATTTTTTCTATAATTGAATCAAAAGATTTCAAAACTTTTGAACTCTACAAAATATATCCTGATATTAAACAAAGCGTCTCATTTTTATTTGATAAAACTTACCCTGTCTTTATCAAATGGAATACTGATAAAAATTATTCACAAAACAGCATTGATTTTTTAAAAAATACCCTTGAAAAAGTTTTGAAAAATAAATCCGGAAATCTCTACTGGATAACTGAAAAAGATTTTCAAAAACCCGCAGTATATGACACTGCATATTTTTACGGTTTTAATGAAAATTACTTCACTGATTTGTTTTCACTCTCCCCTGCATTTACTGAAAACGGAAAAAAAGAAATAGATGATTTTATAAACAATTTAAATACTATTTTTGAAAGCAGTGATTATATAAAATCTAAAACTAAATTTTTCTATGACTGGTATGAAAAAGTTTACCCTGAAAAATGGCTTGAATTTACAAACTCATTTTATAAGGAAGAGTCCTTTTTAAAAACAAAAAGCGATTATAAAAAAACAGCAGTTAATATGACTTCTGTTGAAGATAATCCATACCTTAAACTCCTTAAAGCAATGAACAAGGAAACTGCTTTTCTTAAAAACCGTCCTGAATGGCTACAGACTGTTTCTGAAATCTGTGCTGCATCTGAAATTGAGCCTCAGGATGAAAACAACAAAAAAGGTTTAATTGATAAATTAAAAAATCAGGGAAACAAAGTTGTTGTAAAAATAGATCCCGGTTCTGCCGGCAAAAAAGAAAGACTTCTTAACCTTTCAGCTCTTTATCACGATTATATCAAATCATTAAAAGAACTGGCCATTGTATATAAATCGCAAAAAGATGCTTATAAAAAGGCAGCACAGACATTTTCAGCAGACCCGAAACAAAACTCAGGCAATTCAGTTTTCTTTGATACTGCAGAAAAAATATATCTTTTAACAAAAAAAGCTGATGAAGATGGAGACTCACAAATAGCTGGTAAATTACTCAAAGGCCCGCTAGATTTTCTTTTTCTTTATTCTGCTAAACAGACTGAATGCTTTTTGCAGAATAAATGGGAAGAAACAGTGCTTGCTCCTGCTCAGTCAATACCTGATTACAAACTTCATTACTCACTGTTCAATCCTGACAACGGTCTTATAACCAGATTTATCAATGGGCCTGCAAAGCCCTTTACAAGCCGGAACAAAAACAGTTTTTTTGCAACAAAAATACTTACTCATAAAATTAATTTTAATAATATATTTTTTGAGTATATCACAAAAGAAAGTGAGAAACCTTTAGATATAAAATCGAAATACAGCATAAATTTAAAGACACTTCCCCTGGATACAAACCAGGAAGCTTTAATAAAACCTTACGGATGTACTCTAAACCTTGCTTGCTCAGATAAAAAATATGTGCTTGAAAACTACAATTATTTTTCTGAAAAAACTTTTACATGGTCTCCGGATAACTGTTCAGACACAAGTATTACAATACTTTTTAAAAATTTCAGCATTGAAAAAGTTTATAAAGGAATAACCGGTTTCCCGGAATTTTTAAAAGACTTCAGTGGTGGTATAAAAACTTTTACACCCAAAGATTTCCCTGAAAACTCCAAGTATTTAAAGGCAAAAAATATAAAAGAAATTAATATTTCATAT
>Ga0136557_1001693_pt1 | contig 13697 bp, 11 predicted proteins | sample AntRauTorckE6832_FD_104796 | JGI IMG/M metagenome (GOLD analysis project Ga0136557, IMG submission 104796) | Saline lake microbial communities from Rauer Islands, Antarctica - Metagenome Torckler E6 #832 | ecosystem: Environmental > Aquatic > Non-marine Saline and Alkaline > Saline | place...
AAACCCATATCTGCGTTTACCAGAGCGCCATCGGAGCGCTGCAGCGCGGACTTACTCCGTGGATTGTTGCAGACGGTGTTTCCTCCAGAAGTCCTGAAAATCATCGTTATGGACTGGCACGGCTGGAGCTGCTGGGCGCCATTGTCGGGCCCGCCGAGATGCTTATCTATGAACTCCTGGGGAAAGCCGGAACCAAGGAATTTAAAGAGATTCTTCCCCACATAATTGCCTTTAATAAGGATATAGGGTAGGCTCTGCGTTTCACGGCAGCTTTGGGCTGCTTATCACAAATTTTTCAACCCACTAACACATTAGAAAGCATATGACAGGAAATCACATTCGCCGCAGGTTCTTAGAGTATTTTCAAGAGAATGGACACACCATAGTGGAGAGTGATTCGCTTGTGCCGGCCAACGATCCGACACTGCTTTTCACCAATGCCGGGATGGTTCAGTTCAAGACCGTCTTCATGGGGGAGGAGCACAGGGACTATGTGCGTGCCACAACCAGCCAGCGATGCGTCAGGGCGGGCGGGAAACATAACGATCTGGAAAATGTCGGTTATACAGCCAGGCACCATACCTTTTTTGAGATGCTTGGCAACTTCAGTTTCGGGGACTATTTCAAAGAAGAGGCCATTCGGCTGGCCTGGGAATTCTTGACCAAGGAACTGAACATGAACGAGGAGCAGCTCTGGGTTTCTATCTATGAGGACGACGACGAGGCCATGGAGCTCTGGCAAAAGGTGGAAGGGCTGCTGCCCGGCAGGATAATCCGCATGGGGGAAGAGGAGAATTTCTGGGCCATGGGAGATACCGGTCCCTGCGGTCCCTGCTCGGAAATTCACATCGATCAGGGTGTCGAGGCCGGCTGCGGTAGACCCGACTGTAAGTTGGGATGTGACTGTGATCGCTTCCTTGAACTCTGGAATCTTGTTTTCATGCAATTCAATCGTTCCGAAGACGGCCAGATGACCCGTCTGCCCAAGCCGAGCATCGATACCGGTATGGGGCTTGAAAGAGTTGCCGCGGTATTGCAGGGCAAGTTCAATAATTTCGATTCCGATCTTTTCACGCCGGTCATCTCAGCCCTGGAAAAAATCTCCGGCAGAAGGTATGGCCAGGATGATTCCACCAATGTCGCCATGCGCGTCATCGCCGATCATGCGCGGGCCACAACCTTTCTCGTGGCCGATGGCGTATTGCCGGGCAATGAGGGGAGAGGCTATGTTCTGCGCCGCATTATGCGAAGGGCGGTTCGCTTTGGCAAAAACCTCGGGCTGGACAAGCCGTTTTTGGAGATGGTGACCACGGCGGTGCTGGAATCAATGAACCATGCTTATCCGCATCTTAATGATGCCTCCTCGCTGCTGAAAAAAGTTGTCAACAATGAGGAGGAACGTTTTCTTGAAACCCTTGAGCATGGCCTGATGATTCTTGATGAGGAAATTGAGCGATTGACCGGAAAAGGGCAGGGCACTATTTCCGGCGATTTTATCTTTAAGCTCTATGACACCTATGGGTTTCCTGTTGATATTGTCAGGGATATTTCCCTGGAACGGGGCATGAATTTTGACGAGACGGGATTCAATGACGCCATGGAAGCTCAGCGTGCCAAATCCCGGGCGGGACGCAAGGGGGAGGGAATCAGATTGCGCGGCGAAGGTGTGAAACGGCTTCTTGAGCAAGGCCGCATAACTGAATTTGCAGGGTATGAACTTCTTAGTTTGAAAACGGTGGCTGAAGCGCTGTTTGATGATGCTGGGGAAAATCTGAGCTCTATCGCCGCCGGCCGGCGGGGCCGGTTTTTTACACCCAAAACGCCTTTTTATGCCGAATCCGGAGGGCAGGTAGGTGATACGGGATCCATCGTCTGGCAGGACGGGGAGGCCAAGGTGCTTACCACCATGGCTGAGGGAAAGCTCATTCTCCATAGTATCGAGGTTGTGCATGGAACACTGGAAGCCGGGCAGGAGGTGGATATGCAGGTCAGCTCGGTAAGCAGGGTTGAGACAGCCTGCAACCATACGGCCACCCATCTTCTCCACGCCGCCTTGCAGGATGTGCTGGGCCAGCATGTCAAACAGGCGGGTTCTCTGGTGGGTCCGGAACGCCTTCGCTTTGATTTCACTCATTTTTCGCCTTTGTCACACGAGGAAATTATCCGGATTGAAGAGCTGGTTAATTCCAAGATCCGCCAGAATATTGAGGTTGAAACGCAACAGCTTGAACGGGAAAAGGCCATAGCCCAGGGGGCGACGGCGCTGTTTGGGGAAAAATATGATGAAACGGTGCGAGTGGTACGCCTGAGTGAGTTCAGCAAAGAGCTGTGCGGCGGCACCCATGTCAGGGCGACGGGGGAGCTCGGAGTTTTCAAGATCCTCTCCGAGGGTGGAATTGCTTCAGGAGTACGACGGATTGAGGCCTTGGCCGGAAGAGCAGCCTGGCAACATCTCTGGTCGATGTGCAGTAGAGAATTACGCTTGGCGGAACAGCTCAACAGCCGCCCGGAGGAGCTGCCCAAAAAGGTGGATCATCTGCTGGAGGAGCACAAAAAATTGGAGAAAAAGCTCACCGAGCTTTCCCGGGAGCTGGCCAGTTCCGATGTCGATAATCTAGTCAAGGACGCTACAACGGTGGCGGGCATCAAGGTTGTTGCAGCCGAGATTACCCTAGACAGTCCCAAGACGCTGCGGGAAGTGGGCGATAAGGTACGCAGTGACCTGGATTCCGGGGTTGCCGTTCTGGGCGGTGTTATCAAGGGCAAGGTTGCATTGCTGGCCATTGTCACCAGCGATCTTACCGATCGAATCACCGCGGGTGATCTTGTCAACAGAACGGCGAAGATAGTCGGGGGCAAGGGCGGAGGTCGAGCAGACATGGCACAGGCGGGTGGCAGCCTGACCGACAAAATTGGCGAGGCTGTAAGGTCGGTACCGCAATCGGTTGAAGCGATACTGCAGCAGTAGATAGCGGTGGCAGCAGGGAGCTTTTCAGTAGAAATTACTAAAAACATACCGTTTTTTTGAATGTATTATGCCCTGTTGTTATAAATTTGTTGACACCTGTCCATATTTGCAGTAAAGATTTTTTCGTTATGAATGGTCATTCATTTTAGATGTATTTCAGATGGAATACCATTTAGTGCTTTGAGGAATGCTTTAAGTGGGTGCTCAAGGCTGGTATTTTATACGGGGTATTTTTACGTTTAAACGTATAGGCCGTGCATAACTTTACCTGGAGAGGTGTTGTAACAATGGTGTATCGGCGTTCAGGAAAAGTTGAATGTTAACAGTGTATTTATCTAATCCGATCGGGAGCGTGTAAACATGATTACGATGGACAAAACCTTATTTATTCAGATGATCAATATCATCATATTGATGTTTTTGCTGAATAAAGTTCTGTACAAGCCTGTGCTTGGGATTCTCCGTGAAAGAGCCGGGAAGATGCGAAGGACACAGGAAGAAATCGAAAAATTTGACAAAGATGCACGTCTTCGGCAAGAGGAAGTAGATAAAAAAATGGCCCAGGCGTCGACGAAGGCCAAGACGGCCTTGGATTCGGCTCGGGCAGAGGCCGCAGCCGCAGGCAATGAAAAGCTCTCGGCTATAAAGAGTGAGGTCGAAGGGGAGAAAGATAACAAAATGGCGGAATTGAAAAGCCAGGTTGATACTGCCGGCAAAAGCCTCCAGGAGAATCTTGACGCTTTTGCATCCGACATGGCCGGAAAAATACTTGGAAGGAGTCTCTAAACATGCGAGGAGTAAAGCACATTACCAGTGGAGTTGTGGTAGCAGTGGCGCTCTGTTTCTGCCTTGCGGTTGGTACAGCGTGGGCATCGAGTGATGTCGGTAATGCTGCAGGCGAGGCCGTAGCCGAGGCGACTCATGCCGCCGAAGGCGCTCAAGCCGCTGAGGGGAGTCATGGAGAAGCCGGCGGAAGTCTTTCTGCGGACAAATTGAAAGACCTTTTCTGGAGAGTGGTCAACTTCGCCGCTCTTATGATCATTCTGGTCAAGTTTGGTGCCAAGCCTATCGCATCAGGGCTTGCCGGACGTCAGAAGAAAATCAAGGATTCCATAGAGGATCTGGAAAGCCGACGGGATAAGGCGGAGAAAACCTACCGCGAATTTGAGGCTAAGCTCGCCGGCATGGAAAAGGAAATTGATACCATTGTCGACAAAGCCATTGCCCAGGCAGAAATCGAAAAAGCCAAGATTCTTGAAAAAGCGGAGAATTCGGCAGCCGATATGAAACGGCAGGCGGAAATGACGGTGCATAACGAAATCATGGAAGCCCGCCGAAAACTTAAAAATGACATCGCTGATCAGGCGACCGTCATGGCTGAGGAGTTAATCAGGAAGAATCTTACCGATGATGACCAGGTGAAGATTATCGAAGATTACTTAGATAAAGTAGGGGCCGTACAGTGAAACAGACAATTTTAGCGCGAAGATATGCCAAGGCATTATTTGCCATTGGCAAGGAAAATGATGCGTATGAAGCGTTCAACGATACGCTGCAGGCGGTCGCCGAGCTTTATACATCCCAGAAAGAAGTTGCTGACGCTCTGACGAATCCCCTCTATCCCGTTGATGTCAGAGAAAAGGTTATGGCTGGTATTATCGCTTCCGCTGGAATCGAAAAAATCCCGGCGAATTTCCTTAATCTGCTGGTAGAGAAAAGACGAGCTGAAATTCTGCCGGAGATTGCGGAACAGTTCAAAATCATGGTGGATGAGGAAAAAAATATCAGTCATGGTTTCGTCACATCGGCGGTGGAGCTCAGTGATGATTTACACGCCAAGGTTCAAGCGTCACTCGAAAAGTTAACAGGCAAGAAAGTGGAGCTGTCCACCAGTGTCGATCCATCCCTTATCGGTGGTATTGTCGCCAAGGTCGGCGATCTTGTTCTGGATGGCAGCATAAAAACACAACTTGCAGGTTTGAAAGATTCCATTAAGGGGAGAGAATAGATGCAGATCAAAGCCGAAGAAATTAGCCAGATTATCAAAGACCAGATTGGGGAGTACGAGACGAGCATTGACCTGAACGAAACAGGTACGGTTATCTCAGTTGGTGACGGTATTGCTCGTGTCTACGGAGTGCAAAACTGTATGGCCCTGGAGCTGCTTGAGTTCCCCGGTGGTATTATGGGTTTGGCATTGAATCTTGAGGAAGACAATGTCGGTTGCGCCATTCTTGGCCAAGTGGATCAGATTAAAGAAGGTGACATCGTCAAGCGAACCGGACGAATTGCCGAGGTACCGGTTGGCCCCGAAATGGAAGGACGCGTGGTCGACGGCATTGGCCACCCCATTGATGGTCTCGGACCAATCGATGCCAAGAACTCATCCAAGATCGAGGTGCTTGCACCTGGTGTTATCGCCCGTAAGGGTGTTCATGAGCCCTGCTACACCGGTGCCAAAGCTGTAGATGCCATGACTCCTGTTGGCCGTGGGCAGCGTGAGCTGATCATCGGTGACCGTCAGATCGGTAAGACCGCCCTCTGCGTCGATGCTATCATCGCCCAGAAAGATACTGATATTCACTGCATCTATGTTGCCGTCGGGCAGAAAAAATCAACAGTGGCCCTGGTTGTTGAAGCACTGAGAAAGCATGGTGCGATGGAATACACCACCGTTGTTGCCGCCTGTGCCTCGGATCCGGCGCCAATGCAGTACATCGCACCATTTGCCGGCTGCTCCATGGGTGAGTATTTCAGAGATAACGGTCAGCATGCCCTTATCATCTACGACGATCTTTCCAAGCAGGCTGTCTCCTATCGAGAGCTCTCCTTGTTGCTTCGTCGACCTCCGGGACGAGAGGCATTTCCTGGTGATATTTTCTTTAACCACTCCCGTTTGCTTGAGCGTTCCTCCAAGTTAAATGATGAGCTCGGCGCCGGTTCTCTCACAGCTCTCCCGATTATTGAGACCCAGGCCGGTGACGTTTCCGCCTTTATCCCGACAAACGTTATTTCCATTACCGACGGTCAGGTGTATCTTGAGCCTAACCTGTTCTTCTCCGGTGTCCGCCCGGCTATTAACGTCGGCCTGTCGGTTTCCCGAGTTGGTGGTGCCGCCCAGGTCAAAGCAATGAAGCAGGTTGCAGGTACCCTGCGCCTCGATCTCGCCCAGTATCGTGAGCTTGCGGCTTTTGCGGCCTTTGGCTCGGATCTTGATGCCAAAACCCAGGCGCAGCTGACCCGCGGTGAACGACTCGTTGAGATTCTCAAGCAGCCCCAATATCAGCCACTGCCCATGGAAAAGCAGGTGAGCATTATTTATGCCGGCGCCAACGGCTATCTGGATAAACTGCCGGTTGAGACACTGACCGACTACGAGGCTGAACTGTATAACTACATTGAGTCCAATGACCCTTCCATCTTCTCCGATCTTAAAGAGCAGGAAGAGTTCACCGATCCAATCAAAGAAAAACTGAATAAAGCACTGACCAGCTTTGGTGAGACATTCAGGGCGACTAAAGGTCTGAACTAAGGTCCGGGGTCTTAACCAGTGCCCAAACAGAAACGGCCCTTGTACTCTAACTCTTCGTTGCTCGTAAAATTTTATCCTGGGAATATCAAACATATGCCTGTTGTAAAATGTAACGAGCGCCTTGATGTAGAGCAAAAAAATCTCGTTTCTGGAAAGACACTAACAGCGGTCGTTTTGACGACCGTATCTAATCAAAGATAGGTCCACGCTATGCCCACTTTAAAAGAAGTTCAAACAAAGATCCAGGGTGTTAAAAAGACATCGCAGATCACCAAGGCCATGAATATGGTTGCCTCGGCAAAACTCCGGGGGGCGCAGGAGAAGATGGAAACCTTTCGCCCGTATACCCGTAAATTTAATGAGGCTATGTCGAATTTGTCTGGAGGAGCGAACACTTCCAACTTTCCGCTCATGGAAGAACGACAGGTTAACACCGTGGAGCTGGTGGTTGTCACCTCCGATCGTGGGCTCTGCGGGTCGTTCAACTCGAACATTATTCGCCGAGTCGAAAAAAGAATCAGAGAAATCGAGGCTGAGGGTAAAAAAGTCAGTCTTGTCACCGTTGGTCGTAAAGGATACCAGCTGCTGAGAAGATCCGGAAAGGTACGCACCCATTTTCTCGACATAATGAACACTTTTCAAATGTTCAATGCCCGCGAAATTGCAAGTGACGTGTCCAAAAACTTCCTTGATGGCAACGCCGACAAGGTAGAGATTATCTACGGTGCGTTTAAGTCAGTGGCCGTCCAGCGACCGGTTGTTGAAGAATTTCTCCCTATTAAGCCGGTAGAGGAAGAGACGGAAAGCAGCCCGAAAATTTCCGGTGAGTACATTTATGAACCTTCCACGGAAGAGATCATGGATGTTATGCAGCCGCTGTATCTCAATGTCATTGTGTATCATGCATTGCTGGAAGTAGGTGCCAGCGAGCACGCCGCACGTATGACTGCCATGGATAATGCAACTAAAGCATGTAAGGATATCATCGATAGCCTGACGATTATATACAATAAGGCTCGCCAGGCCGCCATTACAGCAGAACTCATGGATATTGTAGGCGGCGCCGAAGCCCTTAAATAGCATATTCGGAAATCGTATAAATTTTAGACCTTTTAAGGAGGGGTAAGGCCCTATGAGTGAGCAGAGAAAAGGAAAAGTAATACAGGTTATCGGACCTGTAGTTGACGTGGAATTTGAAGGCGGTGACCTGCCGAACATCATGAACGCACTGTATGTCTCCAATCCCAGTATCTCCGATGAGGAAGATAATCTGGTCATTGAGGTGGCACTGCATCTAGGCGACAATAGTTGTCGCTGTATTGCCATGGACGGTACCGATGGTCTAGTTCGAGGCATGGAAGTTAGAGATAGCGGTGAGCCGATCACCATTCCGGTAGGAGAGGCTGCTCTGGGACGTATCATGAATGTTGTTGGTCGCCCTGTTGATGGTCTCGGCCCCATTGAATCGCCGCATACCTCCAAAATTCATAAGCCTGCTCCCCTGTTTACCGATCAGGATACCGAGGTACGCGTTCTTGAAACCGGTATTAAAGTCATTGACCTGCTCGTTCCCTTCCCGCTTGGCGGTAAGATGGGACTGTTTGGTGGCGCCGGTTGTGGGAAGACCGTTATTATGATGGAGATGGTCAATAACATCGCCATGCATCACGGTGGTATTTCTGTTTTTTGCGGTGTCGGTGAGCGGACCCGCGAAGGCAACGATCTCTACCATGAAATGAAGGAATCAGGCGTTTTGCCTAAGGCCGCACTTGTGTATGGCCAGATGACAGAACCTCCGGGAGCACGTTCGCGTGTTGCTTTAACTGGTTTGTCGGCTGCAGAATACTTCCGCGATGAAGAGGGGCAGGACGTGCTGTTCTTCGTTGATAATATCTTCCGTTTCACCCAAGCCGGTCAGGAGGTTTCCGCTCTGCTTGGACGTATTCCTTCCGCTGTTGGGTATCAGCCGACACTGGCAACCGATCTCGGTGCTTTGCAGGAGCGCATTACCTCCACCAATAAGGGGTCTATTACCGCTGTTCAGTGTGTGTATGTTCCCGCGGATGACTTGACCGACCCTGCGCCGGCCACTACATTTGCTCACCTTGACGGTACGGTTGTGCTTTCCCGTCAGATTGCCGAGCTTGGTATTTATCCCGCGGTTGATCCGCTGGATTCCACATCTCGTATTCTCGATCCCAACGTCATCGGCGAAGAACACTACGGGGTTGCGCGCGGCGTACAGGTTTCACTGCAGAAGTATAAAGATCTCCAGGATATCATCGCAATTCTTGGTATGGACGAGTTGTCTGAAGAAGATCAGCTGCTGGTCTCCCGTGCCCGTAAAATTCAGCGTTATCTCTCCCAGCCTTTCACCGTTGCGGAAGTATTCACCGGAATGCCCGGTAAATTCGTCAAAGTTGCCGATACCGTTCAGGGCTTCAAAGAGATTCTGGATGGAAAGCACGATGACCTTCCGGAAACAGCATTTTACATGGTCGGTTCCATTGATGAGGCTATAGAAAAGGCAAAGCAACAGGCATAATCTTTACGCAGAGGAGTCATATCAATGGCACAACAGATACGTTTAGAAGTGGTCACTCCAACCGGTGCGGTGGTTAATGACGATGTCGATATCGTCAATGCCCCTGGTTATGGTGGTGATTTTGGTGTACTCGCCAATCATGCACCGTTTCTTTCCACCATAAAAATAGGATCTTTGTCCTATGAGAAGGGAAATGCACGAGAGAATCTAATGATTAGCGGGGGATTCTGTGAAGTGTCCAATAATAAAATCACCTTCCTCGTTGAGAGTGCTGAGTATGGTAAACAAATAGATGTCGATAGAGCCATGAAAGCCAAGGAGCGGGCGGAAAAACGCCTGGCTCAGGCGGCGCAGCATATGGACAGTCTCAACCGGGCAAGAGCCGAAGCAGCTTTACAACGAGCGCTGGCCCGCCTCAGAGTTGCCAAGACGCAGTAAGATAGCAGCAAAAGCTACACGCCGTCTAGAAAAAATGGGTTGTTTCAAACAAGGGTTGTCTCCTACGGGAGGCAACCCTTTTTTTGTACCTGATTACCAACAAAGTTCAGCTAGAAGCACTCCTGGGTCGATCAGCTGAGTGAGGATGGTAATCAGCAATATGGATGTAGGTTGGTAGCAGAAATAAGAGTCTCAGATATTACTGGGATTACAGCAGGATTTTTGGGAAAAAACGGCACCTGGAGATTTTTCAATTCCATGAAAGCTGAGAAATGTTGGAGTGGATATAGCTTCTAACGCCTCGACTGGCCTGTTGGGCAAAAGAGGAACGGAATTGTTTATCCTGCAGAGTCTGCGCTTCTTCGGGGTTGCTGATAAAGGCAACCTCCAAAAGAATTGCCGGCATTTCCGCACCGATGAGGACATAAAAGGGCGCCTGCTTCACCCCCAGGTCCTTGAAGCTATAGCCACTATCGGCAAGGCCCCCGATTAATGTGGAATGAACGGAATTGGCAAGACGCGAAGATTCTTTGCGTTTAGAATTTTTCATGATACCGGCAAGAACATCTTGCAAGTCACTCATCTGTAATTCCGAGGTGGCATTTTCAAAGGCAGCGACTCGCATGGCCTCTTTATTGCTCGCCAGGTTAAGAAAATAGGTTTCAATCCCCCGCACCGAGGTATTCTGATGAGCATTAATGTGAATTGAAACAAAGAGGTCGGCATTATTGCCGTTGGCGATAGCTGTTCTCTCCTCCAGAGAAATATATTTGTCCTGGTCTCGTGTAAGGATCACCTCGTAGTTGTCTATTTGCTCCAACCTCTCTTTAAGTTTGCGGGATAGATCGAGCACGATATCCTTTTCCTTGAGACCATTGGAGATGGCACCAGGGTCCTTGCCGCCGTGGCCGGGGTCAATGACTATGCGCCGAACCCCAAGTCCAAGTTGTTGTGCCAGAGAGAAATCCATTTGGACTTCTTCCTGCCCATTATTGGCAGTAGGTTGCAGGGTGGATTGCGGCGGTATCTTCTTTTGCTGGTTGAGAATGGAGATCTGCTGTTCCTCAATATTGAATTTTTTGGGGAATTTTTGGCGCTGAATAGCGCTTATGGTGGCGTGGCGACGTTTTTTGCCGCGTATATCAATAACCACACGGAACGGATCGGGGAGACTGAAAATCTTATAATCGGAAATGCTTTCGATATCGAGAGCGACTCTGACCGAATCCTTGGTATGCTGCCCTGTACGGATTCGCTTGAGCAGGCCGTTCGCAATGGGAATGGGGTTGCGGTAGCGCGGCTTGATATAGCTGTCCTGGAAATCTATATACAGACGGCGGGGTTTGTTCGTATTTTTCTGGAGTAGATTGGCGGAATATGCGACAGGGCCGGATGCATTTATAATAATGCGGCTGTAGTCAACAGAGGACCAATATTTTACCGGAAGGACATTGGTGAGCTTTTTGTGAGTGGAGCCGTTGACCATTGCTTTGGGTAAGGCGATGTCAAATTTACTTGAAAGTGACTTCAGTGCATTAGTGGCCCGGGGGTGCATATCTCCTTCAGAGTAATCGTTGACAATCGAGGTGTAAAAGCCTGCGGCCTTAGTGTAGTGCGCGAGATATTCGACGTGGATATTGCCAAGAGCATAGAGCGCATCATCGGCTAGTTTGTGATGAGGAAAGAGGGACTGGCAGTCTTGGTAGTATCCTATGGCTTCGTTTAGATCAGGTCGCCTTTGGAACTTGACAAACATTTTCTCATACAATTGCCCCAGCATGAAAAGGGACGCGGGTGCCATCTCGGATTTGGGATTGGCGAGATACACCCGGCGAAACTTTCTCCCACCTTTAAGCCAGAGTGAACGTTGTTCGCCCATCTCCGCTTTGGTTTGCAGCTGTTTATAGAAAAATTTGGCTTGACTGTAATGATCTTGAATTGAAGATGGTGTATTTTCATTTGAATTGCTGGACAGCGCCGCCCCGCAGTACAGGGAACCGGCCAGGGTCAGGCATATAAAAAAAAGCAATGAGAAATATCGTATCATGCGGTAATTGTGGCGAACCTGATTGGCTGTGAAGAGTGCTATATGCCGGCCCTTCTTTCCTACATTATGCAACTGTTAAGGTAACTGCTCACAGGGCACCAGATCTTCCCGCGATCAGCCTGGCTTACGTATGACCAATTCGCTTCACCAGTCTGATCACGAAAATCTCCGGCACCCTGCAAGCAGTTACAAATACCGGGGTTAGTTATATTACGTCGCTTCCACCATAAGTAGTTACCTGGTAAGTTAACTGAATTGACTTACCGCCAGAAGGTAGAATACTAGTTTAGTGCATAAAAGACAAAGGGAAATATGTATTGTTAAGGGCACCCGTAGCAGAGAGTGGAAAGGCGGGTAAAAAAGCTCAGTCAGAAGATCCCCTGTTTTTTCCCAAGTTGCGTGCAAGAAGAACGATCCAAATGATACTCGAGAAAAGCACCCCTATAATTGAAGCATAATATCTTGTGGAATTATGGGAGTGGTATGCGTCGGTCTGTATCGTTTTTTGATCAAGAAACCGGCCTTTAATAGAGATGGGTCCTGATTTTTCAGGGAGTTGACCGATAATAGACACCTTTTCACCGGAGAAAAGTGTTATGGTAGCTTCTTTTGCAGAATAATAGGATCGATCGAGTTCGACAATCCGGTCAACGCGACTGGCATTTTTATCAATCATACCAATGTAATTGGAGTTTGCATTTTTAATGTGGGACATGAAGAAGAGCGGCAACAGGAAATACAAAACAAGGCTGAGATAGCCCACTTTCCACTGAAGGCCACCTTGAAAAATGGCCCTTTTCTCCAATCTCTTCGTTGCGCGAGAAAATTTTATCCTCGAAATATCAACTATATGTCTCCGGAAAAATTCCCTCACGCGCCTCGACCTTGAAGAAAAAATCTCATTTTTTTTAAGAGCCTTTATTTGAACCGAGATGTGGCCGAGCGCAGTGCTTCACTCATGGTTTCAATGGCGAGATCAAGGCCGGATTTGAGGTCTTGTAAGGCGGCATCCCCGGTTTTCTGGAGGGTTTCCAGTTTTTCTTCCAATTCATAGCGCTTGCTTTTCAGTTCAGCTATCTGAGCGTAGCACTCCTGTCGCGACTCTTCTTCCAGCTCTGCTGCTTTTATTGACAGTTTTTCAATCTCAGCATCCCATTCATCAATTTTGGCATGCAGTGTTGTAATAAAGTCTTCTTTGCTTCTCATGGTACCCTCCTATTGCTGATTTAACGTGCTATTTTTTCTTGCCCTTGAATATAGTAAAAATCAACCATAAGCCGATCACAACCGATACAAGGTAGCCAATGACGCCAAGGGCGGGGAACCCGAAAAGAAAGGGGCCTACCCCCGTTGTGATGATCATGGATGAGCCCATAATTATGGCGCCGGTTATAATTCCGGCTGTTAATCTGTTGGAGGCATTGTCAAGGGTGTCGACCAGTTGCTCCAATTTTTCCAGATGCAGGCTGAAGCCAAGCTTCCCCTGTTCCAGCTTACTGATGACCATTCCAATCTGATGGGGAATCTGGCGCTGTGAAAACCAGAGGCTGGCGATGGAGTTTCGCATGCTACGCCACATTACTTCAGGCCTATAGCGTTTGCTTGCCAGTGCCTGTACATAGTCTTTGATCTCCGAGATGATATCGAGATCCGGATAGATCAGACGCGCCGAACCTTCAGCGGTGACCTGGGCTTTAATCATCACACTGAGATCCGTCGGCAAACGTAATTTATGCTTTCTCATCAGTTCCGTCATGCTCATCAAAAAACTACCGATATTCATGTCCTTGATCGGTATGGCGTGATAATCATCAAGCATTTCAAGGAGTTCTCTTTCAAGTTGGTTTGAATGAACGTGCTCTCCCCTGGTGTCGCACAAACGGAGAAAGCAGCGAACCAGGCTGTCGCTGTTTTTCTCGACGATGGCCTGCAGCAGTTCTATAAGTTGAAAACGATCTTTTTCGGTAAGTCTGCCAACCAGCCCCCAGTCGATGAGGCAGAGGGTCATGTCTTCGGTGATCAACATGTTGCCGGGATGTGGGTCGGCGTGGAAAAAACCGTCTTCGAGAATCTGCTTAACCCCGGCACGCAAACCCATCACGGCAATTTTTTCTCTGTCATATCCCGAGGTCGTCTGCAGGTCCTTGAGTTTGGTGCCGTCAATCAA
>Ga0136557_1001698_pt1 | contig 13678 bp, 6 predicted proteins | sample AntRauTorckE6832_FD_104796 | JGI IMG/M metagenome (GOLD analysis project Ga0136557, IMG submission 104796) | Saline lake microbial communities from Rauer Islands, Antarctica - Metagenome Torckler E6 #832 | ecosystem: Environmental > Aquatic > Non-marine Saline and Alkaline > Saline | place...
ATATTTCAAATCTCCATTATCATCAAACAAGCCTACACCATGCTCCAGTACCCAGCGCCAACTTCCTGAACGATGTCGAATTCTATAGGTAAGTTGAAATGGTTCTTGTTGATCGAGGGCTTTCTCCACTTTTTCAATGATAATTTGCTCATCTTTGGGGTGATAAAGCTCTATAAAACTAATGTCATCATTAAGGAATTCAGCACTTGAATAGCCGGACAGGTCTTCCACCTGTTCACTGATGAAATTCATCGTATATCGGGCGTCATTCTCACAGAGGTAGATCACACCGGGTACGTTATTGGCAAGAGCCCTGAAACGTTCCTCGCTCTTTTTGAGGGCTTCTTTTTGCTGATACTCATCAGTTACATCCCTGAATACTAATACGCATCCAATGATGTGATCTTCTGTGTCGCGAATTGGTGCACAACTATCTGCAATTTGATATTCTTCGCCTTTTTTTGAAATGAGAATGGTGTGGTTTCCAAGCCCAACAATTGTTCCTTCTTCCAATGACCGTTTTACAGGATTCTCTATTTCTTCACGATTTTCAGAACCAATGATGTTAAATACATCGTCTATGTCTTTACCATAGGCTTCCTCAGCACTCCATCCGGTAAGTGTTTCAGCTACATTATTAATGCTCAGAACTCGACCGAGTTCATCACAAGAAATTACACCATCACCGATAGAACGAAGCGTTGCCGATAACCGCTCTTCATTTTCACGAATCTGGCGCTCCATTTCTATTTGTTCAGTAACATCACGCATTATGACTACGGCGCCCAGCTTTTTGTTTTTATCGTCGAGTACAGGCGCTCCTGTAGCTCTTATATATCGTATTGGCTGACCCTTTGCCTTTATAGCCATCCCGGCATGCTGCACGATCTCTCCGTTATAAGCCCTTACCAAAGGAATTTGATGTGGCTCAAGAGGGGTGATGCCATCTAAGTGAAGCAAGTTATACTTTTTAGCTCCTTGCTTGATAGGGATACGCATCAGGTTAATGCCATGCCATTCTCTTGCTGTTTGATTGAATAGAACGAGGTCTCCATTGGCATCACAAGCAACTATTCCATCAGCGGCAGCATCTAATAATGAGCTATTGAATTCCTGCTGGTTTTTTAACTCTCTTTCTGATTTCTTTGTTTCAGTGATGTCATGGTAATTTCCTAAAATACCTTGTATCTCAGGATCTTTTAAAAGATTAGTTGCCGTGAATTTTATCCACCGGTAGTTACCGTCTTTATGCTGATATCTGATCTCGAAGGTGGCTGTACTGTTTGGGGCTTTTAAAATTTGATTTATATACTGGCTAACCTTCACCTTGTCATCCGTGTGAACGAGGCCAAGGACGTTTTTACCAATTAGTTCTTCTGGTTTCCACCCAAAAAGTCGTTCAATGTTTGGGCTTTTATAACTGTTATTGAGCTCACGGTCAATGATGACGATCACATCACCAATATTAGATACCATTTTAGCTTGTATAGCCTCACTTTTTTTAAGCTCAATTTCTGCCACTTTCCGTTTAGTTATATCAACAGAGCTACCGGCGATCCCGGTAAATTCACCCAAGTTATTTTTAATCGGAGTTAGCGTTGTGAGATAATATCTGTGACCGCGACCAGGGAGCTCAAGATCTTCTTCATAACTGATCTGTTCTCCTTTATTGAGACATTCCGTGTATACTGAGTTGATATGCTTAGCAAAATCTTCAGGGAAGATGTCTTCAATAAGTTTCCCTTCAACTTCATCCCTCGTTATATTGAGATATTGAAGCTGTGTTTTATTAAAATTATTTACCCGAAATTTCTTGTTCTTGGTTTGCTCTACTATAAAAATACTGTGCGGAACATCTTCAAAAATTTTGAGGAATTCATTTTTAGATCTCTCGTCTTCTTTTGTTTTTTTGAACTTGCTGTTATCAATGTAAAGTGTCCCAAAAAAGTCTTTTTCATCTGACCAAACATGTATTTCAAGTGATGTGTCATATCCGGAATGATCCTGCTGAATTGTTTGTGGATTCTGTGTCTGAGCTACATTTCCAAAAACCTCAAGGTTCTTTTTGAATGATGGTATTCTCTCTGAAAACTGTGAGGCTCTTTTTCCAACAATCTCATTAGAACTAAGCCCGGTGAGCATTTCATAGGTTTCATTAATCTCTAAGAATTTATAGTCGACCGGCATTCCCTCTGAGTCAAGAATGATCTTGTGGTAGGCAACACCAAAGGGAGAAGAGTTCAATTTCTCATTTATTTTCATCAATTGGCCAGTTAATTGTAGCTTTTTCTTTATGAATGTAAATAACTAATAAGAACAGTATAGTCGACATGAAGCCTAACTATGGTTTCTGATCTTTATGAAGTTATGGAGTGTATAAAAGGGATCTTAAATATGATAAATAGGTCATCGGGATGAATACATTGCTCCTTATAATAGTTTCGCATTGCTTGATCCGATTTTTTCATCCTGCCGTTTAAATTCTAGTGTAAACAAAGTGCCATTACCGAAGTTTTTGTATTCACTTTCGCCTTCAATTTGGTCGGTAAGAGCGGTTATAAGATGGAGACCAAGCGACCCACCGGTAGAAAGTTTTTTATCAGGAATACCAACGCCATTGTCAGTGATCTGTATACTAACAAGTTGATCATTTTCAGTGACTTTAAATTCTATAATTCCTTCGCTTTTTTCCTTAAAAGCATGCTTATACGCATTAGTTAACACTTCATTTACAATCAGAGCAGCGGGAATAGCCTGATTAATATTAAGCTTTATATGTTCGCAGTCTATATCAAGTTTGATCTCTCCATCTTTTTGAAGTGTTGCAGAAATATTTTCTACTAATTTTGTGAGTGTATCAGAAAAATCAAGCTGAGAAAAACTGTTCGACTGATACAGCAGTTCGTGGACAGAAGCCATTGTTTTAATTCGAACCACACTGTCATTCAATTTTTCTTGCAGATTCAAATTCTTGGATTCAAATGCCTGAAGTTGCATCATTCCGGAAACTACAGCAAGGTTATTTTTAACCCGGTGGTGAATTTCAGCAAGCAATGTTTCTTTCTCAGAAAGAGAGGTCTTTATTCGGGATTGGTATTTTCTTTCCTCAGTTACATCACGACCTATAGATACCCAATGAGTGTACCTTCCTTTATTGTCGGTCACCGGAACCATGGAGATACTGATCCAGAATTCCTCCCCATTTTTTTTGTAATTAAGCAACTCTGCTTCAGCGGGTTCATACTTCTGCATAGCAGTTCTTAATTTCAACCGCTCTTCCTGACTAGTATTAGGGCCATTTAAGAAACTAAGGGTTCGGCCTATTGCAAATTCTTTATCATATCCTGTAAATTCTGTGAAGGCTTTATTCACAAATATGATCTTTCTCCCGGGGAGATCAGACGGTTCTGCCTCGGTTATAACAACGCTTTCATTTGTATTGGTAACTACAGATTCTAATAATTTTAGTTGTTCTTGTTCCTCAATTTCGTGTGTTATGTCCTGCATGGCACCGATCATGCGTATGGGCTTCCCGCTTTCGTCTTTTATAATATATGCACGATCAAAAATATGCTTATAGGTACCATCAGCTGCCTGAAAGCGATATTCCATTTGAAAACGTTCGTTGTCACTTTTTAAAACTTTATCTAAAGTCTTTTTATACAACTTAAAGTCTTCCGGGTGGACTTTATCACGCCACCATGCCTTAACATTATGAATCTCGGTTTTGTCATAACCGAACATTGTTTGAAGGTTACTATTGTAGATCATATTGTCATCAATAATATCAAAATCCCAGATAGTATCGCTGGTTGCTTTATTTACAATATTCAAGCGTTCAAAGCTTTTCTTTAGTTCACGCTCCTGTTCAATTTTTTCAGTTACATCACGCTCGATGGCAATGAAGTTTTTACAATTCCCTTCATCGTCGAAAATGGGATCTATCCGCATATTCAGCCAGTATCTTTCTCCTGATTTGGAGTAATTCAGAATAGTTTCTTCTATAGGTGCTTTTTTTCGCATGGCTTCTGAAAGTCGCTCAATGACCTTGGGATCGCTATCCTCACCTTGTAAAAAGTCCCCGGGTTTAAGGCCTTTGACTTCAGAAAATGAGTATCCGGTTAATTTCTCAAATGCATCATTGACCCAGGTAATTCTGCCTTCCGGCCCACTTATGATTACAGTGTCGTTGGTTTTTGAGGCAACAAGTGATAATTTCCTTAGTTTTTCCTCTCTTCGAATATGTTCTGTTACATTTCTGGAATTGGCTACATATCCTTCCACAGCCGGTTCATCTAGAAGGTTGGTAAGAATGGTTTCAACCCAATAGTAGTTTCCTTTACTATCACTGAGCCTATAAGCTTCTATAAATACTCGTTTTTCTGTTTTAAGATCAGAAAGGTTTTCTTTTACCCGCTTAGCATCATCGGGATGGACCAATTCAATAGCCTTTTGCCCAACATAACTACTAAAGTCTTTGCCAACTGAAGGACTGACGTACGTAAATCTGAATTCATTGTCCAGTATCCCGATTAGATCAGAGCCTTCCTGAACCAAAGCTTTAAATCTCCGTTCACTCATTTCTTTTTCTTCCGTTGAGATACGGAGCTGAATGGCATTTGAAATGTTGGATGCTATGGTTCTTAAATATTGAATTTCTTCTTGGTTCCAAATTCGCTCAGTAGTGCAATCGTCAAATCCTATGAAGCCGTGAAATATACCATTTACAAATACAGGGATGTGCAGAATAGATATGATATCTTGTTCTTCAAGTATCGATTTAAGCCGTTCATCTTCGATATCTTTTACAATGGCTTGGTAAACATTATTTTTCTGAAGCTTCGGAAAATGCTCCTCATAATCTTCGATCTTTATGTTTTGGATCTCTGGATTATCCATTTGAGGTTCTACCTGATCACAGGACCATTCAATACGCTGACTGATTAAATTTTCACCGGTTTCAGGATCTGGATGAGTTTGAAAGTAATAAACCCGTTCTACTTCAACAGCTTGTCCAACCAGATCAAAAGTCTTGGACAAGGCTTCCAGCCAATTCTCATTTTTTATTAGAGCCCCTGTCACTTTTGCGTTTGCAGCCAGAAGGTCACTTTTTTGCCTGACGTTCTTTTCTGCTTTTACCTTCTCGGTGATATCTTCCGCCAAAGCCATACGCATGCGTCTTCCATCAATAGTGATCTCACTGGTACTGAGCTCAACATCAAAAACCTCTCCATCTTTTCTTTGATGTTTAACTTTTGAGTGGTAGTACCCGCTGGTATTTTCATCAATCTTTTTGATCTTTTCCTGAAAATCAGGAACTGATTCCTCGGGTCTGATATCTGTTAGATGAAGTCCAATAAATTCCTCTTTAGTGTACCCATACTGCCGGACTGTAGCTTCATTTACATCAGCTATAGTACGCTTCTCCACATCGATCAAGAACATTGGCTGAGGGGAGAGGTTAAAGATATCCCGGTACTTACTTTCAGACGCCTGAAGTGACTGTCTGATCCTGTTTCGCTCCATACTGTAGGCGATTACTTTTCCGAGAACAAAAGGACTTATTTCGTCCTTCAAGAGATAATCGGAAACGCCCATACTAAGGGTCTTTAATCCGAATTCCTGATTTTCATAACCGGTTAAAACTACAATCGGAATTGCTGATGATATTTCTGTTATACTTTTAACCAAATTCTCACCGCTCTTATCAGGGAGAGAAAGGTCCAGTAATAGTACATCTATAAGGTTTTCCTTGAGGGCATCAGCAGCTTCTTTAAAGGTAGTAACATGTATAATTTCGGGTGACGGAAGGGCATCATTCAGATATTCCCCAATAAGAACAAAGTCTCCGGGGTTATCTTCAACTACCAGTATTCTTAGATCTTTTTGAATAGCCGCCATTATAATAAAATGCCTTATTTATTTTTTGATGGTAATTGTACAATAGATATCCAGAAATTTTCTATGGAAGCTATCACCTCGAGAAAATTACTAATATCAACAGGTTTGGTAATGTAGCAATTTGAATGATTTTCGTAGGATTTCATTACATCTATTTCATCGGAAGAAGTGGTAAGCATGATAACGGGAATATGCTTTAGGTCATCACTGCTTTTAATATATTTTAAGACTTCGTGACCATTCATTTTTGGGAGGTTGATATCAAGAAGAACTAAATCCGGACTTTGAGCATCTTCAAAACCCTCATTTTGTTCCAGGTATTGAATAGCTTCCCAGCCATCCCGTACCACTGAAATAGAATTCTTGACTTTTCCTTCATCAAGTGCCTCTGTAGTTAAAACGATATCACCCTCATTATCTTCTACAAGTAGAATATGTATATTTTTAGCCATCATAACATCGCTCTTTTTTAAGTTTACTTTGTGCCCCAATACTTAGAATGTTCGTAAAGATATTTTATGTACGAACAACTACAATATTTACTTTTTTAAGGTAAAATAAAAAATACTTCCTTTTCCTTCTTCAGAGTCCACCCAAATTTCCCCACCATGCTGTTCCACGATTTTTTTTGAGATAGCAAGTCCCATTCCGGTTCCCTGATATTTTTCGCGAGAATGGAGTCTTCTAAAGATCTCAAAGATATCTTCCTGATGTTCTTTTGATATCCCAATTCCGTTATCCTTGATCAAAAACTGCCAATGAGTGTCCAATTCTTTAGCGTCAATTTCAATAACCGGAGTCTGTTCATCACTCTGATATTTAAGTGCATTGGTCAAAAGATTTTGTATCAACATTTTAAAAGTAACAGGAACAACATTCAGCGTGGGCATGGTTGAGTAGGTGATCTTGGCTTCACTATTGTCCACATCTGCTTTAATAGATCGTATGATTTCACTGATCACCATGTTTACATCAACAGGCTCATATTCATTATATAACCTTCCTACCCGTGAGTATTCCATGAGCTCATCAATAGAGTTGCTCATCCGGTGAGCCCCGTCCACCGCAAAGTGTATATACTGATGTGCTTTTTTATCTAATTTGGGGCCGTATTTTTTTTCAAGCAGTTGCATAAAACTGCTGATCATTCGCAGGGGTTCTTTCAGATCATGAGAAATCGTATATGCAAAACGCTCCAGTTCTTCATTTTTTGAATTCAGGAGTGATATGGATTCTTTTAGTTGACCCTGTTGACTTTCAATTTCAGCCCTGAGATTATTTTCCTGAATTATAGTGGATTGCAATCCATGAAACAGAATAGGAATTAAAATGACTGCTACCGCGCTAAGAAAGATCAGGTTTACTGAAACTGCGATCCATGAATCAAGGGCATATTGAGAAAAGATCCCAAAATCTATCCATTCGTAATGTAGTATTACTCCAATGCCAATACAGGTTATACAATTTAAAGCTAGAGTGAAGTAGCCATATTTTTTATCGAGGCTTAGAATTACAAAAATGGTAATGGCTAAAAGGTAGAGCAAGCCTGGGCCTTGTAAACCGAGGTATAAGAGAAGGGCGACCGAAATTATGTAAAGAGCACCATTGAAGACCAACTTCCGAGTGAATACGTTGATTTTTGGGAAAAAGGCTATAGATAGAACTGATACCATAGCTACAAAGTCCACAAAAATCAGGCCTTTTAGGTCGTTAACATAGGCCATATATATTCCAGGTACCACAGACAAAAGGCTATAAGGGATCAGGTAAATAACAGAAGCCGCAAAAAGCCGATTCTGCCAGTAGGTTAGGGAGGTATCAGCAACCAGCTCATCCGTACAGTTTCGAGTGATCAGCTCTTTATATTTAAGCCAATATGATTTCATTGATGCCATATTAATAGTTTGTCACAAATTTTTATTAAGGGTAAAAAAGAAGGTGCTTCCTTTTCCCTCATCTGATTCCACCCAAATATCACCGCCATGCCTTTCTATGATCTTTTTGCCGATAGCTAAACCGATCCCGGTTCCCGAGTAATTTTCTCGAGTGTGTAAGCGCTGAAATAGCTGGAATATATTATGTTGAAATTCTTTGTTAATGCCTATGCCGTTGTCTTTGAAGCTAAACTGCCAGTGGGAATCGAGTTCTTTGGCAGATACATGGATCTGAGGAGAATTTCCGGGAGTATGATATTTTAATGCGTTATTAAGCAGATTTTGGAATACTTGTTTTATGGCACCAGGGTTTACCTTTAATACCGGAAGCTGATCGATAATGATCATAGCCTTTGTCTCCTTGATATGTGATTGCTCCAGGGCTTTGGCGTCTTCAAACAGTTTATTCAGGTCACATTCTTCACGAACCGATTTGTCTTGGTTTAGTCTTGAATAATTCAACAGATCCAGAATGATCTGACGCATTCGTTGAGCTCCATCTACCGCATAATGGATATATGATGCTGCCTTTTCATCAAGCTGATCTTTATATTTTTTCTCGAGCTGGGTGAGAAAACTCGTTACCATTCGTAACGGTTCCTGAAGGTCATGAGAGGCAACATAGGCGAATTGTTCGAGTTCTGCATTAGAAGCAGTGAGTTCGTTGGCTCGTTGTTTTAGTTGAGCATTAAGTTCTTCAAGCTTTTTCCGAGCAACTTTTTGTTCAGTTATATTTTTAAAGAACACAGAAATGCCTTCCGGGGCGGGGTAGGAGCTTATACTAAACCATTTGTTGAGGGATTCATAATAATCCTCAAAGTCTACATTTATACCCTCGTGCATGGTACGGTGGTAATTGGTATAGGAGGGAAGATCAACAGCATCTTCAAATACATCCCAAAGGTTTTGCCCAACTATATCTTGTTTGGGTGTGTGAAGCAGTCTTTCAGCGGCTTTGTTCCAGTAGGTTACCGTCCAGTTTTTATTTAGCGTAAAAAATCCATCATCAATACTTTCAAGGATGTCTACTTTCTCTTTATAAGCTTCTTCAAGTTTTAAGCCTGCTTCTTTTGTCTCGGTTACGTCACGCCCGTAAGCGAACATAAATCCATCTTCTCCAAATACATCAGAAGAATACCAAGAGATCCATACAAGCTCTCCGGCTTTTGTTTCGTAACGATTTATATAATTATGAGAGTTTTCATTGCTGGTAATTGTTTTGGTAAATTCTTCCTTTGTTTCCCTTAAGTCCTCAGAATAGATGAAATTGTCAAATGGCTGAGAGGTAAGTTCACCTTCAGTATATCCCAGCAAGTTGCAGAAAGCTTGATTAACTTTAACAAAATGACCATCAGGGTGGACTATAGCTAAAATTTCAGGGGCACTTTCAAAGAGTAACTTGAATTCTTCTTCCTGCTGCTTTCTCTTTATCTCACTCCCAAGAAAGTCTTGAAGCCCTTCAAAAAGAGTTAATACCTCCCGTCTTAAATTTGCTCCCAATTCACTGCTTAACAAAAGAACACCGGACAGTTCATTATTGTGAAATAGTGGGATCCCAAAAGCAGATCTTAAGCCGGCTTTTTTTGCGGCATCTCTTCTGATGAATGTCTTTCTGCTGTCTATATCATCCCATACCTGAATTTCTTTAGATTCCCATATAGTACCGGGCAACCCTTCACCTTTTTTGAATTTTATGACCTCTTTACTGTGATCATAAAAAGTTTCACCGGCTTTATTTTTTGAATAGCTGGTGATTAAATTTTGATGGGTTTTATCATTATTGGTTAACCAAATTTCAGCAGTTTCAAACTTACCATATTCAGTTAAAAAGGAAATCACTTTAGTAAGAATTGGTTTTAGCCGGTCTTGTACTTTAAAATAGTCGGCAATTTCACGGTTGATCTCATTTTGGAGTTCTACCTGTTTTGACTCCGTAATATCCCTTAATGCACCGATCATTCGGATAGCTTGGCCGTCATCATTTCGAATGATATATCCTTTTTCAATCACGTAAGCATAGCCGCCTTGAGCTTTTTTCAACCGATATTCATAGGACCAACTATTCATTGATGGGTCTTCTAAAGTGAACTTAAGGTCTCTCTCTGTTTCCCCTATATCATCAGAATGCACTAATTTAGACCAGCTTTTTAAAGGGTACTTGTCTTCTCCTGAACGGTGTCCAAACAGGGTCGTAAAGCCTTCGCCCCAGTGGATCTTATTGTTGGTAATGTCCCAGTCATAAATGGCATCCCGAGAAACTTTACTCACATAATCATATCGTTCAAGACTTTGCTTAAGCTGTTTTTCATATTTTTTACGATCCGTGATGTCAGATAAAGAACCTACGATGCCTACTACCTCACCGTCTTTTATCAGTGGGGCTTCGTTCACTTTTACCCATATGATCCTGTTATCTGCGGTATGTAACTGAAGTTCGTAAGGAGGCTGAACTTCGCCTGTTTCAATAGCTTTTTGTGTTAATTTTTCACCCTCTTTATTGATGGGGTGATTGGTTAAGAACTGTGTCCATTTGAGTTTGACTTCTTCTGGAGTATATCCAAGAAACTCGGTGCTTTGGGGGCTAATATAGGTTAATGTGCCAGTAAGATCGTGATGGTAGAACATATTCGTACTGTGCTCAACTACATTTCGATATTTTTCCTCCGTTTTACTTACTTGTTTTTGAGCTTCTATAGTTTCATTTATATCTATTATAACTCCCCGGATAATCTTTGGCTTATCATTTTCACTAATAACAGTAATTACATCACGAACCCATATATAATTTCCATTTCCTGTTCTGAATCTGTACTCGAGTTCATGATTTTTACCGGCTTTGACTAACTTGTTAAACTGAGTTAATATAGTATCCTGATCTTCGGGATGGATATGATCTTCCCAAAAGCCATGTATGGATTTCCACTCTTCAGGATCATGTCCAAGCAATGACGAGGCCTGAGGGCTAATATAAGTTAAATTCAGTGTATCAGGCTCAGCTTCCCAAACCACTCCATCTATAGTTTGTACTAAAGACTGGTATTGGTCTTTTGATTCAAGGATTTCCTGTTCAGCTTCTATCCGGTCTGTAATGTCTCTGAAGTTATCTACAATACCGTTTATCGCAGGGTCGTGTAGCATATTTGTGATGGTTCCCTCGCACCATCTATATGTGCTGTCTTTATGCATCATCCGGGCAGGAGTAACTTTTATAGGTTCACCCGGTTTTCCCATGCACTTTTCCAACTCAGTTTGAATGATGCTGATATCGTCCGGATGAACAACTTCCATCAGATCCATATTATAGGCTTCTTCCTGGGTGTACCCCAAAACATTTTCTATAGAAGGAGAGATATAGGTGGGTTTTGCTTCGGAGGAAAGGACAAAAATAACGTCACTGCCATTTTCTATAAGTGTTCGATAGCGGGCTTCATTTTCTTCTAAATTTCTTTTTGCTTTGTGTTCTTCAGTTTTTTCATAGATGGAAAAAAGAGCTCCATAAATATCTCCAGACTCATTATAAGCCGGTCGATATGTAGAGTGAAAAAACCGCTCCTTTCCATCTTGATTGGTCATTGAAAGATCCGCTCTTACAATTTCACCACTAAAAACCTTATCAAGTATCTTATTAACTTTTTTAACTCTTTCAGGAAGAGCAAGTTTCATAATGGATAAACCAACCTTTGGTGAATCCCCAAAAATATCTTTCGCTTTTTCTGCGTAGGCTTCATTAAAGCTTAGAATATTCTTATCAAGGTCTATAAGTACAAAACTATCTTCGGCATTGTTAAGCATCATTTCATGATGCCTTTCATTCAAGGTGTGTTCGGTAATATTTGTAGCCGAGTTTACAATAAATTCTACCTTCCCATTATCATCGAAAACCGGCGTGTTAACAACTTGAAAATAGAGCTCCTTATATTTGTCGTCTTCCATTATCAAGTCATATCGGATCTTATTCATTTCGTCTTCCTCACCGGTCTCAATGACTTTGCGAAATGAGCTGATAAGACGATCTACACCTGTGGGCTTTTCTTCATCAGGATTTGGCGGGAATGACTTGAACAAAGAATTACCTATAAGTTCTTCTTCGCTTCTTTGAGTCATTTTACAATAAGCATCATTCACCTGTAAAAATGTAAATTCAGGATCATCTGCTAAGACAATAGAAGTGGGGGTAGGGGAAGCTTTAAATATTTTTATGATCTTTTGCCGATCTGTCATATATGCTAATAAAATTTACGCGTTATGGACTTTTGTAAAACTGACCATTACCTGATCCCGGAAAATTGTTATTTACCAACGTTTAGTTAAACCGTCCCAATGTGACACAATTTAAAAAAGATTAAAATATATTAATGCTTGGAGACTGACAACAAAAAAAGCCACTGTTTAGGTGGCTTTTTTTGAAACGAGATATGTCAGCTATATTAAAAGTATATAGAAGCTGATATTCGTGTAACTGTAGAAAAATTACTGGCACTGTCACCAAAGCGAGCGTTGAGGTTTGCATCACCACTGATGCTAAAGTGATCAGAAAAGAAATACTCTGCTCCATAGCCAACGCCAAGATTGAAGTCAGTTATGGATGTGTTAGCATTGCTGAAAGAGGTATTAGAGATACCCAAAGTTCCTGCTGCATAGGTAGCAAAAGCATTGGATGAACTCAGATAATACCTTGGGCGTACACCGAGTGTGAAATTTGTAGTCTGATCTTCTGTGGAGTTTAGGCTTAGATAAGGAGCAAGAGATAAGCTCTCATTTAACATATAAGGAACTTCTATACTTGCTTGCCCCGTAAAGTTAGCTCTGATACCTACATCACCGGTCTCAGGAATAGACTGAGCCTGAATGGAGTAGGTAAAGAGTACAAGTAATGATAATAGACCAAGTTTTTTGCTCATAGAATTCATAGCAGTTATTTAATTGTTTGGATTGATATTATAAGGATACTTGTAAGGTACCGTTGTTACAAGAATATCCTAATTATCTATTCCGTATAACTCGATAACCTGTTGATAGTTCCTGTAATCAATGCCTTTACCTTTTACAATTACAGAAGGAGGGATTGCTATTACTCTTAATACATCCCGGTCAAACATATTAGCATTTACCTGGTTGTTGTCTGCATTTTCCCCTTCAATTACCAAACTGAAATTATCGATATCAAAATAGTACCTAAGGTTTACAAGGTCATCCTGGAAAGGAACCGAAAAGGGAAGAGCTTGCCATGCAGTAGTTCCCTCAAAACGGAGATAGCCTAAAACCATTCCATAATCCACCATTTCTTCATCCAGGTTATCCCATCCATATTCGGCTACGGAAATGAATTCATCTTCCGGAATAAAATCATTTGCTCTTATGGTGATGATACTTGAATAGACGGTATCAGCCTCACCTTCTACGTTATTATCATACACAGTGCATGATGTGATCATCAGTAGGCTTAAGACTATCAAAAATGTTTTGAGTGTTTTCATAACAAGCTCCGTTTATTTGGGGTGATGTCAGGTGTAGAACCTGCATGAAAATATAGAAGTGCATGGCAAGAGGTAATCGCATCTTCAGATTAGGCAGTTCATGCGATGCTTTGGTAGCTAGCTATTAGTTTATTCGTTAGTAGCTATTTAGAATCCAAGTGATCCAGAACGAAAGCGAAAGAGCTTACTTTTTCATAGATAGGAATTTTGCATTGAATGGTAAGGGGCTGTGGAAGGTTTTTTGATTAGATCCAAAATTCTTTCCTAAATAGGCAAGATTCTTCGGAAGTATCCTCAGAATGACCTGATTTATTTCGAATTAAGAAACCTATCCCAACCTCAGTCATTCAGAGCGGAAGCGATGAA
>Ga0136557_1001702_pt1 | contig 13661 bp, 10 predicted proteins | sample AntRauTorckE6832_FD_104796 | JGI IMG/M metagenome (GOLD analysis project Ga0136557, IMG submission 104796) | Saline lake microbial communities from Rauer Islands, Antarctica - Metagenome Torckler E6 #832 | ecosystem: Environmental > Aquatic > Non-marine Saline and Alkaline > Saline | place...
ATCTATCTATTCATTTAGCTTATGACTAACTATATTCTTAATGAAATTAGTTAAGACTGATGTTTGTTAATTAAAGCACGTGCCACGTTTGAGCCATTAGGACGACCTAAAAACTCACTGATACGCTCACCAGCCACGACCAATTTATCCAAATCAATGCCAGTACTGATACCCATACCATGCAGCATATAGACGACGTCTTCGGTGGCGACATTGCCCGTTGCGCCTTTGGCATACGGACAGCCGCCAAGTCCAGCGACTGAAGTATCAAATTCACTGACGCCCATTTGTAGTGCCGCTAATGTGTTGCTGAGCGCTTGACCATAGGTATCATGGAAATGCCCCGATAACATGCTGATATCAGCATATTCAAGTGTAGCCTGTAACGCACGCTGTACTTTGAGCGGCGTACCAACACCAATGGTATCAGCAATGCCAATCTGCTCTGAGCCAATCTCAACCAAGCGCTTAGTCACGTAAGCTACTTGGCTTGGGTCGATCTCGCCTTCATAAGGGCAGCCGACAGTACAAGAGATAACGCCGCGCACCTTGATTCCTTGCGCTTTAGCCGCAGCGGCAACGGGCGCGAAACGCTCAATACTTTCATCGATACTACAGTTAATATTCTTTTGGCTAAAGGTTTCGCTTGCTGAGCCAAAGATAACAATCTCATCAGGACGATGCACGATAGCATTTTCAAAACCACGCATGTTCGGCACCAACACCGAATAGCTCACATCACTGTGACGTGTCGCTGCAAGTGCCTCTAACAGCGTGCTATTGTCGCCCATTTGCGGTACCCATTTAGGCGATACAAAGCTAGTAGCCTCAAGCTTTTTAACCCCTGCGGCAATCAAATCGTTGATAAGCCTTTGCTTAACCGCAGTCGGTACCGTCATTGATTCATTTTGTAGCCCATCACGTGGGCTAACATCAACGATGGTGACGTGTTTTGGGTACGAGATACTCATACAGATTGTCCTTTTTACTGATTCTCTTGGCTATCAATACGCAGCAGCTCACCACCATCAGCAACCAAGTCACCTGCGGCGAATAATAATTCTACAACCACGCCATCTGTCGGTGCCGTAATAGTATGTTCGATTTTCATCGCTTCAATGACAGCCAATGGCTCGCCTTTTTTCACCGTATCACCGACGGCAACTTTGAAGGCCACGACTTGCCCTGGCATTGGCGACTTTAAGCTACCGACCGCCGCATTCTCTTCGCCGACGTGCGCCATGATATCAACAAGGGTGATTTCATCACGCCCGTTATCAGTAAAGACATAGACGGTCTCATGGTTTGTCCAGCTTTGGGCGTTGATACGAGCACCATCTAACCATAGAGTATGATTGTGTGCGTCAATACTGCTATAGCTGACTTGAGCTTCATAGACAGTTTCTGTCTGGGCAGCTACATTAGCGTTGCTATTATCTTGAGTCTTAGCAACTTCTTTCCCAATAACTAGCGTAAAGCTACTGAGGTTATCGCTGCCCTTTTTGTTATCTGAACAATTTGCATTGCGCCAGTTGCTAATACGAGCATTATAAGATTGCTCATTATAAACTAAGCTAAACGAGCGCGTATAATCGCTAAAGGCACGGAAACCCGTAGGCTTGCTAAACGGATCTGACCCTTGCGTTTTCGCTTCACTAGCAAGCTGCTGCGCAATAGCAGTAACCGTAAGCGTCGATAATTCAAGCGGATGCTGATCAAACAGCTGCTCACGCTCACGTTCAATCAACGCGGTATCAAGATTGGCTTGGCTAAACGATTCCGTATTAAGAATATAGCGCAAAAATGCGACGTTATTTGGCAGACCGACGATGCGCGTTTGAGCGAGTGCACGATCGAGCTTGGCTAATGCTTGCTCGCGAGTAGGTGCATGAACGATAAGCTTTGCAATCATAGAGTCATAAAACGGGCTAATGACATCGCCTTCGCGTACACCGTCATCGATACGCACATCAGTGCTGTTCTTATTAATGACAAAGGTACTGTGGTCAGGTTTTTGATAAGTAAATAAAGTGCCCGTTGCTGGCAGAAACCCATTATCAGGATTTTCAGCACAAATACGTGCTTCAATCGCATGACCGTTGATAGTCAGCTCGTCCTGTTTTTTCGGCAATGGCAAACCTGCCGCGACCAATAGCTGCCATTCGACCAAGTCGACGCCAGAGATAGCTTCACTGACCGGATGCTCAACTTGCAGACGGGTATTCATTTCCATAAAATAAAAGTTCATCGAACCTTCGCGCTGCTCAACGATGAACTCAACCGTACCTGCGCCAAAATAATTGACCGCACGAGCGGCTTCGATTGCCGCTGTTCCCATCGCTTCACGCATCTCTGCATCAACACCCGGTGCCGGCGCTTCTTCTAATACTTTTTGATGGCGACGCTGTACCGAGCAATCTCGCTCAAACAGATGGACATAATTACCATGCGTATCACCGAATACTTGGATTTCTATATGGCGAGGTTTCAATGCGTATTTTTCGACCAATACTTGATCGTTACCGAAACTGGTAATCGCTTCACGGCGACAAGATTCTAATAAATCAATAAAGTCACTGGACTGCTCAACGATACGCATACCTTTACCACCACCACCAGCACTGGCTTTAATCAGTACAGGATAGCCAATGCTATCGGCTTGCTGCTGCAAAAATTGCGCATCTTGATTTTCACCATGGTAGCCGGGTATTAGTGGCACGCCAGCCGCTTCCATCAAACGTTTGGACTCAGATTTTCCGCCCATGGCACGGATAGCGTCCGCAGATGGCCCGATAAAGACCAAACCTGCATCTTGACAAGCTTGAGCAAAATCTGCGTTTTCACTTAAAAATCCATAACCTGGGTGAATCGCTTGTGCGCCAGTCTCTTTGGCAATGGCAATGATAGCATCGCCTTTTAGGTAGCTGTCTTTAGGAGCCGAACCACCTAGATATACGGCTTCATCACAGACAGCCACATGCTTAGCCTCACAGTCAGCATCAGAATAAACCGCAACGGTACTTACACCCAAACGCTTGGCAGTGGCGGCAACTCGGCAAGCGATTTCACCACGGTTGGCGATCAAAATTTTAGAAAACATAACTATCCCTGTATCTTGTCGTTTTATCGTTGATAAATAATCAAACGGTAGGATGATATTCACGTATGACCGTTTACGCTAAATTTATTCTGTTATTCATTGGCAATTTAGCGCATATATTTTTTATTTCTATTCTTTATTGCTACTCTGCTGCTAGCCAATCAGGTTGGCGCTTCTGTAAAAATGCTTGCACCCCTTCCTTACCCTGCTCTGATGAACGAATATCAGCGATGCCTTTGACCGTATCGGCGATTAGTTCATCGGTAATCGGTGCGCCCGCGACTTCATGCAATAAGCGCTTGCAGGTTTTGACGGCCTCAGGGCTGTTTTTAACCACTTTGACGCAGAACGCAGCAACCGCTTCATCCAGCCATTCTTCACTAACGCGCTCATGGATAAAACCAAGCTGACGGGCTTTTTTGCTATCAAATACTTCCGCACTGAGAAAATAACGCTGTGAGGCTCTGGCACCTAAAGCTCTAATCACATAAGGGCTAATGGTTGCTGGTGCTAAGCCCAGACGCACTTCGCTAAGACAAAAATTGGCAATTCTTACAGCGATAGCTACATCACAGACAGCAACCAAACCCATGCCGCCTGCATAAACATCCCCTTGTACCGCCGCTATCGTTGCTTTTGGGCACTCATAAATGGTCTTGAGCATTTGTGCCAATTTGTCCGCATCCGCTAGATTTTCCTCATAGCTATAATCCGCCATGGCGCGCATCCAATTCAAATCGGCACCCGCACAGAACGCTTTGCCTACAGCCGCTAAAACGATAACGCGTACTTGCTCATCATCGCTAAGCGTCTTGAAAGCATGGGTCAACTCAGCAATCATTTCATCATTAAAGGCGTTACGTATCTGAGGGCGATTCAAGGTTACTGTTGCAATATGCTGCTCAACGTTAACCAATAGACTTTTATAATGATTCAAATTTTGTTGCATATCTTTCTCTATATTTTATGTATTGATGAGCGCTAAATGACTGGCGATATACCTTTCAATGCTACATTCTAAAGACACCAAAGTTTGTCTCTTCAATCGGCGCGTTATGGGCCGCGCTAAGGGCTAATGCCAACACATTACGGGTATCAGCAGGGTCAATCACGCCATCATCCCATAGACGAGCGGTGGCATAATAAGGATGACCTTGCTCTTCGTACATTTCACGAATCGGCGCTTTAAATGCCGCTTCGTCTTCATCACTCCATGCTTCGCCTTTACGGTCAAAATTATCACGCTTGACGGTTGCCAATACTGAGGCTGCTTGCTCACCGCCCATCACAGAAATGCGTGCATTTGGCCACATCCATAAGAAGCGCGGACTATACGCACGTCCACACATACCGTAGTTACCCGCACCGAATGAGCCACCAACAATAACGGTGAATTTTGGTACTTTAGCATTCGCTACCGCCATCACCATCTTGGCGCCATGACGGGCAATACCTTCGTTCTCATACTTACGCCCGACCATAAAGCCGGTGATGTTTTGTAGGAATATCAAAGGAATTTTGCGTTTACAGCACAGCTCGATAAAGTGCGTGCCTTTTTGTGCAGATTCACTAAATAAGATGCCATTATTGGCAATAATGCCAACTGGCATACCTTCGATATGAGCAAAACCACATACTAACGTCGTGCCAAAGCGCGCCTTAAATTCATCAAAGGCACTGTCATCGACGATACGAGTGATAATTTCTCTAATATCAAATGGCTTACGCTTATCAGTTGGAATGACGCCGTATAGTTCTTTAGCATCATAGCGCGGTGGACGTGGTTTTATTTGATTTGGAATCTGTTTAGCAGAACGGTTTAAGTGGCTAACGATATTACGCGCGATTGATAACGCATGAGTATCGTTTTGTGCCAAATGATCGACCACCCCCGACAGACGGGTATGTACATCGCCGCCGCCCAAATCTTCTGCTGTGACTTCTTCACCTGTTGCGGCTTTGACCAGTGGCGGACCACCTAAAAAGATAGTTCCTTGTTCTTTAACAATGATAGATTCATCACTCATCGCTGGCACGTATGCCCCGCCAGCGGTGCAGCTACCCATAACCACTGCAATCTGTGGAATGCCAGCAGCACTCATATTGGCCTGATTAAAAAAGATACGGCCAAAGTGCTCTTTATCAGGGAATACTTCATCCTGATTGGGCAAGTTTGCACCGCCAGAATCGACTAAGTAGACACAAGGCAAGTTGTTTTCTTGGGCAATTTCTTGGGCACGTAGATGTTTTTTGACCGTCATTGGATAATAAGTACCACCCTTTACGGTAGCATCATTACAGACAATCATACACTCGATGCCATTGATACGACCAATACCAGCAATCACACCCGCCGCTGGGATATCTTCGCCATACATATCGTGCGCTGCCATCGGAGCTACTTCTAAAAATGGCGTACCAACATCAAGCAAACACTCGACACGCTCACGAGGTAATAGCTTACCACGTGCTAAATGCTTGGCGCGCGCACGCTCTGATCCACCTTGGGCGACTTTACGCAGATGCTGATACAAGTCATCGACGACCTCTTGCATGGCGGCACTATTTTGCTGAAATTCAGCGGCATTTGGACTCAGTTTACTGGTTATGATAGCGCTCATGATATCCCTTTTCTTTAATGCGTAAATGCGAGTAGCTTTTTATGCGATTTTTTTTAACTACTGGTTATTTTAGTCTTTACCAATATGAGTTATTAGTAAAATAAGAAGTAAAACGGCTCAATTTTTTATAATCCTAACTCTTCTCTCATTTGCTCAATAATTTTATATTTCTGAATTTTACCAGTGATGGTCATTGGGTATTCGGTCACAAAGCGATAATAGGCTGGCACTTTATAATGAGCAATATGCTCACTACAGAATTGACGTACTTCTTCTTCCGTTAAGCTGCCAGCTTCTTTAGGTATAATCCAAGCAGCCAATACTTCACCATACTTTTCATCAGGAACGCCAACAATTTGCACATCACGGATTTTAGGATGACGATATAGATAGTTTTCGATTTCAACCGGATAGATGTTTTCACCGCCACGGATAACCATATCTTTACTACGACCGACGATTTTGACATAGCCATCTTCGTCCATGGTCGCCAAGTCACCGGTGTGCATCCAGCCATCTTGAATGGCTTCACGCGTTTTAAAGCGACTGCCCCAATAGCCTTTCATCACCGAATAACCCCGGGTGAGTAACTCGCCAGTTTCGCCTAAGGGCACAATTTCACCTGTTTCAGTATCAATCACTTTGACTTCAAGCGCTGGCTGCACGAGTCCCACGGTCGAGACTTGCTTATCAAGTGGCGTATGCTCATTGGTTTGACAGGATACTGGGCTGGTTTCAGTCATGCCATAAGCAATGGTGACCTCTTTCATGTGCATCTCATCGATGACACGGCGCATGATCTCAATCGGACAACTAGAGCCTGCCATAATACCGGTACGTAAAGTGGATAAGTCGAAATTTTTAAATTCAGGGTGATCAAGCTCAGCGATAAACATCGTCGGTACGCCATGTAGACCCGTACATTTTTCCTGTTCAACTGCTTGTAATACCGATAATGGTTCAAAACCATCATTTGGATAAACGATACAACCGCCATGAGTGAGAATGGCTAAATTGCCAAGCACCATACCAAAGCAATGATATAAAGGCACTGGAATACACAGTCTATCCTCTTCAGTGAAATTCATCGCTTCACCGATAAAATAGCCGTTATTTAAGATATTACGATGGCTTAAAGTTGCGCCTTTCGGTGTACCCGTTGTACCACTGGTAAACTGTACGTTAATGGCGTCAGTATTTTTAAGCTGAGCTTGACGCTCGGCGATACGCGGATCATTGGCATCACCTTCTTCCATCCATGCAGAAAACTTCTGCATAAACCCAAACTCTTCATCGCTGTTTGATTCATCAATCCAAATGATGCGCTCAATCGTTGGAATCTCGACCAAATCTAGCTGAGTGTAATTTTTGTGGTAAATCTCAGGACACATCTCACGGATTAAACTGGCATAGTCACTACTTTTAAAATGGCGCATGAGCACCAATGCCGAGCAGCCCAACTTATTTAGCGCATATTGCAGCTCAAAGACACGATAGGCAGGGTTGATATTGACTAAAATAATACCAACCTTGGCAGTTGCCAATTGCATGAGTAGCCATTCAGCATTGTTGTGCGACCAGATACCGATACGGTCACCAATCTCAAGCCCCATCTCAATCATACTGCTCGCTAACTGATTGACTTGCTGTTGCAGCTGTTGATATGTCCAGCGAATATTTTGATGGCAGACGACCAGCGCTTCGCGTTCAGGATATTTGGAGACGATAGCATCAAAGAAATCACCGATGGTCGCTTCAATCAGCGGCACATCAGGACCTTTATCATAGCTTTGAGTCAATGGCGCATTTGCCGAATGTGCGCCCATATTGATAGAGGGGATATTATTTAGAATGGTATCAAAATGGATATTTTGAGTCATAACGAGTCCTTTCGTTTTACTTTTTATAATGCTTATTAGTCGCCTGCCACCCATTCATTCTTCCTTGAACAGGTCTCGACTAGCGTTAGCTACTATACCGCCTTAAATCGAATGCTGTCAATAATAGTAATACAATATGTATCATTTAATTAGAATCCAATAGTAATGCTTTATTAAAGATAGCATAAAAATATGGCAGATATTTGACACAAAAAAGCCAGTCACGCTATGTATAGGTGGCTGGCTTTTTTTTAGCACTAAATTTTAGAATATCTTCAACTTAAAAACATGATGCATGTTTAACAAGCTAAGACCATAAACTACAGGCAATTTGACAATTACTACACTGATACAATTGGCGGCGCTTTAATAGTAACGGTTGCGCTGACTTCATTATTATCATTGAGTAAATTCATAATAAGCTCGTCTTCAGTTTCAGTGGCTACTTGCCAGTTGCCGTTTGCTTGCGGCACGCCCGTTGCCATCACTGAGATGGCTTTATTCTTTAAGCGAATCATCGGTGGCTTATGCTCATAACCGCTATGCTCTAAACCTAATACATCATCAGCGATCGTTGCTGCTTGCGCACGTAGTGGCGCTACATAACGGCAGGCAACACCATTGATAGACATACAATCACCAATCGCATAAATATTATTGGTATTGGTTCGTAGTGTTGGCGCATCTACTACGATACCAGTGCGATGGTTGAACTCAACTCCAGCTGCAGTTGGTAATTTACCATCAACGGTCAGACCCGTGCTGGCAATCACATGGTCGACGATTAACATCTCAGATGACTGAGCCTCTGTATCTTCTCCATTAGGAGTAAATGGCTCATAGCTAACTTGCAGCTTACCGTCATCATTACGTATGACATCGGATACTTGATAACCGCCTAAGAAATTAATACCCTGCGACTGCACTGCTTTGGCAATACGAGCTGTCGCTTTTGGCGGTAGCATTTGCGATAGCGGCGCATCATTTAAATCAATTAAGGTCACCTCATGACCCGCCTTGAGCAAGTCCTCAGCAATCTCAGTGCCTACCATACCCGCACCGACAATCGCCACGTGCTGACTGCCAGCTGCCAGCTTTTCTTGTAGCTGCCCAAAACGCTCAATATGATTGACATGCCATACCAAATCTTGCGGCAAACTCTTAGGGAAAATAGGATGAGCACCCATCGCTAAGACCAGCTTGTCATAGCTGATGGTTGCATAATTGGTATAAACAGGATCTGAGCGCAGCGCTGAGATAAGCTGTACCGTTTGCGCAGCAGCATCAATGTCCGTGACTTGCGTATTGGCAAGTAAGGTCACTTGTGCCGCTTCTGCCGCATCAGCGCCAGTCGCGCGTACCAATTCTGATGCCTGCTTGTTTTGGCTGATTGCCATGGTAAGCATCGGCTTATGATAACGATCGCCATTGTCTGTGGTGATTAGAGTAATCGACACATCTTTGTCTTTGGCACGAATGGCATCAATCACGTGCCAGCCGGCTAAACCTGCACCAATGATGACAATACCTTTGGCGTCTGTTGCTGTAGTAATAGGAAATGTAGCTTCTTTGCTCATACTGACTCCATGATAGATGAGAGATTATATTGTTTTTCTGATAGTGGTTGTTTATGATAGTGGCTGCCATTATATCAGTAAACAGGTATTCACTCACGTAGGCGTTTATAAAGTCGCTTACAATAAAAAAAGCGCCTATTAATAGGCGCTCTAAATAAATCAACTCTAAATGACTGCCTTAATGATTGAGAATCTTTGATAAAAACATTTGCGCGCGGTCACTTTTCGCGCTTTCAAAAAACTCATCCTTGCTACAGTTTTCAACGATATGACCTTCATCCATAAAGATAATCCGATTGGCAACCTGACTGGCAAAGCCCATCTCATGGGTAACACACATCATCGTCATGCCCTCACGGGTTAGCTCAACCATGACATCAAGTACTTCTTGAATCATCTCAGGGTCAAGTGCTGAAGTTGGCTCATCAAAGAGCATTGCCACTGGATCCATTGCTAACGCACGTGCAATCGCGACACGCTGCTGCTGCCCACCGGACAGCTCAGCTGGATACTTTGCTGCTTGCGCCGTTAGCCCGACGCGGTCTAGATATGCCATGGCTTTTTGCTTGGCTTCCGCTTCTTTACGTCCCAACACTTTGATTTGCGCGACAGTCAAATTATCAACAATCGTCAGATGCGGGAACAGCTCAAAGTGCTGAAAGACCATACCGACACTACTACGTAATTTTGGCAAGTTGGTTTTTGGCGTGCCAACGGAGATACCGCTGACCATAATCTCGCCTTTTTGAAAAGGCTCTAGCCCATTAACCGTTTTTATCAAGGTCGACTTGCCGCTGCCCGATGGACCACAAACGACGACGACATCGCCTTTATGCACATGGGCACTACAGCCAGACAACACTTGAAAATCACCATACCATTTACTCACATCACTCATTTGGATGACGATTTCATCGCTTGCATGACCAGTGTTAGTGACCAGTCCGCCAAATTCATTTATATACGTGTCAGTATTATTCATTACTGGCTCATTCATCACTGGCTCCTAACCACATTATTTTCATCATTATTAAATATAGCTCTTAACGTACAGGTTTCGATACGAATTTATTAAAGATCATTAGAATCTTAAACGCTTTTGTACTTGTTGTACGCCAATAGAGGCACTCAAACTGATAATAAAATAAACAGCGCCTGCTCCTAATATATAGGGCGTTAATAAACCCATCAGCTCACCGCGTACATAAGCGGCACGGAAAAAATCCGTCAAGCCAATCGCGAAAACCAATGTCGTATCTTGGAATAAAATAATACATTGCTGTAAAATCAGCGGTAGCATCTTGCGAAACGCCTGCGGCAAAATAATCAAGCGCATCGTTTGCCCATAGGTCATGCCAAGCGCTTTCGCAGCGTTAACCTGCCCACTGCCGATAGATTGGATACCCGCACGTACCACCTCTGAAAAATATGCCGCTTCAAACATCATAAAAGCGACTACACACGAGGTAAAGGCTGTATCGAGTTGCAGATATTTACCAGCGACCCAAAAATAAATCATCGGTACGGCAAAATAAAACCAGAGCAGCACGAGCAGCAATGGCACAGAACGGAAATAATTGACGTATAGCTTTGCAGGTATCTCAAGCGCTTTGATACCAGACAAACGCATCAAAGCCAATACCGTTCCTAAGCTGAGACCGCCTAAGATTGCTAAAAATAATACTTTTAAAGTAGTCAGCATGCCACCCATCAAACCGGGATAGGCAGTTGCAAGTTCGGTCATATTCATTTTTGACTCCCTGCAATTAGCCCAGGCACACGCAATTTACGTTCAATTAGCCCCATAATGGCAATTAAAGACAGATTAAACACCAGATAAATAATGGTCGCATAGGTATAAATCTCAAGACTGTTTTGAGTATATTCACTGATGGTTTTGGTCTGACTGATCAGCTCCATTACCCCAACCAAAGACGCAACTGAGGCGTTTTTAAAGCAGTTGGTCAGCTCTGAGCTCAGCGGCGGTAAGATAATTCGAAACGCTTGTGGCAGCAGTACTTCTTTATAGGCTTGTGGGATACTAAAGCCAAGTGCGTAGGCAGCATTGATCTGCCCTTGAGGTAGTGACTCGATACCAGTACGTACTTGTTCAACAATACGAGCTGCGGTAAATAAACCAAGACCGATACTGGCTGACAGCATGGCTGAGGTATTGGGAGACAAGTCTTTATACCACCACTCTTGTATGGATGGGGTGAGCCAACCTGGAGCTATATAAAACCAGAAAAATAATTGTACCAATAAAGGGATATTGCGGAAAAACGTCACATAAGCAGTACCGATAGCACGTGCGCCTTTATTCGGCAAGGTACGCATGATGCCAAAAATAGTACCAACCACCATGGCGATTGCCCATGCAATACTGCCAATCAATAACAACCAGCCAAGACCAGTAATCATCCAATGGATATACAGCTCGCTACCGATACCGGTCTGCTCAAACAGCACACCCCAGTTCCAGCTATAATTCATAATTGTCTCTCCGAGCAACGGTTAAAAAGCCCACGCTTTCAGACTGCTATCAAACTATTTGACAAACAATCTGAACGCGTAAGCATGCTATGTTGAGGGACAAGAAGCGTTATTGCGCAGTCGCTACTTTTGGCTGATCGCTATCATGTGGATTGGCAATCAATGCTTTTAAGTTATCTGACATCTCAAACTTTAGATTGACATTTTTTGGTGGAATTGGATTTAAGAACCATTTGTCATAGATGCTATTGATCTCGCCTGACTTAAAGACATTGGCTAGTGCTTCATCGACCACGGCTTTAAACTCTGGATCGTCTTTACGCATCATACAACCATAGATCTCAAACGATTGTGGCTCACCGACAATGACCCATTCATCTGGATTTTTTGCTTTGGCTTTTTCGCCTGCTAGCAATACATCATCCATCATAAAGGCATCGGCACGACCGTTTTCTAGCATCAAGAAACCTTCGCCATGGTCTTTTGCTGAGATGACATTGATATCCATCTTTTTATCATCGTTGTATTCACGAATATAACGCTCTGAAGTTGTACCTGCAGTCGTGACTAAGGTTTTACCCTTTAAATCATCGAAACCTTGGATACCTGAATCTTTTTTGGTCAATAAACGCGTACCGATTTCAAAGAAGCCGTTAGAAAAAGCGACTTGTTTCTGACGCTCTTCATTGTTGGTTGTTGAACCACACTCAAAATCCACTGTACCATTTTGTACTAATGGGATGCGTGTTTGTGAGGTAATAAGGTTATAGCGGATTTTTAGATCTGGCATATTCAGCTTTTGTTTGACAGCTTCTACCACTTTCATCTCTAAATCATGAGCATAGCCGATCGGCTGATTTGGATCATCAGCGATGTATGAGAACGGAATAGAAGAGTCACGGTGACCGACGACGATGGTGCCTGATTCTTTGATTTTATCTAAGGTGCCGTTGGTGTTTGCCGTCGCCTCAGTGGTTGCTCCATCTGCTGGCGTCGCCTCATTGCTGGTTTGGCTATTGTTGTTACAGCCTGCTAGAGCTAGTGCCATAAAGGCAACTAACGTTAATGGTTTATATATAGAGGTAGAAAGAAAGTAAGTCATGAGATATGTCCTTTTATCACATTGCCACAAGATTGGAATAACATTTAAGTGCGATAGAAACCGTAGAAAAACGCTATAAATTTGCGTTTATGGGCCCTATTGCTATGCATCCGTGCTGTTGCTGTTGTTTATCACTATGCAACTTAATGTTACTGTACAACAAATTGACTGACGAGGGTAAACTTTTTTTACTCAGCTGACTATTTTTGGTTTTTAATTTATCTAAGATAATAATCCCTAAATAAAACAAGCTCTAACGTCATTAATATAGGTACGTATTTGATAAAGCTAATAGAGAAATTCATTTTTTATCAACGGCATTTCTTACGTCAACAATCTACTATAGTCAGTCCTAAATAAAAGAAATACAAAAATTATAAGGTGCTACTAGTATCAATTTTTCTTGCTGACTGTGCCTACGCAGAAAGAAGCTGCGAATAATTAAACCCAATAGCACTGTATTTTTTTAAAAGTGTATCTACTATAGATACGATTGATAAATCCGCATCTATCCCCATAAAGCTAGCAACTTCTTAATCTTATAAATGACCTATGACCCAAGATACCCAAACTCCGAATGCTCCTGAACAAAATACTGATCTGATGCAAGATAACGACATTCGCCAACGCTTTTTTATTGAAGACTCTCCGGTCCGCGGTGATGTGGTGCGCTTATCGCGTAGCTATGCGACGACCATTGCGCAAAAGCCTTATCCTGAAGCACTAAAACGCTTACTCGGTGAGATGTTGACGGCTGCAAGTTTGCTGATTGGTACTGTTAAAATCAATGGTCGCTTGTCGATTCAATTGCAATCATCAGATAGCGATAGTTTGCTGAATTGGGCGATGGCTGAATGTGATCAAAACGGTATTATCCGCGCTCTTGCC
>Ga0136557_1001711_pt1 | contig 13633 bp, 9 predicted proteins | sample AntRauTorckE6832_FD_104796 | JGI IMG/M metagenome (GOLD analysis project Ga0136557, IMG submission 104796) | Saline lake microbial communities from Rauer Islands, Antarctica - Metagenome Torckler E6 #832 | ecosystem: Environmental > Aquatic > Non-marine Saline and Alkaline > Saline | place...
GGAAGCTTCAAATATGGTTAAGCGTGGCGGGCGATTGGTTTACAGCACCTGCTCGTTAGAACCTGAAGAGAATATGGAGCAGATCGAGAAGTTTCTTGATAAAATGGAAGACAATTTTGAGTTACAGCCGCTTGAAGATTTTGTACCAGAAGAAGTTCTAGCCGAAGATGGAATGGCTTACCAAACATATCCGCATAAACATGGTTGTGATGGTCATTTTGGAGTATTGCTGAAAAGAGTTAAGTAAGAATAGGTGACAAAGTGATTCAGTAGCAAAGTGACAAAGTTGAATACTTTGCTACTTTGTAACTCCATTATTTTTAATGCCTGATTCCTCTAAAAAAGTTAGTAAAGCCTCTGTTTTTGCTTTTTTGAGTGGAAAGGTTGGATGATATTCATAAACATAATGTGTCTTGTATCTATCCAACGCTATTAGCGTAACATGTTCAAATTGAAAATGATTATCCACAAAAATATTCTCTAATTCATCATCAGTTTTTACTGTTACCTCCCACCCGCTTACTGCATTGATTCTAGGCTCCAGTTCTACGGAAAACATTTCATCGCATTCGGCGCAAGAATTTTTAGGCTTCACTATCAGCATATGTTTTGTATTAAGCGTGCCACTTTGCATGAAAGCAGAAATAAAACAATTCACTTTTAAACACTGGTAAATATTAATTGGTTTTTGACTCTCCGAGATGTACTCTTGGAAGCTTGAATTTGCCGAATTGAGCTTATAAAAAAGTAACACCGTTGACAAGATCAAAACAATCATGACAAGATATATCGTTTTACTCATAGCAAATCCGTTATTTAGCATTTAACTTATACTTTACAAGCTTGTCCCTATCTTCATAATGCACATATAGATAATCCCCTGAAATTTCAAACATATCCCCTTCAGTTTCCAGTTTTATTTCTGATACAAATTGTTCTTTTTTAGTGTCAAAAACGTATAACTTATCCATATCAAATTCTTCGTTTGTGGATTCTATAAGTGTTAAAATCAGTTCCCCACCACCTTTTTTCTGATATAAGCCAACTCCCTTAATTTTGTTTTCAGAATTTGGAGGAATGAACCCGGATAAACCATTCATTTGTGCCGATCTTTTCTCGGTATCTTTGTTTTTGAATAACTGGTATTTCTTTATTTGCTGATGTTTTTTTAAGTCCCAGATGCTCACATAACCCTCATGTAAACTTCCAAATAATAATACATCGCCCTGTACCTCAACTCTTCCATCTTGTAAAAAGGAATTTTCAAAGGGCTTGTCCAATAAGAATGGATCGGATAATTCTCCAGTAATAAGATTATACATATTTCCGATGCCTTCAAGTGATCGATTTCGTACAAAAATCAGACTATCATAATCTGTGGAGTAAATGAAAGAAAGACCTCTATCGAGCTTTATTTTTTTCACAAAAAAGGATTTATTTTTTTTGTCGTAAATAAACATTCTTTGCAAATCAGGATCTGAAAATACTATATGGTCATTTAAAATACCTATACCAAAAGGTACACGACTCAATTCACCAGGACCGCGTCCAATTCTATATGGAATTTCTTTTAAATCTTTTCCATCGGTTGAATGATAAAAAGCTGATGTGCGAGGACAAGTAATTACGATTTCTTCCCGTACAATATCCAATAAATTACAATCATATCCGTCAGGAAGATTGAATTCTTTTACTTTTTCAATAGTAATATTTTGTGCTTTTAAATTATTATATAAAAAAAAAGTCAAAATTATGCTTACAGTAACTGATAATCTCATAATGCTTAAATATAAATAAGGAAGAGGTCAGAGCCCCTCCCTTAAATTAGAGTTTTAGTAGTTCGATACGATTTATTCAAATTGAATATCTTCAATTCCACCATTGATTGTTATATCAATAGAATCGTCTGCATATCTGAAACATGTTGTTTCATCAGAACCACAAGTAATTATTATATCACCTGGATCAAATGCCTGAACTTTTGGAGAAACAAGCAAGCTCCCAATTAAAATAAATACTGAAAACAAACTAAATGTTATTTCTTTTCTTATATTTTTCATTTTTATCTCTTTATGTATTAAAAATTAGCAGAAATACTGCAATTATAAGAGTACTATAACTATAATTTGTTACAAATTAAGTCTAATCTATTGTATTTGAATACAGAAACCATCTAAATCTATTTCAAAAAAAATTAATTTTTGAGGCTTTGTAATTTGAATTCTATAATTTTAAAAAAAATATAGAAATCGCCCTCGAATGTTAGCCGAATCATTTCATATATTTAAAGCTTCACATATTTAACTATTCACACACCAAAATTTTAGCGATTTTGTGTTTTTTGTGGCAAAAAAAAAAATTTGAAAAAAGAAATTCCCGCACAGTACGATCCTTCTCAAGTTGAAGACAAATGGTATCAATATTGGATGGAAAACAATTACTTCCATTCCACTCCTGATGATAGAGAACCGTTTACCATTACTATTCCTCCGCCCAATGTAACTGGTGTTTTGCACATGGGACATATGCTTAACAATACCATTCAAGATGTATTGGTGCGTAAAGCAAGAATGCAGGGATTTAATACGTGTTGGGTTCCTGGAACGGATCACGCCTCTATTGCTACCGAAGCAAAAGTGGTTCGTAAACTGCGAGAGCAAGGAATCAAGAAAAGTGACTTGGGTCGGGATGAATTTCTGGAACACGCCTGGGACTGGACCCATGAGCACGGCGGCATCATTTTGGAGCAGCTTAAAAAATTGGGCGCTAGTTGTGATTGGGATCGTACTACATTCACAATGGACGAGAAGTATTCAGAAAGTGTGATCGACACGTTTATTGATCTATTCAACAAAGGAAAGATTTACCGTGGCGCTAGGATGATAAACTGGGATCCGGCTGCAAAAACAGCACTCAGTGATGAAGAAGTAATTCATAAGGAAGTAAACTCCAAGCTGTATCACGTTCGCTATAAAATTGTTGATTCCGATGAATATGTAACCATCGCCACTACTCGTCCTGAAACAATTCTGGGTGACACTGCAGTTTGTATTAATCCTGATGACGAGCGTTATACTCATCTTCATGGAAAGAAAGCTATTGTTCCTCTAGTAAACCGAGAAGTGCCGATTATCCTTGATGATTATGTAGATATGGAGTTCGGAACGGGTTGTTTGAAAGTAACTCCAGCTCATGATTTGAATGATTACGATCTGGGACAGCGCCATAATTTAGAAACCATCAACATGATGAATGCGGATGGCACCATTAGCGAAGAAGGACAACTTTACGTTGGAATGGATCGCTTTGATGTTCGCAAGCAAATTTCAAAAGACCTGGATGAAGCCGGAAATTTAGTTGAAGTAGAAGATTATAAGAACAAAGTTGGATATTCTGAACGAACTGATGCTGTGATTGAACCACGCCTTTCTCTTCAATGGTGGGTTGCGATGAAAGAACTTAGCGAACCAGCTCTTGAGAATGTGATGAATGACAATATTCAGTTTCATCCTGAGAAATTTAAAAACACCTACCGTCATTGGATGGAAAATGTTCGCGATTGGTGTATAAGTCGCCAGCTTTGGTGGGGACACAGAATTCCAGCTTACTATTATGGCGAAGGCGATGATGACTTTGTAGTTGCTAAAACCTTAGATGAAGCTGTAAAAGCAGCTCAAGAGAAATCAGGGAACTCAGATCTTTCTGCTGACGACCTCAAACAAGAAGAAGATGTATTAGATACGTGGTTCTCATCTTGGTTATGGCCGATTTCAGTATTTGATGGTTTCTATGAAAAAGAGGAAGTGGATTACTACTACCCTACCAACGATCTCGTTACCGCTCCGGAAATTATGTTCTTTTGGGTTGCACGAATGATTATCGCTGGCTACGAATATCGTGGCGAGCTTCCTTTTAAAAATGTGTATTACACTGGAATTGTACGCGACAAAAAAGGTCGAAAAATGAGCAAGAGTTTGGGGAATTCACCAGATCCTCTGGAGCTCATAAAGAAATACGGAGCAGATGGAATTCGAATGGGAATGCTCTTTGCCACTCCTGCCGGAAACGACCTCCCCTTTGAAGAAAAACTGTGCGAGCAAGGCCGTAATTTCTCTAATAAGATCTGGAATGCCTTTCGCTTCTTGACTATGAATATGGAAGAAAGTGTTGACTATAAACCAACTTCTGAGATCAATAAAGAGGATCTTTCCGACCGATGGATGGCTGCCAGAATTCAGCAAACTATTGAAGGCATCAATAGAGACTTCGATAATTACAAGCTGAATGATGCCCTAAAAAAAGTGTATTCGCTGATCTGGGATGATTTCTGTGACTGGTATATTGAGCTCGCCAAACCTGAAGAATACGGTCAAAATATTCCCAAAGAAAAACTGAATACAGCGCTTGGATTTTTTGAGCAGTTGATGAGATTACTACATCCGTTCATGCCTTTTATCAGTGAGGAGATCTGGCAGCATATTCAAGAGCGTTCTGCTGAAGAAGCACTTTTGGTTTCTGAATGGCCAATGGTGGATGACTCTAAATTGAATGAAGAGGATATCCGGCTTTTTGCTACCATGCAGGAAATAGTTTCTTCCCTTCGTAATATTCGCTCGGAAGTCAATGTTTCTCCAAAGGAAGAATTGGATGTTTTAATACAAACCAAAACAGGTGATCTGGCAACTCGTTTAATCGAAAATCAGGATGTATTAACGAAGTTAGAATCTATTGCCGGATTAACGATCGCTGCTTCTATTGAGAAACCAAAAGTATATTCATCTTCGATAGTAGATGGAAATGAGATCTACGTCCCGCTGGAAGGTTTGGTGGATTTTGAAAAAGAAAAAGAACGTATTCAGAAAGAGATTGACCGGCTTGATGGTTTTTTAAAAGGCATAAATGGAAAGCTCTCTAATGATGGCTTTGTAAATAATGCTCCGGCCGAAGTGGTTGAACTTGAAAAGAAAAAGAGAACAGATACTGAGGAAAGCCTCGCCAAGCTGCGTGAGCAATTAAAAGATTTTGAAAAGTAACCACAGAGTTAACTGAAAACACTGGTTTATTGAGTTTAGCATACTCCTAGACTTTTGTGTCTCCGTGGTAAATTAAGATTATGAAAGAATTTTCACTTCCATCTGAAGAACCCAAAGGCAGGCCGGATTTCCTTGCTACGCTGAATGAACAGCAACGAAAAGCGGTGACCCACACTGATGGTCCCCTGCTTATTGTAGCCGGTGCAGGCTCCGGTAAAACAAGGGTGCTTACCTATCGTATCGCTTACCTGCTTCAGCAGTATAAGGCAGCCCCTGAGCAAATTCTCGCCCTAACATTCACCAACAAAGCTGCCCGGGAGATGAAAGACCGGATCCAGAATCTGATCGGTGATAAAGGGAAAAAATTATGGATGGGTACTTTTCACTCCATCTTTTCAAAGATCCTGAGGTTTGAAGCGGACAAGATCGGATATGGATCAGATTTTACGATCTATGATTCCAATGATTCTCAGACCGTAGTAAAGCAGATCCTTCAGGAATTGAATTTTGATCCAAAGGAGATCAAACCAAAAACGATCCACAACAAGATCAGTGATTCCAAAAATCAACTTATTGCAGCCGATACCTATCAGGAGAAATTCGTAAGCAGCACGCTCGATGATATCACAGCCCGGGTTTACAACATCTATAACAAACGGTTAAAACAAAGCAACGCCATGGATTTTGATGATCTGCTGGTGAAACCCATAGAACTGTTTCAGGGACATCCTGATATTTTGGAGAAGTACCAGGATCGATTTAAATATATTCTCATTGATGAGTATCAGGATACCAATCACGCCCAGTACACGGTGACCAAAATGCTGTCTGCCAAATACGAAAATATTTGCGTGGTTGGGGATGATGCCCAAAGTATCTACTCCTTCCGGGGAGCTGATATTTCCAACATCCTGAATTTCAAAGAAGATTATGACAATGCCATTCAGGTTCCCTTAGAGCAGAATTATCGATCTACAAAGGCCATACTGCAGTGTGCAGATTCCATCATCAAGCAAAACACAAAACAGCTCGATAAAACGCTGTGGACCGAACAGAATTATGGCGAGCGGATCACCGTACTTGAAAATTTTGATGAGCGTGATGAGGCCAACCGGGTAGCAAGTCATATTCAAAGTTTAAAAATGAAGCAGGGTTATAAGAACAATGAATTTGCGATCCTATACCGTACTAACTATCAATCCCGGGTATTTGAGGAAGCTTTACGCCGTAAAGACCTTACCTATCAGTTGGTAGGCGGACTCTCCTTCTACCAGCGTAAGGAAATTAAGGATGTACTTGCATACCTCACCCTGCTTGTAAATCCACATGATGAGACAAATTTACTGCGGATCATAAACGAGCCAAGTCGCGGGATTGGGAATAAATCTATACAGGATATTCTAAAACAAGCCCGGGATGAGGGCCGGTCTATGTGGAACATCATTCAGCAGATAGAAGACCTGGATGTTTACAAGCCTGCAAAAGCCCGGGTACGTGAATTTGTGAATATGATCGACCGGCTCCGTCAAGATCTGGAGAATGGAGAGTCATTAATAAGTGTCACCAAATCTATGCTGGAACAATCCGGTTATATGAAAGCTTTGGTTGAAGAGAATTCTCATGAATCGATGATGAGGCGCGACAATATCATTGAATTACAAAATGCGATATCATATTACGTCAAAGGAAAAGCAAAGCCTTCACTCAGTGCATTCCTTCAGGAAATAAGTCTTATTACGGATGCCGATAAATTCGATGAAGATAAGCCTGCCATTACGCTAATGACCGTTCATGCATCAAAAGGGTTGGAGTTCCCTTGTGTATTTATTGTCGGACTGGAGGAGAATCTCTTCCCTATGGGTGCAAGAGACAATTTTGATGTAGATACCGAAGAAGAGCGCCGATTGTTTTACGTGGCAATTACCCGGGCGGAGCAGCGTTTGTATTTCAGTCACTGCCGCAGCCGATTTAAATTCGGGGAAGAAACACGGCAGGCACGGTCCCGCTTTTTGGATGAAGTAGATGCCGGAGTTGTGCAGACTGAGACCGGTGCTACTATTACACAAAAGAAAGACCGTTTTGAAAACAGAGCATCCGGTAATTCTGACTATGAGGTAGATTACGACTGGAAACAATCACACAAAAAAACATATAAATCACCCTCAGCAACCATTCAATATGATTATGAAGATGGTGAAGATCCATTTCAGGTTGGAACGAAAGTCATCCACACCAAATTTGGACCGGGAAAGATCATCTCCCGAAGTGGATTAGGAACAGATGCCAAAGTTGTTGTATTTTTCAAGAACAGAGGGCAAAAAAAACTCATGCTGCGGGCTGCTCCGCTGCAGATAGTAGATTAGTTAATAATTGGAAGGAAATTTTTGATGCGGCAGCTATTCTTAATACTGCTTTTTTTATGCGTGTACGCTATAGAAAGCATAGCGCAACCCGTTATGACTCCCCGGAATATGGCATTGGGAGGTGGCGGAAGTACCTACATCACTGATTATAATGCCAATTTCTACAACCCCGCCAACCTGATGATTCAAGATCGCACCGGTAGATTGTCGATCGGTGTGGGAATAACAGGATTGTACATGGATGGAGTTCAAAACTTCAACTCTCCTTCCGACCAATTTCAAAATATGAAGGATCATATCAACCTTTATACACCGGAGTCTAATTCTATTTCAGCAACGAACCAGATTCAGATCATCGACTCCAACTATCCCGGACGGACAACCCTTTCAGACAATAGGTTCCGGTATGATGCCACACTGTTAGGAATGAAATGGCTTCGTGATAACCGCGCTTTTTCTATAGCAATTCGAACCAGAACCTCTTCCAACTTCAGGGTTGGACAAGGTTGGTACACTGATTCCTTTAAGCGGTCATCAAATAACGAGGAAGTACTTGATCGCTCCCTTATTCACCGCTATCAAAGTTTGCATGAGATCTCTTTTGGATACGCTGAATCCTTTCAGTTTCTAACCGGGCTTACCTCAAAACTTGATAATTTTATCATTGGAATCGCTCCTAAACTCGTGATCGGCACGGGATATCAAAATGCAGAGTGGAATAATAAATACACAGAAACCGGTGAGACGAATGCGGTACAGCGCGTTCAAAACTTCACTTACAATGGAACAGGACAATTTGGAGCTTCAACCCTTGCATATTTAAACGGAACTCCCATCGAAAAGGCCAATGCACAATCTTTTACCCCAACCTCTTTTGATATAAATGGAATTGGAGCCGGACTGGATATTGGAGTCACCTATTTAATAACCCTTGGAACTGATCTTTCTGCCATCCGCCGAGGCAGGCAGGCAACGAAGCGATCACTCCGCCTTTCCTTTTCGATGACTGATATCGGATTTATCTCCTATAATGATAACGAAATTTCACTCTCTGCCCCTACCGACACCTCTCTTGTAAATATACCGGGTACGGAAGCATCCGAAGCTTTTATTGGGGCGAGAGGCCAATACATTAGTTTTATTGAGCAATTTGGGGAAGACAATCCTTTTAACGGAACTGCGAGAAATCAAAGTTCTTTTGCTACCCTTATGCCCATGGCTTTGCATGGCGGGGCACTGCTTGAGATCAATCGTATTAAACTGATGAGTGATGTTAGCATCGGACTTACCAACAATGCATTTAACTCAACCAAACTGATCTCTTCTTTTGGAATGGAGATCAGGCCATTCACCTTTCTGCCATTAAGAGCCGGTATTCAATTTGAGGCACAACGTCCCGAATTTTTAAGTGTTGGTACAGCTATTGAAACCAAAAAATGGACCCTTTCTTTCGCAGGAATCTTCACCCCAAGCTCTTTAGTTGAACATATAAAGGTAACAGGAGCAGCAGTAACCGCTCTCCAATTTCACTTTTAAAGCCTGACACTTTGCCCTACTTTACTGACAGGCAGCGGGTGATTATGACGGTTTGTATAAGTTGATTAAAGTGGCTCCGTATTTGCCTCTAAATAAGAAAACAGAAAAATTTTGCAGATAATTATTTTATGAGACAACGTTTTGATTTATTTCAGGATCTGGATCAGTCGGATGACAACTTCGATGACTTTGAACAGGCTATACCGTTAATGTCGGAAGAGGAAGAGAAAAAGCTCACCGAAGCCGAAATCCCTGATAACCTTCCCATCCTACCATTAAAAAATACCGTCTTATTTCCCGGTGTGGTAGTTCCTATAACTGTAGGAAGAGACCGATCGCTCGCTCTTGTTAAAGAGGCCTATGAAGGCGATAAGATAATTGGGGTGGTCACTCAAAAAAATGAAGATATTGAAGAGCCCGAATACAAAGATCTGCATACGGTCGGAACCGTTGCACAGATCCTCAAGCTCATTAAGATGCCGGATGGCAGTAAAAGCATTGTTATTCAGGGAAAATCCAATTTCAAGGTAAAAGACTTCAAACAAAGTAACCCCTATTTCAGGGCGGATGTGGAATCCTATAAAAAGGAAATGGACATCGAAGGGCTTGAGCTGGATGCCTCTATCCGAAACATTAAGGAAACGGCAAGCAAGATAATCAACATGTCTCCGAATATTCCTTCTGAGGCATCAATTGCGGTTAATAATATCAACAGTCCTTATTTCCTGTTGAATTTCATTTCCTCGAATCTAAATGTGTCCGTTTCTGACAAACAATCACTGCTGGAGATCCGCAAGTTCTCCGATAACCTTGATAAGGTGATGGAATTTCTTGAAAAAGAGGTTCAGGTATTGGATATGAGTGAGAAAATCCGTACCAAAGTAAAATCGGATATTGACGATCAGCAACGTGAGTTTTATCTGCGGCAACAAATGAAAGCCATTCAGGAAGAACTCGGTGAAGATGCCGAACAGCAGGATATCGAAAAACTGCGGGATAAACTGGCCAAGAAAAAACTTCCCGATGAAGCCAAAGAAACGGCCGAAAAAGAACTTCAGCGACTGGAGATGACTCCCAACGCCTCTCCTAACTATGGCATCATATACAGTTATGTAGAATGGATCTTAGATCTGCCATGGGAAGAGTTTTCCGAAGACAAGCTTGATCTGAAATTTGCCCGTAAGGTATTGGATGAAGATCATTACGGACTTGAGAAAGTTAAAAAACGAATTGTTGAATACCTGGCCGTACTGAAGCTCAAAAAAGATATGAAGGCTCCGATCCTTTGTTTCTACGGACCTCCCGGTGTTGGTAAAACCTCGCTTGGTAAATCCATTGCCCGCGCCTTGAATCGTGAGTTTGAACGATTCAGTTTAGGTGGAATTCGAGATGAAGCTGAAGTTCGCGGACACCGCAGAACCTATATCGGTGCCCTCCCCGGACGTATTATTCGTTCTATGAAAAAAGCCGGAAAAGGAAATCCCGTAATTATGCTGGATGAGATCGACAAAGTGGGTGCTGATTATCGTGGCGATCCTACCTCTGCCCTGCTTGAGGTATTGGATCCGGAGCAGAACAACACATTTACTGATAATTATCTTGAGCTTGAATATGATCTTTCTAAAGTGATGTTCATAGCCACTGCAAATTCCCTCGATACCATTCCTGCTCCGCTTAAAGACCGAATGGAGATCATCAATATCAGCGGATATACGCTGGAAGAGAAAACGCAGATTGCTAAAAAATATCTGATCCCAAAACAAGTCGAAGAGAATGGACTAAAGAAAAAGCAGATCTCTTATACGGATGCTGCTATTGAACGCATCATTGATCAGTATACCCGTGAATCAGGCGTTCGTAATTTAGAACGACAAATAGCGGGTGTCTGTCGCGGTGTTGCTGCTAAAATTGCATCCAATGAGATCGAAAATTTTGATGTGGATGTCGATGATATCGAAGAGTACTTAGGGAAACGAAAGTTTTTCAGTGATGCTGCCGAAAGAACTACCGTTCCCGGTGTAGCTACAGGTCTTGCGTGGACTCCATACGGCGGAGACATCCTCTTTATAGAAGCCAGCGTTTCCAAAGGCTCCGGTAAACTTAATATTACCGGACAGCTTGGCGATGTAATGAAAGAATCGGCCATGCTTGCGGTTTCTTACCTGAAAGCACATTCCGATAAGATCGGTATTCCTGAAGAAGCCTTTAAATATTGGGACCTCCACGTTCACGTTCCTGCCGGAGCGGTTCCTAAAGACGGACCCTCTGCCGGTGTTTCATTGATGTCGGCTATTGCTTCCATCTTCACCCAGCGGAAAGTAAAGGGCACCATTGCCATGACCGGTGAGATCACTTTAAGAGGCCTTGTTCTGCCTGTAGGCGGAATCAAAGAAAAAGTATTAGCCGCTAAACGTGCAGGCATTAAGAAAGTGCTGCTTCCGCAGAAAAATGAAAAAGATGTGGCCGAGATCGAAGAAGAAGTACTCGGCGATCTTGAAGTAGAATACCTCGATCGTATGGATCCCCTGCTGGATATCGTACTTGACGATAAGCCGGAGATAGATCCTGATAAATTCTTTGAAGTCAGCGAAGCGCATAAAACCGCTGTTTCCGGTAAAAACGGGAATCTCCCTAACGATCTGGAAGTAGTTTCACGGGATAAGGATTAAGATTCCCATTCCCTCTGACAACTGATCAGAATATTTATCATAATTTTGGGCAGACTAACCGTCTGCCTTTTTTATAAGTAATTCCAGCTTATAAGATCTTGAGCTGCAACTCTTAATTAGATTGATACAAAAAAAAGTCAGAATAGCCGGCAAACACAGCCTTGGTCATCACTGTCCCGGTAGTAATCTATTTAGCGACCAGCCAACTAAGTTATTGACTGCCAATGCTATTACTTGATAAATGAGTAATTTCTAATTCTGATATTACCCATTGTTCTCTATAATCTGCTAAAATAATCATTATGCGGGCTTATGGGACAGCAACAACTACTTTTAGTAATTTTAGTAACCATTTTGGTTGGAATAGCAACAATAGTAGCTATTGCAGTATTTGGAAATGCATCAAACTCAATGAACAACGATGCCGTACGGCAAGATCTGATAGCTATATCTACTAATGTTCAAGCTTATCTGTTAAAACCCGAAAGTTTAGGCGGAGGCGGGAGCAGTTTTGCTGACTTCAATTTCCAAAAGATCGCCTTCCCTGCAGAAGAGATCACAGCGGATGGAATGCATGCCAGAAATGCCAATGGGGTGTACCACATTTATAATGTGACAGAAACAGAAGTTGGAATATGGGGGGAGCCCATGATGGAAGTTGGAGCCCCAATTGATATTACCAGCCTCGTATCAGATTCCGATTATTATGATATGGTTGTTTCCAAGAATTCGATAGTTTGGAATAATACACCGAATTAAAAAGGCTAATCAGTAAGAATTTGGGGATGGTTTGGGCGACCTATCCCCTATCGATTGGGCTTTTTACGCCCCTTCCACCTCGGTTAAGGATATGAGTATACACCATCGTAGTGTCCACGTTTTTATGCCCTAACAACTCCTGAACCGTTCTTATGTCGTAACCATTGCGCAGCAGGTGAGTGGCAAATGAATGCCTGAATACGTGTGATGTAACCTTTTTCATCACCTTAGCGCTGAACGCTGCTTTTTTGACGGCGCGCTGAACTTTGGTTGTTGAAATGTGATACCGATGCTTAAATCCGGATCGGGGATCTTTCCTGCGATATTGAGACGGAAATAGGTATTGCCATTTAAATTCCTTGCCGGCATTGGGATATTTTACAGACAGGGCATTAGGCAGTAACACCTCGCCGAACCCTTCAGCCAAATCCTTTTTGTGCAAGAACTCACAACGTTTAACCTGTTTTTTTAGTAGGATCACCAGGGCTTCAGGCATCATGGTCATCCGGTCCTTTAAGCCTTTACCTGCCCGCACGGTTATTTGATGGTATTCAAAATCCAGATCCTGTATTCGCAACCGCAGGACTTCCGAAACTCTCATACCTGATCCATACATCAGTTTTGCTGTAAGGGCCGGAACGCCATGCATTTCATCTAACACCCTTTTGGCCTCCATCTCGGTGAGTACAACCGGAAGTATTTGAGGCCTTTTTGCCCTCTTCAGGTCCTCTAATTCATCCAAAGGTTGCTGCAGGATATGTTTATACAAAAAAACGATAGCACATAGCGCCTGATTTTGGGTTGAAGCCGCGACATTTTTTTCGTTGGCGAGATAATTCAGAAAACCTACCACCTCCGGTTCGGTCATATCCTTGGGATGTTTGAGCTTATGAAAATAGACAAAACGCTTCACCCAATTGGTATAAGCCTGCTCGGTTCTGTAGCTGTATCCCAGCCTTCTGATTTCAGTTCTAAGCGCCGTAAGAAGTTTCGATTTTCCCATCTTTTTTCTTAGTAAGAGCGATCTCAGCGGCATTCCTTACAAATTTATTTGACCATATTATGCGGATTTCACGAATTTGAAATCCGCATAACATTGAAAAAACAGGGGTTTACTTGGTTTTGATATGGATTTGAAATATTATGCGGCATCTTATTGCGGATTGTCAAATCCGCTCAATACTATGTTATGCAACCTTAAACCTCTGACAAAATTATTTTACTTTTTTCGAGTTTATTACCATACTGCAGATGTATTTAACAAACGGGAACA
>Ga0136557_1001712_pt1 | contig 13622 bp, 12 predicted proteins | sample AntRauTorckE6832_FD_104796 | JGI IMG/M metagenome (GOLD analysis project Ga0136557, IMG submission 104796) | Saline lake microbial communities from Rauer Islands, Antarctica - Metagenome Torckler E6 #832 | ecosystem: Environmental > Aquatic > Non-marine Saline and Alkaline > Saline | place...
ACCTCCCCATCCCCCAGTTCCGGCCACACCCCAAAAGCCACCCATGCGCCATCCGCTGACATCACCGGCGTTTTGATATCCTCAAACTTCATCACATCCTCAAATGTGAATACACCCTGTGCGCTTAAAATCAGGGGGTTATAGAGGTTCAAAAAGAAAAAAAGTGCAGCAAATAATGATAATTTAAACAGGATTCGGTTCATGATTTATATCTTTGTTTTAATGAAGATTTATCTCGTGTAAAATCAAGCTCAATGTTTGAAAGCGGAGATTTTTGGAAAAACTCTATCAAAGATGTTTTCGGCTGTTCTAATTTTCGATAATCATCCACCGACAAAATCACTACACAGTCTTTTCCATGCTTTGTAACCGTTTGAGGGCCTTCTTCGGATGCTATGCGGACAACCTCACTCAATCGGTTTTTAGCTTCCTGTAACTGCCATTTTTTTACTTTTGATTTCATAAACACCTCAATTTTTATCTAGTAAGTCTAGATTCTACAAAAATATAACAGTTTATAGAAGTGAAATCCGCTGTAAACTATAATAGGCGATGATCTGAGAGGCTGAGATCTCGTTTAAGCTAGACAACATCTATTTTTTCTTTTTGCGCATTCGAAAATATTCTAACACTTCTTTGGTAGACATACCTTCCGTTTCAGAAGCTATTCTGTCCCGTTCTTTACTGACTGATTTTACACAGTCAAACTTTTTTTTAGTTGTTGTCTTCATAATCAAAGGCTTCTCTGGGATTTCTTATTTCTAACGTTTGAAATCCATTTTTAAGATTCACAGCATTATACCCATGAATTCGTTCGATGTTTACAATATGTTTAAAATTCCAACTAACAAGTAAATCTACTTTTTGAAGAGTTGCAATCGCAATATGGAAACAATCAGCTCTGCTGGCTTTCCCAACAACTTCTTCTTTTATATATTGTTCACCTAATAAAATTGCCTCTTCCGATAAATCAATGTTTTGAATAATTTTAGATGGTAGTGAATCGACAAATTCATGAACAAATTCAGGAGCTCCTATTAATTCATCATCTACAACATCAGATTTCAGAAGTTTAATATTCTCAGCAATTACTTGATCAAAAAATTTTTGAGTCCAGTAGCCAAATTCTTCATCAAACTTGCCACCAAATACGGAAGTATCAACATAAATTGTCTTCATAATTACAATATACTGTAATGATACTGTGCTGGCAATAATAGATGATTTCGATAAAAGGGCAAAGACATAGAATTTACTAGCCCTATAACTGTCTAGCGTTTAACCGGCGGGACTGGATCAATCCCATTCAACAACCAACCTAGTTCCGATCGTGGAATCCTTTGTTTTGCCTCACCCTCACTCCCACCGTCTTGCCTGCTGTAGTCGTCGCATCTCTCCGGAGTCAATCATCTCTTGAAGACGATCATGTCGCTTGGGTGATTTGCTGGTCAGGTGCCAGTCTCCGCAAATTTCGCACTGATAAACATTCTGCGGCCCCTGATCGGGCTGAAAATTGCGATGAATGTGAATATCAATCAGGGACGTTTCCGCTAGAAACTGAGTAGCATATTGGTTTTTTCCGGTGGAACATTTCATACGCCAATATCTATAAATTTGCCATAAAACTATACATCGATGAGTTTATGTGGCAAACCTGCATTGACGCTATAAAATAAATCGTTGGAAGTACATTAATAAAACATCAATTTCTGGAACCTTCCAGCTCATCAACAATTCGTGTTGCATTGTAAACACTTCGAAGCGATTCCAGCATTCCGCGCACATCAACGGAAACGGAACGTGCACTGCGATCGTCCAGAATAAATGTGCTTGAGCCCATACTCTCCACGTTACCGTCGAAAGCCAGTCCAACAACTTCCAGATTAATATTCACAACCGGTGACCCGGAATTTCCACCGATGATGTCATTGGTTGAAACGAAATTAACGGGTGTGGAAAGGTCAAGTGTTGTGGATGGGGTTGCCCAGCGCTCTGGAAGTGCCCATTCAAGCTCATCTGTGTGAGAATGATGACGGTCGTACATACCGTAGAATGTTGTGTATGCAGGTGCATAGGTTCCATTATAATCATAACCTGCTACCACACCATCCTGAATTCTGGGTGAGAATGTCGCATCAGGTGGGATACTTGTTCCGTAAACGGCGAACCATCCTCGGCCAAGTCGCGTCTGTAGTTCATTTTCTTCCTGAGACAATTCCTGTAAACGTTCGGCATTCTCCAGCAAAGACTCACCAAATGTTCTGAAATAAGAGACGGCCGGATCAGAAATCGCAGACTCAGGATCGTCCATGAGCTGCTCTGTTTGAGAGGCCGTGGCAAAGCCGGAATTCTCAATTAACTGATCTGCAACATCTTCGTATGACTGTCCATCCGTGATTTCCATTAGATATGGATGATCGACACCGAGGCCGTCAGCAAGATAGTTCAGATGCGTAATGATTAACTGTTTTTCAAGAAACTCAGGTTTGTCCTGAATACTTTGAATCAGACCCATTAAGGCTGTTTTTCCTTCTTCATCATCCTCAAGACGATCCATGATTATGTAAAAGTAGGCGCGTTGTAGCAGTGCCGCAGAAGCGAAAGAATTCGGTGCGATCCCGAGTGTTAAATAAGAGTAGGGAGCAAGACCGGCCTTTTCTTCCTGTATGTCGGCAATTTGTTCAATGATAGGGATATAGGTATCTCGAAGTTCAGGAGTTTCATTAAGTGCATTAACGAAATTCTGCTCATTATCCACCCGGCGGCCCATGAGATAGTCATCATTATGAGCAAGAATCTGCCCACCAAAAAGTTTTTGAGCGTTTTTTAACCCAAAAATTGTATTTCGAAGCTGCTGAGCCTGCGGTGTCGTGGAATCATAGTCGAAATACGTTTCAAGTCCCTCAATAACCCGGGTAAACAGACTGGTTCGAAACGGTAGACTGTAGGTACCGGCGTAAGCGAGTTGAGCGACGGTATTGAGTCGGGTTGTCCGACCGGGATTGCCTATCATAAATACACCGTCACCTTCTTCAGCACCATTTGCTGCAAATGGAAAATAAAATTCAGGCTCATAAGGCTCATCATTCACGTATACTCGATAAAACGACATATCAAGGTTATAACGTGGGTATGTGAAATTGTCTGTATCACCGCCGAAATAGCCGATTTGCAGTTCCGGAGCCATAACCATTCTAATATCTGTGAAACGTCGAAAGATATATGCTGAGTAGCGTCCGCCATTAAAGAGAGAAACAACCTGTACCTGTCGATCGCCATAATCGGCAACCTCTTCATTAATCTCCTCTTCTACCCTACTGATTGCTTCTTGTCGTGCAGCTGCCTGCATCTCAACAGGAACAGCATCCACTTCATCTAAAATCTGATCGGTAACATCGCGAATCTCTACGAGTTGATCCACATAGTAATCCTCGATTTTACGTTCATCAGAAAGCGTAGCGGCATAAAACCCGTCGTCAAGAGTATTTTCGCCCTCCAGCCCAACTTGTGTGATTGAGTTTCGCGCACAATGGTGGTTGGTCATCACCAGTCCCATGTCTGACACGAACGAGCCTGAACATCCCGGGATACGAACAGCGCTCATTCGGGCATGCTCAAACCAGGCATTGTCGGGTTCGAAATTGTACGTTTCGGAAAAATACTCAACTGGAGCATATTCGAAGGTCCACATCCGCCCATTATCAAGTATGGTGGAGGGAACAGGCTCAAATTCCGGCAACAGGGAAACAGATGCCTCCTCCTGTACAGGGGCCGGAGCAGTTGTCGGTTGAGGGGTGGCACAGGCTGATAATAGAATCAAAAAAGTAATGATGGGCGTAAATAGGTAGTTGCGAGATTTCATCTTTCAGTTCAATCTTTAAGTTTAGATTCGGAAGTGGCAGTCTAATACGGTTAGCTCAATAAAATTTTTTCATGCGTAAAGTATCGAATAAATACACAAGTTGGAATAGATAATCTTTTCCACAGTCCCGGTTTCATCTTGCTCATATCACCGGTTCTTCATCCCTCAGGATTTCATCCTTCAAAGCAGACTTGATGGCTTTATATTCGACAAGATCTACCTTCATCCCCAATTCATCTTCAAGCTCCTGTTGGATCCCAATGAATTCGAGCAAACTAATTTTTTTATCGATTTTTACAAGTAGATCAAGGTCATTAACCACAGATTCACCTCGCGCAGACGAACCGAAGATTCCAGCTTTACTGATGCCGTATTTTTTAAGTATCGGTCTGATTTTCTTTTTTATGTCATCGAGGTCATTCATGATTTGATCTTTAGTTACTTAGATCAATATATTAAAAGAATATCGAATTTAATTTACCTGAATTATCCCTGTCTGACCCTCACTCCCACTAGCTTGCCTGCTGTATTCGCCGTAACTCTCCTGAGTCAATCATCTCTTGAAGACGATCATGTCGCTTGGGTGATTTGCTGGTCAGGCCCCAGTCTCAGCAAATTTCACACTGATAAATATTCTGCGGCCCCGATCGGACTGAAAATTGCGATGAATGTGAATATCAATCAGAGACATTTCAGCCATATGGTAAAAACCCAACGTGCAAAAAGAGACTGGACTCAGGAGCAGCTTACCCGTGCGATCGGATCAAGTCAGTCTCGAATTGCCAAACTTGAAGGAGGCGATCTTGGCATTTCACTGGATTTAATGATCAAAGCACTTCTGCGACTTTGGACATCAAAGAAGGAGATGGGTAAACTTTTTGAAGGAGAGTTGGAAGCAGCTTGAATCTAAGGGGTACTTTATGGTTTGAGGTTGTTCTAATTTTCGATAGTCCTCAGCCGGTAGCACCCCGGCCTCGGATAGCTTCAAAAAGGTCCTCTTTCATACAGCCATCTTCAACCTTCCGGATAAAATCCTCCATGATTCGGTACTAGTGAATTTCGTACTGAGAGGGCATATGTTCAGTTATTTTTGTTATTACTCATATTCGGCATCTAAAACCGGCCACCTTCCGGCCAATCCGGCCAAAACCACTTGGTCGCTTTTACAAAGCCAAACTAATCCGGCCAATCCGGCCAAAAGAAAATGGCCGGAAATTTATTCATCCTTGATCCTATATTCAGTTGATGGTCCATCACCCTCTTTTGAAGCTTTGCCAGCTTTTACCAAATCATTTAAATGTCTACGGGCTGTTCTTTCAGAAACTCCTTTTAACTCAACATATCTACCTGAAGTAAGTACTTGATGTTCGGTTAATTCCTTTAAACCTTTGAGACTTTCAACTTTCTTTTTTTGCGTTCCACCGCGATAAATGGTAGTCTTTAAAATTTGGCCATCCAATTCGAATTGAGGTTTCGGATATCCCTGTTTCTCAAGTTTGGATAACTCTTCCATCCCAAATCCTCGTTCTTCCACCAAGCCCATTTCAAATAAGATAAAAGCGATTTTAGGATTGCGGCTATTAGAAGCAACACTAAAGGTTTTGAATTTATCAAGTGGATCTAAAGGAATTCCAGGGCTTGAAACAATTACTTTATTCTCATCTACCTCAACCATTATACGTGATGAATCAATGGTGTAATCCCGATGAACAATGGCATTCATAATTACTTCGAGTAGTGCTCTGTAAGGTATATCATGTTTTTCATCTCTTTGGAAGCCAGTTCTAGAAATTTCTTTAGGAAAAATAACTTCCATATATTCTTCAATCTTGGCAGGAAGCAGAACTAAAGGACCATCAAAGTCTTTGATAATTGGATCTTCATTCTCCCTGCGAATAGTAAATTTTACTCTTGCTTGTGGAAACTTCAGTTCGGGTTCTTTGCCAACTAAAAGAATACCCAATCCAGTTGGTTTGGCTGATTTGGACTTTGGTTTTGCTTTAATAAGATCGAGTTTGAGCAAATAGTTCTTATAGGCGTCAGATCCCATCTTGAACTTTAAATCCATTTTACCGATCATTTCTCGTTGAGCTTCCTCAGAAAAGTCATCTAATGTAAAATTGGTAAGCTCACTCTCAAAAGGTGTAAATTCAGGAGTGATCTCTTTTCCATCCGCTTCTTTTGCCCTTTGCCTGGCTTCTTTAAAGAATTTAGCGTTCTCTTTGGCTATAATTTCATTGTACTTTTTGTCATAATAGCCCACCTCAATCTTTGCATCTTCTAAAAGTTTAATCCCGTCACCGGCTACACTGGGGTCCGGGTCCTTGTGACCTATGAATACTTTGGCGATGCGGGCATCGATGGTATGAAAACTACAGCCCATTTTTGGGTCATTCCTTTCCACACAAGGTTCTAGAGTGGTGTATAAGGTACATCCAGTAACATCAACAGCCCTGAGTTTTTTGCTGAAAATGGTGTATTCTGCGTGATCTCCTTTTCTGATCTCTCCTCTATGTGCAGTTTCTACCAACAAGCCTTCAGGATCAACCAAAACAGCACCCACTTTGGGATCAGTTTTATGGGCATGTTCTGATTTACTTTTTTTCATTTCTTCAATGGAGAGCTGCATGTACTCTTCATGCTTGTATTTCTGTCCTTTTAAAAACATTCCTTTTTTCTTGGCCGTTTATTTTTTAAATCCTTTTTAACTATTCCAAAGTTCATCTTTTCTGTCCGAGCTTTGGCATTAAATAGGCTCTTTTGCTTGTGGGCACTAACCTTTAGCTTTGGGGCTGGCAAATGTACCTGTTTGCTTATCTTGTATGCCACACAACATTTACATTTCACCCATACTATTGAGGTTATCCTTACTTCGTATGCAATTTTTATACAAGTTATCACCCGAATAATGAGGATAAGATGAAAAAATCAGCATTAATATCAAAGGTTGAACATCGCCACACGCTAAGAAATTATAGTCAGAATACAGTGAAAGCCTATCACCTCGTCAAGAACTAAAATCCTTGGATAAGTCGTCACTAATACCAAGCCCGGTATGACACCGTGGGAATGTCCTTTGCTGTTTACCGGTCCATATCAAGCCAAAAGCCCCAAGAAAACCCTAGACAAATCACAAACACTCTCCACCTCTACCCACTCCATATCTTCATGAATACCACCGCCTTTCGGACCCAAAACAACCGTCTTTATCCCCGCATCCCCCAAAATAGCGGAGTCCTCCCACCAGGTGTGACCTATCAACTCTGTCTGTCCACCGGTCACTTTTTCAAGAGAATCCGCCACCCTTTTCACAATCGGTCGGCCCGCATCTATCTCATACGGACTCCGCCAAATCACCAACTCCATCGCCGCCTTAAATCCCGGATGATTCCCCTCAAGCTCTTTCAACAACTCTTCTAACTCCCCCTCAATCTCCTCCCTGCTTTCACCGGGCAGTGTTCTTCTTTCTACATGGACTTCACACTCGTGCGAGTAGACAAACAGACTCCTCCCGCCACTCACCAGCGGCAGATGCATCGACGCCGCACCACACAACGGATGCACTTTCTCCTCTTGTAACCGCTCCGCGCGCCGGTGGAGCTCTGCCATCAGCAGACCCATATTCCCATTGGCATCCACTCCCAGATGATGATTCCCCCCATGCGCCGTCTTCCCTTTTGTGACAATTTTCCAGATCCCAAACCCCCGATGGGCCGTACAAAGTCTTAAATCCGTCGGCTCCGCCACAATCGCATCATCCGTCCGGATTTTCTTCACCAACGCCTCCGCCCCGATGCTTTCATACTCCTCATCCGCCACAAATGACAGTACCAAATCTCCCTTCAAAACCTGACCACTCTCCTGAATCGCTTTCGCTACACCCAATATCGCCGCGATACTGCCTTTCATATCATACGCACCGCGTCCATACAGCTTGCCATCCTCTAACCGACCCGAAAACGGTTCCGCCATCCCTTTCACCCCGACCGTATCCATATGCGCATTCAACATCAACGACCGACCCGTTCCATCCCCTTTAATCACACCGGTCACATTGACCCTGCCGGGCGCCAACTCATCCACCATCGGCTCAATGCCCATCTCCTGAAGCCTTTCTGCTATATACGAGCCAATTTTCTGCTCTCCCTGACCCACCTCATCTAGCCCCGGATTTACCGAGTTGATCTGCACCAGCTTTTGAAGGGTTTCGGTGATATACTGTTTATCAATCTTACTCATTTCAATTCTATCAGCTCCAATCCTTGCTCCAGATCGTCAATCAGATCATCCACATTTTCGATCCCGACTGAGTAGCGTATCAAACTCTCAGAAATCCCAAGCTGCAACCGCTGCTCTTCAGTGAGTTCGACATGACTCGTGGTTCTCGGCGGACCCGCTAGCGTGCTTACCGATCCCAAACTGGCCGCCAGATGTACATATTTTAGATTGTGAAGCAGTGTTTTCACACTTTCATAACCGCCTTTCAGCTCAAAACTGAGGATGCCGCCAAATCCGCGCATCTGCTTTTTGGCGATATCATAACTTGGATGATTCAACAAGCCTGGATAATATACCTTCTCCACTTTTTCATGATTGTTCAGAAAACGGGCGATGGCAATCGCACTCTCATTCTGCCGGTTCACCCGCAGTTCGAGGGTTTTCATCCCGCGAATCACATTGTAGGCTGTTTCCGGATGGAGACTGGCACCGTTGATCTCCCGATAGAGAAAAATCTTGCGGATCAGTTCTTTACTACCGCAGACCAATCCACAAAGTGTGTCGGAGTGACCCCCTATATATTTTGTGGCACTGTGAATCACAATATCACAGCCCAATTCGATTGGGTTCTGGTTAATCGGTGAGGCGAATGTGTTGTCTACGACCGTAACGGCACCTACGGTTTTCGCCGCTTTTGCAATCCGCTCCAAATCGACAACTTTCAGAGTGGGGTTGGTGGGCGACTCCAGATAGACCAGATCACACCCTTTGGCGATCTCCTGCTCCATCTGCTCATGATCATTGGTCTCGCAGAGGGTTACATCAATATTGAAGGCTGGCAGAAACTCCAGAAATAACCGGCTTGTGCCGCCATACGTGTCCTTGATCGATACCACGCGGCTTCCCGGTTTCAGCAGGGCAAACAGGGTGTTACTGATTCCCGCCATGCCCGATGAAAAAGATGTCGCGGCCTCGGCACCTTCCAAAATGCGAATCTTCTCCTCCAGCACAGCAACTGTTGGATTGGTATTCCGGCTGTAAATATGCCCTTCCCGATTCCCTTTGGCCACATCATACCACTCGTCCAGATCACTGTACGCAAACGTTACACTGTTCACAATTGGCACTGTATGACTCCCATCCTGAAAAGCCTTCAACTCCCCCGCCCACACCGACTCCGTTCCTTTTCCCGCTTTTGGTTTATCCGACATAGTTACCCAGCTATTTTTTAATTGATGATAGAGGGTAAATATAGTTTAATATTTAGGTCATTTCACGCTGTGAAAACTTTTTACTTCTAACTTTTTACTTTTTACTCTCCCGCTTTCTGCCTCACAACCGGCGCCACCTCATTCGCAAACAACTCAATCGATCGCAGCATCTTATCATGCGGAACACTCCCCACACTCATCTGAAGCAAGAAGCGATCATGACCAAACACCTGATGCTGATACAAGATCTTATCAATCACCTGCTGAGGATCACCTACCATATTGGCGCCCTTGAGCGAACAAGACGCCTCAAACTGATCCCGGCTCATCGGCGGCCAGCCCCGCTCCCGACCGATCCGGTCCATCTGCACTTTAAAAGCCGGGAACGCAATATCCATCGCTTCATCGGCACTATCAGCGATAAATCCGTGTGAGTTGATGCTGAGCGGCAACTTCGAATGTCCATGTTCTTTAGCAGCCCGCTGATGCAGATCCGCCATCGGTTTAAACTGTTCCGGAGAACCTCCAATGATTGCAATCGCCATGGGCAGACCCAACGCACCGGCATGAAAGGCTGACTTGGGAGTACCACCTACTGCCCGCCACACAGGAATCTGGTCTTGATAAGACCTCGGATAAACTCCTCTGTTCTCAACCGTTTGGCTATGTGTCCCTTTCCAGTCCAGTAGATCCGCTTTTCGAATTTCCAGCAGCATCTCCAGTTTTTCATCAAACAGCTCCTCATAATTCTGCAGATCATATCCAAAAAGTGGAAACGACTCGATAAACGAACCCCGCCCCACCATGATCTCCGCTCTCCCCTTCGAAATCAGATCCAGCGTTGAAAACTGCTGATACACCCGCACCGGATCCTCCGATCCCAAAACCGTCACCGCACTCGAAAGACGTATCTTCTCCGTCCGTGCAGCAATCGCTGACAATATCACCGACGGCGCCGATGCCACATACTCCTCCCGATGGTGCTCCCCAATCGCAAAAACATCCAGCCCCAGCCGATCCGCCAGTTCCGCCTCCTCCAACAGATTCGCTAATCGTTCCGCCGGACTCAATCGCCCAACCCCCGGCACTTCCGTGTTCTCTACAAATGTATATATTCCTAATTCCATGATCTTCTTTGATTTTTTTTCTATCCAATCAAAATAACAAAAATATAGTTTAATGTTAAACTTTATTTATTTCAAAATCCCCTTTAATTCCACTGCTCATTTTTCTACTTTAAAGGTTCACTCAGACGTTCGGGTCAATCATTTTCTCAGCTCAAAAAGCTTGAATATATTCCGTTCGTTCCACCTGAAATGTGCTCAACAAACTGCACTACTGACGTGAAAACACACTTTAGCAACCATTTTCATCCTTTGACCAGCATCACCAATGGCCAATAGTAACGGCTCCGATTACAAAAAGAATTTACCCCAACATTCTCCATCAGAAGGTGGGCGAGTACCCCCTCAAGCCGTTGAAGTGGAGGAGGCTGTTCTCGGTGCGATGTTGATCGAAAAGGAAGCCGCAACAATCGCCCTACAGCTGCTGCGTCCTGACGATTTTTATAAACCGGCCAACCGCCACGTTTTTGAGACTCTTTTTGATCTTTACGAACGCGATAATCCGCTCGATATCCTCACGGTAGAGAGTGAACTTCGCGACAAGAATCTGCTCGATGTTGTGGGTGGGAGCGGCTATCTCGCCGACCTCACACGATCAGTCAGCTCTGCAGCCAATATCGACTACCACGCTCAGATTATCTCTGAAAAAGCGATCAAGCGGAACCTGATTCTGAACTGTAACGAAATTATCAAAGCAGCATACGATACGGCAACCGATGCGAATGATGTGCTCGATAGTGCCGAACAGCGCATTTTTGATATTGCAAATTCCTCTTCGAAAACCAATGCAACCGCAATTGGCGACATCCTGAAGGATACCCTCGGTTATCTGGAAGAGTTGCGTGGCAAACCGGAAGGAGTCACCGGAGTACCTGCCGGACTCGATGTGGATCGTTTCACATCCGGCTGGCAAAATGGGGATCTGATTATCATCGCCGCTCGTCCATCGATGGGGAAAACAGCGTTTACACTGACAGCTGCCCGAAATGCTGCTCTTCACCCCGATGAGTCGATGCAAACCAGTGTGGCTATTTTCAGCCTGGAGATGTCATCCCAACAGCTGGTACAGCGGTTTCTAACCATGGAAGCACGGATTGATGCACAAGCTGCCCGGACCGGCCGTGTGAAGGATGAAGATTTTAAACGACTTATCGACGCAGCCAGCCGGCTTTTTACCGCCAAAATATTTATCGATGACACTCCAAGTTTGAGTCTCATGGAGCTTCGAACCAAATGCAGGCGCCTGAAAAGTGAACACGATATCGGATTGGTGGTAGTCGATTATCTGCAGTTGATGACAGCCAGCTCAAGGGATTTCGGGAACCGTGAACAAGAGATTGCAACGATCTCGCGTGGACTCAAATCACTCGCGAAAGAACTGAATGTACCTGTGATTGCCTTGTCTCAGTTAAGCCGTCAGGTGGAACAGAGAGGGGGCGATAAACGTCCACAGTTGAGTGACTTGCGAGAGTCCGGATCGATCGAACAGGATGCCGATGTGGTCTGTTTTCTCTATCGGCCGGAGTACTATGGAATTACAACCACGACAGAAGGGGAATCCACCAATGGTCTGGCAGAATTGATTATCGGAAAGCAGCGGAATGGTCCGGTCGGATCTACACGAATGTTTTTTGTGAAAGAGTATGCACGCTTTGAGCGTCTCACCCGATCCGATGCGGATCCGAACTCACCGGGTGGCAACGACTATCTGAATGAACCGGTACCCGATGCGGCGCTTCCACCTCCCACTCACACCCCCGGCGGTGATGATGAAGCACCGTTTTAAAAAGAAGCCCTGCTTTTTGTCTCTTTCAATCGATCGAACAGCGCATCATACCGATCAATCATCTCTTTCCAGTCCAGATGTTTGTTAATATTCTGCAAGGATGATTTGGGCAGTGGTTTAGTCATGCCCGTCAACAGATCTTTCAAACATCGAAACAGATCATCTTCGGTATCATAGAGAACCGGTGCGTGAAGCAGTGGATTGTGAAGAGAATCCGGTATCAATTCCGGATAGTGAAGTCGATTTGGCACCAAGGGATGACACCCACAGTAGATCGCCTCCATGATCGCCACACAGAAAAACTCGTGAGTGGCCGTGGAGACTACAATATCGCCCGAGTGGAGCAGTTTGCTGTAATTCTCTACATTTTCAACATATCCAAAATGGGTGATCTGATCACCAAACCGTTTCCATGCTTTTTCAAACTCCTCTGGCTTTTTATGCTGCGTATCCCCTGCTAGAATCAAGTCAAACTCCAAATCGACATCATTCAGCCGGTTCAACACTTTAAAAAACATCGTTGGATTGCGATCAAACTGCCAGCGCTGATTCCACACGATCACCGGACGCTTATTCTGATCTCGGGTATCGGGTTGTGCATCAAAAACGGAGAGGTTGAGTCCGGGGTACATCACCAAACTTTTATCACGGATCTGATCGATGGTGTTGTAGTGTTTATCATCAGGAAAATGATCCAGAAATTCCGGCAGCGCACCCATCAATTCATTGAGATGGTGATCCGTGGTAAAGAGCAGTTTATCAGCCGACAACATGCTCAAATAGTTGATATAGCAGTAGGTCAGATCCCGCTCTTCCCCCTCCGGCATCGGTTGCGTGAGCTGATTTTCATGCATGATCATCACCTTTGGCGTAAACGCAAACCGTGGGTTTGTGAGAGCTAAAAAAGCCGGTAAGTTGGTCATGCTGCTCACCAGTAACAGATCAATCTCCTCACTGATATGGCTCGACATCTCCGCCAATTTCACCGAATCCCCATGCATCCGCCATTTCCACCTGCGGTAATCCAATTTCAATGGAATAATATTATGAGCAGAGTTCTCCTGCAGCCCCTTCAAAAAAGCCCGATGCGACCCACTATAATACGGTTCAATTGCCAGTATATTCATAGTAACCAATTCCTAAAAACTCGAGAATTTGATGTTTATTCTTTTCAACGGAGTAACCTCTGAAAGATGAATATACAATGTTTCAAATCACATATCCTTTATTAATCCGTTAACAGAGTTGACGTGGAGGGTGATGGATCACCGAAACTTCCCTCTCAACTCTTCCATCGACATATAAATCAACGTGGGCTTGTTCAACGGATCAATATACGGCTCTTCACAGGCAAAAAGCTGATCTATTAGCATCTCCATCTCCACCTCACCCAGCCGCTTCCCACGTGGAATGGCCGTACG
>Ga0136557_1001713_pt1 | contig 13619 bp, 12 predicted proteins | sample AntRauTorckE6832_FD_104796 | JGI IMG/M metagenome (GOLD analysis project Ga0136557, IMG submission 104796) | Saline lake microbial communities from Rauer Islands, Antarctica - Metagenome Torckler E6 #832 | ecosystem: Environmental > Aquatic > Non-marine Saline and Alkaline > Saline | place...
ACGAAATCAGTCGCCTGGTCGGGGATGCCGACAGTGAGTGGGATGACGTGTGGTGACGCAGCAGTCGGATCCGTGCCCGGTGTCTGAGCGTGTCGGGTCGGGAATCCTGCCCAGTTTTGGGTTACCACCTGCGCAAGTTGATCTTTGGCTGGTGCCGGCGGTTTCTGATGTGCCAGCGCTGGCGCGGGTCGCTGAGCCATGGTTGAGCGATGTTGAGCGCGAGCGCCTGGCCAGTCGGCGATTACCCAAAGGCAGGGCCATGTTTCTGCTCACCCGGGTTGTGCTCAGGCGTTTGTTGTCAGCCTATCGGCCCGACATTAAGCCGGCTGCCTGGCAGATAGGTCGCAGCGCGCATGGCAGGCCGTGTGTGCTGGGGCCGGTCGCGGCGCCGGTATTCAATTTGTCGCACACCGATGACATGCTGGTGCTGGCATTCGCCGCGAGCGGCGCGCCGGGTGTTGATATCGAATCGTTAAGTCGCCAGATTGACCCGGAAGCATTGGCCAAGCGGTTTTTTTCAGCAGCAGAGTTTCGGGCGCTGCAGGCATTACCCCGGACCCAGCAGCGAGATCGGTTCTTGCGCTTGTGGACCCTGAAAGAGGCCTGTGTCAAAGCCAGTGGGCAGGGGCTGGCGCGTGCCCTGCGCGATTTTGAGTTTGGTTTTAACCCGGGGTTGACGTTTCATCCGGCGCCGCACGAAGCGCCGCCGCACCGGCACTGGCGACTTTGGTCAACTACACTTGCCGGATTGCGTATCGCGGTGGCTCTGCGTTGCGAAACGGAGCCAGGGAGCTCTCGGCTGTGTGTGCGACAACTGCGGTGGCCCGGGCAGGTCAGTGCTGTGCATTGCGTGCCGGAATACCAAAGCAGCACTTAGCTGTTTCAGGGGCTGTTGGTTCAGAGTCGGCTGATTCAGGGCCTGCAGGTTGTGAACCAGCGGTCTGGACAAAAAGGCGTACCAGGCGCCTTTATAACTAATTTCAGCCATCGGTGTCCGCGTTGTCGACCCGGTCCTGCGCCCGCCACATGCGCACTGTCTTGATCAGGTTGTCCTTGACCTGAATTATTTCCACGTAATAATTGCCAACCTGAATGCCGGTGGCTGATTCTGGAATGGTTTCCAGTGCCTCAACCAGCAGGCCGTTGAGTGTTTTGGCATTCCCCGAATCCAGCTCCCAGTCCAGTGTGCGATTGATGTCGCGCAGGGTCGTTGTGCCGTCGATCAGAAAACTGCCATCGACCTGGGGATGTATGTCCCGGCTATTATCCGCCATATCGGTGGTGAACTCGCCGACAATTTCTTCAAGTATATCTTCCAGTGTCACGATGCCTTTAATGACCCCGTACTCGTCAACAACAAACGCCAGTCGTTTTCTGCTGGACTGGAAGTTGAACAGCTGGGTATGCAGCGGGGTACTTTCGGGAATAAAATAAGGTTTATCTGCTTCGTTGAGGAAATCTTCGCGTTCAATCTCCTTGCTGCGCAGGAATTTGCCCAGGCTTCGCATATGCAGCACGCCGACAACGTTATCGATTTCCTTCTCATAGATGGGTATGCGTGTATGCTGGCTGTTGCTGATAGTGTCGAGAATCTCCGAGACGTCACTCTCAATGTTGATGCCTATGATCTCGCTGCGCGGAACCAGAATGTCGTTAACCGTCACTTTTTCCAGGTCCAGAATGTTAAGCAGCATGCCTTGGCCCTGCTTCGGAATCAGCTGGGCAGATTCGTTCACCACGGTTCGCAGCTCTTCCGGGCTCAGCTGATGATCCGCCGAAGCTTCCGGTTTGATGCCCAGTATCCGGATCAACACATGGGACACCCGGTTTGCCATCCACACCAAAGGATAAAGAAGCTTCAGCAATACAATCAACAGCAGGCTCGAGGGATAGGCGATGCGCTCGGGATGCAGTGCGGCGATGGTTTTGGGTGTTATTTCAGCAAAAATGAGAATGACCAGCGTCAGCACGACCGTGGTCAGGACGGTTTCCGGGTTGCCAAAGATCTGAATGGCGATTGTGGTTGCGATCGATGCCGACAGCAGGTTAACAAAGTTGTTGCCGATCAGGATCACGCCCAACAGTTTTTCCGGTGCCTCCAGCAATTTGCTGACGCGCATTGCGCCGGCGTGTTTTTGGCGGGCCAGGTGCTTGAGGCGATAGCGGTTCAGACTCATCATGCTCGTTTCCGAGCTGGAAAAATAGGCCGATGCGATAACCAGAAAGACCAATAGACCGGTCAGAAACGGGACGGGCGACGATTCAGCGTCCATCAGGACGGTGACCTCCTTGAGTTAGCAGTGGGCGTTGTGGGCAAAGCCAGGCAGGCAGGCGAGTGTTTATAGAATGAATTCCAGAACAAATTTGGAGCCGTAGAAGCCCAGCAACAGGCAGACAAAACCGGCCAGGGTACCGCGAATCGCCGTATTACCGCGCCACCCCAGTTGGTGGCGGCCCCACAGCAGCACGGCAAATACGATCCAGGCCAGCACCGAAAAGAACATTTTATGCGGCAGCCCCTGGGTCGTCAGGTCATCTACAAACATGAAGCCGGCAACGATGCCAAGGCTCAGCAGCCCTTGGGCAACCCAGATAAGCTCGAACAGCAATCTTTCCATATCCTGCAGCGGCGGGAAGCGCTTGATGACGCTGGCAGCATGTTTATGTCGCAACTGGTAGTTCTGGAAAGCCAGAAATGCCGCTTGCACTGCCGCCAGCGTGAACAAGCTGTAAGCAACCACAGAGAGCAGGATGTGACTGGCGATCCCGGGGTCAATCTGCTGTGCCGGATAGTTGCTTTCCACGGTCAAGGACAGGATGATGGCCAGCGCGGCCAGAGGGAATACGCCAAGGATAAGATTGCCCAGCGGGCGCCGGGCGCTGCTGATGATGGCCAGCAGCGCAATGACAGCAAAAATCAGCGTGCTGATCTCGATGACGCCAAAATGATAGCCGCTACCGCGAGCGATCAGCGTCCAGGCGCTGATACCATGGGCAATTGCTGCCACCAGGCCGACGAACAGCACTATACCCCGGGTTTTGATGCGCGCTGTTCTGGCTTTGACTGCCTGTCCTTGGAACATGAGGCTGACAAGGTACAGCGCGACAGCAAGTAATCCTGACAGCGTCGTTATTGACATGAGTTCTCTGTGTGGCTCCACGTGGTGTGCGTTAACGGGCAAAGTGTCGCACAACTGATGAATGCGTTGAAGTGTTTTTTCCGGCACGGCCAGTGCCGTTGGCGCAGCGCTGGCTATTGTAGCCGCCCGCCATCAGGGTGATAATAGCGGTCTTTACAGTTGCTGACCGGTTTGTCGTTTCTCAAACCGTGACCAAACCGTGACCAAGCAGGGGCATATCACACATGTTTGACAGCTTAACCGAACGGCTTTCCGGGGCGCTCCGCAAGATAAGCGGCAAAGCCACCCTGACCGAGAACAACATCGAAGAAGCCTTGCGCGAGGTGCGCCGTGCCTTGTTGGAGGCAGATGTCGCATTGCCCGTGGTCAAGGATTTTATCGAACGGATAAAGCTGCGCGCTGTCGGGCAGGAAGTGTCCCAGAGTCTCAGTCCGGGGCAGGCGTTCATCAAGATCGTGCAGGCCGAGCTGGAAGCGGTCATGGGCTCGGCCAACGAGGAGCTTAACCTTAATGCGCAGCCGCCGGCTGTGGTGTTGATGGCAGGTCTGCAAGGCGCGGGTAAAACCACTACGGTCGCCAAATTGGCACGCTGGCTCAAGGAATCCCGCAAAAAGTCAGTCATGGTTGTCAGCGCCGACGTTTATCGTCCTGCGGCGATCAAACAGCTGGAGACGCTGGCGATTGATGTCGGCGTCAAATTCTTCGCCTCCGATGTGTCGCAGAAACCACAGGATATTGTGCAGGCGGCCTTGAAAGCGGCGCGCAAGAGTTTTGTTGACGTGTTGCTGGTTGATACAGCCGGTCGTCTGGCGATTGATGCAGAAATGATGACCGAGATTGGGGATTTGCACCGGCTGTTGAACCCCATTGAGACCCTGTTCGTGGTTGATGCCATGACCGGTCAGGATGCGGCAACCACCGCACGCGCCTTCAATGAAGCGCTGCCGCTGACCGGTGTGGTCTTGACCAAAGCCGACGGTGATGCGCGCGGGGGTGCCGCCTTGTCAGTGCGGCACATAACCGGTAAACCCATCAAATTCATCGGTATGGGCGAAAAGACCGATGCTCTTGAGCCGTTTTATCCTGACCGGATTGCTTCGCGGATCCTGGGCATGGGCGATCTGCTGTCATTGATCGAAGAGGCAGAGCGCAAGGTCGACAAGGACAAGGCTGCCAAGCTGGCAGGCAAGTTCCAGAAGGGCAAGGGTTTTGACCTGGAAGATTTTCGCGAACAGCTGCAGCAGATGAAGAGCATGGGCGGCATGGCCAGCATCATGGACAAAATGCCGGGTATGGGCGCGTTGCCGCCTGGCGCGGCAGCCAAAGTGAATGACGGCCAGTTCGGCCGGATGGAAGCCATTATCAGCTCCATGACCCCGCGTGAACGGCGCAACCCCGATATGCTCAACGGCTCGCGCAAGCGGCGCATCTGTCAGGGCTCGGGCACACAGATTCAAGACCTGAATCGTCTGATGAAGCAGCATAAACAAATGCAGAAGATGATGAAGAAGATGAAGGGCGGTGGCATGGCCAATATGATGCGCGGTCTGGGCGGTATGCGAGGGCAGGGAGGTGTTCCCGGCGCTGGCGGCCCGCCACGATTCTGACATCGCTGGGCTGACAACTGCTATTGTCAGGCACAGGCCGGGGACAGGAAGCGCAGAATCTGTGCTGTTTCAGTAAAAATACTGCAAACACTCCTTCCCACAAGCGGCCATTTCGCTTAGAATATCGCACTTTTTCCGGCACTGTGTCGGGGATACTCTATTTTTGTACGAAGCTAACATTAGGAAATGTAGTCTATGGTCACAATCCGACTGGCTCGCGGCGGCGCCAAGAAAAAGCCTTTTTACCACATCACTGTTTCTGATTCACGCAACGCACGTGACGGCCGTTTCATTGAGCGCGTAGGGTTTTTTAATCCGCTGGCTCGTGGCGCTGAGGAGCGTCTGCGTCTTGATCTGGATCGCGTTGGCTACTGGTCTGGCCAGGGCGCGCAGCCCAGCGAGCGCGTTGCCAAGCTGATCAGTGAAGCAGCTCAGGCTGCCAGCACTCAGGCCTGATCGACCGATTCGAGAGGCGATGTCCTTGATGACGTCAGGCATCCGGCTGGGCCGCGTAGCATCGCCTTTTGGCGTGAAAGGCTGGGTAAAACTGGTCTCTTTTACACAGCCCAGGGAAAGCATTTTCAGCTACACACGCTTTTTCGCGAATCGCGATGGCGCTGCAGTCGAACTGGAAATGGATGCTGGCAAACCACAGGGTAAAGGTTTGATCGCCCATTTTGTCGGGTTTGATACGCCTGAAGCTGTGCGTGAACTGACTGGCCTGGAGCTGAGCGTGACGTCGGATGCGCTGCCGGATCTGGACAGTGAAGATTATTACTGGCACCAGCTGATTGGCCTGCAGGTGCTCAACCAGAGCGGTGTGGTGCTTGGCCGGGTGGAAAACCTGTTCGAGACCGGCGCTAATGACGTTATTGTCGTGGCACCCGATGCTGACAGTGTCGATGACAAAGAACGCTTGATCCCATGGCTTCCGGATCGCGTGGTGATTGAGGTGGATATGGCGACTGGCCGCATTGTGGTCGACTGGGAGCCGGATTACCTGATTTGATTGACATGCACGGGTTAATATATCGGAGAGCCGCCCATGCAGGTTGGCATTGTCACGCTGTTTCCGGAGATGTTCGCGGCGGTTACGCAGTATGGTGTAACTGGCAGGGCCTGTCGAAATGGTCTGATGCAGGTGTCGTGTTACAGTCCACGTGACTTCACGACAGACCGGCATCGCACGGTGGATGATAAGCCTTTTGGCGGTGGTGCCGGCATGTTGATGAAAACCGGCCCCTTGTGCGCGGCGATCGATCAGGCAAGGGCCTGGCAGTCGGCGCCACCCACGGTGATCTACCTGTCCCCCCAAGGGCGCAGACTGGATCAGGCCGGGGTGACAGAGCTGGCCTCGCGCACGAACCTGGTACTGGTGTGTGGTCGCTACCAGGGCATTGATGAACGCCTGCTGCAGACCGAGATTGATGAGGAGTGGTCGGTTGGAGACTACGTCCTCAGTGGCGGTGAATTACCCGCTATGGTGATGCTGGATGCAATCATTCGGTATCAACCCGGCGCGCTGGGGCATGAGGATTCGGCGGGGCTGGATTCATTTGCACCGCTGGTGCATGAGCCGGGAGAGCACGGTATCAGTTTGTTGGATTGTCCGCGTTTTACGCGACCGCAGGAGTTTGCGGGATTGCCGGTACCGCAGGTGCTGGTTGGCGGTAACCACGAACAGATCAGGCGCTGGCAGCTAAAGCAGCGACTGGGCAGAACATGGTTGAAACGGCCTGATATGATCGCGCAACAGCAGCTCGATCAGGAACAACAGGCTTTGTTGAATGAATTTATCAGTGAATACGGTACCTCAGCTGACTGATTGGCCGCGAAACGCGGCGTGAAGCAGGCTTGAGGGGTATCAATAACCGGGAGTACGGCAATGAGTAACAGCAAAATTATAGAGATGATTGAAAAAGAGCAGATGAGCAAGGAGCTCCCGGCGTTCTCACCGGGCGATACCGTTGTTGTTCAGGTCAAGATCAAGGAAGGGGACCGCGAGCGTCTGCAGGCCTACGAAGGTGTTGTGATCGCTGTTCGTAATCGCGGTCTTAACTCGGCCTTCACAGTTCGCAAAATCTCTCATGGCGTTGGCGTTGAGCGTACTTTCCAGACTTACAGCCCGCTGATCGACAGTGTGACACTGAAACGTCGTGGTGATGTGCGTCAGGCCAAACTGTACTACCTGCGCGAGCGGTCCGGTCGTTCTGCACGTATTGCCGAGAAGCTGGTCAAGAAGGTCAGCTGAGACGCTGGACAAGGCTGAATATGAAAGCCAGCCATAGCCAGCCAAAGTCGGCTAAAGTCAGCTGATCTCGTGACTGTCGCGGCCCGACGGTAACCGCGTATCAGGCGATGTCAAAGCAACAAAAAAAGGGGAGCTTAGCGCCCCTTTTTTTTGGCTGGCGGTGCCGATGTCGTGATGCGGAAGTTTCTTGTCGGTGACCAGTCATGATAGAGTCTTGTTGGCTGGCGTAGCTAACGTAAACGCGTAACGGAGTAATACAGGTATGAGCATATTTCTGGCTCGGCGAATGCTGTCGCAACTTGCACTTGTTCTGGGTATAGCCATCACCGGGGGCGGGGCGCAGGCGCAGAGCGACGACTGGCAAACCAGCCTGCGCGAGACCATCAACACCAGCCTGGGTGCAGCCTCACAAGGTCAGTTGCGTGTGCAAAGCATCAACGAAACGCCGATGGCGAATGTAGTTGAGGTCATCCTCAGCTCAGGTGAAATTCTGTTCAGCGATAGAAGCGGCCGTTTCATGATAGCCGGCGAGATGTACATGACCCAGCCGGAAGGGCTGGTCAATCTGACTGCTGAAACCCGCAAAGGGCAGGTCAGGGACCTGCTTGCCGGTGTGCCCGAGGATCAGATGGTGATCTTTGACGCTGATGGTGAGACCAAGGCAACGATAAGTGTGTTCACTGACGTGGACTGTACTTATTGCCGCCGCCTGCATCATGATGTTGAAGCAATCAACGCCAATGGTATCCGGGTGCGTTACCTGGCCTACCCGCGAGGGGGGCTTGAGTCGAGTGCTTATCCTAAAATGATTTCCGTGTGGTGCGCCGCCGATCGCAACCGTGCGCTGACGCAGGCCAAGAACGGTCAGAATCTGCCCGAGCGCGATTGTCAGAATCCCGTCCTGAATCACCATAGCCTGGGTAATCGCATCGGCATTACCGGCACACCGGCCATTGTCCTGCCAGACGGAACCTTGATCCCCGGCTACATGGATGTGGATCGTCTGACCGCGACGGTGCTGGGGCAATAACACTCGGCGATAACCCCGGCAATTTGAATCATTAAAAATCACCGCGCATGACAATGTGCGGCGTAAAACCAGTGCGAGGAAAATGTGAGTCAGGATCGTAAACAGCAAACGTTACGTATTGGTATCTGTGGTTTGGGTACCGTCGGTGGTGGCACCTATCATCTGTTGAGCAGCAAAAAGGCCGAGATCACCCGACGGGTCGGCATGGATCTGGTCATCGTGCATGTGGCGACCCGGCATCCGGCACCGGAGCTCGCGAAAACCGGCATCCGCGTCAGCACCAACGTGTTTGACGTGGCCAATGACCCTGACGTTGATATTCTGGTTGAGTTGATTGGCGGCGACGATCCGGCACTGGAACTGTTGCTGCTGGCAATCGAGAACGGCAAGCACGTTGTCACTGCCAACAAGGCACTGATTGCCGTGCACGGCAATACCATCTTCGAAGCGGCCCGTAAAAAGGGTGTCGTGGTGTCGTACGAAAGTGCGGTGGCAGGCGGTATTCCGATCATCAAGGCGCTGCGTGAAGGTCTGGCTGCCAACTCCATACAGTGGCTGGCAGGTATCATCAATGGCACCAGCAATTATATCCTGACTGAAATGGGCGAGCACAAACGCGACTTCCCCGAGGTGCTCAAGGAAGCTCAGCAACTGGGTTATGCGGAAGCGGATCCGACCTTTGATGTCGAAGGTATTGATGCCGCGCACAAACTTGCTATTCTGGCGTCCAATGCGTTTGGCATCGCCTTGCAGTTTGACCATGTATTTACCGAAGGTATCAGTCACATCACAACAAGTGATCTGGCTTATGCGGAAGAGCTTGGGTATCGCATCAAGCATCTGGGCATTACCCGTATTACCGAAATCGGTATCGAACTTCGTGTTCACCCCACACTGATCTCCGACAAGGTTCTGCTTGCCAACGTCAATGGCGTGATGAATGCGGTGGTGGTAAAGGGCGATTCGGCAGGCAGCACGTTATACTACGGCGCTGGCGCCGGTGCCGAGGCAACTGCCTCGTCCGTGGTGGCCGATATTATCGACATCGCGCGCGCCGGGCGCGACGCCAATCAGGGCGCCAGCATTCCGCCGCTTGCGTTCAAAGTCTTGCGCAGTGACCTGCCGATTCTTGATATTACCGACATCGAGTCCGAATATTATTTACGCATCTCTGCGCGCGATCGTGTTGGTGTGTTTGCAAAAATTTCACAGGTGCTGACAAACTACGGCATCAATATTGAGGCGGTCATTCAAAAAGAGCCACAAGGCAGCGATCTGGAGAAAGGCATAGTGCCTGTTGTACTGTTGACCAGTCGTATCAATGAAGCAGCGATGGATGTGGCAATTGCCGTGATTGAAGCGCTGGACGAGGTCGACGGGCAAATCATGCGCATTCGTGTGGAACAGTTTGACGGCGAGAATGGTTGAGGTTCGGCGATGAAATACATCAGTACACGCGGTAAATCACCGGCCTGCAACTTTGAGCAGGTTCTGCTGACCGGGCTGGCTCCCGATGGCGGCTTGTATGTGCCCGAATCATTGCCGCAGTTTTCGTCTGCGGAAATAGCGTCCTGGGCTGGCTTGCCGTATGACCAGCTGGCGTTCAAGATTGTTCATCCGTTTATTGACGGTGAAATCCCTGATGATGTTCTGCAAGGCATCATCACCGAGAGTTATCGGACCTTTACTCACAAAGCGGTGGCACCCCTTCGCCAACTGGATGCCAATGAATGGGTGCTGGAGCTGTATTGCGGACCGACGTTGGCGTTCAAGGATTTTGCCTTGCAGCTGCTGGGGCGTCTGCTGGATTACGTGCTGACTCGCGACAACAAGAAAGTGGCGGTGCTGGGCGCTACCTCGGGCGACACCGGGTCGGCGGCGCTGGAAGGCTGTCGGCATTGCGAAAATATAGATCTTTTCATTCTTCATCCCTATGAGCGGGTTTCGGAAGTACAGCGTCGTCAGATGACAACCATCCTTGGCGATAACGTACACAATATTGCCGTGCGCGGCAATTTTGATGACTGCCAGCGCATCGTCAAAGCGGCCTTCGGCGATCAGTCTTTCCTGCCGTCGGATCGCCAGCTGGTTGCGGTTAATTCCATCAACTGGGCCAGAATCATGGCGCAGATTGTGTATTATTTCTATGCCTCCCTGAACCTGGGCGGGCCATTGCGCCCCGTGTCGTTCTCGGTGCCGACGGGCAATTTTGGCGATATTTATGCGGGTTACCTGGCACGCTCAATGGGGCTGCCGGTCAAGCAGCTGATCATCGCGACCAATCGTAATGACATACTGCATCGTCTGCTCAGTGACAATGAATATTCTCTCAGCGAGCTGGAGTACACCTTGTCCCCGAGCATGGACATCATGGTGTCCAGCAATTTCGAGCGTTACCTGTTCGATCTGTTCGACCGCGACGCCGATATTGTGACAGACTTTGTCACTGGCCTGGGGAAAGAGCCCCTGCACCTAAAGCCCGAGCAGTGGCAGCGCGCGCGCGAACTGTTCAGCAGCCTGGGCGTGGACGACGAAACCACCTGCAAGGTTATCGCTGATGTTTACGCTGATACAGAGTTTCTCATTGACCCGCATACCGCGATTGGGCTTCATGCCGCGCGCGTGTGCAACAAGGATCACCGTGTGCCGATGATCACCCTGGCCACGGCGCATCCGGTCAAGTTTGCCGACGCGGTTGAAAAGGCCGGCCTGCAATACCCGGCGTTGCCCGACCATCTGCAGGATCTGTTCGAGCGCGAAGAGAGATATGATGTGCTGGACAACGACATCAAGGCCGTGACCGGATTCATGCAGTCGCGGCTGTGACCTTCGTTGTCTCCAACGGGGATTTTGTCCGATGCTGATACAGCGACGACCGCCGCCCCCTGATGCCGCGCTTGCAGCACTGATGGCGCCGCGCGCGGTGGTCGCCTCTGGCCCGTTACTGGCCCGGATCTATGCCAGTCGCGATATCAGCGACCCTGCCGACTTAAAACTGGAACTGGCTGGGCTGTTACCCCCCGTCAGCCTGAAAGGAATGCATCAGGCCACGCAGCTGCTGTGGCAGGTTTTGCAGCAGCAAGGGCGCATTCTGGTGGTGTCCGATTTTGATGCGGACGGCGCGACCAGCTGCGCGGTGGCGCTGCGGGCGCTGCGCTTGATGGGATTTGCCAATCTGGACTTTATTGTGCCAGACCGCTTTACTTACGGTTACGGGCTCAGTCCGGAAATAGTCCCGCTCGCCATCGCACGCAAACCCGAGTTGATCATTACTGTGGACAACGGCATTTCCAGTCACGAAGGCGTGGCCATGGCAAAAGCGGCGGGCATTGCCGTGCTGATCACCGATCACCACTTGCCCGACCAGACCTTGCCCGATGCCGACGCGATTCTTAATCCCAATCAGCCCGGATGCTCATTTGCCAGTAAAGCGCTGGCCGGCGTCGGTGTGGTGTTTTATCTGATGCTGGGGCTGCGGGCATTGCTGCGGGAGAACGGCTGGTTTGTATCACAAACTATACCCGAACCCCGACTGGCTGATCTGCTGGATCTGGTCGCGCTGGGAACGGTAGCCGATCTGGTGCCGCTGGATCGTAATAACCGGATTCTGGTCAGCGAAGGTCTGCGGCGAATACGACAAGGCAGGGCCTGCCAAGGTGTTCTTGCGCTGCTGGCTCAAGGGCGTCGCCCGTATCACGATCTGGTTGCGGCAGATCTTGGTTTTGCGGTTGGGCCGCGGCTGAATGCGGCCGGTCGTCTGGAGGACATGTCACTGGGCATTGCCTGCCTGCTCAGCGACGACCAGGAATCGGCCCGGCAACTGGCCGCCCGGCTGGATCAGATCAATGAAGAGCGCAAGCGCATCGAAGGCGATATGCGCGAACAGGCGATGAGTGCGCTGAAACTGATGCAGGATCGGCTTAGCACAGAACAGGATATGCCTGCTGCGCTGTGTCTGTATGACGCCCAGTGGCATCAGGGTGTGGTCGGAATCCTGGCATCACGGGTCAAAGAAAAATTTCATCGTCCGGTCATTGTGTTTGCCGATGCGAATACCGCAGCGGCGGACAACACCGAAATCAAAGGCTCAGCGCGCTCAGTACCCGGCTTGCATATCCGCGATCTGCTGGATCAGATAGCAACACAGCACCCCGGGCTTATCAGTCGTTTTGGTGGCCACGCCATGGCGGCCGGGCTCAGTCTGGATAAATCCCGGTTGGCACAGTTCCAGGCGGCGTTTGTCGGCGCAGCAGAAACATTGCTCGATGCCGACGCGTTGCAAAAACGCATGCTGACTGACGGGGCGATAGAGGAACAGCAAATGCGCCTGGAGACGGCGGAGCTGCTGCGCGCGGCCGGGCCCTGGGGCCAGGGTTTCCCCGAGCCTGTGTTCGACGGCGAATTTGAATTGGTCAGTCAACGCGTGGTGGGGGAGCGACACCTGAAAATGACCCTGTTAGCGCCGGGCAGCAAGGTGTTGCTGGACGCAATAGCCTTTAATATAGACACCGCCATATGGCCAGACCAGAGCGTCAGTCGGATTCATCTGGTGTACAAGCTGGATGTCAACGAGTTCAGGGGGCAGCGACAACTGCAGTTGCTGGTCGAGCATTTGCAGCCGATCGTTTGACATTATGAGCAGTCTGTTACTTTTTATCACAATCAGGGCTGCCATCAACGCTCGGCAGGCGCTACAATCGAGCAACAACAAACTGATAATGCTAAAAAAAGCATCACCCGTCCGGAGAGTTCACATGTTGCATACGTTTCAGAGGCTACGAAATCTGTCAGCTTTAAATGCACAGCGGTTATTGCCCCTGTGTATGTCGCTGTTGCTGTTGCTTATAGCGGCGATGCAACCGCTGGCAGTAGCTCAGGCTCAGGAAAGTGGTGAATTTGGCCGGGACCAGGATCGAGCAGGCCGATATGAAGACGGTGTCTTCAAAGGCGAAGAGATCGATGTCGAGCTGGTCTCCGAGACGCAGAACGTGATGCCGGGCCAGACCCTGTGGACCGCGATCCGCCTGAACCCGACCGAAGGCTGGCACACCTACTCCAAATGGCCCGGTGACAGTGGTGATGCAACGTTCATCCACAGCTGGGAGCTGCCCGAAGGCGCTCAGGCTGGAGATATCCAGTGGCCGGTGCCGACCTGGCTGCCGTTTCCCGGCAGTGATCTGGTTACCTTCTCTTACAAGAAAGAAGTGCTGTTGCTGGTGCCCATTGAGGTACCTGCCGATTTTGCCGGCAGCGAATTCGCGATGACAGCCCATGTCGAGTGGCAGGTGTGCGACCTGATCTGCCTGATCGACGATGCTGAAGTAAGCCTGACGCTGCCTGTAGCACAAGGTGAACTGCGCCCCGATCCTCAATGGGCCGACGCGATTGCTGCCGTGCGCGAAGCGCTGCCCACGGCTGATCACGCAATCGAAGGCCTGTTTGCCATTGCCGGTGACCGCGTGAGTTTCTCGTTCGTGTCTAATGATCAGATTTTTTCGAACGCTGACGACGTCTGGTTTTTTCCGGAACAACGCCGAATACTGGATCCTGGCCCGTTGCGCGATGTGACCTTATTGCCGGGCCTGGTGCAG
>Ga0136557_1001717_pt1 | contig 13591 bp, 12 predicted proteins | sample AntRauTorckE6832_FD_104796 | JGI IMG/M metagenome (GOLD analysis project Ga0136557, IMG submission 104796) | Saline lake microbial communities from Rauer Islands, Antarctica - Metagenome Torckler E6 #832 | ecosystem: Environmental > Aquatic > Non-marine Saline and Alkaline > Saline | place...
ATGTCATGGATTCCCTTGTTCACGCCATTTACCATGATGAATCGCGCCGCCGCGCAACCGCCTGTGTTTGATATAATCGGCACCTCCGTTGTGCTGGTGCTCACCACGGTGGCAGTGCTCTGGTTGTCAGGGCGGGTGTTCCGGCAGGGAATTCTGCGTTCCGGGCAACCGCCCCGCATCATTGAGCTGTGGCGCATGCTGCGCCGCACGGCAGGCTGAGCACGCACAACAGGAAAGCAACAGGCCCTGGGCCAGGAGTGAGCTTCATGTCACGTCAAGACGTTCAAAGCAGGGCCTTTATCATTGTTCTGGGCCTGATCACCCTGGCGTTCCTGACCATTCTGCAGCCGTTCTGGAGTTCAATTTTCTGGGCCTGCGTCATGACACTGTTGTTATTTCCGCTGCAACGTAAGCTGCGGCATAAACTCAACGGCAAGGCATCGCTGGCAGCATTACTGACGCTGTTGGCCGGTATCATTCTGCTGGTGATCCCGGTGACAGCTATTGTATTCGCGTTTGTCGCTGAGGGAGCGCAGCTTTACGAACTGATCGAGAGCCAGGAAATCGAGCCCGAACAGTTCATTGAGCGCATTGGCAGCGCGGTACCAATCCTCCCTGACGTGCTGCAGCGCCTCGGCATAGACATGACCAGCGTAAGGTCGTATCTGTCTGATTCTGCCATCGCCATGAGCCGTCTGTTATCACAGGAAGCGCTGACGTTCGGTCGCAATACCGTGAGTTTCACCGTTGGCCTGACATTGATGCTGTACCTGACATTTTTCCTGCTGCGCGATGGCGACAAGATGATGGGCTGGCTGGGATCAGCCGTGCCACTGGAGAACGACCGGCGACAGCTTCTGTTCCGCAAATTCACCGAAGTGGTGCGTGCCACGGTCAAAGGCAACCTGGTGGTTGCAATGGTACAGGGCGCATTGGGCGGGTTTATTTTCTGGATGCTGGGCATTACGGCCCCGATCCTGTGGGCCGTGGTCATGGCCTTTCTCTCTCTGGTGCCCGCCGTCGGTGCCGCGCTGGTCTGGCTCCCTATCGCTATTTATCTGTTTGCCACCGGCGACATCATACAGGGCACCATCCTGGTGGCGTACGGTGCTATTATTATTGGCCTGGCGGACAACGTACTGCGCCCCATACTGGTGGGCCGCGACACTAAACTGCCCGACTACATTGTGCTGTTTTCCACACTGGGCGGCATCAGCCTGCTGGGTATCAATGGTTTCGTCATAGGGCCACTGATCGCCGCGTTGTTCATCAGTTTATGGGCCACTTTCAGCCACGACGTCAATCGCTGACCGGCGACCGTGCATTAGCTGCAAGCCGGAGCCGTGTGAGTTAGAATACCCGCTTTGCAATACGACACACGGCAGGAGCATACCTTGAACAACCGCCAGATTGCATTTATCGGTGCCGGCAATATGGCCAACAGCCTTATCCGCGGGCTGCTCGCCAAAGGCGTTGCCGCCAGCCTTATCCACGCCAGCGATATTGACAGCAACAAACTGCAGGCACTGCAGGCAGAGTGTGGCATTCAGACTGGAGATACGGCCAAAGTTGCCGCTGGTGCTGATGTCATCATACTCGCCGTCAAACCCCAGGTGATGGGCAAAGTGTGCGCATCTTTGCAGCCGTTGATAACCCAGCCTGACTGCATGGTCATGTCCATCGCCGCCGGCATTCCATTGCTTTCACTGGAGCAGTGGCTGGGTGCAAACCGCGCCATCGTGCGTTGCATGCCCAATACGCCCTCGCTGGTGGGAGAAGGTGCCACCGGGCTTTACGCCAATGCACAGTGCAATAACGAGCACAAACAGCTGGCAGGCGAGATCATGACTGCGGTCGGCATTGCCTGCTGGTTGCAGGCGGAAAAAGACATTGATGCGGTGACCGCGCTTTCGGGCAGCGGCCCGGCGTACTATTTTCTGATGATGGAAGCCATGGAAAAAGCCGCCGTTGACATGGGTCTGGCGCCCGGCATCGCCCGGCAACTGAGCATACAGACGGCGCTGGGAGCCGGAAAACTTGCCGCCCTAAGCGAGGTGGCACCCGCAGAGCTGCGGCGCCAGGTCACCTCACCCGGCGGCACCACGGAACAGGCCCTGCTGTCATTCGAGAACCAGGGATTTGCACAAACCGTAGCCAAAGCCATGCTGGCGGCGCAGCAGCGCGCCACGGAGCTGGCCAAATAATTCGACCGCAAGAGACAACACTATGAACTCAATTGGCAGTATCGGCACGTTATTGGTTACCTCCCTGGGCTCGCTATATTTGCTGGCGATCCTGCTGCGCTTTTTGCTGCAGTTATCCCGGGCTGATTTCTACAACCCCATCACCCAAATGATTGTGCGCGCCACCGACCCGGGTGTGCAGCTGTTCCGCAAATTCATACCGGGTTTCCGGGGCATCGATTTCTCGTCGCTGGCATTCGCCGTTCTGGTGCAGTGCGCGATGATCAGTGCGCTTATTTTCTTCGCCGGCATTGACCTGCCGGGACCCGGCCTGATCCTGACCTGGGCCCTGGTCGGTCTGCTCAGTTTTGTACTGAACATCTATTTCTGGGGACTGCTGATTTCCATTGTGGTCAGTTTCATTGCGCCTTTCAGCGCCCACCCTGCGCTGGTACTGGTGCGTCAACTGATTGAGCCGGTGATGGCCCCATTCCGACGTTTGTTACCCGCCATGGGCGGTCTGGATCTGTCACCGATCTTTGTATTTCTGAGCCTGCAGATTATCCGTATCGTGTTGATTTCGCCTGTTGGCGCCAATCCCGCGTTTGTTCCGGGTCTGTAATATGCCCGACACCCTGCCGGAAAATTCCGTTGGCATCGTCACCCCGCAGCTGTATCGCTTCGAGGAGCCCTTGACGCTGCGCAGCGGCAAGGTCCTGAAAGCCTACGACCTGGTGGTGGAAACATATGGCACCCTGAACGAAGCCAAATCCAACGCCATATTGATCTGTCACGCGCTGAGCGGCGACCACCACGCTGCCGGATATCACAGCATTGATGACAAGAAGCCGGGCTGGTGGGATGCCTGCATCGGGCCGGGAAAGCCCATCGACACCAACCATTTTTTTGTTGTCAGCCTGAACAATCTGGGCGGCTGCGCCGGAAGTACAGGCCCGGCATCCATCAATCCGGACACCGGTACCTGGTATGGTCCCGATTTTCCGGTAGTCACGGTGCGTGACTGGGTCCACAGTCAGGCACGACTGGCAGACAGACTGGGCATTCAAAAATGGGCCGCGGTGGTTGGTGGCAGCCTGGGCGGCATGCAGGTCATGCGCTGGTCCATCAGCTACCCGGATCGACTTCGTCACGCCATCATGCTGGCAGTCGCGCCCAAATTGTCGGCACAGAATATTGCCTTCAACGAAGTCGCACGTCAGTCCATCACCGCAGACCCCGAGTTCCATGCCGGGCGTTATCGCGAGCACGAGGTATTGCCGAAAAAGGGCCTGATGCTGGCACGTATGGTCGGACACATTACCTATTTGTCCGACAGCGCGATGCGCGAGAAATTCGGCAAGGTCTCCGACGAACTGAAGCAGGCATCACTGAGTCTGGGTCGCGACCTGAGAGCCGGCAAATTGAGCTTTGGTTTTGACGTCGATTTCCAGGTAGAGAGTTACCTGCATTATCAGGGGGAGCGCTTCTCGGAGACGTTTGATGCCAACACCTATTTGCTGATGACCAAAGCGCTGGATTACTTCGACCCCAGTGTCGACTATCAAGGCGACCTGAGCAAAGCGTTCGCCAACAGTGACTGTCGATTCCTGTTGATGTCCTTCAGCACTGACTGGCGCTTTCCACCCGAGCGCGCCCGGGAAATCGTCACCGCGCTGCTGAAAGCGCGTAAACAGGTCAGTTATCTGGAGATCGAAGCTGACCAGGGTCACGACGCGTTCCTGTTGCCCGTACCACGCTATATGCAATCCTTGACCACCTACCTGAATGTTGTCAAAGACGAGGTGGACGCCTGATGCGAGCGGATCTGGACATTATCCGTAACTGGATTGCACCGGGCAGCCGCGTGCTTGACCTGGGCTGCGGTGACGGCAGTCTGCTGCGCTATCTGCAGGACAATCTGCAAACGGTGGGCACCGGACTGGAAATTGACGAGACCAGGATCAATGCCTGCCTGGCCAAGGGCATCAGCGTCATTCAACAGGATCTGAACAAGGGACTACAGAATTTCGAGTCGCAGAGTTTTGATACCATTCTGCTGACCCAGACGCTGCAGGCTGTGCATTACCCGGACTTGTTGATCGAGGAAATGCTGCGCATCGGCAAAAACTGTATCGTGACTTTCCCCAATTTTGGCAACTGGCGGGCCCGTATGCACCTGGCACTGAAAGGCCGGATGCCGGTATCAGAATATATTCCTTACGAGTGGTACAACACACCGAATATTCATTTTTGTACCGTGCGTGACTTTGATGTGTTCTGTCACGACAAGAACATAAATGTCATTACCTGCACCGTGGTGGACTACAAACACCGGGACAGCTGGTTCATCCGGGCAGCACCGAACTTGCTCAGTGAAATCGCCATTTATCATTTCTCCCGCGCGCCGGCGCCATGAATCAGTCTAACCATGAACACTAAAATCGTACTGGCCTCGGGTAACGAGGGTAAGCTGCGCGAACTGCAACAATTGTTGCAGGATCTGGACGTCGAACTCGTTGCGCAGCGATCATTGGGTATTTCTGATGCAGAAGAAACAGGTCTCACATTTATAGAAAACGCAATCCTGAAGGCACGCCATGCCAGTGAGGCAAGTGGCCTGCCGGCGCTGGCCGATGATTCCGGTCTGGCTGTCGACACGCTGGGCGGCGCCCCCGGCATCTACTCGGCGCGCTTTGCCGATGGCCCTTCAAGCGCCGATCGAGCCGCCCGCGACGCCGCCAACAATGACAAACTGCTGCAGTTGCTCGACGGATTGCCAGCATCAGAACGAACGGCTCACTTTCACTGCGTTCTGGTGTACTTGCGTCACAGCAAAGACCCCACCCCCGTTGTCTGCCACGGCGTGTGGAGCGGCCAGATTCTGCAGGCGCCGACGGGCGAGGGCGGTTTTGGTTACGACCCATTGTTTTACGTACCACAGATGAACTGCAGCTCAGCGCAGTTAAGCGCAGAGCAAAAAAATTCGCTCAGCCATCGCGCCCGCGCCATGCAGGATCTGAGTCAGCATTTGCGGTTATCCTCGTGAGCGATATACCCCCCACCAGCCCGCCACCAACCCTGGAGCTGCCGCCGCTCAGCCTGTATATCCATGTACCCTGGTGTGTGCGCAAGTGTCCGTATTGTGACTTCAATTCACATGAACAGAAGGGTCCGTTGCCCGAAGATGACTACGTTGACGCCTTGCTCGATGACTTTCGTCACGACTTGCGCTATGTGCAGAAACGCGCCATCAGCACCATCTTCATCGGTGGCGGCACACCGAGCCTGTTGTCCGCCAGTGCCTACGACCGGTTGTTGAACGGACTGCAAGCGATGACGGCATTTACCAGTGACATCGAAATTACGCTGGAAGCCAATCCCGGCAGCGCCGAGCGCGAGAAGTTCGCGGATTACCACAGCGCCGGCATCAATCGCCTGTCGCTGGGTATTCAGAGTTTTGATCCGCAACAACTTCAACAACTGGGCCGGATACACGATGAACACGATGCCAGTCGCGCCATTGAGTTCGCCCACAAAGCCGGTTTTACGCGCCTGAACCTGGATATCATGTACGGCCTGCAGGCACAGACGCTAGCCTCGGCCATGAGCGATCTGCAGCAGGCCATCGACGCCGCCCCGGAGCATATCTCATGGTATCAATTGACCATTGAGCCCAACACGGCCTTTTACAAACATCCACCGCCGCTGCCGCCCGAAGACACCCTGATGGATATTCAGGACAGCGGCCTGGCCTTGCTGGCTGACAATGGCTTTGCCCGTTATGAGGTTTCAGCCTTTGCCAAAGCCGGCGGCCAGGCTCGTCACAACGTCAACTACTGGCAGTTTGGCGACTACCTTGGCATTGGCGCCGGCGCCCACGGCAAGATAACCCAGCGTTCACGTCAACGTATTATACGCATGCACAAACGCAAACAACCCGGGCACTACCTGCAGGCAGCGGCGGTTGTGAAAAAACAGGCGCAGACCAATGCCGCCAATCTGCTGAACCGTTATCCCTACCTGGCGGATGCTGCGCCTGTTGAGTCCGATCAGCTGCCTCTGGAGTTTCTGCTCAATGCGCTGCGTCTGCGCGATGGCTTTACCTGCCAGCAATTTGAGCAGCGCACCGGGCTGCCTTTCGGCCTGATAGGAAAGCAGGTAGAATCCTTACGGCAGCAACAATTATTGCGCGTGGACGGCAACCAGATCAGCACCACCGACCACGGTTACCAGTTCCTCAATACGGTACTGGAAGCGTTTGTGTAATCTGCTGTTGTGCACTTGTCGAATCTGAGCATTTACCAGGGACACTCATGAGCAACACCTTGGCCTGAAGAGAAAATCACCACCCCATCGTAACCACAGAATGGGGACAAATACGCGTGTGCTGGTGGACCCACAAGATCAATAGCCTGCACCTGTGCGATTTCATTATGGCAGAAAAACCGATGCGTTGATGAGACGTACCGACTGAGGCAATCATGGCAAACAAGACCCGTTCGCTGATGCAGCACATGGATGCCGTGTTGCGCTTACCCAGTATCAGTTCAACCAACAGCAGCATCGACATGAGCAATCTGCCGGTTATCAACTATCTGGCGGAACAGTTCACCGAGCTTGGCTTCCAGTGTGAAATCATGCCCTGCGAATCCAGCAGTGATCAAGGCAAAGCCAATCTGATCGCAACCCTGGGCAGCGGCCCCGGCGGCCTGGTGCTGGCCGGTCATACCGATACGGTACCCATGGATGAATCTCTGTGGTCGGTCAATCCGCTGCAGATGACCGAAAAAGACAATCGAATTTACGGTCTGGGCAGCACCGACATGAAAGGTTTTTTTGCGCTGATTCTGGAAGCGGTGCGCACCTTTGTTGCTACGCCCATGCAGCAGCCCCTGATAATACTGGCAACATCGGATGAAGAGACGTCCATGTTTGGCGCGCGTAAGCTTGCCGAGCTGGGTCGCCCCAAGGCGCGATATGCCGTCATCGGCGAGCCCACTGGCATGAAGCCGGTGCATGCCCACAAAGGCGTGATGATGGAGTCCATTCGTCTGCAAGGCCGCAGCGGACACTCCTCGGATCCCAGCCTGGGCATCAATGCCATGGAGGCGATGCACGACGTGATTGGCGAGCTGTTGCGCTTTCGTGCCGAGTTGCAGGCAAAATACCGTAATCCGCTGTTCGCAATTGAACTGCCGACCATGAATCTGGGCTGTATCCACGGCGGTGATAACCCCAACCGTATCTGTGGCCATTGCGAACTGGAGTTTGATATCCGTCTGCTGCCCGGCATGGAAGTGGAGGTCATGCGCAGCATGATTGATGAGCGCTTGCGGCCGTTAGCCCAACGCTGGCAGGTCGGTTTTGAACTGACCCCGCTGTTCCCCGGAGCGCCGGCGTTCCTGTGTCCGGCAGAAAGCGATCTGGTCAAGACGGCTGAACGCCTGACCGGGCATACCGTAGGCACTGTCGCTTTCGGCACCGAAGCACCCTGGCTGCAGAAAATCGGGATGGAAACCATCGTGCTGGGTCCCGGCGATATTGAACAGGCGCACCAGCCTGACGAGTACCTGGGACTGGACCGGGTTCAACCGTGCATTGACCTGCTACGCGAACTGATTACGCACTATTGTGTCAAAGGCAACGCCACCACGAACTGAAATCGCGTTACAATCGCCTGTTGGCGACATCAGGCACTGACACCATACAGAATCGCCCGGCAGGACAACAAGGCATGGAAAATCTGACGCAATACATCGACTGGTTCAGACACTCATCGAGTTACATCAATTCGCACCGGAAAAAGGTGTTTGTGGTATTACTCCCGGGTGAAGCCATCGAGCATGAAAATTTCAGCAATATTGTGCATGACATCACCCTGCTGCACAGCCTGGGCGTGAAGCTTGTTCTGGTCCACGGTGCCCGCCCGCAAATCAATCAGACGCTGGATCAGGCCGGGCTGGCGTTGCGTTACCACAATGGTCTGCGAGTTACCGATGCTGATGGCCTGCATGCAATAAAACATGTGGTCGGTGGCATGTCGATTGATATCGAGGCCCAGTTCTCCATGGGCCTGGCTAACTCGCCGATGCATGGCGCCGACGTCAAGGTCAGTCGAGGCAATTTTGTTACCGCCAGGCCGCTGGGCATCATCGATGGTGTCGACTTTTCCCTGACTGGCGTGGTCAGAAAGGTGAGCGCTGCCGCCATTCAACAACATCTGGATAATAACACTATCGTGTTGTTGTCCAATCTGGGCTATTCACCTACCGGCGAAGTATTCAACCTGTCTGCAGAAGAGGTTGCCACTGAGGTCGCCATCGCCATGCAGGCCGACAAGCTGATTCTGTTTGTGCCGCAGCGTGGCGTCATGAATGAGTACAACAATCTTATCAGCACCTTGAGCCCGGCTGCGGCAGCCTCGTTGCTGGAGAGCATCAGCGATGACCATGACCAGGCCAAGAACGGTGTGCGTGAATCACTGGCGGCGGCGATCAAGGCCAGCGGCAAGACTGTGCACCGATGCCATCTGATCAATTTCGCAGACAATGGCGCACTGATTGAAGAACTGTTTACCCGCGATGGCAATGGCACGCTGGTGTCGCGCGACAATTTTGAACTGTTGCGACAGGCCAACATCGACGATGTCGGCGGCATCCTTGAACTGATTGCGCCGCTGGAGGCGGCAGGGGTACTTGTGCACCGCTCGCGCGAATTGCTGGAAGCCGAAATTGATTACTTCAAGGTCATCGAAATGGAAGGCACCATCATTGCCTGTGCCGCTATTTATCCGCTGGATGAAGACAGCGGCGAAATCGCCTGCATTGCTATTCACAAGGCTTATCAGGAAACAGGCCGCGGTGATCACCTGCTGCGCGCATTGGAAAAAGAAGCCCGCAAGCAAAGCCTGAGCAAAGTGATTGTACTGACTACACAGACTGCGCACTGGTTTCTGGAGCGAGGCTTTATGCCGATAGACATTTCCGACCTCCCGATCAAGAAGCAGGGAATGTACAACTACCAGCGCAATTCCAAAGCGTTTCGCAAAACGTTGACGTGACAGGCTGTCAACAGACTCTAGCGCTCCAGAACCACAAAGCTATAATCATAGGGATTCGCCTCCGATGCGCTGAAGTCCTCGCGCGCCAGTTCGTGCCACGACGCCAGCTCGAACTCAGGAAAACAGGTATCACCGTCGACATCGGCGTGAACCTGGGTCATATACAGGCGATCAGCCATGGGCAGAGCCATCTCGTAAATCTGCGCGCCGCCCATGACCACTGCTTCGTCGCCGCCATCAATCACGGTGATGTGTTCAGCCAGGGTAATCGCAGCTTCCAGTGAGTTCACGACTTTTACCCCTTCGGCGTCAAATTCCGGATCACGGGTAATCACTATATTGGTACGACCAGGCAACGGACGCCCAATGGACTCCCACGTCTTGCGCCCCATGATGATGGGTTTCCCCATGGTGACCTGCTTGAAATATTTCAGATCCTCGGGCAGATACCAGGGCAGGGCGTCGTTTCGACCGATTACACGATTGCGGGCCATGGCCCAGATTAATGCCAGTCTCATAAAACTCCCGGATAATTAAGTTAAATTGCCACCGGCGCCGGTATATGCGGATGCGCGTGGTAACCGACAATCTCGAAATCCTCGAATTTATAGTCAAAAATGCTATCAGGTTGACGCTTAATTTCCAGACGTGGCAACGGCAGCGGATCACGGCTCAATTGCAGCCTGGCCTGCTCAAGGTGGTTACTGTACAGGTGCGTATCACCGCCCGTCCAGATGAAGTCGCCCACCTCCAGGTCACACTGCTGTGCGACCATATGCGTCAGCAAGGCATAGGAAGCTATATTGAACGGAACGCCCAAAAAGGTATCGGCCGAGCGCTGATACAACTGGCAGGATAATTTGCCATTGGCTACATAAAACTGGAACAGGGAGTGACAAGGCGGCAGCGCCATCTCGTCGACATAGGCCGGATTGTAGGCAACCACCATCAGGCGTCGCGAATCAGGGTTACTTTTAATCTGTTGTATCAGCTTGCTGATCTGATCCACGGATTCGCCATCTTTTGCTGGCCACGAGCGCCATTGAAAGCCGTAGACTGGCCCCAGGTCGCCGTTCGCATCAGCCCAGGCGTCCCAGATAGACACGCCATTGTCTTTCAGGTACTTGATGTTGGTGTCGCCGCTGAGAAACCAGAGCAATTCGTGAATAATGGAGCGCAGGTGTAATTTTTTGGTGGTCAGCAGTGGAAAGCCGTCCTGCAGATTGAAGCGCATCTGGTGACCGAAGACCGACAAGGTGCCGGTGCCGGTGCGGTCGGTTTTGACGGCGCCTTCATCAAGAATACGCCGTAACAAATCCTGAAACTGTTTCATGTTGTTCTCCTTTTTAATGCTCGCCGCCTGCCCTTAGGCTGGTTTACGATACGCCACACCCAGCAGGATCGCGCCGACGATAATCATCGGCACCGACAACGCCTGACCCATCGTCATCCAGTCCAGCGCGACAAAACCAAGCCACGAATCAGGTTCGCGGTAGAATTCAACAAAGAAACGTTGCACCCCGTAAGCAACAGCGAACAAACCGGAGACTGCGTAACGCGGGCGCGGTTTGGATGAGAACCACCAGATCAGCCCGAACAGCACCACGCCTTCCAATACTGCCTGATATAGCTGTGAGGCATGCCGTGCCATCTGATCCACGTGCGGGAATACCATACCCCAAGGCGCGTCAGTCGGACGTCCCCAAAGCTCGCCGCCAATGAAGTTGCCTAATCGGCCGACGCCCAGCCCAAACGGTGCCAGCGGCGCAACAAAATCAAGCACGTCAAAATAATGTTTGTTGATACGCCGTGCATAAATATAAAACGCCAGCATGACACCCAGAAAACCGCCGTGGAACGACATCCCGCCTTCCCAGACCCGCAGCAACCACAAAGGGTCGCCAAGAAAACGATCAAAGTTGTAGAACAGCACCGACCCAAAGCGGCCGCCCAGCACAGCGCCCAACGCGCCATAAAAAACCAGATCGGCCAGCTGCTCGTCATTATATCGGTATTTCTCATAGGCGGGCCCGCCCGCCGCAGCGCGCCTGGCGCGAACGCGCGCCAGATACCAGGCACCGGTGAACGCCACGATATACATGATGCCGTACCAGTGCACCGTCAATGGTCCCAGTGAAAACGCAACGGGATCGATATCAGGGTATGTCAGCATCAAATGTCCTCAGTGTCAGTTGGTTCGCGACGATCGCAGCAGTCGATCCACGCCGGCATTATAAAGCGCCAGGTCCACGCAACTGCGTATACTTTCGGCATCGCTCATTTGCATCACGTCATGCAACAGGGTTTTGGCAGCACTCAATGTAATCGAGCGGATCACGGCTTTTACCTTCAGCAGCGTCGAGGCGTTCATCGACAGCGTATCAAATCCCATTGCCATCAACAGAATCGCGGCTCCCGGGTCACCGGCCATCTCACCACAGATGCTGACCGGCCGGTTTTCGGCATGGGCCGCCGTCACCACATGTTGCAAGGCGCTCAACACTGCAGGGTGGAAAGCGGAATACAGGTCGGCGACGCGCGGGTTGTTGCGATCCACTGCCAGCAGGTACTGTGTCAAGTCGTTGCTGCCTACAGACACGAAGTCAACGATCTGACACAGCGCACGGGTCAGGTATACCGCGGCCGGCAATTCGATCATGACGCCGATGGGCGGCATTTTGACATCCAGCCCTTCTTCCTGTAATTCTCGTAACGCACGCTTGATAATCTGGGTTGCTCTGGTGACCTCTTGCAGATTGGACACCATCGGCAACATAATCTGCAGGTTATCAAAGCCTTCGCTGGCACGAATCATGGCCCGTGTCTGGGCAATAAAAATCTCCGGGTGGTCAAGTGTCACACGTATACCACGCCAGCCCAGAAAAGGATTGGCTTCTTCAATCGGGAAATACGGCAGTGATTTGTCACCCCCGATATCCAGTGTTCGCATCGTCACCGGTTTGGGTGCGAATGCCTGCAGCTGTTCGCGGTAGATCTCCGCTTGCTCCTGTTCACTGGGGAAACGCTCGCTGAGCAGGAACGGCACTTCGGTGCGGAACAAGCCAATACCCTCAGCGCCGTGGTCAAGCGAGCGGACCACGTCAGTCATCAGCCCGGTGTTCACCCACAGGCTGACCCGATGGTGGTCTGGCGTAATACACGGCAGATCAATCAGTGCTTCCAGGCCACGGACAAACTGCTCCTCCTCTTTCAGCACTTCGCCGTAGCGCGCCAGTGTCGCTTCCGAAGGACTGGTGAGCACCGTGCCGTTGTACCCGTCAACAATCAACTGTCGGCCATCGAGCTTGCGGTAGGGCAAATCCACGGCGCCCATCACCGTCGGTATGCCCATGGTGCGGGCCAGAATAGCGACGTGTGAGTTACCCGACCCCTTTACCGAGATCATGCCGACCAGTTTCTCCCGTGGCACTTCCATCAACATGGAGGGTGCCAGCTCTTCGCCAACCAGGATCGTATGCTCGGGGTATTCGCGCTGTTTGGTGCTTTCGGTTTCCTGCAGGTAGGCCAGCACCCGGCTGCACAGATCCTTGATGTCTGCCGCGCGCTCACGCAAGTAGGGATCTTTCATCTGCTCAAAGGCTTTGACATGGTCGGTGGCAACATCAGCCAGAGCGCCCTGAGCCCAATTGCCCTGGCAGATCAGCTCGTTGACCTCACGCCCCAGCGCGTCATCATCAAGCATGCGCAGATAAACGTCGAACAGTTCCCGCTCTTCCGGTCGCAACTGCGGTCCAACCGACTCGCTCAAGGCACGTATGTCGTCACGTACGGCAGACAAAGCGATCGAAAATGCGCTCAGTTCAGCGTCAATGTCATCAATCTGCCGGGTCGGGATAATGCTCAGATCAGCGTGCGGGAACACCACCACGGCGTGCCCGATGGCAACACCTGAGGCGCCGGAGATCCCGGAAAAACTGCTGTCAACGCGGCGCTGGCCGGAGGGGCTGATGCCCTGAATCGCGCCGGTGGCTTCGGCGGCGGCAATAACCCCGGCCAGCTGCGCCGACAGGGTAATCAGGAAAGCTTCTTCACCGGCGTCAAAGGACCGCTTTTCCCGATGCTGAACCACCAGCACACCCAGTACCTTGCGATGGTGGATAATGGGTACGCCAAGGAACGAGCTGAACGCTTCCTCACCGGTTTCCGACAGGTAGTGATAATTGGGGTGAGATTGCGCATCTTCCAGGTTGACCGGCTCCGCATTGCGGGCCACCAGACCGACCAGGCCCTCGTCCAGTTGCAGACTGACGTGGCCGACGGATTCTTTGCGCAGACCTTCAGAGGCCATCAGTACATGGCTGCCGATGTCGGTGTCCAGCAGGTACAC
>Ga0136557_1001726_pt1 | contig 13524 bp, 9 predicted proteins | sample AntRauTorckE6832_FD_104796 | JGI IMG/M metagenome (GOLD analysis project Ga0136557, IMG submission 104796) | Saline lake microbial communities from Rauer Islands, Antarctica - Metagenome Torckler E6 #832 | ecosystem: Environmental > Aquatic > Non-marine Saline and Alkaline > Saline | place...
CTTGCCAGCGGTATCCTGATTGCCTGCGGCACCATGTTTCCGCGCATTCTGATTTACTGCCTGTTGATTAACCCGGACCTGCTTTCGAGCCTGTGGCTGCCGGTCACCGTCATGAGTTTGTTGCTGTTTGCTCCGGCCCTGGTGATCTGGAAACGCAATCAGCAGCAATTACAGCAAAGCCAGACTCTGGTCACTCAGAACCCGCTGGAACTGACGTCCGCCCTGACCTTTGGCGTGTTACTCACCGTTATTCTGTTACTTGGGGAGCTGCTGCAGCACTGGGCCGGCGATGCCGGCATTCTGGTGCTTGCAGCAGCCTCCGGCGTCGCCGATGTCGATGCCATTACCCTTTCCCTGACAAAAATGTCCCAGAGCAGCCTGTCGCCCCAGACCGCGGTCATCGGGATTGTTATAGCCGCAACGGTGAACAACCTGGTAAAGGCGGGCATGGCGGGCGTGATTGGCCAGAGAGCCCTTGGCATGAAGGTAGCGGGCCCGATGGTATTATCACTGGTAGCCGGCCTGGCGACCGTCAGCCTGTCCTGAGCAGGCTAACCGGCTTTTCGGAACGTCAGGTTATAGCGGCAGGCCCCCGTCAGGGGATGCTCTACCGATTTGAGCGTCAGCACACCGTGATACCGAAGCCGCGATGTTCCGCCCCAGACCACCACATCACCATGCTCCAGTGGCACCTTCTGCGGGCGATCACTGCGCCGGTCACCGCCGAACTGAAAGATAATCGGTGAGCCCAGTGACACCGACACGATCGGCTGGCTGAAATCCGTTTCGTCCTTGTCCTGGTGCAGGCCCATTTTGGCGCCGGGTAGGTAGCGGTTGATCAGGCAGGCGTCCGGCTGAAAGTTCGGGTAACCGGCCTGCTCTGCTGCACTACGGGCCAGTTCCTGCAGGACGTGGGGCATGTCCGGCCATGGCCGATCGGTTAAGGGGTCAGTCTGCTGATAGCGGTATCCCCGACGGTCGGTTACCCAGCCCCAGGTGCCGCAGCAGGCCATGGCGGCGGACATGGTATGGCCCCCGGGGGTCTGCATCTGGCGCAGGGGCACCTGCGCAGTTACCCGCTCGATCGCCTCAAGCACTGCGGGGGCCCCGGCGCTGGCGAATCGCCGCAGCACGACGGCGCCCTCTCCGATGGTCTCGGCCCAGGGTTCTTCAATGTGATCAAACAGATCCGATGTCATACGGTAAGTCTAACCTTTCCGGAACCTTGCAGAAAAATCACTTCCGCCAGGTTGCGTTTCTGCTGCGCGGTCATTCAGTCTTGTGCCGATCGGCGCTATGCTATGGGGTTATTCACTTTACATTCTATCCATTGATAAGGAACCACACATGTTCGGCCTGTTTATCGGCGGTTTGATTGGCTACATGTTCGGCCGCTTTCCCGGCTTTCTGATCGGCGCGGCGGCGGGGGTTTTTCTGTCCCAATACATCCGGCGACGGCTGTTTCAGAAAATCAGCCATGTGCAGACCCGTTTTCTGGAATCCGTATTTGCGGTGATGGGCGCACTTTGCAAAGCCGATGGTGTGGTGACCCGGGATGAAATTGAGGTCGCGGAGAAGCTGTTCACCCAGTTCCGTCTGTCTGGCGAGAATCGCGAGCGCGCGAAAGCGGCGTTTAATCGCGGCAAAGCCGACGACTTTGACCTGGACGCCGAGCTTGAGCATTTCCTGAGAATCAGCGGCCGGCAGCCGTCGCTGCTACAGATGTTTCTGCAGGTGCAGGTATCGGCCGTTGCCGCTGACGGCGTGGTTCACCCTGCCGAACACGAAATGCTGGTTCGGATTGCCCGGGGGCTGGGCCTGCCGGAAGCCCAGGTAGACCAGCTTGAAGCCATGCTACGGGGGGCCAAAGGCGGCGCCGGGCAAGCCGGGCAGCCTTCATCCGCCAGCCAGCTCGAAGATGCCTATAAAGCTCTCGGGGTATCGCCTTCTGACAGCGATGCCCACATCAAGAAGGTTTACCGCAAGCTGATGAGCGAAAACCATCCGGACAAACTCGCGGGGCGCGGAATGCCCGAGAGCATGCGGGAAATGGCCGAGCAACGTACCCGGGAGATCAGCCACGCCTATGATGTCATCAAAAGTGCCCGATAACCGGTTCCACACCTTCTGCGACGATGCCCTGGGGCAACACGATGCCACAGCACTCGCGGATCTGGTGCGCCAGGGGCACTGCTCCCGGGAAGAGCTGATCAACGCCAGTCTCATCCGGGCAAAGCGGGCACAGACCTGTATTCATGGTATGGCCACGCCCATACCGGAAAACGCTGAGCACCTGGCACGTTCAGCCAGCGCTGATTCTGGGGCTTTCTCCGGAGTGCCAACGCTGATCAAGGACAACACCGACGTTGAGACATTACCGACCGGCTATGGTACCGCGGCCATTCGCCCGCAGGCCGCGGTCAGAACCAGCCCGTTTGCCCAACAGATGCTTGCCCAGGGGCTTGTCTGCCTTGGTAAAAGCACGCTGCCGGAATTCGGTTTCAACGCCACCACGGAACCGGCCCATACGGAACCCACCCGGAACCCCTGGAACACGGCGTTTTCATCGGGGGCTTCTTCAGGTGGTTCTGCGGCACTGGTCGCGGCCGGCGTTATCCCTATCGCCCACGCCAACGATGGTGGCGGCTCCATTCGCATACCGGCCGCCTGTTGCGGGCTGGTTGGCCTGAAGCCGTCGCGGGGGCGCCTCATCGACAACGATGCTGCGAAATCCCTGCCCGTCAATATTGTGGCCGATGGTGTGGTCACCCGCAGTGTCCGGGATACCGCAAATTTCTATGCCGAAGCGGAGCGCTATTACCGAAACCCGAAACTGCCTGCCATCGGAAAAGTAGAGGGGCCGTCAGACCGGCGCATGAACATTGGCCTGGTTTTCGATTCAATCAGTGGGCACACCACAGATCAGGCAACGCGCAAGTCTGTGGAGTCCACTGCCCGAGCCCTGAACGATCTTGGCCATTACGTGGAACCCATTCCGGTGCCAGTGCCGGAAACCTTTTCCGCCGATTTTGCGCTCTACTGGGGAATGCTGGCTTTCGGGATAAGAAGCAACGGCAAGCGGCTGATCGGTCCGGGTTTTGACCGGCATAGAGTCGATGGCCTGACCAAAGGGCTGGATAAACTCTTCAGGAAACAGTGTTATCGCCTGCCGGGCGTGATCTGGCGCCTTCGCCGTTCCTATCACGACTATGCCAAAGCCATCGCCGGGCTCGATGCGGTGCTGACCCCGGTACTGGGCCATACCACCCCTGAGATCGGCTACCTGAACCCTGATCTCCCGTTTGACGAGCTTTTCGACCGGCTGTTCCGTTATGTCTGCTTTACCCCCCTCGCAAACACCACCGGCGCCCCGGCTATCGCACTGCCCGGCGGGCTGACGGAACAGAACCTGCCGATTGGCGTTCACCTGATGGGGCGTCACGGCGGTGAGAAATCGCTTCTGGAGCTGGCCTTCGGGCTGGAACAGGCCAGACCCTGGCCCATGATCGACGCCTGAATAATGGCTGGGTTCAGACCGGGCTATCAGAAGGCAGGGTGGACACTCCAGACCCGGACACCACTCTGTTCCGGCCGCGGCCCTTGGCTTCATAAAGGGCTTCATCGGCTTTGGCGAATATTTCCTTGGTGGCATCAGCATGGTCCGGCCGGGCGGAGCAGATACCAATACTGATCGTCAGGTGCAGAGTTTCGTCTGACACCCTGAAACCGGTCTCTTCGATTTTTTTACGGATCTTCTCCGCCACGCGCAGCGCACCTTCTTCTGGCGTATCCGGCAACAGCACCACAAACTCCTCGCCGCCGTATCGGGCCGCCAGGTCCTGTGGACGGGTCACATATTCACCAATGCAACCCGCGACCATCTGCAAACAGTCATCTCCCACAAGGTGACCATAAGTGTCGTTAAAGCTTTTGAAATGATCAATATCAAGAACCATTAGCGACAGCGTCTGCTCGAAACGGTAAGCCCTGACCACCGCAGACTTGAACACCCTGTCAAAGTACCCACGGTTTTTGAGGCCGGTCAGCGCATCGGTCGAGCTGAGCTCTTTCAGCCGTTCATTGAGCGATTCCAGATCCTGAGTGCGCGACTGCACGCGCTGCTCGAGCCGGGCATTGGCTTCCTGCTGAACGTGAAGGGTTTTGGCTTGCGCAAGGCGGGCCTTGCGCTCTTCTGACAGCAGTTTTTGCTGGGCGTCAAAAGCCCGCACCTTTTCCTGATTCAGGCGGTCCGCCAACGCGACAGACAGCAGGATGACACCAATGGCCGAACCCAGCTGGGTTGCATTTTCGGTCAGGAAATTCCGGGGCAACAGAGTGAATTTGCTAAGCGCCATCAGAATGCCGCCGAACAGCATGAAGAACCATGCCACCGTATAATAACGGGCCGCGGGATCCCGCTGGATCCAGCGCGCCACGCCGATTGTCAGCATTGCACTGCATCCAAGAAACGCGACCAGAATACTTGCCAGAATCATATGACTGTAGGGCACAACCAGGCCCGCCGCGGCAAGACCGCCAGCGATCACGATCAGGCTGACCGTCACCAGGTTCAACACCGGATGATTGTGCCTGCCCACATTCAGAAAGCGAAGACTGAAAGTCGCGCCAAAAACGATAGTGAGGTTCAGGAAAACAATGATCGCCTGATCGTTCCACCAGGTTGCCGAAGGCCACAGATACTGGTAGCTGACGCCGTGCAGGCTGGCCAGGAACAGGGGCATCGCCGCAATGTATCCGACGTAATAGAGAAAGCTTCGCTCGCCCACTGCGCGGTATACAAACAGGTTATAAAGGATCATAACCAGCACAATGCCGTAGTAGATCCCCTCGAACATGGTGCGCGACTGTTCCGCCACAAAGAAGGCATCACGTTCCCAAAGGACCAGCGGCACCTGCATGGAACTTGTGGTATCCACCCGCATGTAAACCATGCGGGATTCACCGGGTGGCAGCGTCAGCGGTATCAGAAAGTTACGGTGGTGAATCAGCCGCTCATTGAACGGCTGTTTGTCACCCAGTAAATGGCTTTCAACCAGGCTTTCACCTTCGAGCATGTAGAACTCGATGTGGTCCAGAACCGGATACGCTATTTCAAGGTACAGGGGCCTGGGCGCATCTGTTCCATTGCCCATGCGAAACCGGAACCAGTAAATTTTTTCGCTGTAGCCAAAGCTGATGCTTTCGCCACCATCGGATTGCCATTCACTGTCGTCCAGGGCGACCACACTATCCAGCGATGCCGGGCCGCCTCTTTCTGCCCAGAAATCAATCTTGCCCGCGAGGTTAATCCTTTCAGAATTTTCCGACCATAGAGCACCGTCCGCCAACGCAGGGATCAGCAGCATCATGCTTAACAGCAGAGAATTCCAAAGGTGCATCTGGCAAAACCTTTTCCAACATTGAAGCAATGAACATATATTCACTTCTAGCGCCAGTATGATCCATAAACCGGTTTGCTGCCCGTGTCAGGAAAAAATAATGCAATTCGATAACAGAAACTTACATTTGATCTGCTTTTTTCACAAACCGCGTCTTAACGAATTGCCCTGCCCGGTCACCCAGCACCAGTAACGCCGGGGTCAGCAACAGGGTCAGAATAGTGGCGAAGGCCAGGCCACCGACGATAGCGCTGGAAAGCTGGGTCCACCATTGGGTTGACGGCGCGCCGATGCCCAATGATGGCGTTAGCAGGTCAACATTAACGCCGAGGACCATAGGCATCAGCCCGAGCATGGTAGTGACCGCTGTCAGCAACACCGGGCGCAGGCGCAGGCAGCCGGTTTCCAGGGCAGATGTGTAAGCATCCATCCCCGTGGCTCGCATCTGGTTGTAGGTGTCGATCAGAATGATGTTGTTGTTCACCACAATGCCCGCCAGAGCGATGATGCCCATGCCCACCATCACGATCCCGAATGACTGTCCGTTCAGAAGAAGCCCAAGCAGGACTCCCGCTGTCGACAACACAATGGCCGAAAGAATCAGCAGGGTCTGGTAGAGCGAATTGAATTGCGTGACCAGAATCAGCAACATCAGGCTGATTGCCACCAGAAAAGCCGACGCCAGGAACTCTGATGCCTGTTTCTGATCGGCATTTTCGCCACCGAAACTGATGGTCACACCTTCCGGGGTTTCCGGCATGCGATTCTGTAAGGCGGTCAGCAGCGAATCCACCTGGCGCCCCGCCTCCACATCCGATTTGATGGTGACCGTGCGCTGACCGTCTACCCGCACGATGCTGCCGACCTTGTCGCCGGGCTCAAGGTCGACAAATTGTGAGAGCGGTACCTGGCCTCTGGCGGTGTTAATGGTCTGGCGCTGGAACTGGTCCAGCTCCCGCCAGTTGTTGGGCACACGCACCACAATGTCCACTTCATCGCGAACGTCTTCCGGTCGATAGGTGGCCAATACCAGGCCGTTGGTGACCAGTCGCACCGCACTGCCAACTCCGAGAACATCTGAACCGAAACGTGCAGCTGCCTCACGGTCCACGTTCAGGCGCCATTCGATGCCCGGCAGGCTGCGGTCGTCTTCCACATCGACGAAGCCGCCAAGATCGGCCATTTGGGCCTTGATCTCATCGACGTGGTTGTTCAGTTTACTGCTGTCCAGGCTGCTGACTTTCAGCTCGATGGGCTTGCCATCGGCCGGGCCGCCTTCCTGCTTGCGGAATTCTAGCTCGATGCCGGCAATGTCGGCGGTACGCTCTCGCAGGTCATCCAGAATCAGAGTGGCCGGGCGCCTCTTGTTCCAGTCGGTAAACTGGAACTGCAGCACCCCAATCACATCCGGCGCCATGCGGTTTCCCGCCGACACCATGGATCTTGCATAGAGAGCTTTTACTTCCGGCATTCCCTGAAGACGCTGCTCCACTTCCCGAACGATTTCATCGCGCTCCCATACCGAAAGGTCGCCTCTGGCCCTGACCTGAACCTGAGCCGAATCCGGCTCAACACTTGGGAAAAACTCCACACCATGGTTGAACTTTGCATAAGCGCCGTAAATCACCGCGACTACGGCCAACACACCAAACAGCGTGAACCCCGGTGACGACAGCATTCTGGCCAGGGCCGCCCGATAGGCTTTACCCAGCCTGCCGGTTTCCTGAGCCTGCTGTACACGTTTACCACCACTCAGACTACCCAGCACCGGAAGGAAGATCAGGGCCATGGCCAGGGAGGCAATCAGGCAGATGATCACCGTCATCGGCAGGAACTTCATGAACTCGCCAACAACACCAGGCCAGAACAGCAAGGGCAGAAATACCGCCAGTGTGGTCGCCGTGGAGGCAATAATCGGCCAGGCCATCCTGGTGGCTGCCTCACCCCAGGCCGTTGTCACGGACTGACCATCGGACAGATTCCGATCAGCGAGCTCCGACACCACGATGGCTCCATCCACCAGCATCCCGGCAACAAGAATAAGACTGAACAGCACCACAATATTGAGTGTCAGCCCCATGCTCCAGATCACCAGAATGCCGGTCAGAAAGGCGCCCGGAATGGTCAGGCCAACCAGCAGTGCTGACCGGGGCCCCATAACCGCAATAATCAGCACGATAACCAACACTATCGCGGTAAGAACGTTATTCAGCAGGTCGCTGAGAATGTCCCTTACATCGCCGGACTGATCCATGATGTAGCGCACTTCCAGCTCATCCGGAAGCTGGCTTTCCGCCGACCTGATCAGGCCTTTCACCTTTTCAACCGTTTCAATAATATTGGCACCGGTGCGTTTGGACACCTCCAGAACCAGCGCTGGCTCACCGTTGATTCGTGCAAACCCGCGAGGGTCACGAAAGCTTCGCTGCAGCATGGCCACATCGCCGAAGGTCACAACGGTGTCGCCGTCGACCTTGATGGGCATGGTCATTACGTCTTCGATGGTTTCGATGACCCCGGGCACTTTCATGGTCATGCGCCCCGCGCCTGTGTCCAGGCTGCCTGCCGCCACCAGCTGGTTATTGCGGGCCACCAGCTGGCCCAGGGTGTCGTAATCAACCCCATAACTTTCCAGCACCTGAGGGTCGACCACCACTTCCAGAAGATCTTCCCGGTCGCCGCCTATTTCGACTTCCAGCACTTCCGGAATGCCTTCAATCGCATCCTGAAGCCTGCGGGCAATGGTCACCAGTTCGCGCTCGGACAAGGGGCCCGACAGACCCACTGACAGCACCGGGAAAAGTGATACGTTAATTTCGTTGACCCGGGGCTCGTCGGCTTCCTGTGGCAGCTTGCTGCGGGCGGTGTCCACCTTTTCGCGGACATCCTGCAGGGCCTTGTCCGGATCAAAGCCGGCATCGAATTCCAGCATCACCGACGCATGCCCTTCCGATGCCGTTGAACGCATTTCTTTCACACCCTCAAGCGAGCGTAATTCCTGTTCCATGGGCCGGATCAGCAGGCGCTCGGAATCCTCCGGGCTGATGCCGTCCAGCGTCATGGAAACGTAGATCATCGGAATGGTGACGTCCGGATTGGCTTCTTTTGGAATCGCCTGAAATGCAGCTATACCGCCGACAATCAGAAACAGCAGAGTCAGGAAGATGGTGCGACTGCGGTTCAGGGCGGCGAAAATAAGCGTGCGCATATAAATCAGCCCCGCTCATTATCGGCGAGCACCGGGCGCACTTTCTGGCCCAGCGCGACGAACCCGGCGCCACGGGTAATCAGGCGGATTTCCGTTGGCAGGCCGGTTACCCAGGCGCCCTCAGTGGTAATGTTCAGCAATCTGACAGTGGTAAAGACCACTTCGTTGTCATCATTCACATGGCGGACGCCAGGCCGGCCATCATCGCCCAGGCTCAGATAGGCGGGCGACACAAACATTGCCTCGACTTCCGCCAGTGCAATACGCAAGGTAGCGCTACCTCCAGCGACCCGTCTGCGATCCGGATTATCGATCGCAATCTCAACCGCAAAGCTTCGGGTCTGGGGGTTGGCGGCGCTGGCAATAAAACGGACCTCGCCTGCCAGGGTATCGCCACCCAGCGTTTCGATATTCACCGGCTGACCGGGTGCAACCTGGCTGACGGATTGCTGGGGAATCTGGCCAACCGCTTTCAGACGGTCAATTCGCACCAGCTCGAACAGTGGTGAGCCGACCTGCACCAGATCCCCCTGATCAACGGATTTATGGTTAATAGTACCGGCAAAAGGAGCTCTGGGCCTGAGGTGATCAATCACAAGCTGGACGTCTGACAGTTCCGCTCTCGCCGTTGCCAGTTCGCTTTGCAACGCGAGAATTTCCGACTCTGAGGTCAGGTCCCTTGCGCGCAGTCGGCGGGCTGCCTCGAGATCGGCTTCGAGCTTTCGCAACCTCGCCTGCCAACGGGCCACTGCGGCCAGCCGGCCATCCTCTGAAAGCTCCGCCATGACCTGACCTGCTTCAACCTGGTCACCCAGGCTGGCGTTCAGGGACTCCACGGTTCCGGCTACCCGGGCAGCAATGGCAACCGATTGCCAGGGTTCGATCTGACCCTGCAGAAGCAGAGCCGGCTGATATAGCCGAGCCTGGCGCAGCTCCACCTGAACCGCTGGCAGCGCTGCTTCGCTTGCCTGCTGCGCTTCGGGTGCATTCTGTTCAGCCACCTTTACCTCTCCCGTTGCCATCCACACGATTAATGCGATAAACAGGAAAAGTGATAACCCGATGGATCCCAGTTTTGCTTTGGTCATGACTTGCTCACAGACAGAAAAATAAAAATTGGTTGCAACCGGCTAAAAATCTGGGGTAGATTCTACACTTAAATTTTCAACAGATTCAGAGTTGCTGCCCATTTTATGAATCTTATTTCAGTGGTTGTTTTTGTGAAGCTTGTGCTGGTGGTCGTGGTGCCATCCGGGGGCTTTTGCGTGGACAGCCGAGTGAGATAGCAGCAACTCGAAAGAACACCAGAGCCCCCGGCACCGAAAGGTCCCGGGGGCTTTTTTTTGCCCTGATAAAACAGCGAAAAAGGACATCGAACCATGAACGGCGCAGAGCAGATTCTGAACGCATTCCATCGCCACAGTATCGACACGGTTTTCGGCTACCCGGGCGGCTGCATCATGCCGCTTTATGATGCGCTGGTCGACGATGTGAGCGTGGAACATGTGCTCTGCCGCCACGAACAGGGCTGTGCGCTGGCCGCGGATGGATACGCCAGGGCCAGTGGCCGGCTGGGCGTGTGTATTGCCACGTCCGGGCCTGGCGCGACCAACCTGATCACCGGCGTTGCAAACGCCCATCGGGATTCGATTCCCATGCTGGTGATCACCGGCCAGGTTCCATCAGGGCTGATTGGTACCGACGCGTTTCAGGAAACCGACGTTCTGGGTATGACCCTGGGCATCGTTAAACACAGTTATCTGGTCACCGATGCCGCCGATATTCCTGATGTCATGGAACAAGCCATTGCCCTGGCGACCTCCGGGCGCCCCGGCCCTGTGTGGATCGATATTCCCAAAGACGTTCTGTTGCAGACATCCCGGGCTCGGGCCACACCCGAGAGCTCGCCGGAGTCATGCACTCCGCCGGACCTGAGCGACGCCATAGCCATGCTTCATGCAGCCCGGCGCCCGCTGTTATACAGCGGTGGTGGTATCAGTCTCGCTCACTGTGAGGACAGTTTCCGGCGATTCGCCCAAGTCTCTGCCCTACCGGCAGTGGTGACGCTTAAAGGTATTGGCAATGCAGGCAAACATCACCCGGACAATCTCGGCATGCTGGGTATGCACGGTTCGCGGGCGGCCAATCGTGCGGTTGAGGAATGCGACCTGCTGCTGGTGGTCGGTGCGCGTCTGGATGACCGCGCCACCGGTAAGCTGGACGAGTTTGCAACCAATGCCCGGATAATTCACATCGATGCCGACGCGGCGGAGATCAACAAACTTCGCACGGCAGATCTGTCTTTACGAGGCGAACTGAGCAGGATCCTGGATGGCCTGGCTGACACCCTGAGCGCGCGGCCATTGATGATCAATGACTGGCGCCAACAGTGCAGGCAATGGCACACCACCGGGGGCTTCTCGGCGGCGGATAACGACGAACCCTTGTCACCGATCACCGGTCCGGCCTTTATCCGCCAGCTGTCCCGGATTACCTCCGACCAGACCGTTATCGCCTGCGACGTTGGCCAGCACCAGATGTGGGTGGCCCAGCACTATGAGTTCGACCACCCCCGCCACCACCTCACCAGCGGTGGCCTGGGCACCATGGGGTTCGGCCTGCCAGCGGCCATTGGTGCGCAGTTTGCCGCCCGGCACAGCACGGTTATCAATGTGACCGGCGATGGCTCTTTCATGATGAACGCCCAGGAGCTGGCCACCATCCGCCGGTACCGGCTGCCGGTCAAGATTATCGTGATGGACAATCAATGCCTGGGCATGGTTCGGCAGCAGCAGGAGCTGTTCTATAACAACCGGGAGAGCCAGATCAATCTGGACGACAACCCGGATTTTGTCGCCATGGCCCGGGCTTTCGACATACCGGCCCTGCACATAGAACGCACAGACCAGGTCCGCCGGGGCATTCAAACCATTCTGGCCTACGATGGCCCCATGCTGTTGCACGTAGCCATCAGCCGCGAGGAGAACGTCTGGCCCATCGTCAAACCGGGCGCCAGCAACCTTGAAATGATTGACGAATCCCGGGCCAGCCATCACCGCAAGGAGCAGATCGCATGACTTTCCAGAAACAGGGCGCATCAACACCCCGCTTTACCCTTAACTGCCGCATGGCCTATGAAGCAGCAGCACTGGAGCGGCTTTGTCAGGTGGTGCGTATTCGCGGATTCCGGGTGGCGAGAATGGCCGTTGAGCGTGTTGACGACCAGCTTGATATCCAGTTGATACTGGAAGGGACCCGTTCGATTGAAATGCTTAAATCACAGCTGGAGAAGCTGCACACGGTGGCAGAGGTCACCCTCCCCCGACAGCCTGAAGCCGTGGGAGAGCGGGAGAGGGCAACACTGGCGTCGGTCTAGTTACCAGCGCTTGAACGGCAGGAACTTCCCGCTCATGGTGACCAGAACGCGGTCGCCTTTCGGGTCTTCTTCCTTGTCGATGTCCATGGTGAAGTCGATGGCGCTCATGATGCCGTCGCCGAATTTTTCATGGATAAGTGCCTTCATGGTGTCTCCATACACGCCGACAACTTCGTACAGGCGGTAAATCAGCGGGTCCTGGGGCACACCGCCGTCCCAGGATTTGGTCGGAAACACCTGCAGTGCTTCGGCAATTTCCTTGTCGAGACCCAGGGTCTCGCAAAGGGCAAAGGCTTTATCTTCCGTAAAGCTGTTCATGCCAAAGCAGACCGAGGTGGTAAATACCGGCGACATGCCGATGGATTCAGCAATCCCTTCCCAGGTCATTCCTTTGCCGACTTTGGCTTCAAGAATTTTTGCGGTCATCAGTTCTTTGTTCATCATGACATTTTCCTCTGTTGGCTTTTGCTTTCAGGCGTTCACCGCCGCCGCGGTGGATTTGGCATCAGTGGTTTATGCACTTTTTTGGTGCGCGGCTGATGGGCAATCGACCAGAACTGCAGCTTTATGGTCTGTCCACACAACTCTGCCTGCGCAGTCTGCCCAGTACATCGCAGGGTTCGTGCCAGGTTGCAAAAATAAGTTAACTTTCTGTTTTTTAACGTTTAAAAAGAAAAGCTCTGGCTATTTTTGGTCACGACATTTCGTTATTTACGATATTTCGTGCCATTTTTTACGAATTTTCGTGTTCTGGCACAGCTCTTGGAAGGCAATCCCTATCCATTTGCTCCGGGAACCTTCTTTATGGCCACAATTACCCAAACCCGCCCGCCCTCATCGGTTGCCAGCCTGCAATGGGTAGATCACCTGCCAGAACCGGCCATGCTGGTTGATGCTGCCAGCGACACGGTTGTTACCTTGAACAACGCCCTGGCCCGAATGCTGGGCACAAGCCGCAGCAGCCTTCTGGGAACCTCCTGTGTGCGCCTGTTCGGGGACCAGCGCCCTAAGCTGATCGCGTTCACCGAAGAAACCCTTTTCCGTGGTAACGCGTGGAGCCGGGATTTTCACCTTGCTCACCGTAACGGCCATACCATCGAGCTTGAGATCTCCTCTGCCCGCGCGGGCGAAGCCGAGGATCAGAAAATACTGTTCCTGCTCAGGGACCGTGAGTTTCTCAGGGCACTTCGGGAGCGCCACGAGGCCAACCACTACCACCGGGGCGGCCTGCTTGAGTGGCGGCGAGTACAGGAACTGTTCAAAGACATGGAGCGCGAGAACCAGCTGATTCTTCACGCCGTGGGGGAAGGCATCTATGGCGTGGATGCCGAAGGCAGAACCACCTTTATTAACCCTGCCGCAGAACGCATGCTGGGGTGGCGCGGCGATGAATTGATGGGCCGGGTCATTCACCGGGTAATGCACCATTCCCATGAAGACGGCTCACTTTTCCCCCTCAAGGAGTGCCCCATTTACGCGGCATTCCGCGATGGCAGCATTCGCCGGGTCGGCGAGGACTGGTTCTGGTGCAAAGATGGCTC
>Ga0136557_1001727_pt1 | contig 13523 bp, 11 predicted proteins | sample AntRauTorckE6832_FD_104796 | JGI IMG/M metagenome (GOLD analysis project Ga0136557, IMG submission 104796) | Saline lake microbial communities from Rauer Islands, Antarctica - Metagenome Torckler E6 #832 | ecosystem: Environmental > Aquatic > Non-marine Saline and Alkaline > Saline | place...
AAGATAGAAAATAATCTAAGCGATAAAAATAGCTAACACAGAGCATTTTAATTCTTCAGTTCGTCCACAACCCAGTGGTAATGGGTGGTAACGAGAAGTACGCTTAATCCGGAAGAACCAAAAAATTTATGCAGCTGCAAAAGGTTTGGGGCACAAAGATCTTTCAGGATGAACAAGAGCCATGATGTGTTGCAGATGGCCTTAGTCCGACTTGCCTTCTCCATCGATATACAATACAATATTAACGGATTACAGAAGATTCTCGTGCCGTTGCGTTCTGCTATATTGTAAGCTGTTACCAACAAAACTCAGCGGATTGCCCCGGGAGCCTGCCGTGTTGTGTCCATGGGACACCATCAACCCAACCACGGAGGAGAGGGGCTGAGAAATGGATCTTCACACTTCAAGCTTCACAGCTTCAATAATCATGTTTCAGGAAAGGGTAACAACTATGCTCAACACGCTTACTCGCATCTTTCTATGCACCGCAGTTGTGCTGTCGCCGGCATCCTGCACCAGTCTTGATACCAATCAAAAACAAAGAACCACCGTCGGAGCAGGTGTTGGCGCCGGAGTCGGCGCGATACCTGGCCAAGCTAGCGGCAAAGAGAGTGAAACAGCGATGATTGGCGCCGGAGTCGGTACTGCGTCAGGCGGACACGCAGGAAATCAGGTAGGGTTGTATATGGACAAACAGGAGCAAGAACTTCGAAATGCAATGGCACAATCCAAAGCTGCCACCATCGGTCGCAATCAGGACACCTTGACCGTGACATTCAAGGGGCAGGCACTATTTAATCATGACTCCACCGTCCTATTACCTGGTGGCTATACTCAAATCTCAAGGGTGGCCTCTATCCTTAACAAATTCAGGGAGACACAAATAGAGGTGAACAGTCACACGGACGCCACCGGATCGGAGCAATATAACCGGCAGCTTTCCCAACGGCGAGCCGAATCAGTGAAAAACACCCTGGGACAGGAGGGTGTAGCGCCGCAACGTGTGGTGGCCCGAGGATACGGTGAAAGCCGACCCATCTCCTCTGCCGATGCCATGAATCGCCGTGTTGAGATTGTCATTGTCCCGATCTAGTGTCATGTCAAGTTTCAAGTGTTGGAAAATCGCGCCGCAATTTTGGCTTCCTGCTAGGCGCGACTGAAAGTCAAAAGGGCAAGTGAGATCCAACAGGTGAGGCTTGACAGGACACTAGCAAGGTTAACTTACAACCACGCGTCATTGACCATCGACCAGGCTCATATGCAGTCACCGAAGTTGGTGCATTCGCCTTGCCGCCGAGATTATTTCCTGCCCCCTCTCTTTGAAAGCGATGCATCATGAGGGATTTTCTCCCAAAGATCGGTCTCCTCATAATGGTCACGATTGATGGCTTTTGCTTCCTCCTGCCGCGAAAACACGACCTGAGCCAGGGCGCTCAGCAGCGAATCAAGATCTGTCTTCTGCGGCAACTCTTCCATCACCTGATGCCCCAGAAGCCCCATGACATTTATTGTGACCGGCAGCACATATTCGGCATTATCCTTGATCCCGGTCATCAGTTCCCTATCATGCCTCTGCTCATCCCAGTGAGAAAATCTGGTTCCCGGACCATAATCTATTTCGGCGCGCATATTTTCAAGAGCGGTAATCCGGGCAATTGAGGCATCTGTAAATTGTCCGTTACTGGAGTCAAACAGGCTCATCCACTTTTCCCAGCCAAATCCCAGGGTATGGCCAATTTCGTGGACTATGGTGCCGGCAACCTGATTTTCCGCAAACGAGGACAGATACTTGGTATTAAATTCAACAACTCCATAAATAACGCTTTCGTTTGTATAGGGTTTGTATGCTCTGGCAATAGTATTGCTGTTCGAGGTAAACACCCCAAGTCGTATGACAATTGAAGCGTAGGGACAGACGAACCTATTCCAGAGATTGCACGCAATCCTGCCGGATCTTTTGAGTTTACCGTCGACATCCGAGACGATTTTATAGGTGATAAGACTGGTGGTAACTTGCGTATCCAAGATATCAAGTGCCATTCTGAGGTGTGGAAGCGCCTCATGGATGGCCTGAACACACGCCATCTCATCGGGCCTGAGCGCACGGCCCTGAATTTGAATACGGGCAACCTCCTGCGAGAGTTCCTGGATAAGCTTTTCAAGTGTTTCCATTCTCCTCCCCCTCATGGTAGAGAGTTATCAATATCACGGATAGACACAAAATATTACACCACACCCCGCAGGCAACCTTGCAAAATGGCTTTTTCATGGTGCCCTTGACGCTGCAAAAAGGACGTGATAAGCAAAAATCATAGTAGCAGAGCAATTCGTTAACCAATTTTTCGGATGGAACAGTTTTAGTCTATGGGATGTGGAGTTTTTCTACATGTATGATATATTATTTTTTCAGATTCCTTGCTTGAAGGATAGCAAAATACGATTTGCCTTGTCAATGCGGTATCTAACTTTTAGCTGTATCCACAGTGGCTATCGGCTACAGCCGCAAAAAACTTTTGCACCATAAAATAGCTGATCACCAACGAAACTCAGCTGATCGACCCAGGAGCCTGCCGTGTTGTTTTCATGGGTATCTGCAGCCTGGCTTACGTATGACCAATACGCTTCACCATTCTGATCGCTAGAATCTCCGGCACCCTGCAAGCAGTTACAAATACCGGGGTAGTTACATTACGTCGCTTCCCCTATAAGTATTTACATTTTTTCAACAAAAATATTCCACTCTTCTTCACCAGACGGAGCACGGTAATGTTGAGACATATGAAAAAATTCGTTCCTCTTTTTTGTTGTTTCGTAATTATATTGGGTTGCGGGAGTGGCGAAGCAGCACAAAAGACAGTCCGACTCCCCATAACCATCGACTACCCATTACTACGCAACTTACTGGTACAAAATGCTTTTCCCGAGAAAGGCGAAACAAAAACTCTCGCCAACACAGGCAATGGATGCACATTTCTAACTGTTTCTTCGCCACAAATTTCGACGGAAAACGATACGCTCAAGCTCGACTTGAAGGTGTCTGCCCGTGCAGCGACTCCGCTGGGCGGTAAATGTTTTACTCCGTTGGAGTGGCAGGGCCACCTTATCCTGTTGCAACAACCCTCCATATCGCCGGACACCTGGCAGCTCAGGTTTACTACGATTGGGTCCAGGGTACTCGATGAAGACCGACAGCCTGCTCAGATAGCAGAAATACTCTGGAACTTCATTGAGCCTCATATCACGGCATATCTCGAAAATATTCGTCTCAATCTTATGCCTCCAATCAGTGATTTCAAAGATTTCATCCTTCCCCTGTTTCCCGAGAACAGGCAGCAACAGACTTTGCAAATGCTGGCTTCCATGAGACCGCAAAAAGCCAGAGTTGCAGCTGATGCACTCCACTTTGCCATTCTCGCCGATGTCACTCAAACCTACAATCCCAACGACACAGGGGAAAATGCCACGCTTGATGCCACCAAACGTCTGCGCTTGACCAAGGCCTGGGAAAACTGGGATGCCTTTTTAGTATACCTCGTCACCACGCTTTCCAGACAAGCCCTGACTGCCGAAGAGAAAAACATTCTCACCGATGTTCTGCTCGACACCCGTTATCAATTTGTCAGCCAGCTGGCTGACAACACAATCGAAGAAGATATTGTCAGGCAACAATTTGTCAACGTATGGGACCAACTGGCTCCTCTTTTTAAGAAACACATTTTGCGTGATTCCAAATCCTCAACGGCACTGGGATACCTTGCCTTCGTCGCCTCTGCTGACGCGCTGCTTGTTTTTGACCGGCTTGGCCCTACCCTTGGGATGGAAATCAGTACCAAAGGACTCATCAGGCTTATGAAAATGCTTGACGCCAACCCTTCACTCCTTAGGTATCAGCCAGGCATCGACAGCGAACTTCAAAAGCTGTTTCAGTTTGAACACAAAAACGCCCCCTCACCTCCAAAAAACATGGAACATGAGGACAACAATTCCCTGCTCCATCGCATTTTTGCGCCTCTGGGACCTTCCAATGCTTATGCTGGGCAAGTGCCGTCATTCAAGGAAATCCTGCAATGGAAGGTACCTCAAACAGATGTAAAAAAGTACATTCAAAGACTCGAAGGTGTCCTTTCTTCCGCTGCCGGCGCCATGATCGCAAAAGGTGAAGTGCCCCCAAAAGTACAGAAAATGTATCGTAATCTTATACTCGCCATGGCCTGGCAGGAAAGCTGCCTTCGCCAGTTTGTGGTAAAAAAAGACAAACTCACCTATCTGCTTTCCTATAATGGAAGTTCGGTGGGAGTCATGCAGATCAATGAACGGGTATGGCGCGGCCTCTACAGCCAAAACAGGCTTCGCTGGGATATCAATTACAATGCCCAGGCGGGGTGCGAAATAGCCGCACTCTATCTCAACAAATATATTTTAAATGATACCGGCCGAAACAACACTCTTGATGACAACACCATGGCCAGAACCGTTTACGCCATGTACAACGGCGGCCCCGCACACTATAAAAAATTTTTAAAACGATTAGCCGCAAATTCAATGTATGATAGCGATAAGCTGTTCTGGGAAAAGTATAAATGGGTGCTGGCCGATAAAGTTGATAAAGTTAGTATTTGCCTGACCGGCAGGTAAAGGGTCACTCCAAAAACCATCTGCACTGGATCCCTGGATCATTTACTTCTCGTGCCGCACCTCTTTATGCACGTATCTTACCCATTGATTTCAATCTGCTTCACCCGGGAATCGGGTGTTTGCTTACGCACCATTTTTACCGTTAACACTCCGTCTTTGAACGATGACTCAATCTTTTCCTGATCGACATCTGCTTTTTGTTCCTGGCTGATTACGCCATGTTCTCTGACAAACAAGATAAACCGGCCTTACATGTAGGATACATATAGGATACAAACCAGCTTGAGTATGCGCAGTCGGTACCCTAAACCACATCTCTCATATTACTTTTCATATTTTGCATAAATAGTAGTTTATTTTTTTAAGTGATAGGGCTTCCAGCTACTCATCGATACCGCCCATACAGAGATATTTAATTTCGAGATAGTCATCCATTCCATACTTTGAACCCTCCCTGCCGTTACCCGATTCTTTAACGCCGCCAAAAGGCGCCGCCGCATTGGAGATGATACCTTCATTGACACCGACAATACCGTATTCCAGAGCTTCGGAAACCCTCCATATACGACCAATATCCCGAGAATAAAAATAGGCCGCCAGGCCGAATTCAGTATCGTTGGCCATGGCAATGGCCTGCTCCTCCGTGCGAAATTTAAAAAGCGGTGCCACCGGACCAAAAATTTCTTCGCTAGAGAGTCGCATGGAATCGTTGACATTGGTGAGTATGGTCGGCTCCACAAAAGAATCCCCCATGGATGACCGGCCACCGCCAAGCCGTACCCCGGCTCCTTTAGCCACGGCATCTTCAATGATACTCAAAACATTATCGGCGGCTTTCCGGTCAATCAGCGGCCCGGTGGTTACACCCTCATTCATGCCGTTACCGAGAACAAGTTGAGCCTGCACCGCTTTCACCAGTCTGGCAGCAAATTCATCATAAACGCTCTCCTGCACAAGAAGACGGTTCGAGCAGACGCAGGTCTGGCCCGCATTACGGTATTTTGAAGCAATGGCCCCCTGTACGGCCGCATCAAGATCGCAGTCGTCGAACACAATAAAGGGTGCATTCCCGCCCAGTTCCATTGATGTTTTTTTCACAGTCGAACTGCACTGGGCCATGAGCCCTTTTCCCACCGATGTAGAACCGGTAAACGTCACTTTACGGACCTGAGGGTTGGTCGTCAGCTCATCTCCTATTTCTCCGGTTTTTCCCGCGACGACATTGGCAACGCCTGCTGGAATGCCGGCACGCACACCAAGTTCAGCAATTGCCAGGGCAGAAAACGGCGTGGCACTTGCCGGTTTGCATACTACGGTACAGCCGGCGGCCAGGGCGGGACCTATTTTGCGAGTCAACATGGCGTTGGGAAAATTCCAGGGAGTAATGCAGGCCACTACACCCACGGGCTGTTTGATGCACACCAGCCGCTTGCTGCTTTCCGGGGCCGGAATAGTATCACCATAGACCCGTTTTGCCTCTTCGCCAAACCACTCCAGATAGCTGGCACCATAGGCTATTTCCCCCTTGGCTTCCGCCAGCGGCTTTCCCATCTCCATGGTCAATATTTTAGCGAGATCATCCTGATGTTGCATCATCAGCTCAAACCAGGCGCGCAACAGCCGCCCCCGTTCCTTGGCAGGACAGGCGCGCCATTCGGAAAATACAGATCCGGCAGCATCCACGGCACGGCGCGTCTCTTCCGTGCCGCACTTTGCTACACTGCCGAGGAGTTCGCCATTTGCAGGATTGTAGACGTCAAACGTTTCACCGCTGTCGGCGTCATGCCATCCTCCGTCGATGAATGCCTTTTGCCTGAAAAGTTGTGCATCACGTAGCTGTAACATTGGGTTTCCTCTGCTGTATCTTCTTTTGCATACTTTGAGGCTGCCTTGAGCTGCAAACGCAGTCAATACTGCATACACCGGCTGCCTTTCGATTAATCTTCATCCTAAGGGCTTGAATGACTCAAATTGCTCAGCATGCTATTATAATATGGTTATGCTCCTGAGTGTCAACAAAACTCTCTCTTTCCCGAAATGTAACTACAACTTACCATGCTTGACACTCAGGCCCCTAAGTCCCCTCCACCACTCTGCAGCCACAAAAAAATAGACAAAAGATGACGAAGCAACAAAACTCAATTGATATCCAGGAATCTGCCGACGTTTATCTCAACTGATTGTATTGCAAAGAAACGAATCGGTTTTACTTTGTTGGATAGGGTGCGATAGCTTGCAGTCTTGCACTTTGTAGCGCTTCTTCTTGTGCTCTCTTTTTCAATTTTGCCGACTCACCGCCGCCGATCCACTACTGAATGGCATCATTGGCAATAAATACACTTCCGGAAAGGCCGGGAAATCGACAAATCTCAATTATTCTTTTACTTCAAGGAGATAATTATGAAATATATTCTCGCTCTTGCATGTTTGCTTATCACATCAACCACTGTCTGGGCCGGCAAGCCGGTCACCTATCAGATTGACGGACAACCCTACGAAGGCTTCATTGAAAGTTCCTCTCCCACAGCGCCACTGGTTGTGCTGGTACACGATTGGGATGGCTTGACCGATTATGAAAAAGAACGGGCGGCAATGCTTGCCGAGCTTGGCTACAATGTTTTCGCCATTGATCTCTTCGGCGCCGGCGTTCGGCCAACCGAAGACAAAGACAAACGCCAGCATACTGGTGAGCTCTATGGTGACAGGGAAAAAATGCGCCGTCTCTTAAATGGTGGAATTGCGGTCGCCGGCGCCAATGGTTTGCAGACAACCAATGTTGTCGCAGTCGGCTACTGTTTTGGCGGTGCTGCTGTCCTGGAACTGGCTCGCTCGGGTGCTGACCTTCAGGGGTTCGTAACGTTCCATGGAGGCCTCGGCACACCGGAAGGCCAGGATTACAGTGCTGCCCGCGGCAGCTATCTCATACTGCATGGCAGCAGTGACACGGCGATACCGTTAGAGCAGTTGGCTGCACTCGGTACACGGCTGGAGGAAAACGGCCTGCCCCACGAACTGATCAGCTACGGCGGAGCTCCCCATGCCTTCACCGTTTTTGATTCAAATCGCTACCACAAAGATGCCGACACAAAATCCTGGAAACGTTTCACCAGCTTTCTGGAAGAAGTCTTGTAATCTACAGTATTTCAAGGTATCCACAGCAACGCTGCCGCTGTCCAAACCGGACCGGCGGCAGCGTGATCCACAGAGCGGCTCGAAGTACTGGAAGGTAAGAAATCCTGGAACATTTCGCACGTCTCCGGGCATATTGTGATATTTTTTGTCTATTTTGCTCTTTTTCCCAAATTTTGTTCCACCATGACGCATAGACCTGATCTCAAAAAAATTGAGTTGTCGTATAATCTGATTAAAAAACATTGGGCGGAAATTGATGATCAATTACACCATAAGAATATCGGAAGGAAGGATACACCTTTTGATGAAGTTATAATGAACAATATGCTTCTCGCCTGGGAGTATTTAGATTTTTTCATCAGAAAAAAAGACTATGATCTTTTTTCCAACAGAGGCGGAGTTGATATACTGGAGATTAACCACAGAGTGCACTATGGAAAAAATCACGAGCTCCGCTGCGAATATAAAAAGGCAATGGAAGCCACAACCGAGAAATTCACCCGACAGATCAAACCAATACGAAACTATTACAAAAAAAAATCCCGTAAAGACCATGTATCGGCGAATAAGATTGCGGCTGAAATTTACATCGCGATCCTAGGGATGCCGCAGTTGTTCATTGAAGGCAATCACAGGAGTGGTTCAATCATCGCCAGTTGGATCAATCTCGCCAACAATGGTCCGCCTTTTGTATTAACATTGGACAATGCGGTTTCATATTTCCAGCCGGCCGCCGAAATCAAGAAATTCAACAAAAAATCAACATGGAGAAGCTGGACAAAACTCCCCAAGTACAAGAAGGAATTCAAACATTTCTGGAAGAACAACTGCGACATGCAATTTATTCGAGAAGACGCATAAAGGTCTGAATAGCTACAGCAATTCCCAAAATAAACGCAGCCTACGCCGAAAGAGATATAAGCGGCAAAGCCACAATTTTCTTGGACTGTCCTACCTCTCCCAGTCAAAAAACTCTTTTAATCTGGCAAAATACTTGTTAGGGGTGTTCTTCGTGTCGGCAATCAGTTTATTCTTGATCCGCAACCCCTTCAGGTTATTAATGAAATCATCGAGCAGGTCCATCTGCGCGCGGGTGGTTGGCCAGGAAGGAGTAGACGCTAGAAGCTTCTTTGCCCCTCTGTAGTCATATCCGGCCTGAAGAAGATATGCCATAACAACGGTTCCCGTTCTCCCAATACCGTATCGACAATGAATTAAAATCTTGTTCTGCCCCTCCATCTGCATATTCATCCATTTGAGCAGTTCCGTCAATTCCCTCAGGGACGGCGCTTGTTCGTCAGGAACAGGGAGATAGTAGACCTGAAAGTTGGCATTTTCCTCGGCCTCGTGCAGGTCGTAACATTCAGCACAAAGATTGACGATGGACCTTACCCCAGCAGCAGATATATCTTGAAGATGGCTCTCCTGCCGTGGAGCATATCCCACAGCTATCCACTCGGTTACCCATTTTAAAGGATACATTTCCATTCGTCATGTTCTGGTCTTCTTTTTCTGCATCATTGCATAGCTTTTCAGCAGCCAGCCAAGGAGAATACCAACCCCAAAAATAATGAGTAGCAGCAAAGATCTGGTTACGCTAATGGACCAGAAAAGAAACTGAACTTCTACCACGGCAATATTCTGAATGACAAAAACTACAACCGTACCTACTGCTATCAAGACAAAAAGATATCTCCAGCTCATCTCTCTTCCTCTTATAAAGATTGACAGGCATTACACCATGGGCAGCATAACTCCATCCAGTTGCCACTTCTCATCCTAGTCTTTGGCAAATCTCGGTATCTGTAAGTGCTTGCAGGAAATGCTCTTTATTATTCGATCCGTTTTGCCACTTCCAAAAAGCAACACCCTGAATGCCATGCTGTACAAAATAACATTAATGTAAATACTAGTTTCTGCAACCTACGTAAATGTTATTTTTGTGTGGCTTCGCCGCACCCCATAAACAACCTTCCCTCTCATCTTTCCGTATTTACAATAATAAACAAATCTCATCCTACTTGGCACAACACTTGTATTACCCAGCTTTAATTGAAGTTGTGCAGTTAAGGGTCCGCTCAAAAATACCGTCACATTTTGAGCGGACCCTTAGGTCTACTGTCCACATGCAGAAAACATAAACTCTCAGGAGGTACATGGCGTGAAAGAACGAATGAAAATCAAACCCAAAATCTATTGGAGCGGGGCCGTCATTTTTGCGGTTCTGGCTGCAGGTCTGCCTGCTCTGGCAGAAGAAGCAAATGTCGGTGAGACGGTTATTCACCTTGCCTATTCAATCGATACCTTTTATTTCCTCATGTCCGGAGCACTGGTCATGTGGATGGCTGCCGGTTTCGCCATGCTCGAAGCTGGGCTGGTACGCGGCAAAAATACTGTTGAAATACTGACCAAAAACGTAGCGCTCTACTCCATCGCCTGTATTATGTACATGGTTGTCGGCTACAATATCATGTATGGTGACGGCAACGGAGTCATCCCCGGACTCAGCTTTTTTCTGGGGCCCGACAATGGCGTGGATGAAGTTCTTGCCAGCGGCGGGGCTACCTATTATTCTAACATGTCTGATTTCTTTTTTCAGGTCGTCTTCGTGGCCACGGCAATGTCGATTGTTTCCGGCGCCGTTGCTGAACGCATGAAGCTTTGGGCTTTTCTGGCATTCGCCATTGTCATGACGGGCTTTATATATCCCGTGCAGGGATACTGGAAATGGGGCGGCGGTTTTCTTGACGCGATTGGTTTCCTCGATTTTGCAGGTTCCGGTGTTGTTCACCTCTGCGGCGCCTCTGCTGCGATCGCGGGTGTGCTGTTGCTCGGCCCACGTGCCGGAAAGTACGTCAAAGGCAGGATCAACGCCATTCCCGGTGCCAATCTGCCGATGGCGACTCTGGGAACGTTCATCCTCTGGCTCGGCTGGTTTGGCTTTAACGGCGGCTCCGAGTTAAAAATCAGCAATATCGAAGAGGCCAATGCCGTCTCCATGGTCTTTGTCAACACCAACACCGCAGCAGCCGGCGGACTTGTAGCCGCTCTTCTGCTTTCACGTGCCTGGTTCGGCAAGGCCGATCTGACCATGGCACTCAACGGCGCCCTTGCCGGACTTGTGGCTATTACCGCTGAACCGCTCACCCCGAGCCCGCTCCTGTCAACAACTGTCGGGGCAATTGGCGGACTTATCGTTGTCACCTCCATTGTCTTTATCGATAAGGCCAAAATTGACGACCCGGTCGGCGCCATCTCCGTTCATGGCGTGGTCGGTATCTGGGGACTGATTGCCGTATCCTTCACTAATCCGGAGGGATCGCTATTCGCCCAGCTTATAGGTATAATCGTTATCTTTGCCTGGGTCTTCGCGACAAGTTTTGCCACCTGGCTGATCATCAAAACCGTCTTCGGCATTAGAGTATCCGAAGAAGAGGAGCTTAAAGGATGCGATATTTCCGAATGCGGCCTTGACGCCTACCCCGAGTTCACCAAAGACTGATAGAGGTATGTCATGAAAAAAATAGAAGCGATTATAAAGCCCTTCAAACTGGAGGGAGTAAAGGAAGCTCTGAACGATCTGGGTATTGCCGGCCTGACCGTCTCCGAAGTCAAGGGATACGGTCGGCAGAAAGGTCACAAGGAAGTGTATCGCGGTGCTGAGTATCAGGTTGAGTTCAACCCTAAGACCAAGATTGAGTTGGTGGTTAGCGCCGATCTCGCCGACAAGGTGGTCGAAACCATACGAAACGCCGCCAACGGCAATAAAATAGGAGACGGTAAAATATTTGTTCTGCCGGTGGAAAATGTCGTGCGTATTCGTACCGGGGAAAGCGGCAAGGATGCCATTTGATGGTTCCCCCATAAGTAGTTACTGTACAACACCCTCAAAAGCCCCTGCCGCTAACGGCAGGGGCTTTTGAGGTGAGGGGGTATCCAGGCCTCACCGGCAAAACCAGGCTGCCAGATCGTCCGGATTGGCTTCCTGGCGAGCAAGGGACTGACGTATAGCCTTTTACATCGGCATAATCGGCGCCATGCTTCAAAGCGGCAACTGCGCTGGCAATGGTAATGCCGAAATCATTATGACAATGAATGACGAGCCTGGTCCTGCTGAGAATCGTGGCTAAACAACCAATACGTTCACCGATCTCGGCAGGTAGACGTGCCTAGAGTGTCGGCCAGGCGAATGCACAGAGCACCATGGCGCTCCGCCACCCTGGCCATAAATTCAGAGTGCGCTCTGAAAGCATCCTCAACCCCCACGTTCACCTATGTTCACCGTTGGTAAAAATGGCACTTCATCCCGCAACTCTGTCACGTTGCTGCTGATATTTTTGCAATAACAGTGCCATCTCTATTTTCAGGAAAAGCCAATGCTTTATTGCCACCCCAAAACCTGATCACCCACAAGGCTCTCCTGATTGATCCAGCAGGGTCTTGTGGGTGATCGGTAACCAAAAGGTTTGGCTCTTGTCTAACGCACAGGTCAATGATATAGTAACAAGGTTCCAGCAAGGGTGTTTTCAGGGGGACAACCACGAGGTGTCTAAGGTAAGTATTGCTCACCGGCATTGAAGGTATAGTACGATGACAAATATGGTAACAGGCTGGTTGCGCAGACATTTTTCAGACCCCCAAGTGGTTATTCTTGCGGGACTGCTGATATTTGGGATTGTTGCAGTCCTTTTCGCCGGTCAGCACCTGGTGCCGGTCATCGCCAGTGCGATTGTCGCCTACCTTTTAGAAGGCATTATTCAGCCGCTGCAACGTGTTGGAGTTCCGCGAATGCCTGCGGTTTTGATCGTTTTCACCATTTTTTTCCTGGTTATGCTGGCGCTGCTTTTCGGCCTTCTACCACTCTTGACCCGACAGGCCACCCAACTGCTCCAGGAAGTACCCGCCATGCTCAGCGAAGGGCAGCGTCTTATTCTCACCCTTCCGGAGCATTACCCCAACGTTTTCGGCGAGGCCGAGATAGAAAGTGTTTTAAACCAGATCAGAAGAGAAGCTGGCGGCTTCGCTGACTCCATGCTGCGCCAGACCTTGTCATCCGTGGTAGGCATCATCACTTTGGTGGTATATGTGGTACTGATGCCTCTGCTGGTCTTCTTTTTTCTCAAAGACAAAAACGTCATCATCGGCTGGATGCGGCGCTACCTTCCACGGGAACGCGGTCTTGCCACGATAGTCTGGCAGGGGGTAGACACCAAGCTGGGCAACTTTATACGCGGCAAATTCTGGGAAATTCTTACGGTCTGGGGGATCACCTACCTCACCTTTGTCTTCATGGGACTGAACTTTTCGATGCTGCTTGGTTTTCTCGTCGGCATATCCGTGCTCGTTCCCTATATCGGCGCTGCTTTCATGACCTTTCCCGTGGCGCTGGTGGCCTATTTCCAGTTCGGCTGGACTGGCGATCTGGCCTGGACCCTGGTGGCCTATGGCATCATTCAGATTTTAGACGGAAACCTGCTTGTTCCGCTGCTGTTTGCCGAGGTTATCAATCTGCATCCCATCGCTATCATTGTCGCAGTACTCTTTTTCGGCGGCATCTGGGGGTTTTGGGGAGTGTTTTTTGCCATTCCCCTGGCGATTCTTTTTCAGGGTGTCCTCAATGCCTGGCCACGAAAAGACAAGGCCGCGGCGACGGATGAAGACGCGGCAACTTTCTAACCATCCCGGCTCGTTGAATCCTCATTTTTTAAAAAGCTGATTGCCAACAAATTCAAGGAGTAAATATGTACACAATTTAT
>Ga0136557_1001730_pt1 | contig 13520 bp, 9 predicted proteins | sample AntRauTorckE6832_FD_104796 | JGI IMG/M metagenome (GOLD analysis project Ga0136557, IMG submission 104796) | Saline lake microbial communities from Rauer Islands, Antarctica - Metagenome Torckler E6 #832 | ecosystem: Environmental > Aquatic > Non-marine Saline and Alkaline > Saline | place...
AGTGTGGAGTGGACCGATCATTACGTGGACAAAAATAAAATTCGCGACTATGTCAGACAGGTGAAAAGCAAGACAAAGCAACCTGTTACCTACTGTGAAAACTATGTTCCTTGGCTTCACAAACTGGAAAACCTTGCTTTAGAGGTCGATATCATCTCCATTCATACATATCCGGTTTGGGAGTACAAACACATCGCTGAAGGACTCGATTATACCAAGGAAAACTACTACGCCGTCGCTCATAAATACCCTGATAAAGCAGTGGCAATAACAGAAGCCGGATGGGCTACAAAATCGAATGGCAGCGGAATCAATCCCGGACACGTAAATGAGAAATATCAAAAAATCTATTATGAGAATCTGATGAAATGGGCGGAAGAGGAAAGCATTCTCGCGTTCTTTTTCGAAGCGTTTGATGAAAACTGGAAAGGTTCTCATGAACCACACGAGCCCGAAAAACATTGGGGATTGTACAAAATTGACAGAACCCCGAAACTGGCCATGAAATAAATTACATTATAACTATTGACATCAAAATATTGAGGTAACAGAAATAAAAACATATAAATAAAGCTTGAATAATTATTAACACGTTATAATCAAATAAACTCAAAACTAAAGGCACTACTATGCTAAAATATACAGTATTAACGGTGGCATTATTATTTATGTCATCTATTGGATTTGCTCAGCCTGCAGATAACGCAGGGGATCCAGAAGCCCGGGAATCGGAAAATGTCGTTTCGATCTACGGCGACTTTTACACTACCATCGATGGAGTTAATTATAATCCTAACTGGGGACAGTCCGGAGTTGATGGTGTTGATCCGGAGTACGATCCCGGAACAGGTAATACCGTACTTGCTTACCCTAATTTCAACTATCAGGGAACAGAATTCACGGCGCAAGATCTTTCTGCAATGGAATATTTGCACGTCGATATTTGGGTAGCCGAAGGCACAAGCAGAATAGTTAAACTTACCCCGATAGATAACAGCGGAAATGGCCCCGGCGAAGTTTTAGTTGAGGTTCCGTTGACACCCGGTTCATGGAATAGCGTTTCTTTACCCAAGAGTGCGTTTACCGGCATGACCTGGCAATCAATATTTCAACTAAAGTTTGATGGTCAGTTTAACGCCGATGGCTCAGCGAATACCGAACCTTTTGATGTATATGTTGACAATATCTTCTTCTGGAAAAACGCCAGCACTCCTCAAAATGATGCAACGCTTAGCGATCTTCAGGTAGATAATGAAACCGTTGAAGGTTTTAGTTCTACATTGTTGAATTACGAAGTAAACCTCGTTACGGGTACAACTGAAGTACCACAGATTACAGAAGCGACTGCAACTAACAGTAATGCATCTGTAACGATTACTCAGGCAACCGGTGTTCCCGGAACAGCTTCAGTTGAAGTCGTTTCAGAAAGTGGTAATGTTACTAATACATACTCAGTGAACTTCTTGTCAACTATCCCTGCAACCGCGGCACCAACACCACCACAAATCAGTGCTGAAGGTGTAATATCATTGTTTAGTGATACGTTCACCGATATTGATTTGGATACTCTTTCTGCTGAATTTGATGATTCAGATTATGAAATTGTCATGGTTGAAGATAATCCTACACTGCTCATTAAATTTGCGAACTTTATTGGTGTTGATTTCCAGAATAATCGTCAGGATATGTCAGATATGACGCATTTCCATATCGATTTCTGGACTGGAAAAGAAGACTTGGATGGAACGGTATTCAACGTCAAGCTCTCAGAATGGGGCGGAACAGCAGGTGAAGTTGCCGGCTATGAATTCAATATAAATGAAGGCACAAGTCCCGCAATTGTGAACGATACCTGGGTTAGTGTGGATGTTCCACTTTCAAGTTTTGGTGGCACCGCAAGTCCAAGAGGCGATATCGCTCAATTCCTCATCACTTCAAATCTTGGAGATGTATATGTGGATAACATTTACTTCTATGACGAAGGCGCACCACTGGGTGTTGGAGATGATATTACTCCTGAATCATTTAAGCTACGTCAGAACTACCCAAATCCTTTCAACCCAAGCACAAATATCTCATACACACTTCCGGCAAATGGAAAAGTGACTCTCGAGGTATTTACTATTCAGGGTCAGAAAGTGGCAACTTTAGTTGATGAAGTTAAAGGTGCAGGCTCTCATACAGCTACCTTTAATGCTACAAACCTCGCATCAGGAGTATATACCTACATTCTTACTTCTGAAGCAGGTAGAATTGTAAATAAAATGACGCTTATTAAGTAATAAGCAGTTATATGATGAATGTAAAACCGGCTTCGTCTGAAGTCGGTTTTTTTATGCCTTTTATTTAACATCGGATTAATTATCGGGTCTGAATGTATAATATGTGAGCGCTTCTTCTAATTGGGGAAACACTCACACATTATACCACCGTAATGGAGCCCACAATTTTGAAATATGCTGTGTATCTTGATTTTCATCAGATGAGTGAATTATCAATATTGAATTTTGAAAAACCGGTCAAAAAATATTCCAATAAATCAAACTATTACGGGTTCTGGGTAGTTTAGTGAATAATTAATAGTACTATCTATGGTCACATAGTGAGAATTATAATGAGGGGAAATCACATATGTACATTGGGAATTATCGTTATTTCAATGGGTTGAAGGGGTTTGTTGCTTTACTAATATGTATTTGGGCCACCCTGGGGATTGGTTCGCTTCAGGCTCAACAACTGCCTACAAAAGGAGTACCGCTACTGCAGAATATTAAACCAGTTGAGTATGGACACAAGGGGAAAATTTGGGATATAGATAGCGCTCCGAACGGTATTCTGTATATGGCAGCTGATAAGGGATTGGTTGAATTTGACGGTAAAAATTGGCGGAGTTTCACAGGAAGTGACGGCATCATCCGTACTTTAGCTGTTATAAATGATACGCTTATCTACACAGGATCAGATCTCGATTTTGGGGTTTGGGTAAAGGATAAACGTAACTCGTTTAACTACACGTCTCTTTATCCTTTCAAAGAAGATCTGCTAAAGCTAAGCGAAGAGTTTTGGGGATTACACGTTATAGATAAGCAAATATTCTTTGTTTCCTCAAGTAATATATACGTTTATGAGAATAATAATCTTACAAAAATTCCTGCTCCCGCTCACATTAAAAACAGCTTTAAAGTTGATGGTACTATCTATCTCAACGACGCAAAGTCCGGGCTTCATAAACTGGTGGATTTGAGCCCTGTTCATCTGTTCAGCTTTGAAAATCCATCTGAAATTGAAATCGCCGGATTGTTTGAAGATGAAGACGGGCTCGTGTTAGTCAGCAGAAATCAAGGGCTCTTTCTGTATAAAAATAATGAGATCACACCTTTTAAAAAGCAATTGTCAACTCGATTGAAATCGGCCAATGTTTTCAGTTTTGAGCGTATTGAAGAAGATTATATAGCCTTCGGAACCGTCTTACAGGGATTGTTCATCACAAATAGAGACGGTAAGATTATTCACCAAATCGGCAAAGGAAAAGGACTTCAGAATAATACTGTTTTGAGTTTGCACTACAGTCCCGGCAGCAAACTATGGCTGGGACTTGATTACGGAATGTCCTCTCTCGATTTAAGCAGTAAAACGACGTTTATTTACGATTTTAAAGGGGAATTCGGTACGGGTTATTCCGCTGTGTTAAATGATAAAACGTTTTATCTGGGAACCAATCAGGGACTCTACACATCCGACTGGAGTAAATTATTTAACGATTCAGCATTTAATTTTGATCTGATTGATGGTACCGACGGTCAGGTGTGGGAATTAAATCGGGTTCACAATACCATTTGGATGAGTCACGATCAGGGATTATTTCTTGTGAATGATAATTCACGGGTACAGCGAATAGGTGATCAGAAAGGTTTTTTGACAATTCAGGCATATAAAAATCTTATTCTTGCCGGTACATACAACGGGATTTCAATTTTTTCAAAAAAAGATGGGGAATGGCAATTTCTGAAACACTTAGAGTTGATTCTTGGCTCTTGCAGCCAAATTGCGATTGAGTCGGAGAACACCATTTGGTTTAATATTCTTAATTATGGCGTTATTCGTGCAACAATCGATGAAAACCTCACAGTAACAGACAGAGAAATATTTCAAAAAAGAGAATTTCGCGGAGTTGGTTTTTCATTAAAAAACCAAGATGGAAATATTGAGGTACATACTGACAGTCATATCTACACCTACAATCAAACCGATGAATCGTTCTCGCTTTCAGCTAAAGTAAAAAATGGCGGTGAGCTTGCAGATGTGCTTTCCGGAATTGCAGAGCCCTTAAAACTGGACAGTGTTATAGATTTTTATCCCGTGTACAATGGATTTGCATTGAGGGATAACAGCGTTTCAAATGAGCCTGAAGAAGAGCCTTTTTCTCTGATTATTAGAAAAATGGAAGCATTTAATAATGAAAAACGATCAGATTTTTTTAATAACAGCAGCATCGCCTACGATCTCTCGAATATTCAGATAGAAGCAATTGTCCCCAACCGTGAGAATGTAGTTTATCAATATAAACTCAATGCTTCGAAAGATTGGAGCGAGTGGACATCTGAAAATACCTTTAGCTTATTCGGACTCCAATACGGTTCGCAAAAGATTTGGATTCGGGCAAAAGCAGATGACACCATCTCGACAGCTGAAACGCTTTCATTCAGCATAGATTCGCCATGGTATAAATCATGGTATATGTATCTGTTATACGTTGGATTATTTTCATCGGCTGCTTTTGGACTCTATCTGTGGCAGAACCAAAACATGGCAAGGTTTAAAGAGAAAGCAGATGCTGATAAGCGAAGGCTGATTGATGAACAGGAAGAAAGATATTTGGAACAGATTCGAAAGATTGAGCAACAAAGCCTGAAAAGTGAAAGCGAAGAGCTGAAATTGCAGCTCAGAACCAAAACATTTGAATTGGCAATAAAAGCCAAAGAAAATCAAAACAAGATTCAGGTGCTTCAACAGGTTAAAGAGAAAATCAAGGATCTCGAAAACAATCCTAAAATGGTAAAAAAGCGCGTGGATGAAATTCGGAAAATAATTGAATCCAATACTAAGGAGGATGACAATACCTTTGAACTTCAGCTCGATGAACTTCACCAAAAACTCTACAAAAAATTACAAACACTGTATCCGGATTTAACCAATAACGATCTCCGCTTGTGTGCATACATCAAAATTGGCTTTAATGCCAAAGAGACTGCAGATATGCTGAATATCAAGCCATCAAGCGTGTACATCAACCGTTCGCGACTCCGAAAAAAATTAAATATGGATAGTGATGAGGATCTGCAGGGCTTTTTAAACTCCATTGCGGGTGAATTGAAATAATATCAGAATAAAAAAACGGGATCTTTGACAAACAAAGATCCCGCAGTGAATTAATGAGCTGCTATAGTGTTTTGATTACCGGAATTACATTGTAATCACGCGTTTGCCCTGAGCGTGAAGACTTTCCACATCCTGAAGAGCTTGCGCCGCTTCATCCAGAGTATAGGTTTTAAATACAGAGAGTTTTAGTTCGTCCATGTCTGCTAATTTCGCCAATTGTTCAAGTTGAGGGGCATTGGGTTCCACAAATACATACTGAAATTGAATGTCGTCACGCAGATCAGGACTGCTGTTGGTAATGGAGATGAGCGTTCCGTTTTCTTTGAGCGTGTTTTTGGTATTGTCCAGCGAATCACCACGCGAGCAGTGAAAGATGAAGTCCACTTTTCCACCAGCGGCGGTAGTTACTTTTTCGGCGAGATCCTCAGAATTGTAATCAATGGTGACATCCGCTCCGAGCTCTTTCATGTAGTCATGGTTTTTCTTACTCGCAACCGCAATCACCTTCGCGTTGATATGCTTTGCTAATTGAATAGCAACCGATCCAACACCGCCCGAAGCTCCTAATATGAGCAATGTTTGGTCTTCCTTGAGCTCTCCCGCTACAAAAAGCGATTGATAAGCTGTTAAGCCAACAAGTGGAAGTCCGGCAGATTCTTCAACGGAAAGCTTTTCTGGCGTTTTGACCAGGTAACTTTCGGGCAAAGCAATGTATTCCGCAAAAGTACCATGTTTTATTTCAGGACGTCGTGCGTAAGCATATACCTGATCTCCTTCTTTAAATCTTCGCGCTGAATGTCCGTTCTCTACAACTTCGCCGGCAATGTCCCAGCCCGGAATGGCGGGAAACTTTCCGGGAATTACCTGATCCAGCATTCCGCGCGCAACAGCAGCATCAACCGGATTAACTCCCGCTGCCTTTACTTTCACTAATACTTCGCCTTCAGATGGTTCAGGGCGGTCAAGTTCACCGATTTTGATATTATCTAACTCTCCATATTCATCAAAATAAGCGGCTTTCATTGGTGTACTCATAAAATCTGTTTTTCTGTCTGTTTAATAATTGTGCTTTGTTTCAACACCGAAAACAGATGAAGATCTAAATGCGTTTCAATGCTGAAATTTTAAAAAATGAGAAGGAAAGAAACAGATTTGTCTGAAATCTAATTTCAATCTCACACCAAACCTTTTCGTCAATAGAACCTGAATCACATCTTACTCGTTTACTATTAATTAGCTATACTCTTTTGTATAATAAATGGCTTAAAAGAAGCCGTATAAAAATTGAATAGTTGCATCATCATCTTGTAACCACCTTAGTTTCTAAGAATTTATACTGCAAAGCCGAAAGATTTGTAATCAGCCATAATTCAACCTCAGTTTTAATCAACCGGAAATAAATAATATGAGTGATATTCGTACCAGCGTCAGCTATAGTTTTACCATGCGCCTTTCCATTGAAAATAAGCCCGGAATGCTTGTCAAAGTGCTTGAAAGTATAGCGGATTTAGAGGGTGATCCCGGTGCGGTTGATGTGGTGGCAGTAAAAGGAAATTGTAAAGTGCGTGATATCACAGTAAGCGCGCGAGATGAAAAACACTCGAAAGAGATCGCCAACTCAATCAAGAAAATAAACGGAGTTGATGTAAAACACGTCTCCGACCGTGTGTTTTTACTGCATCTCGGGGGCAAGATTCGTATTCAAAATAAAGTTCCTGTTGATACGCGAGATGCGCTTTCCATGGCTTATACCCCGGGTGTGGGGCGTGTATGTACCGCAATCGCGGAAGACAAAGAAAAAGCCCATACACTTACTATCAAACAAAACTCGGTGGCTGTAGTCAGTGATGGTTCGGCGGTGCTTGGATTGGGTAACATCGGTCCTGAAGCTGCAATGCCTGTTATGGAGGGAAAAGCGATGCTTTTTAAAGAGTTTGCCAATGTTGATGCTTACCCGATCTGCCTCGACTCGCAGGACGTCGATGAAATTGTTCGGGCGGTTGAACTGATAGCACCGGGATTTGGCGGAATAAACCTTGAAGACATTTCTGCTCCCCGTTGTTTTGAGATCGAAGAGCGTCTTAAAAAGAGTCTTGATATTCCCGTATTTCACGACGATCAGCATGGAACCGCAGTTGTTGTTCTTGCAGCAACCATAAACGCGTTAAAAGTAGTTGGAAAAGAGCTTAAGGATATTCAAATCGTGGTTGTGGGAGCAGGGGCCGCGGGAGTGGCCATCATCAAAATTCTGCGGGATGCAGGCGTGACAAATATTTTGTGTACCGACAGTAAAGGTTTAATAAGCAAAGATCGTATGTCGAAGCTGAACGACAGTAAAAAATGGCTTGCAGAAAACACCAATCCTGATAATATATCCGGAGATATTATGACTGCCTGCAAAAAGTCCGATCTTGTGATTGGGGTAAGTGGCCCGGATATTATTCCTGTAGAGGCGATTGAATCGATGGCAGAAGATCCCATTGTGTTTGCCCTTGCCAATCCCGATCCCGAAATTCGGCCCGAGAAAATTAAGAATATCGCTCGTATCATTGCAACGGGAAGAAGCGATTATCCCAACCAGATCAACAACGTTTTGGCATTCCCGGGTATATTTCGCGGAGCTTTAGACGCCAGAGCTTCTGATATAAATGAAGAAATGAAATTGGCAGCGGCCTACGCGATAGCTGAATTCATCGATGAAAACGCTCTCGGAGAGGAATATATCGTACCAAGTGTATTCAGTAAACAAGTTGTTCAACGCGTGTCGAAAGCAGTAAAAAAAGCAGCCTTTGATAGTGGTGTTTCGAGAAAGTAGTCCATTAACGAGCTGATTTATCCCTCTATGGACTGGCTCCGCCGTCCTCTTACTACCAACCCTCCGAGGACCGGCTCTGCCGTGTAGTTACCACTAACCCTCCAAGGACTGGCTCTTCCGTCCTGTTACCACCAACCCTCTGAGGATCGGCTCTGCCGTCCTCAATTCTGGGGATCTGCAAAAAAACATTTCAAACCTAAACTACATGTGTCGCATCACCCTGCGGCTGACGCCTGCGGCTGCTCAGGATGGATTTTTAATCTCTCCACTCATTCTGTCATCCATTCTGAGTTTATCGAAGAATCACAAGACGGGATAAACCTTTGGAAGATAGTGAGAACAAGCTTGTTGGCCTGGTTTTAGCTTGTTCCCCGCCACCCTTTCAGGATGGGTCATAGCTCCGCCGTGCTGTTACAATTAACCCTCTGAGGACTGGCCTCCGCACTGTTGTTACCATCACCCCTCCGAGGATCGGCTCTGCCGTCCTCAACTCTGGAGATCTGCAAAAAACATTTCAAACCTAAACTACATGTGTCGCATCACCCTGCGGCTGTCGCCTGCGGCTGCTCAGGATGGATTACTAAGGAAACAACATCTCAACTCCTAAACACATCAACACCAAAGCCACTTCACACATCATTCACAGCATCTGTGTATATTTCGGGGTCACAAATGTAAAATCATTCTTCATCATCCATTATGTTAATTTCTTCTCACTGGCTCGAAAACGTCCCGAAACCAACTAAAGAAAACGAGCGTGTCATCATAGGAATGTCCGGCGGAGTGGATAGCTCTGTCTGCGCCCTGCTGCTCAAAGAAGCAGGATTTGACGTGGTCGGACTCTTCATGAAAAACTGGGATGAAACCGATGAAAATGGAGTTTGCTCAGCTGATGAAGATTACGCCGATGTGGCCCGCGTGGCCGAGCAGGTTGGAATTCCCTATTACAGCGTCAATTTTGTGAAGAAATACTGGGATCGCGTATTCACCTATTTTCTGGAAGAATACAAAGCGGGGCGCACGCCCAATCCCGACGTGATGTGTAATAAAGAGATCAAATTTAAAGCGTTTCTCAATCACGCACTCACCCTCGGAACAGACTGGGTGGCAACCGGACATTACGCCCGCCTCGATACCGACAATGACACCGGAAAACGAGTCATGCTGAAAGGCGTGGACAGAGGAAAAGATCAAACCTATTTTCTGAATCAACTCTCGCAAAAGCAGATCGAAAATGTGCTATTTCCACTCGGCGGACTCCAAAAAGGAGATGTGCGAAAAATCGCTGAAGAAGCCAATCTTGCCACTGCTAAAAAGAAAGACAGCACGGGAATCTGTTTCATCGGGGAGCGGGATTTTAAAGAGTTTCTGAGCAATTATCTGCCCGCTCAGCCCGGAGAGATGCGTCAACTCGACGGCACGGTGAAAGGAAAGCACGACGGGCTAATGTACTACACACTCGGTCAGCGAAAGGGATTACATATAGGCGGCGGCGGAAGCGGTGAGCCGTGGTACGTTGTTGGAAAAGACATTGAGAAAAACGTACTCTACGTGGAACAGGGAGGAGATCATCCCGCGTTATTCAATGATGGACTGCGCGCCTCAGATGAAAACTGGATCAGCGGAGAAGCACCGGAATTCCCGCTCGAATGTTCTGTAAAATACCGCTATCGTCAGCCCGACCGAAAAGCAACAGTACATCGCCATCCGGATAAATCAGATGAATTAGTGGTTTGGTTTGATAAAAAAGAGAAAGCTGTCACGCCCGGACAGTCAGTTGTGTTCTATCAGGATGAAGTCTGCCTCGGCGGAGCGATAATTGAAGAAGCCTACCACTTCAAAGCAGACGCTGGAAAAGAGTACGATAAAAGAGTGATCGGGACGGCTGTGGAGTGATGAAGATATAATATTTACTGTATGACAGTATGAGCGCTGATAACTTATTTTTTCGGAGAGCTTGCCCATTTTTAAGCATTCATTTGAAGATATTTTATTCCTCTTCTAAAGTCATATTCTCAATGTCTTTGTTGAAGGTATCCCGAATTTCTCTCAATTTTTTCACCAGGCCTTTTGAGTTTTAATCTTCTCTTTCATTGTAAGGTTAATTGTATCAAAATTTTACGGCACCAAATAAATAGTCGCTTTACCTTTTCCTATCTTTTTGATCACTGCTTCACGATGTAAATAAAGCATATCCTTTTTGATGGTGTGACGTGATTCCTGATCCATAAAATCTGCTACATCTGCTGTTTTAACGGGTTCATTTTTGCGGATGAAATTGAGCACTGTTCTTTGCCTTTCGTTTAAATAAGGCCCCTTGCTTTTATAGGTGGAATATTTCTCTTCCAGTTTATTTATCAGTGTTTCAAGACTTTCGAGGAAGAAAAGTATCCATTTATCAATAATCTCCTCACTTGAATAACGATGCTGTTGTGCGTCCATTAAAACCTGATAATAACGCTGTTTCTCTTTTTCAATTTGATTTTCAAAGGACACGTATTGAACAAACGGATAATCTTCTTTTAGAAGAAGGAGAGTTGTGAGTAACCGGGACAATCTTCCGTTTCCATCCTGAAAAGGATGTATTGACAGAAATCCATATACAAAAGCCCCGATTGAAATTAATGGATGAATGAAATCTGAGCTAAGGCTGGATTTAGTCCATGAAATCAGATCATCCATCTCTTTTTTTACCAGAAATGGTTCTGTCGTGTTGAAAATTACCCGCTGTTTTTCGTCGGGATAAGTAGCTACAACTTTATTCGATAATTGCTTGTATTTTCCTTTATGCGTGCTGTCAATGTCACTGTATTTTAATAGTAAATTGTGCAGATTAAAAATGCCGGATTCACTTAGTTCTATGTGATCATAATTCTGAATAATAATTTCCAATACCTCATAATAACCAAATACCTCCTGTTCGTCTCTTGATTCAAGTTTGTTAATCTTGATATTCGCAAGAAGGGATTCTACTTCTTCATTACTTAATGTCGCACCTTCAATTCTGGTTGAAGATCCAATACTTTGTATTGTGGCAATTTTCCGAAGTTCTCTCAGATATTTATTTTCCTCTTTTTCAATTCCCAGCCATTTTCTCTTAAACGAATCAATAACCCCGATTTTATTGATAATTCGCTGCGTTGTGGAAAAATCGAATGAGAGTTTCTTATCCATATTGTATCCGAATAATAGAAGTTTCTCTGATTAGGAGCAATATAAAGTCATCCGAATCTTATCTGTATTTTACCTGATTATTAAAAAAATTAGTACTTTTTACTTCGTTTGTATAAATATCAGTTGATAATTTTTTAGCAGACAAAACAGATCATCAGAGTTATTAAAACAGGAAGTCTTTGTTATAGAATTGCTGTTTTACACCTGTTAGTATCAATTCCTTAGATTCTCTTTTAATAAATCCCAGGTCTGTTGCGATAACACGGGTTCAGTTTCTAACACCTTGTCTGTATTATGTTTAACGATGTATTCAGCTCGTTCTTTCGAGTCAGGATGTGTATTAATCCATGAAAAATATTGATTAAAATCACTATCATTATTCGCGATTTTATACAGGAAATTTGCGAAAGGTTCCGGGTCAATTTTTGCATTAATCAGGTATTCAACTGCTTTGATATCAGCTTCTTTTTCCAGACTTCGGTCAAATGCGGAAGAAGATAAGGTCTTCAAAATTTCTTTTACGATAACTGTTTCATTTCCGCCAGTCGTCATTGAAACAAGTACTGCAAGTCCTACTTCTTTTACCAGCTTTTGCATCACATGATTAAGTTCTATATGCGCAATTTCATGGGATATGACTCCACTCAATTCAGCCGGATTTTCGGCTTCTAAAATTAATCCGCTAAATAAAATGAGATGTCCGTCAGGCAGAGCAAAAGCGTTAACCTTGTTTTCATCAACTACGTGAAACTGTATGTTATCCCTGTCAATATTGTTGGCAATACATATTTTGGTAACAACACTGTCAATACTTTGTAATACAAATTTATCAGTATTTACTGAATCATTTTGCTTGTAGATCTCTAATAATAATTCACCGAGTTTATGTTCTGTTTTATCGGCAGTTTTTTCAACGTTTAACAGATTCATCCAATCAACTTGTCTTAGAAGAAACCATGTTGAAAAGAACATTAAAATAATGAGAGTACCCTGAAGTATAATTTTCTTCATTGCTTGCAAATTAAGTTGGTTAATCTTCCATAAAAAAACCATTGAACGTGACGCTTATTTCTTGTATTAACAGCGGTATAAATGGTCGCGATGAATTCAGTCAGGTTGAAAAATAAAACAGTTATTATGTAAGCGATATACTCATTACTTAAAGTATCAGAAGAAAAAATAATGGACATTGTCCACCAAAAACCAACGCTGTTGATCAGAAGTAACGAGAATTGAGATAGTAATGCCTGAGTGCAATGCCATCGTACAAAATAGGTCCCTTTTCTGTTGGCTATGAAAAAAAAGAACGTTGCTAACAGGTTTATTATCGGCAATGGAAGTCCGGCTACTAAAGCTACTAACGACATCAAATAGCTGTTTGATGCTTTTTCCGCCTCATGTTCGCCCGGATTATAAATAAAAGAAGTTACGTGTATCATAATCCTTTAGTGATGTTCCAAATCCAGTTTAACAGAACTAAAATCATCATGGGAATTGCAATGAAGAGTTTATTTAAAAGATTTATTGTCCGGGTATAATAGTTCAACAATGTCTTCTCATTTTTAACATAATCAATAAGTATCCAAATTGGGATTATTAGCATGAAACCCGCTATAAGGATACCAAACGGGTTTGTGTACAGTGATTGCAGAGGGTCACCATTTATTAAAGAAAGAACAGACCTTGTTGTGCCACAAGAAGGGCAAGGAACGTTAGTAGCTCTCTTTATCAGACAAACCTCTATTGTAGAACTATCGGCTTGTTGATTAAATAAACTGTACAAGAGCCAGGAATATCCTGCAAAGCATGCTATCAACAAAAACTGATATAGCTTTTTAGGACTGATAGACACTACAATGCTTGTTCAAGTTTTTCAACGTTTTTCTCTCTTGTCGCGGCCATTATTAGAAACCAATCGACGATACCCCAGATTCCTAAACCTCCACAGGTAAGAAGTTTTGCAATACCAAGCCCTGTGTCACCTATAAAAAAGCGATCAATCCCCAAAGATCCACCGATTAATGAAATTACAAGGCAAATGGTCGGGTCTTTAAATTGGAGTGTTTGAATTGCTGCCCAATTGGAATCATCCATCTCAAGAAGAGTATCTCGAATATTGGGTACTACATGGCTTTCAAAATATTTACCATTG
>Ga0136557_1001732_pt1 | contig 13500 bp, 11 predicted proteins | sample AntRauTorckE6832_FD_104796 | JGI IMG/M metagenome (GOLD analysis project Ga0136557, IMG submission 104796) | Saline lake microbial communities from Rauer Islands, Antarctica - Metagenome Torckler E6 #832 | ecosystem: Environmental > Aquatic > Non-marine Saline and Alkaline > Saline | place...
TTAAAAACCAGTATTCTTTTTTGCCGTTAAATTACAAGCTTAAAAACAACCTTCTGGACAAAAAAGAATTTATGGCAGCAGGCTGCTTCGAAATGATTGATGCAGTCTGCAAAGGAATTATATATACAAGAAATCCTGTTAATATAAATGATGATACTGTCTGTATAAGCCTGTGTTCAAAAATTCCAGGTGGTAAAGACGAAAACGAGTTCTTGAAAGTATGCAGAAAAACAATGAACATAAACTTCCGGAAAAAAAGACTTACATCCAGCAGAACTGACTCATATATAAAAAACAGTTTTTCAGTTCCGGAAGAGACAATAATACATCTTGCACAAAAAGCCGTGGAAATTGAAGAAAAATTATGCTCACCCCAGGATATACAATGGGCGGTTGATAATGACGGAAGCATTTATTTTCTTCAAACACTACCGCTTAAAGTACTTTCTGCTCAAAGAAAAAATAACAACAAAACCATTACTCCTCCAAGGATAACAGGCGGGATAACTGCAAGCCCCGGTATTGCATCAGGCAAAGTTTTTAAGCCTGAAACAGAAAATGAACTGCAAAGTATAAAAAAAGAATCAATACTTGTTGTAAAGCATGCACTTCCCGCCTGGTATCCTTATCTTGTAAAAGCCAAAGGCCTTATAGCTGAACAAGGCGGAATAACCGATCAGCTTGTAAGTATTGCAAGAGAACTTGAAATTCCCACGCTTACAGATATTAATAACGCCTGTGAAAACCTTTTCCAAAATGAAATTATAACCCTTGATGCTGATTTAAACGCCGTCTTTCCAGGCAGAAACAGCAAATCAGCACACAGTGTTAAGCCTGAAATTTCAAAAATAATCGATTGTAATGATAAATTCAAAGAAGATATTTATACCAGAATCACAAAACTTACCCTACCTGAATTTAAAAGCTCTCAAATAAACGAACAAAACTTTTTTAGTTTTCATGAAATAATAAGGTTCATAGATGAAATATCTGCAGAAGAGTTTTTCTTTTTTTGTCAAGAATTCAATTTTTCCCAACTGAGGCAAAAACAGCTTCTTCAAAATTTTTCAATAAACTGGAAAATTATCGATCTGGACAATAATTTTTCATCCAGATTCTCCAAATCCATAAAGCCGGATAAAATCAGCTCAATCCCTTTTCTTGCTTTTAATGAAGGAATTACAGAAGCTGAAAAAATACCCGAATGCGAATACAGTGCTGTTATTTCTAGGCATTTCTCTTTGATAAATTTAAAATCGGTTTTTCATCATTCAACAATTGAAGCAATAATCGGAAGCCGGCCTGAAGGCAATTATGCAGAATATACATTTTCTGAAGCAGCTGTTGATCCAAAAAAAGAAAGTAAAAGAATCAATTTTTTAAACAATTTTTTTATGGAACAGGGATTCAAAACTTCATTATCCAAAAATTTTTTAAAAGCTGAAACCGGGAAAAAAACAAAAGACCAAATGATAAAGGCTCTAAAAACAGCGGGCTTAGCGTCTGTTAATTTATTACAGAAGGAAAAAAATATTTTTCCTGAATTTTAAAAAAGTTAATCAAATCCCTGCAGAGAGTTTAAACAGAAAAAAGTTACTCCCCTAACTCCCCTTTTTCTCTGCAGGGATTTTTAAAAAAACAAAAATAATAAGGAGGAACAAATGATTACAACAAAGTTACTGATAGTTGACGATGAAAAAAGATTTCTTCAGACAACATCAAACCTTATATCCCGGCAAAGGGATGATTTTAAACTGTTTACGGCTGAAGGAGGCAGTCAATGCTTTGAAATTATGGAAGAAAACAGCATTGATGTAGTTATTCTCGATGTAAAAATGCCTGAAATGAATGGAATAGACGTCCTGAGAAAAATTAAGGCCAACTGGCCCCTGACAGAAGTAATAATGCTTACCGGACATTCAACAACCGATTCAGCAGTTGAAGGTATGAAGCTTGGAGCCTTTGACTACCTTCTGAAGCCTTGTGATATAACACTGCTGGTTGAAAAGGTTCTTGAAGCCGATCAGAGAAAAAAATATGCTGAAGAAAAAATCAACAACGCAAAAATAAACAGAATAGTTAAGGAAAAAGGATTTTAGAAAACAAGCGCCGGAAAAAATACCGGCGCTTTTACCTTAAATATAGGGCTGCTAAAATGGAACAAAAAGGCAAAAAATTTGTTTCCTCAAAAGTAATTTCTTATGAAGCTTTTTCATTTTTATTTATGATATCTATCACCTGGCTTGATGAAATCTTCGATTTCCCACATATTTTAATGGGTGCATTAAAAACCCCTGTAAACTGGAAAGAATCTCTTTTCGAAAGTATTGTTATATTCTTTTTTGGTATATTTATTATATACATTACTTCAAATCTCTTTAAACAGATGAAGTATCTTGAAGGAATTCTGCCTGTATGTGCATCATGCAAAAAAATAAGGGATGACAAGGGTGCCTGGAAAGCGATTGAATCATATGTAAAAGAAAGGTCTGATGCCGAATTCAGCCATGGAATATGCCCGGAATGTGCAGAAAAACTCTACCCGGAGTATAATCCTTATAAAAAGAAAACCCTGATCGAATAAATTTCCGGTATCACTGCAATTCATCAAAAAGACTCTCTGAACTATTAACAAGAATCAATATATAAAATATATTCAATATGCATGTCTCTCTTATCTGTAAAATCTTTTTTCTTTTAATGTAAAAACTATTACCATCCCTGCCCTCACACAAATCAAACAGGGTCAACTTACACCGTTAACATATTGAGATTAAAAGATATATTTATATACAAAAAAATGGCACTTTATTTGCAAATACCAAAATAAATATACTTATAAAAGGATCTGATAATGGAAAGCAAAAAATACCCAAAAAAAATAAGACATTTGTTTTTTGCCAGATTAGTAATGATTCCTGTGATTATGCTTCTTCTTGTATGTGCAGCCATTGTTTTTTATTTCACATTCTATTCCGGAAAAGAAGTTAAAAGCAGACATATAATAATAGCCACAGATCACAGGGATATGATCGATTCCTTTTTAAGAGTAAAATCTGCAGCACTAAAATTTATAATAAGAGACAATGATTATCGTCATTTAAGCAAAGTTGAAAACCTGAAAAACGTTTTTAATAATATTCAAAAGGAATCACAAGCTTTTGTAGATCTTGGTGCTTTTGATTCAGAAGGCAATCATGTCTCTTATGTCGGCCCATACGATCTTATTGGCAAAAATTATAAAACCGAAAAATGGTTTAAGAAAGTAAAACAAACAGGTTTTTATATTTCAGATGAATTCCTGGGATACAGACAAAGACCACACTTTATAATAGCAGCTAAAAAAAATGAAAATGGAAATCCATGGTATTTAAGAGCAACCATTGACAGCAGATTTTTTTCAAGCCTTGTTACAGATATAAGAATCGGAAGAACCGGCCACGCCTATATAATAAACAGAAGCGGTGTTCTTCAACAGATGCAGAGAGAAGACAACAGCCTTAATATTGACAAACACCTGGACAATCTTAAAACCAATCCAGCTTCCAAAGCAGTAACTTTTTTTTCAGGAGGAATAACAGGCAAAAAGTATCTTTACTGTGCTGTTCCTCTGAAAGTCACCGACTGGACACTGGTCGTAAAACAGGAAACACTTGATGCATACTTCCCTCTTTTTATGGCTGCCCTTATATCTGTTTTGATCATAATCTGCGGAGGATCTCTTGTTATTGTTACAGGCTACATAATGGCCTCAAACATGGCACATCGTCTTAAAATAGCAGATGCTGAAAAAAAAGAAATGAGAACACAGCTTATCATAGCGGGAAAGCTTGCAGAAGTAGGTGAAATGAGCACTGGCATAGCACATGAAGTAAACAACCCCCTCCAGATAATCAAATCTGAAACAGCAATGATGGATGAAAGTTTAAATGAAATTGAAAAATATTCTTCAGAAGAGATTAAACCGGAAACGGAAATATTAAAAGACTGCCTTGAACAGATTAAGATCCAGGTAACAAGATGCGGGAATATAACAAGGGGTCTTCTGACATTTGCAAGAAAAACAGAAGGTAATTTTGAAGAGTTTTCACTTGAAAAAATCATACCTGAAATAATCAGCCTTGTAGATGAAAAAGCAAGGGTTGAAAATATAAAAATCTTTCAGGAAATCGAAAAAGACCTCCCTCTAATGATAAGCGATCCTGGACAGCTGCAGCAGGTTATCCTCAATCTTTTGAACAACTCGATCTATGCACTGAAAGACAGAGCTTACAAAGAAATAAGAGTAAAAGCAGAACAAATCAGTTCTGATGTCGTGCTGACAGTGACTGACACTGGCTGCGGTTTTAAAAAAGAAGAAATGGAAAAGGCTTTTGTTCCTTTTTTTACAACAAAACCACCTGGTCAGGGAACAGGTCTTGGCCTGAGCACAGTATACGGAATTGTAAAAGGACTTGGCGGAGATATGGAGCTTAACAGCAGTTATAATGAAGGATCTGAGTTTAAAATAACTCTGCCTTTAAATTCAGCTGAAAACAATAAATCTGAAAAATAATTATTAAGGAGGTTTTTAAAAAATGGAAAAGGTTAACTGTAAAATTCTCTATTTTATAAAGGAGGGGGATTGAAATGGAAAAAATTAAAATTCTTATGGTTGATGATGAAGAAAGATTTCGTGAAACAACTTCCAGACTCCTCACCAGAAAAGGGCTGGATGTAACTTTGGCAGCAAGCGGAGAAGAAGCAGTGGAAGCTGTTAAAAAAAAGCCCCATGATGTTGTTGTTTTGGATATAAAAATGGGCGGGATGGACGGCCATGAAACCTTGCTCAAACTTAAGCAGATTGATTCTGAAATCAAAGTAATAATGCTTACAGGCCACGGTTCTCCTGATTCTGCACAAAAAGCACTCAAAGACAAAGCTTTTGACTATCTTAACAAGCCCTGTGACATAGATATTCTCGCAATGAAAATTCAGGAAGCTTATTACGAAAGATACCATTTAAACACTCAGAAGGAAAAGAAAGCATACGATGTAATGACTTTTCTCGAAGATTATTCTGTGGTTTCTGAAGATGCAACAGTAAAAGAAGCTATGAAAATATTGATGGAATCTTTCAGCCCCAAACCTACTGGCAATTCATTTATAGAGTCGGGTCATAGATCTATCCTGATTCTGGACAAAAACAGGGAGCCGGAAGGAATTTTAAGTATATGGGATCTTTTAAAAGCAATAAGACCGAAGTATCTTTCAGCGCCAAAACCTTCAACTGCTGATTCTGTAGTATATTCACCCATGTTCTGGGACGGACTTTTCTCTGTTCAGACAAAAGCCATTGCAGACAAATCAGTAAAAGATGTCATGTCCGAAGCTCCTCCTTACATAGACAGGAATGCAAATCTTATGGAAGTTGCAGACCTCATATTCACAAGCAAAAGAAGAAGGATTCTTGTAAGGGAAAACAGCAGGATAATCGGATTAATAAGGGAGCAGGATATTTTCTTTGCAATGGTAAATATCATTGTCTGAAAAAGAACCGGAATATTACCAGGAGGTTAAAAATGGAAAATACACAAGCTGAAAAACCTACAGGATATGATAAATATGTTGACTGGAAATTATTTATAATTCCTGTTGTTCTTTTTTTTATCATCCTGCTCCTTCCGACCCCAAACGGAATGAAGGATGTAGGAACAGAATACGCAGTCGGGCCAAAAAAAGTAATAAGTCATGTTACAGAAAAACTTTTTAACACATCTGTTTCAGATGCTGAGCAGTGGCAGCTCCTGACCGCAAGAATGATGGAACAGAATATGCAGATGGGAGCAATGTCAAAGACAAGATTTTTAAAAAGAGATCTGAAATGGTGTAAAAAATATAAAATTGATGCAGACTCTGCAAACCTTGCCAAAGCAAAGGAGTATGTAGAAACACATTTTACTGATGAATCTTATGCTTCACTGGCATCCGAAATGCTTAAACTGAGAAGAGACGGTCTTAAATACGAAGAACTTTCTGAACAAAACAAAAAAGCAGCAGATAAAAGTGCGTGGAAAATTAAAGTAGCAATAGCAACCATGGTTTTTGTTGTTTTCTGTTTTTTTACAGAATGTATACCTCTTCCCGGTGTAGCTTTCTGTATAGGCCTGATATATGTATTCACAGGAGTCGTGACAAGACAAGAGGTTGCAATGCTCTACTGGAGTGATGCCTGCTGGTTTATCATGGGCAGCCTGATGTTTGCAGCAGCCTTTGTAAAAACAGGTGTCGATAAAAGAGTCTGCCTGATGATATTCAGAAAACTTGCGGTTCCAAATATCAAATGGATAACCCTTATTATCTTTGTTATAATATCTCCACTTGCCTCTTTTATTTCAGATCATGCACTTGCAGCTATGTTTCTTCCCATAGGTATTCTTTTATACCAGAACAGCCTTACAGATGAAGTGCCTGAAGATCCTGAACTTGCAAAAATGCTTATGATAGGGATTGCAATGGCCTGTAACATAGGAGGCTTCGGAGCACCCTCCGGTGGAGCAAGAAACGTTATCATGATGACCTATCTTGAAGATATGTTCGGCTTCAATATAGGCTACTTTGAATGGGTAAGCTATGCATTCCCGTTTGTTCTGGTTATGATTCCCCTCACATGGTTAGTTTTAAACTGGAGATTCAAACCTAAGGTTACTGATTTAGGACCTGCAATGGAGCATTTAAAACAAGAAATCAGTAAAATGGGTTCATGGAACCGTCATCAGATTATAGCAATCATAATCTTTCTTGTCATGCTTTTCGGATGGTTTACTGAAAAAATATTCTACAATATCGGGATATTCCCCATAAGACTTGGAATAGGTGTTATTGCAGTAGCCGGAGCTATAGCTTATCTTATGGCCGGGATTGTTAACTGGCGTGATTATCAGGAAAAAGTAGACTGGGGTGTTGTATGGCTTTATGCAGGAGCCATAATTTTTGGAAGAACACTTGACTCCACAGGAGCAGCATACTGGATGGCAAGATCAGTTATAGAGTTTCTTGCTCCCTTCGGAATGGACAGCGGCACACCACTCATGCTTGTTAACAACGGCCTTACAGCCATAATGACAAACCTTATGGCAGACGGACCTGCTGCTGCCGCAGTAGGCCCTATATCTCTTAACCTTGCAGCTCTGGCTCATCCTGGAACAACTTTTCTTCCTTTTATTGCAATGAGTACAGCTGCAGCCTCTTCATTTGCATATATACTTATTATAGGTACCCCTCCAAATGCAATCGTTTATGCAAGCGGATATCTTGAGCCTAAAGATTATCTTAAAATAGGCGTTATTATGTGGATTATAGCAAACATTGTTCTTATTCTTCTTACCGTGGTTTACTGGGGTGCAAGAGGATTTGGCGGACTACCCGGCTTCTAAAAATAAAATAAACAGGGGTCTTTTTCAAAAGGCCCCTTAAAACCAGGAAAAAAAAATGAAACGAAAAAAAGAGAACCTTAAAAAAGAAATTTTTATAAAAGACGGAAAACTGTGGTTTACAAAAAATGCAGAAAAAAAAATCTTTTTTTTCATGACTATAATAATGCTTCTGCTGGGAATAGGATATTTTGTAGCAGGATTATAAAAATATTGAACAAAACTATCTAAAATTTCAGAGGGATGAATATGAAAAGCTTAAGCATAAAAGCTTATTTACACACTCTTTCTTCAATAATTAAAGAGCCGAAAAAATTTTTCAGAAATCTTCCTGAAAATTCTGATTTAAAATCTCCTCTTTCTTTCCTTGCTGTTTCTCTTGCAATATCAACTGTTGTTTTTATTACAGGCTCATCTTTTCAGGCTTCTCCGGAAGCAGCTGCAGTATATTTTATTAATGCCGCTGTTATGTCTACTGCAGCTTCAATGGCATTGTTTGCTGCACTCAAATTTTTTCTGTTCAAAAATGTAAAACTGAAAAAATGTTTCAGTTTGTTCGCATATTCTGCAGGAGCTACAGTAATAGCTGCAGGAGTACCTTTCCTCCTGTGGATGACAGAGATATGGAAATGGTGGCTTGTAGGTGTTGGAATAAACCAAAATTTAAAAATAAAGCCCATATTATCCTTTATTGCTGTTGTACTTTCAATAGCACTGGTTATTTCTACTTTTGCTTCAATACTCTATATAACCGGACAAATAATACAAAACTAAAATCTTTTCACAATTTAAACATTATGAAACTTTTTGTTTCATAAAACTTACAAATAAGTGTGCAAATTTTCAATTCATAACCGGCGACAAAGGGTTTTCCTTCAGCAGCCAACAACCTGGATTACACTGGCACAACTATTGCTTTTAATATATAGAATTTGAAAAATAGTATTTTAATATATATCCAAAAAAAAGGGCATTTAATGGAAAACAATAAAATAGATTCAAGCCAAAAAACTAAAAATGCCGACAATGATTTTACTGACAGCAGCACTGTTTTAAAAAATATTAAACAAACACCCTTTAAAATTACAAAAAAAGAGGGTGACATTAAAAACAATGTTGTTGCTGATTTTAACAAAGAAATCCATGTTCTGTACACAAAACAAAATGGCGATAATACCAGTGAAGTATATATTGATGAAAAAAAATTCAATATTACAAAAACATCAGTTACAAACCTTGTCTCTCTGGCATTTGAGATAAATCCGGACTGCATAGTCGCTCATTTTCAAAACGGAGAGGATTGCGAACCTTACCTGCAAAAAATATTGCGGCTCAAACCTTTGACTAAATTAATAATAATAACAAAGGATCCTTCTTTGTATAAAGCTGTCAGGATCATTGAAGCCGGAGCTTTTGATTACATTATAAGCCCCGTAGACAAAGAAGAGTTATCAAACATAATAAAACGGGCATCTAAACAGAAAAATTTAGAATCAGTATGTCCCCGAAAGCAATCAAAACTTAACAGTGCTTAAAAATTTTCGGTTTTCTGTCTCATACCTAACTGCTTAAAAAAACCTGAAACTTCTACGACAGAAAATCCTTAATGCTTCCGGCTCTAAAAAAAAGAACCTCACCTCTTTAAAAAAAGAGCCGGAAGCTAAATTACAACAATAACAGTACAAATTGAACAAAAATATAATTAAAAAAAAGAATTCTTGACAAAAAGGGTTCATAAATTGAAACAATCATTAATTATAGATTTTTTCCCTATCCAAAAAATATTAATGATTAAAGAAGGCTTTATGAATCCGAAGGGGCCTAAATTGCTGACAACAGGGCTTTTCAGCAAAAAAACCGACACTGAAACTATACTTAACTCTGTTTCCCAGGGCATTGTTATCCTTGATACTGATCTTAATGTTGTTTTTTTTAATACAGCAGCAGAATCGGTTACCGGCGGATTATACAGTACCAGCAAAGGAATCCCCTGCAGATACTTTCTCAGATGCGCCCTCTGCACTCCTGAATGTCCGCTTAAAAAAAATGGGGAATTAAACGGCAAACAGATTGAAACTGACATATTAAACTCAAACAGACAAAAAGTTCCTGTTAAGATTACTTTTTCAAACATACGAGATGAAAACAGCAACCTTCAGGGATACATTCTTTTAATAACTGATATAAGAAACAGTGAAAAACAGAGCAGTCAGGAGAGGGAAAATTACACATTCTCCAGCATAATCGGAAAAAGCTCCGAGATGGAAAAAGTATACAGGCTTCTTCCAGTTCTTGCTCAAAGCGATGCTTCAATTTTAATAACAGGTGAAACAGGTACAGGAAAAGATCTTTTGGCAGAAGAACTGCACAAGGCATCTGAAAGGGCTGGCGGCCCCTTTATAAAAGTTAACTGCGGAGCTCTTCCTGAAACACTTCTTGAAAGTGAACTTTTCGGCCATACAAAAGGTGCATTTACAGGAGCAGTTGAAAATAAACCAGGAAGATTCAAACTAGCACATAACGGAACACTTTTTCTTACAGAGATAGGTGATCTTCCTCTGACTCTTCAGGTTAAACTCCTTACTTTTCTGGATGACAAGGTTGTTTACCCACTGGGCAGCACCAAAGGGTTTCAGGCTGATGTAAGAATGATTGCCGCAACACACAGAGATCTTGAAGAAATGGTAAGACAGGGTAAATTCAGGCAGGATCTTTTGTTCAGACTGAATGTTGCAAGAATACACCTTCCACCGTTAAGGGAAAGGGAAGATGATATATTTCTTCTTCTCAACCATTTTTTGCAGCAGTTTAATTCGGCTTTAAACAAAAACATTTCAGGCTTTTCACCTGAAGCCAAGAAAATTCTTCTGGAATATAAATATATGGGTAACATAAGAGAAATAAGAAACATAATGGAATATGCGGCAAATGTATGCCAGAGACAGGAAATAGATATTGTTGATTTACCTGCTCACATCATTCCGAAACAAAGTGAAACATATACACCTGAAACAACAAACCAAACTGAAACAAAAGTTTCAAAAGAAACACCTGAAACAGATTTCAGCTCTTTTTCTGACATAGAAAAAAAACTTATTATTGATGCACTGATAAAATCAGGAGGTAACAAATCAAAAGCCTCTGATATCCTGGGCTGGGGCAGAACAACCTTATGGCGCAAAATGCGTAAATATGAAATCGGGTAAAGTATGATAAATAAAATAATTATTCCTATTTCAGGAAATGAAATTTCACCAAGATTCGACCAGGCAACAGAAGTCATTATTTTTTATCTGGAAAAAAATGAAACAAAGCCGGAAGAAAAAATAATTGTTCTTCCCCAGGCTTCAGCAGATAAATTGTGCCACATGATTCTTACCGAAGGCATCAAAACACTGATATGCTGCGGTATAGAAGACGAATTCTATCAATACCTGAACTGGAAAAAAATTAAAATAATAGAAAATGTTGCAGGTCCATACAAAAAAGCGGTTGAACTCTTTCTTGAAGGAAAACTCAACAACGGAGATATTCTTATGAAAAGAAAAATAGAAGGGATCGAACTAAATGAAGTCTAGATTCATAAACAACCTTTTTTATTTTTTCAAAATACCGCCTGAAAAAGGTAGAAAGCGTCCAAGCAGGTACATTCACATGCGCAGAAGCATCGCTGTATTATTTATAATGATAACAATTATTCCACTTACAGTAATGGCAGGAATAAATTATCATCAATACAGGGAAACCCTTAAAAAAGAAATGAAGACTCCTGTATACAGCCTTGTAAATGATATTAAATATGCATTTGAAATCTTTATTGAAGAAAGACTCTCTACTATAAAATTTATATCCAATGCATACACCTATGAAGAGCTTGAAAACAATGAAGTGATAAAAAATATTTTCCGTGCTTTAAAAAGTGAATTCAATGGTTTTGTAGATTTAGGCATGGTCAATGAAGAAGGGGTTCTTGTAAGTTATGCAGGTACTTACGACCTTTTGGGAAAAGATTACTCCAACCAGGAATCATTTAAAGAAGTAAGGGTAAAAGGAAACTACATAAGCGACGTATTCATGGGTTACAGAAAATTTCCCCATATAGTATATGCCACTCAAAGACTCGCTGAAGACGGCGACACCTGGTACTTAAGAGCAACAATAGATACAAAAAAATACGAAGAGCTTGTCAATTCAATAGATCTTGGCCCTGAAAGTGATGCTTTTCTTGTAAACAGAAAAGGTGTTCTTCAGACAGCCTCGAGATACTACGGAAATGTAATGGAAAAAACTACGCTTGATATCCCTCCTGTAACTCACGGAACATTTGTGCGCGAGATGAAAGACAACGACGGACGTGAAGTTCTGGCAGGATTCAGTAACGTTCACACAGACTACATTTTTGTTCTTGTAAAGCCCAAATCGGTTATCCTGAAATCCTGGTATACACTTAAAAGTGAAATGTTTTTTATACTAGGCATCAGTATAATCATAATAGTTATAGCTTCTATCAGACTTTCAAACCTGGTAACAAACCGGATTAAAATGGCTGAAGAAAGACGTGAAACAGCACTAAAAGAGCTTCAGCACACTCAGAAGCTCTCTTCAATAGGAAGGCTTGCAGCAGGAGTTGCCCATGAAATAAACAACCCGCTTGCAATAATCAATGAAAAAGCAGGCCTGATGAAAGATATCATTTCATTTTCAAAGGATTTTGAGCATAAAAAAGAATTTCTTCAGCACAATGAAACTATCATAAGCTCAGTTTCAAGATGCAGATCAATTACCCACAGACTTCTTGGCTTTGCAAAAAGATTCGATATCAGTTTTGAAAAACTTGATCTTAACCAGACAGTAAAGGAGGTACTTGCTTTTCTTGAAAAAGAGGCTTCTTACAGACATATAGAGATTATATTAAACCTCAACAACAATATTCCTGAAGTATTTTCCGATAAAGGCCAGCTCCAGCAGGTATTTTTAAACATTCTTACCAATGCAATGGGTGCTGTTGACAAAGGCGGCAGAATAGAAATCTCCACGTACAAAGACCCTAAAACCAAAATGACTGCCATAGATTTCAAAGATAACGGCCATGGAATGAACAGTGAAGTAAAAAAACATATTTTTGACCCGTTTTTCACTACAAAAAACGGCCAGGGTACGGGGCTCGGACTATCTATATCCTACGGTATAATAAAAAAACTCAAAGGAAAAATCACTTTTGAAAGCCATGAAAACAAAGGAACAACCTTTACAATTCTTCTGCCTGAAGAAGAAACTTATGAATCAATCGCTGAGGAGGAAGAAAATTGAAAAATAAAGTTTTGCTTGTCGACGATGAACCTGAATTCGTAACCACACTGGCTCAAAGGTTACGACTGAGAGATTACGAAGTAAAAACTGCCATGAGCGGTGAAGAATGTCTTGAAATATACTCGCAATTTAATTGTGATATTGTTATTCTTGATCTTATGATGCCGGGCATGAACGGTCTGGATGTTCTTGCAGGCCTGAAAACTGAAAATAAAGATATACCTGTAATACTTCTTACAGGTCACGGCTCCACAAAAGAGGGGATGGAAGGCATGAAACAGGGCGCTGCCGACTATCTGATGAAGCCACTTGATATTGAAGAATTGACTAAAAAAATGGATGAACTTCTAAACTAAAGAGATCTATATGAAACTTGAAAAAGAGATTATTTTTTCCGAAAAAATTGCATCATTTATAAGCCATGAACTCAGAAACATTCTTGCCGTAATTAAAGAGAATACCGGGCTTATGGATGACCTTATCCTGATGGGTAAAAATATTTCAGAAAATTCAAGATTTTCAGAGCTTACAAAAACAACTCTGAGCCAGGTAAAATCAGGAGAAGAAATAACTTTGCTTCTCAATAAGTTTGCTCATTTAAATGACAAACAGGTTGAAAAATTTAATGCATACCTGATAATTGATGAGCTTGTAAGGCTTATGAAACGGCCTTTAAAACAAAAAGAACTCAGCGTTTCTCTTGATAAAATTGAAGAAGTAAATATTGAAACATCCAAATTTTATTTTCAGATGATACTCTATTTCATTATTGATGAAA
>Ga0136557_1001737_pt1 | contig 13467 bp, 17 predicted proteins | sample AntRauTorckE6832_FD_104796 | JGI IMG/M metagenome (GOLD analysis project Ga0136557, IMG submission 104796) | Saline lake microbial communities from Rauer Islands, Antarctica - Metagenome Torckler E6 #832 | ecosystem: Environmental > Aquatic > Non-marine Saline and Alkaline > Saline | place...
GAAGCCCCATGATCAAGCCACGTGCCTGGCTTCCCACGCCACTGATGTCGATCCTGTTGCTGGTGGTATGGCTGCTCCTGGTCCGCAGCCTGTCGTTCGGCCAGTTCCTGCTGGGGAGTGCGCTGGCCATCGCGATCCCGCTGGCCACCTATCGCTTCTGGGACCTCGAGCCCCATGTCAGCAACCCCTGGCTGCTGCTGCGCTTCGCGCTACGTGTGCTCGGGGACATCGTCGTCGCCAATATCCAGGTGGCCTGGCTGATCATCAACCCCTGGCGGCGGCTACTGCCTCACTTCATCGAATACCCGCTGATGCTGGAGAAGCGCTTCACCATCACCCTGCTGGCCAATACCATCAGCCTGACGCCGGGTACGGTATCGGCCAACCTGCGCATGGACGGCAAGACACTGTTGATTCACGCCCTGCACGTCGATGATGAGGAGGCGCTGATCGCACAGATCCGCGAGCGCTACGAACGCCCCCTCAAGGAGATCTATGAATGCTCGACACCGCCCTGATGTTCAGCCTTGCCATGGTGGTATTGGCCTTGCTGCTCAATGTCTATCGTCTCGCCAAGGGACCCGACATGCCGGACCGACTGCTGGCGCTGGACACCATGTATGTCAACGCCATTGCCCTGATCGTGTTGATGGGGCTATGGCTCAATACCAAGACCTATTTCGAATCGGCATTGCTGATCGCCATGCTGGGGTTCATCAGCACCGTGGCGGTCTGCAAGTATCTGTTGCGCGGCGATATCATCGAATGAGGAGGCAAGGATGACCTACTACGTGATCCTGGAAGGCGTGATTGCCTTCCTGCTGGTAGCCGGCGGGGCCTTCGTGCTCATCGGCTCGCTGGGCATGGCCCACCTGCGCGACTTCTACATGCGCCTGCACGGTCCCACCAAGGCTACCACTTTGGGCATCGGCTGCATGCTGGCGGCTTCGATGCTGTATTTCTGGGTCGTGGACGGCAAGCCCGATGCTCAGGAAGTGCTCATCACCCTCTTTCTCTTCATCACCGCACCGGTCAGTGCTCACCTGATGGCCAAGACCGGCCTCCACATGCAGCTACGCCACGTCGACAAGACGCAGGGACGCCCTTTCGAGATGCGCGACGAGGAAATCGGCGAGAAACCGGTGTTGCATCCCGACCGTGGCCACGGCTGAGGTCGTCTAGAGCCAGCCGCCCAGCTCGTTGCGGATGATGGCTGACAGGGCGGCGATATGATCGTCGCGGTCATTGAGACATGGAATATAGGTGAATCTCTCGCCCCCTGCCGCCTCGAAGCTCTGCTTGATCTCTTCATTGATCTCTTCGAGCGTTTCCACGCAGTCCGACGAGAAGGCCGGAGACACCACCGCGATGTGCTTCTTGCCCTGACGGGCCAGCTCGGCGACATGATCGACGGTCGCTGGCCCTACCCACTCCTCGGGGCCGAACTTCGACTGGAAGGTCGTGACGATATTCTCATCGCGCCAGCCCAGTCGCTCCTTGAGAAGCCGCGTGGTCTTCTGGCATTGGCAATGGTAGGGGTCACCCTCCATCAGGTATCGCTTGGGAACGCCATGATAGGAGGCCACCAGGATGTCCGGGGTCGACTCGGTGGCTGCATAGGCTTCGCGGACCGAATTGCTGAGGGCATCGAGGTAGTCGGGGTGCTCGAAGTAAGCGGGTACCGTACGAAATGCTGGCTGCCATTTGAGCTTCATCAGGGTCCGAAACGCCTGATCGTTGGCAGTTGCCGTCGTTGGGCCGGCATATTGCGGGTAGAGCGGGAAGAACAGTATCTTCTCGCAGCCCTGCGCCTGCATGCGTCGCAGCACGCTGTCGGTGGACGGGTTCCCGTAGCGCATGCAGAAATCCACCACCACGTCGTCGCCATAGGTCTCATGCAGACTTGCGGCAAGCTTACGTGTCTGGTCGCGCGTCGTCGTCAGCAGCGGGCTCTCGTCCTTCTCGGTGTTCCAGATGCTCCGGTAGGCCTCGCCGGACTTGAAGGGACGGCGTGAAAGAATCACCAGCTGCAGCAGTGGCTGCCAGAGCCAGGCAGAATAATCGACGACCCGCTTATCGGAGAGAAACTCGCTGAGGTACCGGCGCATTGACCAGTAGTCAGTGGCATCCGGGGTGCCCAGATTGGCCAGGAGGATCCCCACCTTCTTTCTGGCGACCGCCGGATGGTCGGACGGGGCATGTACCGGGCGTCCGCTGCCGGGTAGATCAAGTTCCGTATTCTCTGAACTCATGCGTCGGGTTCCTCCGGTCACTATCGGGCATGGAGCGTTAGTCTATCAGGCGGATCGCCACGGGACAGGATGAAGTTGTACTATAGACCTTATTTGTACAGCTTGAGGTACAGCATGTCGCGCCCCTTGGTACTGGTACTGGTACTGGTACTGGTACTGGTACTGGTACTGGTACTGGTACTGGTACTGGTACTGGTAATGGTAATGGTTCCAACCATCGAGGAGACATCGGAATGAGCCGATCCGCCCCCATGCATGCTCAGGCGCCGGTCACCCTCTATCACGACGGCCAGTGCCCCCTGTGCCAGCGTGAAGTCGCCTGGCTGACGCGCCATCCGCATCGCGAGCGCGTGACGTTGGTGGATATCCAGGCGGCAGGTTTCGATGCCGAGGCACTCGGCACCAGCTTCGAGACGATGATGGGCAGGCTGCATCTGCGCGACGCCCAGGGGCGCTGGTTCATTGGTATGGACGCCAGCCGTGCGCTCTATGCCGTACTGGGCTATCGACGGCTGGTCTGGCTAAGCTGCCTGACGGGGCTGGCAGGCATGCTGGATGGCGGATACGGGTGGTTTGCCCGGCGCCGGGTGCGCTTCGGGCATTGGCTACAACAATGGCAACACAAGCGTTGAGGTGAGATCAGAACACCAGCGGCATGCGCGATGTCAGCGGATCGTGATAGTGCGCATCATGGCCGATCATTTCATCGTGAGGAACCTGCTGCACCAGGTAGGCACGATGAATGCCCTCGCGCTTGAGCTCCAGATAGACGTCCTCGAGCGAACGAAACAGCCCCGGCTTGCCACGTCGAGTGATCATGTGACGCCGACCTTCCTTGTCTTCGAGCTCGATCTGATAGAAATGACTGCCGGCGTGGGTGATGACGCGAACTTCGATATTGTCGTGTCGCGCCACGAAATCCTTGATTTCCTGAAATTCCATGGAGACTACCTCCTTGATAGACGGGTCGAGTATGTCAAGGGACCGATATCGAGGACACCGGGTGTCCAGAAACATGATGCAGCCTAGCGTGATGGCTCCTGATGACAATGATATGTCCCTGACATGTAAACATTGTGACCCTGACCGACCCGTCAGGTTCCTGTGCTACTGCCCGTTAGGTTCCTGTGCTACTGATAATCGGCGGGGTCGATCGCCTTGCCCAGCGACCGGCGGTCCACCCACTTGCCTGCGCGGGTCTCCTTGTAGCGGAAAACGACCTTGTCGCCTACCTCGACCGGGACTTCCGAATCTTCGGTCTGATAGCTGTACGCCTCGCCATCCACCACCAGATGGTAGCGGTAGAGGTCGGGCATGCCCAGCCACTCCTTGAAAGGGCCTTCACGTTCAAGCGACTGTAGCTCGCCACGTCCTTCCAGTTTCGGGTTGCGCTGACGGTTACTGCGCCGGAATCCACCTGCCATGTTGCCTCCTTCCTGTGGGAACAAGCCGTGGATTATACGGGGCTGGTGTCCGGTCTCAAGGAAGAGTTAGTCGCCGAATGCCTGACCATAACTATCGGGTGCCAGGTCCTCGAAGCGAGTGTATTTGCCGATGAAGGCCATGTGCACGGTACCGATAGGCCCGTTGCGCTGCTTGCCGATGATCAGTTCGGCGATACCCTGGTTGTCGGGGTTATCGGGATTGTATACCTCGTCGCGATAGACGAAGGCGATGATGTCAGCATCCTGCTCGATGGCGCCGGACTCGCGCAAGTCGGACATCACCGGGCGCTTGTTGGGACGCTGCTCAAGCGAACGGTTGAGCTGGGAGAGCGCGACCACCGGACAGCCGAACTCCTTGGCCAGACCCTTGAGTGAGCGGGAAATCTCCGAGATCTCGCCGGTGCGGTTCTCCGAGAAACCAGGGATCTGCATCAGCTGGAGATAGTCGATCATGATCAGCGACATGTTGCCATGTTCGCGCATCAGGCGACGCACTCGTGAGCGCATCTCGTTGGGCGAGAGTGCCGCGGTATCGTCGATGAACAGCTGCTTGTCCTTGAGCAGGTTGACCGCCGAGGTCAGCCGTGGCCAGTCCTCGTCCTCGAGCTGCCCGGTGCGCACCCGGGTCTGGTCGATGCGCCCCAGCGAAGAAAGCATGCGCAGCATCAGCGAATCGGCGGGCATTTCCATGGAAAACACCATCACCGGCTTGTCGCTGGCAATCACGGCATGCTCGACCACGTTCATCGCAAAGGTCGTCTTGCCCATCGAGGGGCGACCGGCAATGATCACCAGATCCGACGGTTGCAGACCCGAGGTCATCTCGTCGAAATCGCGAAAACCAGTGGAAAGCCCGGTCATCTCGCCCTGCATGTTGAACAGCTCGTCAATGCGGTCAACCGCCTTGGCCAGCAGCTCACTCATGCCGATGGGTCCGCCCGACTTGGGACGCTCTTCGCTGATCTGGAAGACCAGTCTTTCGGCCTCGTCGACCAGCTCATCAGCCGGCCGGCCCTGAGGGCTGAAGGCCCCCTCGGCGATCTGGCCCGCGGCACGGATCAGCTTGCGCAGGGTGGCACGTTCACGAACGATGTCGCAGTAGGCGCGGATATTGCTCGCCGATGGCGTATTGCGTGCCAGCTCGGCGAGATAGGCCAGGCCGCCTGCCGTATCCAGCTGGTCCCGCCCTTCCAGGGCCTCGGAGAGCGTCACGACATCCAGGGGGCGCCCGCCCTCGGCCAGGCCGACCATGACGTTGAAGATCAGTCGATGCTCGTAGCGATAAAAGTCGTCAGCCACCAGGCGCTCGGAGACGTTGTCCCAGGCCAGGTTGTCGAGCATCAGGCCACCCAGTACCGACTGCTCGGCTTCAAGCGAATGCGGCGGCACCTTGAGGGCCGCAGTTTCCTGATCGAACTCGAGGGTGTCGTTCATGATAGAGCAGTTCTCGGATGAAACGGCTGGAATAGTCTACTCCAACGTCATGCCATCCCACAGGGCGGTATGACGCAAGCGCTACGGCGGCCCATCGACCCGAAGGCAACGCCTTCAGCCGAGCAAAAGAAAGAGGCGCAGGGACTCGGTCCCCACGCCTCCTGATCATACCTACCGCTAGGCCAATTTACTCGGCCACCACCACTACCCGCACAGTAGCGTAGACTTCGGCATGCAAATGCAGGGCGATGTCGTACTCGCCGGTCTGACGGATCGGACCTCCCGGCATGCGCACTTCGCTCTTGGCGACGTCGATACCGGCGGAGGCGATGGCCTCGGCCAGATCACGCGGCCCGATAGACCCGAAGAGCTTGCCTTCGTCACCGGACTTGGACACCAGCGATAGTTCGATCTCGTTCAGCTGGGCGGCACGACCCTCGGCCTCTGCCTTGCGGTCGGCGGCCTGGGCTTCAAGCTCGCTACGCTGGGCCTCGAAGGCAGCGACGTTGTCCTTGGTCGCCGGCACGGCCAAGCCGTAGGGCACCAGGTAGTTGCGGCCGTAGCCGGGCTTGACGGTGACCTGGTCGCCCAGCCCCCCCAGTTTGCCAATCTTGTCGAGCAGAATGACGTTCATCTCGTAAACCTCTTGTCAGTGGCGACTGGCCAGACGCCCGCGAAAGTCCGCGAAGACATCGATGAAAGCCAGCAGCAGCACGATGAGAATCATGGGCCAAGTGGTGATCAGCAGTGCATAAAAAGCGACCAGCCACAGCCTGTTCATTCCCTTTGAACCAATAACCCCATGAACCAGCGCGATACCCCCTACCAGCAAGGGTACCCATAAAAGCATGCCTAGCCCGGGGAGTCCCAACAGCATACCGATCACGCCGAGAGCGACCAGTACGGCAAGCTCCCTCACGGTCAGACGCAAACCGTGGAACTCCTCGCGAAACCCGCCGGGGTTGTAAAGCCCCGCTTGCCAGCCTCGTGCCAGCGCCAGGCAGCCCACTGCCGCGAGCAGCACGATCAGACCGGTGACGCCGCTGATCAGAAGCGAAGCCAGCTGCTCGGTGTCCATCCCCTGCCGGGTCAGTTCAGCGAGCATGGTCTCGATTTCCGGCGACCCCTGGCGCAACTGCTCCAGCATCGGGCCCGCGCCTCCCGGCGGCAGGAATATCCCTAACTGGATCATGCCCGCCCCGACCAGGGCTCCCGCAATCAAGGCTTCGCTCCAGCGCATGCGGGAGCGAAGCACCACCGCCATCAGCGTGACCAGCAGGATGCTGGCCAGCGGAATGGCATCGCCCCGCGTCCACCACCAGCCTGCCGGCAAGGCGGCGGCCACGATCACCGGCAGCGCCGGCGCCAGACCCCGACGCAAGGTGACCAGTGCCGTGATCGCGGCCCCCAGCCAGAACAGCCAGGGGACGAGCGTCGCAATGACCACTGCCCCAATGGCATAGGGCGTACCACGCATCGTCCATCGAGCGATCGGCAGCATCTCGCTAGCGCTTACTGGTGGCTATCGGTGTAGGGCAGCAGCGCCAGGAAACGTGCCCGCTTGATGGCGGAGGAGAGCTGGCGCTGATAACGAGCCTTGGTCCCGGTGATGCGGCTGGGAACGATCTTGCCGGTCTCGGTGATATAGGCCTTGAGCGTGTCCAGATCCTTGTAATCGATCTGCTTCACACCTTCAGCGGTAAAACGACAGAACTTGCGGCGACGGAAAAAACGTGCCATGTAATGACTCCTTCAAACGTGCGATGGGTGGGCTTAAGCGGTTTCAGCGCTGCGCGGCTTGTCTTCGCGACGCGGACGCTTCTCTTCCGCCGGCTTCATCATCGGCGACGCCTCGGTGATTGCCTCTTTCTCGCGCACCACCAGGCTACGAATGATGGCATCGTTGAAGCGGAAGATATTCTCGATCTCGTCGAGGGTCTCGCCGCTGCACTCGATGTTCATCAACACGTAGTGAGCCTTGTGTATCTTGTTGATCGGGTAAGCCATGTGGCGGCGGCCCCAATCTTCCAGGCGATGCACGGTACCGCCATTTTCGGTGACGAGCCCGGTGTAGCGCTCGACCATGGCAGGAACCTGCTCGCTCTGGTCCGGATGGACCATGAAGACGATTTCGTAATGACGCATTGAATCTCCTTGCGGTTTGGCAGCTTCCGCATTGAGGATGTCGATCGCTCAGGGGAAGCAAGGAGTGATTGTCAAGAATTCTTGACAGCAAGCGGAATGACTTGCGATACACCACACCTGTTCGAGAGATGAACGGGCGCAGGTATTCTAGTGAGCTCAGCCCCTGGATGCAAGGAAGCGCTGGCGAACCGCCTCGAAAAGGCAGATACCCGTGGCTACCGACACATTCAGGCTGGAGACACTGCCGGCCATCGGGAGCTTGACCAGGGTGTCGCAGGCCTCACGGGTCAGCCGACGCATCCCCTTGCCTTCCGATCCCATCACCAGCGCCACCGGTCCGGTAAAATCGGCCTCATACAGGTTCGCCTGGGCCTCGCCTGCGGTACCGGTGATCCAGACGCCACCAGCCTTCAGCCTGGCCATGGCCCTGGCCAGGTTGGTGACCTGATACACCGGCACACTCTCTGCCGCACCACAGGCCACCTTGCGCACCGTCGCGTTGAGCGGGGCGGCCTTGTCCTTGGGCACGATCACGCCATGGACGCCGGCAGCATCGGCGCTGCGCAGGCAAGCACCGAAGTTGTGCACATCGGTGATGCCATCCAGCACCAGCAGCAAGGGGGGCGCCGCCTGGGTCCAGGTATCGAGACGCCACCAGAGCGTCGCCTCCGCCTCGAAGGCCAGCGGCGTGGTAAAGGCCACAATTCCCTGGTGGGCGGCCCCCTGAGCCAACCGTTCGAGGTCATCGCGTGGCCGGGTCTGGATACGTGCGCCGCCCTGACGGGCCGACTCGGCCAGCTCGGCGAGCCGTGCCCCGGCACCGCCTTCCTGAACCCAGAGTTCGCGCGGTATCTCGCCACGCTCCAGCAAGGCACGCACTGCATGCACGCCGAACACGGCCTCGAGGCCGCCCGGGGCGCTTTCGCCCCGGCGGGAACTGCGTTTCTTCATGCCCATGGAATCACTTTGCCGGCTTCACGAGGACGAGAAAAATCGGCAAGAAGCGTTCTCCTGCCGAGACGAACGACACGCTCAGCGCTTGCCGCTGCGCCGGGGACCTCGTCGCTTGCCCTTGGGTTTGGCGTCGCTCTTGGTATCACCTTTGGCATCGCCCTGTTCGGTCTTGGGTGGGGCACCGCCAGCTCTGGCCCGGCCCTTGTCAGGCGCTGCATCCACGGCACGCCGCCGACGTGGCTGGCGCTTGGGTCGCGGTTTATCGTCGGCCAGCTCAAAGTCGATCTTGCGATCATTGAGATCGACACGCGCCACCTGCACCGTGACACCGTCACCCAGGCGGTAGCTCATGCCGCTGCGCTCGCCCTTGAGCCGATGCTTTTCCGGCTCGTAATGGTAATAATCAGAGGGTAGCGAGGTGACGTGCACCAGGCCCTCGACATAGAAGTCGTCGAGGCGGACGAAAATGCCGAACTGAGTCACCGAGGCAATAGTGCCGTCGAAGATTTCCCCCAGCTTGTCCGACATGAACTCGCACTTGAGCCAGTCGTCCACGTCGCGGGTGGCGTCATCGGCGCGCCGCTCGGTCGTCGAGCAGTGCTCCCCCAGCTCGAGCATCTGCTCGAAGGTATAGGGCGCCCATTTGCTGGGTGGCTCCACCGGCGCGCCCTCGGCACGCAGCACGGTATTGGTCTTGCGCGGGCCGCGAATCACCGAACGGATCGCCCGATGCACGAGCAGATCAGGGTAGCGCCGGATCGGTGACGTGAAGTGGGCGTAGGCCGGATAGGCCAGCCCGAAATGGCCATCGTTCTGCGGCGAATAGACTGCGCGGCTCATGGAGCGCAGCATCACCGTCTGGATGACGTCGAAGTCGGGACGATCCTTGATCGCCTCGGCCAGGTCGCGGTAATCCTGCGGGGTCGGCTCGTCGCCGCCACTCAGCGACAGGCCCAGCTCATTGAGAAACAGCCGCAGCTTGTCGAGACGCTCAGGCGAGGGCCGCTCGTGGATGCGATAGAGCGCCGGGAGGTCGTGCTTGTCGAGGAAACGAGCCGTCGCGACGTTGGCCGCCAGCATGCACTCCTCGATGATCTTGTGAGCGTCATTGCGTGAGCGCGGCACGATCTTCTCGATCTTGCGCTCGTCGTTGAAGACGATCTCCGTCTCGGTGGTTTCGAAATCGATGGCACCACGCTCGACCCGCGCCTGACGCAGCAGGGTATAGAGCTCATGAAGGCTCTTCATCGACGGGACCAGATCGCGATACTCCTCGCGCAGCGCCTCGCCATCCTCGCCTTCATCGTGCAGCACCGCCGCCACCTTGTTGTAGGTCAGGCGGGCATGAGAGCGGAAGACTGCCTCATAGAAACGATAGCGGCTGATGGCCCCGGTCTTGGAGATATTCAACTCACAGACCAGCGCCAGGCGATCGACCGCCGGGTTTAGCGAGCACAGCCCGTTGGAGAGCAGCTCCGGCAGCATGGGGACGACCTGACCGGGGAAGTAGACCGAATTGCCACGGCGAATCGCCTCCTGGTCCAGGGCGCTACCAGGGCGCACATAGTGGGAAACGTCGGCGATCGCGACCAGCAGCTTCCAGCCACCGGACTTGGTCTTCCAAGCGCAGACGGCATCGTCGAAGTCCTTGGCGGATTCGTCGTCGATGGTCACCAGCGGCACATCACGCAGGTCGACGCGCTGGTGCTTGTCGTCCTCGGCCACCTCGGCGGACATCTCGGAGATCTGGTCATGGACCTCCGGCGGAAACTCGGCGGGGATCTCGTAGCTGCGGATGGCGATATCGATCTCCATCCCCGGGTCCATGCGTTCGCCGAGCACCTCGATCACCTCCCCCACCGGCTGCACCCGGGTTTCCGGCTGCTTGACGATGCGCGCCGAGATCACCTGTCCATCCTTCGCCCCGCCACAGGCGCTATGGGGGATGATCACTTCCAGGGGAATACGTGGGTTCTCGGGGATCAACACCCCGAATTCGGGGGTATTCTCGCGATAGACGCCGACGATGGTCTGGGTGTTACGCGACAGCACTTCGGCGATGGTGGCCTCGTCGCGGCCGCGACGATCGCGGCCACTGATGCGCACGAGCACGTGATCGCCGTGGAAGACACGACGCATCTGACGCGGCGATATCACCAGGTCGGGCTTTTTGCCGTCGTCACGCAGCAGGAAGCCGAAACCGTCGCGATGCCCCAGCACCTTGCCCTTGATGAGGTCGAGCTTGTCGATCAACGCATAGGCATTGCGGCGATTGCGCAACACCTGCCCATCACGCTCCATGGCCGCCAGGCGGCGGCGCACGGCTTCCTGGAGATCCTCGTCTTCCAGGCCCAGCAGCTGGCTCATGACCTCGTGTGTGATCGGCTTGCCGACCTTCTCGAGACGGGCCAAGAGGTATTCACGGCTGGGAGCGGGTTTGTCGTACTTGTGGGCCTCGCGGCTGGCATGCGTATCGTCGCTGAGCGTCCAATGGGTCATGCGGAGAGCATCCTTGGCTGAGTCTGTGACGGCATGAAAAAGGCGGCGCCAAAGCGCCGCGAGCCTGAGGCCTGGCATTGCGGATAGTTTGTCATGCGCTCAGTATAGCGCCGCCGCCGCCACGACCCAACCTTGGCGCGCCTCATGGCGGCACATGAAGGCGAAAAAATCCGCCTTGCGTGGCGGAAAGCCTATTGCAATAACGACTGGATCCGGTAACATGCGCATCGCCTGCCCAGGTGGCGGAATTGGTAGACGCGCTAGCTTCAGGTGCTAGTGTCCGTATGGACGTGGAGGTTCAAGTCCTCTCCTGGGCACCATCGCTTTCAAGGCGATGACAATGCTGTCAATCATGACAGCAAGGCATGACAGGCCAAAGGCTCGACAGAAGACAAATCGTTAACTCTTGCATGATGCGCCCAGGTGGCGGAATTGGTAGACGCGCTAGCTTCAGGTGCTAGTATCCGTAAGGATGTGGAGGTTCAAGTCCTCTCCTGGGCACCACTCGTTACCGCCTCATGCAGACGCCCTGTCAGTCGCTTTCGCCCACCACATCAAACCGCGCCTTGGTCGCGGTTTTTTTGTATCTGTTCTATGCCATGCGTCTCAGAAGCGAGCCGGCAGACCCGCCACCTCATCGAGTTGCCAGCCCGCCGTGTCCACGCCCGCCTCCAATTCCGCTGCCGCCTCGACGCTCAACCTGGGGAAGAAATCCAGGCCGGTACGCGCCTCGATAGCGTCGATGCTGACCAGAAAATCGTCCAGCGGCTCGTCACCTCTGACCTCCTGAGGCATGAGAAACGCCAAGGCTCGCGGCTCCTCCCCCGGCACCACCAGAATCTTGTAGAAGGCTTCCGGCACTTCGACCAGGCCGACCCGATGGGTGACGTTGTCGAGGAAGCGTTCGGGGAATACCGGCCCCGTGATCAACTGGATGATGCCGAAACGAGGGACGAAGTGATCCATCACCACTTCTTCCAGGCGCTGCCAGAGTCGCCGATTCAGATCGGGTCGCTGGGCCGCCATATTACTCATCAGAAAGGTCTGTTCCTGGGCATCGGCGCCATGTACCGCGGCAATAGCGTAATTCGGTGCCAGATGCCCACGGTCGTAACCGCTGCCGAAGTAGCTGTCGGTGCCCACGGGCCAGAGCGTTCGCCAGTCGCGGCGAAAGCTGGGACGCGGCCCGGCATGCGGATCCTCGACGGCCTGAAGCAGATAACTGACCCATAGCGCATTGACTCGCACATCCGACCAACCCAGCAGGTAGCCGTCGTTGCGCAGCACGCGATGAAAGCTGGTGGGGGTCAGGCGCTGCCACTCCGGCACACCCATCCAGCTGAGCTGGTCACGGTAATCGCGCTCCTGGGCGTACCAGAGCCCGGCGCCCACCGTGACAAACAGCAGGGTGATGCCAAAGCGACGCGCCTTGCGGCGCCAGCGAGAGGTCATGCGTCGGTGTGTCCTTGCAGAAGGCATCGTGTCGGCGAGTCACCATCCCAGGGAGAACATGGTTTCCAGATCATGGCGGGAGTGCACCTGCATGGCATTGAGGGTCTCGGTATCGCGAATGCCTTCCACCGCATTGAGCCGCTCGGTGACCAGATCCGCCAGGCTCTCGAAATCCCGTGTACGGGCGATGGCCACCAGGTCATAGCGCCCACAGGTGGAATAGACTTCGCTGATTCCCTCGATATCGGCGAGGCGCTCGGCGACCGCCTTGACCTGCCCCTTGTCGGTATTGATCAGTATCACGGCATTCTGCATCGGGCATTTCTCCTGTTCAGGCATCAGGTCACGGCCGCCCTGAGCGTCACCGGAACTAAAGCGAGTATAGCAATGCCTGGCCCTTCCCGGCATCCATGGCGACCGAGATCCTAAGCGACCAACGCGACCGATTGCCGCATTGGCGCAGGATAGATCGCGAGGCGTCGGTCACTCGACTAAGATGAAACGAGTCTGCGTGAAAGCATTTATCAGTCCCGATCGCTTCAGGCGTGGACGCAAGCCAACAGTCGCCCGCAGAGCCGATACCCGGCAGCAGAATAGACGGGCAAGATGTCATGCCCGACCGTGACAAGACGCCACACCGTAATGAGGAGATACCATGGCTGACCATAGCCGCCGTGATTTCATGCGCAACAGCCTGCTGGGCCTCGCCGCCCTGCCGCTGGGCGCGGGCATCATGTCCAAGACCGCCTTCGCCCAGGGACTACCGCGCCTCGATCCGCAGTCGGATCAGGCCCAGGCGCTCAACTATGTCGAAGACGCCACGAACGCCAGCGACCACCCCGCCTACGAGGAAGGTGAGGTATGCGATGCCTGCATGTTCTGGCAGGCAGACACCGAAGGCTGCCAACTGTTCCCGCAAAACAGCGTCGAGCCCAAGGGCTGGTGCCAGTCCTGGACAGCGGCCGGCTGACCGCCCGCGACTGACAGGACGCAAGAAGACGGCACCCGCGCCGTGGCGCGGGTGCCGTAGTTTTTCAAGCCTGCGCAGCACTTCTCGAAACACTGATCTGCAATATCGGCAAAGAGTGCGCTTACTCCTGACGAACCTCGTCGGGAAGGGGCCACTGATAGCGCCTCACCACTTCGTCGCTCTCCATCGATTCCAGCCTGACCGGAAACCCCCATAATTGATGCAGATGTCGAATCACCGGATACACGCTGCGGGCCAGCGGCCGACGGCTGTCTTGGACATGACGCAGCGTCAGTGACCGATCCCCGCGAATATC
>Ga0136557_1001738_pt1 | contig 13460 bp, 12 predicted proteins | sample AntRauTorckE6832_FD_104796 | JGI IMG/M metagenome (GOLD analysis project Ga0136557, IMG submission 104796) | Saline lake microbial communities from Rauer Islands, Antarctica - Metagenome Torckler E6 #832 | ecosystem: Environmental > Aquatic > Non-marine Saline and Alkaline > Saline | place...
TCATTAAAAGTAATGACCTATGAAAATGCTTATGAGCTTGTCAAAAAAAAAGACAGCTTTATAATAAGTCCGTGTGTCTGCAGAAAGGAAAAGGCTATTGACGGATCTGCCTGCAGCAGACCTGTTGAAACATGTATCTCCTTTGGCGGAGATGAGGATTTTTATCTTAAAAATAACATAGGCAGAAAAGCAACCAGGGAAGAAGTTTTTGATATATTAAAGCTCTCAAATAAAAAAGGACTTGTGCTTCAGCCGAGCAATGGGAAAGATATTCACTGGCTTTGCTGCTGCTGCGGATGCTGCTGCGGAATTTTAAGAACTGTAAAAAACTACCCGAAACCTGAGCAAATATTATCTTCTCCTTTTATTGTAAGCCTGGATGAGTCTTTATGCACAGGATGCGGAGTGTGTGAAAAACGTTGTCAGATGGATGCCTGCAAGGTAACAGATGAAAAAGTCAAAATCGATTTTGACAGATGCATAGGATGCGGTCTTTGTGTTTCAACATGCAAGCCCCAGGCGCTTAAACTTGAAAGAAAACCTGAAAATAATGTTCCATCCGTTCCTCATAATATTGTAACAGCATCTTTAAAAATTCTTCACCAGAGAGGAAAAACAAGTCCTGTAGAACTGTCAAAAATGATAGGAAAATCTTTGATGGACAGGTATAAATCGAGACATTTAAGATAATAAATTACGCTTATAAGATAAAAACTAAAACAGCAAGGAGATAAAATGCCCCACATTATAGTAAAAATGTTTCCGGGAAGATCAGATGATCAGAAAAAAGAGCTTGCAGAAAAAATTTCCAAAGAAGTAGTAGATGTCTGCGGATGCAGTAAAGATGCCGTATCTTTATCCTATGAAGAAATCCCCCAGGAAGAGTGGAAAGAAAAAGTTTACAAACCAGACATAGAAGACCAGCCTGAAAAATTATGGGTTAAGCCGGGATATAAAATATAACCTGAAATAGAAAAAACATTTTAGTATAATTTTGTAAGCAGGTTTAAAAAACTCTATTTATAGATTTTAAGTTCAGTCTCTTTTTTAAGAACTCTAAGCCCGTTTAATGCAAGGGCTTTAAGTTCATCCTCTCCGGGATAGACCTCAACAGGAGCTATAAACTGTGTCATCTCTTTTATTGCTTCAACTGTTCCGGAGTTTTTTGCTATCCCACCTGTCAGAATAACGGCATCGACATCACCTTTAAGAACAGCGGCTGCAGAACCAATTTCTTTGCCGACCTGGTAGGCCATAGCTTCCAGAACTTTTTTTGCATTATCATCACCTTTTGCAGCCATTGATTCGGCTTCTCTTACATCATTTGTGCCGAGATATGCTGTAAGGCCTCCTTTTCCCTGAATCATACTTCTTACCTCTTTTTTTGAAAGATTTTTTTCAAATAAGAAATCTGCAAGAATACCGCAGGGAAGACTTCCGCTTCTTTCCGGAGAAAAAGGACCGTCTCCGTCGATGGCATTATTTACATCAACAACCTTTCCTTTTTCATGAGCTCCTACAGATATTCCCCCGCCCATGTGGGCAACTACCAAGTTCAATTTTTCATATGAAGTCTCTTTTTTTTCAGCAAATGCTCTAGCTGCGGCTTTCTGGTTAAGAGCATGGAAAATTGATATCCTGTCAATTTCAGGATGACCTGAAAGTCTTGCAACATCTTTCATCTCATCAACAACAATAGGATCAGCTGTTAAAGCTCTTGCTCCGGGTACAGATCCGGCAATATCTGAAGCAATAATTGCTCCTAGATTGCTTGCATGTTCTCCAAAGGAAGAATTGTCAAGATCTTTAAGCATAGCGTCATTGACCTCATAAACTCCTGACTCAACAGGTTTTATAAGACCTCCTCTTCCCACAACTGCAGAAAGATTATTAATATCAAAGCCAAAGGACTCAATCTCTTTGAGAATAAGTTCTTTTCTGAATCTGAACTGATCTGCAATCTTTTCGAAGCCTGCAAGATCTTCTGAAGAATGGCTTATCTCTTTGGTGAAAACAGATTTATCGTTTTTAAAAATGGCGGTTTTAGTTGATGTTGAACCCGGGTTGATTGCAAGGATATAGTAATTTTTCACAGGACCTCTTATCTTTTGATGATTGGAAAAAAAGAGTGATATAAAAAAAGGACTTAATTGTTAAGTGGATATAAAGAGGATAATACCATAAAATAATTAAAAATCAATTTAATCAGTAAGATAAAAAGAATTTGTTGTTTAAGGTGATTGAAGCAATAAGTCTTATATCCGTATAAAGACAATACAATTCCTGCTTTAATTGTCCTGATACGGATATCTCATATCAGAAGGCATTCTCCAGTCTCCCCTCGGAGAAAGAGACACAGTTCCAACCTTTGGACCATCAGGAAGGCAGGAGCGTTTAAACTGCTGGCTGAAAAAACGGCTGAAAAATGTTTCAAGTGTTTTATCAATTTCTTTTTCGTATTCTGTTTCTTTAAAGGCAATATATGCAAGCTTTTGGATTTTTTCCTTTGTAAAGCCGTTGCGTACAAAGTGATATAGAAAAAAATCATGTAGAACATATTTTCCTATTGTATCTTCGGTGGACTGTATTTCATCGCCGCTTTCAACAGGAAGGAGCTCTGGACTGATTGTTGTTTCACAAACAGATGTTAAGACATCTTTTAAATCAGGATGCATATCTCCGTATGCAGAGACAAGATACTTCACAAGAGTTTTAGGTACCCCTGAATTCACAGCATACATCGACATATGATCTCCGTTGTAGGTACACCAACCAAGGGCAAGCTCGGATAAATCTCCGGTTCCGATGACAAGTCCGTTTTCCTTGTTTGCAAGATCCATTAAAATCTGGGTTCGCTCCCTTGCCTGAACATTTTCATATGTAACATCATAACACTTTGGATCATGGCCTATATCTTCCATATGTTTAAGACACGATTTTTTTATATCAATCCTGCGGATGGTAACTCCCATAAGCTCCATGAGTTTTTCTGAATTAGATTTTGTTCTGTCAGATGTTCCAAAACCGGGCATTGTAATACCTATAATGTTTTTTAAAGGCAGTCCTGCCATTTCATAAGCATCTGCAGCAACCAGAAGAGCAAGAGTAGAATCAAGCCCGCCTGAAATTCCGATTACTGTTTTTTTAATCCCTGTATTTTTAAGTCTCTGTGCAAGGCCTCTTGCCTGAAGATGAAGAATTTCACGGCATCTTTCTTCTTTGCCTTCTTCATCCGGAACAAATGGGGTTGGATTTATTTTATCTGGAAAAACATCTTCTGAAGAGGTATCATTTGCCTTAACAAATGTATAATTTCTGCCTCTTCCTGAATCATCGATTTTCTGGACAAAGCTGTTGAATCTTATGCGGTCGTTTTCCAGTTTTTCAATATCAATAACTGATGTCATAAGACCTGATTTTTCTTTTTCCTCGGCCATTATAACACCATTATATGAAATAATATTGTGTCCGCTGAAAACAAGATCTGTTGTGCTTTCACCAAGTCCTGAAGATGCATAAACATATCCGCAATTGCATCTTGCAGACTGCATTTTTACAAGATCACGGCGGTATCTGCTTTTTGTTGCAAATTCATTGGAAGCAGAAGGATTTACAATAATATTTGCTCCGTACAGAGTATGAAATGAACTTGGAGGATTATTAACCCAGAGATCTTCGCAGATTTCACAGGCAAGACGAATTCCTGAAGGAGTTTCAACAATAAGATCTGTTGAAAAAGGAACTTCATTTTTGCAAATCATTATTGTATCGGAAATTCTTGCAGAAGCAGGAGAAAACCATCTTTTTTCATGATATTCTGAATAATTTGGAAGGTAGCTTTTGGGAACAACACCAAGAATTTTATTCCCCTGAATTATTACAGCGGCATTAAAAAGCATCCCCCTCTGTCTTAGGGGAAGACCGAGGATTGTTATCATCCCGCTTTTTTCCCTGCCGGTTTCATCAAGTATTTCCTGCAAAGCTTTTTCAGAAAATCCTGTAAGATAAGGCTGCATAAAAAGATCACCGCAGGTATAACCTGTTAAGGCAAGTTCAGGAAGAACAAGAATATCAACATTTTCTTTGATTCCTGTCTTAATAAGACTTAAAATCTTTTCTTTGTTTGCATCAGGGTTTCCAACAACAACCTCAAATGATCCTGTAGCCGTTTTAACAAAACCGAATTCGCTGCTCATATCATCTCCTGCTTTCCCAAAAATATCTTTTTAAGTTAAACCATGCTTCATTGATCTTTATTACCATCTGATGGTTAATTTCGTAAAGAAGCAAATATCTGTAAAGAGGAAGTTACAGGTATTTAAAAATGTAAACTAAAACATAAAAAAAGAAGCTTTCAAAAGACTTAAAGGGATACCTGAAAAAGCAATATGGTATGATTTTATGCATCAGATCTATGTGCATCAAACAATTTAAAAAGGCATAATAAGGCCTGATCAAATAGATATTGTTGCTGTTATTCAGGGAGAAAGGCTATTACCTGATCAATTTTAAAAAGATTTAAATAATTAATTTCCCGAAATCACCAAATTATAGACACTATAGTTTTTTTAAACCCCCTGTCCTTGACAAAAAAAATATTTAACCTAACAATAACTAAAAAACTAAAATAGATTATTCCTGCATATGATGAAATTTAAAAAACATATAAATTCTTTCATTACACCTAATCACCTTACTGAAAAAGACGGCATATTTTTTTGGCAGGAAAGAGTTCTTTTGATAATCCTGACTGCTTCATCTGTGCTGGGATTTATTACCTATTTACCAAGCATCAGCCTTGCTGTTAAAGAAAAACTCTGGAGTATTGCTGTCTTAGATACTTTGATGCTGGGATTAATTTTCTTTCTGACCTGGAGAAAAGATCTCCCTTATAAATTCAGAGCCGCTAGTCTGTCCTTGATCAGTTTTATCCTGGGAGTCGTTTTGTTAGCTGTATTGGGATCTTTTGGAGCAGGACCTATCTGGCTTTTTACTTTCCCGATTTTTACTCTCATACTAATGGGAAACAGATCAGCTTTTGCAGCACTCTTTATTAATTTAATGACTTTGATATTCATTGGTTTTGTAATTCAATTCAATATTGACGGTATTATTGGATTATTCAAAATAAACACCTGGGGTCTTTCCACTGAAAACCACCTCGAAAAATGGGTGGTTATTTGTTTTAACTTTATGTTGCTAAATATAATAACTGTTTTAATTATGGCTATAGTTCTTGGAGGATTGAATAAATCCTTAATAAAATCAGCAAGTGCTGAGAGAAAATATCGAGAAATTTTTGATAATATTCTTGATGTTTATTTTGAAACTTCTTTAGATGGAAAAATTATTGAAATAAGCCCCTCTATTGAAAAAATATCTGACTATTCACAAGAAGAATTAAAGGAAAATGGTGTTTTATTATCTCAAATTTATGATCAAACTTCTCAGGGCACCGATTTAATAGATAAATTAAAACAAACAGCCCAGACTCAGAATTATGAAATCTATTTAAAAAACAAAACAGGTTCAACTCGAATTTGTTCTGTCAATGCAAAAATATTAGATGATAAAGACGGAAAGCCACCACGTATTGTTGGTATTTTGAGAGACATCACCGAAAGCAAAAAGGATGAACAGGAAAAAATAAAGGCGCAGAAAATTACCGGAGAACGGGAAAAACTGGCATTGGTTGGACAGATAGCCGGTAAAATAGCCCATGATTTCAATAATATCCTTGGTATTATAATGGGAAACACAGAGCTTGCCTTACCGGACTGTCAGGAACCTGAAACAAGAAAATCACTGGAAATAATATTTAAACAGACCATACGGGGAAAAAACTTAACAAAAAACCTTTTAGCTTTTGCCAAAGATCAGGAACCAAGACAGGAGTTTTTCAGTTTTAATGAAAAAGTTGATTTGGTATTAAATCTTCTTAAAAAGGACCTGGAATATATTAAAATCATATTGGAAAAAAAATCCGGATTGCCGGATATTTTTGCAGATCCTGGAATGATAGAGCATACAATTGTAAATCTTATTCAAAATTCAATCCATGCGCTAAGTAAAGTAAAAAATCCAACAATCATAATTAAAACATATGCGGCGAATAATAATATATATTTAGAAATAGAAGATAACGGATGTGGTATACCCAAAGAACATCTTGAAAATATTTATGAACCATCTTTCACACTTAAAGGAAACAAAGATACAATTAAGTCATATGAAACAGGTACAAAAGGCACCGGTTATGGAATGACTAATGTAAAAAAATATATTGAACAGCACAAAGGAAGTATTTTTGTTGAATCAGAGTTAGGTTCCGGCACAAAATTTATTATTAAGATCCCGGTTATTAAAAAAGCATTAACTGCAAAAGAGAAAATAGAACTTAAGGAAGAGATTGCACATTTAGAAAAAAATATTCTTCTTGTGGAAGATGAACAATCTCTTTCTGATGTACAATACCGGATATTAACACAACCCCCTTTTAACCATAAAGTTGATATTGCAATAAACGGCGAGGTTGCGGTAGATTTATTTGACAGAAACAAATATGATTTAGTTAGCCTGGATTATGTTTTTCCGGGTAAAATAAGCGGCATGGATGTATATAATCATATCCGAAAAACAGATCAAACTATTCCTGTGCTGTTTATTTCCGGTAATATAGAATTTTTGGAATCTTTAAAAATATTAAAACAAAAAGATGCCTATATTGATCACCTTTCAAAGCCCTGCCAGAATAAAGATTATGTGAAGGCGATTAATTCATTGCTGGAAAAACATTAGCTTTTATTTGTTTAGAATATCCTTCTTAATAAGGCATAGACCAGGAGTTAAAAACAGGCTGAATCGGGATATTTTATTTTTTTATTCCGGAAAATTTAAACAATTAAGTCTTTTGTTACAGCAATTACAAAGACTTACCTGACAATTGCAAAGCCAAGTCTTAATGATTCGTTTCTTTCTTCGTAGTGAAGGAGTGACTCAGCAAGAGCATTTGTGTACTGAGCCTGAAAATATATATCTAAATTTTTAAAATATCTGTGTAAAGGATAGAAAAAATCAACGCTTACTGAACCGCCTTTACTTCCCCAGTATAAACTCGATTCTATCAGAAAATCATCTGAACGGCCAAAAGCCGTCTGAAGCTCGAAATATCCTCTGTATTTATAGAGATCTTTGTTTGTTTCGTCTTCATTTTTTATATAAGTCCAGATTTTAGGAGAAACAGAAAAACCATACGGGCTTTCATTTGAAAAAAACAGGATAATCGGTTTTATATATAAAAAGTTTGTGCTTCTGGATTCATCGTCACCACGTCCGTTTGATTCGTGCTGAAGACCTGTTTGTAAAAAAACTCTGAATCTTTTGTAGGAATGTTTGCTTATATTTGGTGAAAGATAGAAAAATTCAGGTTTATAACTTGTATCTTCAAAAGGGATGGAATCTGATTCAAGGTTCCAGAAAGATGTCTGTGTATAGCCAAAGTGCATTCCTCTAAGCCAGGGTAAATGTTCACTTACTTCTGCGTTTGGATCTATGAATCTGTATTTGAAACTGAGCTGAAATTTACTGTCTTCAGGATTTGTTCCAATAAGAAAATAGATTGGTTTATAGGATGTAAGATTTTCAAGGTAGGGCTGATAAAGATGCAGCATTGAGTCTATTGTCTGATATGAAAGTCTGTCTTTACCATTTTGTTTTTCAATTATTGAAATTCTAAAGCTCAAATTTGGGTAATCAGGAAGTGAAACTCTTGCATCTCCTTTAAAAGAATATGGGATGTCGAGTCTGTAATTAATAATTTTAAACTGATCTTTTTTTAATACAATTTCTTCATCATTAACTTCTTCTATCGATTTTGCATCCACAGAAGTGATTTGATTTTCAGTACGGAAAAAGCATTCTATTTTCTGATTAATTTTAATTTTTTCATCAACACCGTTTCTGTTGTGAAAATAAAGAGTAAAAAAAAGATCTGATCCCTGTTCAACTTTAGTTTCAACCGGAATAATAACCGGCTTTATAGTAGAAGCAGATGTCACAGCTCCGGTTAATAAGATAAATATTACAGCACATATAAATTGTTTCATTCTTATTATCCATTAAGAGTATTAATAATTGCTCTTGTTTTAATATCATATTTTGTTATTGAATAAAGAGTGTCTGAAAAATAAGTTAAAAATGAACCCGGAAGCCCGGAAAATCTGAGAATATCATACTTGTTTTTATGAAATCCCCGGAACTTTTTAAATGACTGCAATAATTTTTATATTCTAAAAGTTTATAGATAAACTCAGATTCAAACATGCTTTTTTGGAGACCTTTTTTTACAATCACTGCAATATACCTTATCATAGGGGGTCAGCATCACAAGGGGCTTTTCCTGAAAAATGGTTTCGTGTCATCGGAATTTGATTGCTTGACGGGTAGATGAGTCAAGAGGAGACCCTGACCCTTTTTTATATATATTTTTTAACAAACAACTTGAATAATAATGACTAATTTTTCTGTAGTTAATAGATCAGGAGTAATAAATGCAACAAGTTATAGGTTTTTTAGAATTAAATGACAGGGGATTCGGCTTCCTGCGCAATATTGAGAATAATTTTCAAAATGATCCTGAAGACACCTTTGTCCCTGCGGGTCTTATAAAACGCTTTAACCTCCGGGAAGGAGTTATGATAGACGGGTATGGTGTGCCCGGAGACAAAAGAAATCCCAATTATAAGCTGGCTGATATCACAAGGATAAGCAACCTTTCCGTAGAAGATTATTTGAACTTGGTACCGTTTCAGGATCGGGTGAGTATTGACCCCTTTGATAAATACTCCATGACTCAAGGCCCGGATGATGTAACCGGCAAAGCTCTTGACCTTATAGTACCGATAGGAAAAGGACAGAGGGGGCTTATCATTTCACAGCCGAAATCAGGAAAAACAACAATTCTCAAGCACATGGCAGATTCAATAATCAAGAATCACCCTGAGTCTGTTGTTTTTGTTCTTCTTGTGGATGAGCGGCCTGAAGAGGTTACAGCATTCAGAAGGGGGCTTTCTGATGCTGTTGTTCTTTCATCTTCTGCAGATGAGAGCATATCCAATCACCTTAGAATGGCCAGGCTGACAATAAACAGTGCCACCAGGTGTGCCGAAGCCGGCAATGATGTTGTGGTCTTCATCGATTCTCTGACCAGAATGGCCCGGGCATTTAACAGCGGCACTGACAGCGGGGGCAAAACAATGTCAGGTGGTGTAGGTTCACGTGCACTTGCAGCTCCACGCGCTTATTTCGGTGCAGCACGTAATCTTGAAGGAGGAGGCTCCCTGACTAATATTGCAACCATATTAAAGGATACCGGAAGCAGAATGGATGATGTAATTTTTCAGGAGTTTAAGGGAACCGGTAATATGGATCTTGTTTTAAGTAGCAAATGCTCTGAAAACAGAGTATGGCCTGCGATCAATATCAGAGAATCAGGAACACGGAAGGAAGAGCTTATCCATGAGCCGGAGCAGCTTGAGCAAATGAGGGAGATCCGTAAAAGTATTTCATCTCTGGATGAAAAAGATGCAATGGAACAATTTTTGAGTTTTATATAGCAGAGACCATCATCTTTTATTAAAAAACGAGAAGATTATGAAAAAATCGATGTTAGATGGAATCCCGGATAATATTCCTGAAGAAATCTTTGAAACCATAGTTTCCGGTGAAAATATAAAGATAGAAAGAATCATTTCAAAAGGTCATTCATCTGAAAAAGACTTCTGGTATAATCAGGAATTAAATGAATTTGTACTTGTTATCAAAGGGGCAGCATCACTTAAACTTGAAAGCAAAGAAGAGATAATACTTAAGCCTGGTGATTATTATAATATCAAGGCACATGAAAAACATAGACTTGATTGGACTGATAAAGACACTGAGACAATCTGGCTTGCTGTGCATTATTCCTGAAAATTATATCTTTCACTAAAACTTGTTTTCACTGTCCTCATTGGAAACTCATGGGGCAGGGCTTACACCGACTTCTATGCATTCCCAATCAGAGATTGGGAACGAGCAAAGATATGATTTAAAATTAAAATTACAAAAAGGATTAATATGAAAGTATTAACGCTTCAAGGAAGCGCAAAGAAAAAAGGAAATACTGCAACAGCACTTAACTGGGTGGAAGAGGAACTAAAGTCTTATGGTCATACAATTGAGCAGGTGTATTTAAATTCAAAAAAAATAAATGGTTGCCTTGGCTGTGCAAATTGTAAAGAAAAACCGGATGAAGTCGGATGCATTCAAAAAAACGACGTAATTGAAATTCTTGAAAAAATAGTAGATGCCGATCTTACAATCTTTGCTTCCCCCCTTTATTTCTGGGGAGTTACATCACAGTTAAAATCAATAATTGACAGAAGCTGGTCTTTAGTAACAGGTTATCATACCCCAGATCATTTTTCTCTGATTGAAAATAAACACCAGGCTTTGCTTATCACCGGAGGCGGAGAGTATGATAATAATGCCGAACCGACTTTTACCGCTTTTGACAGGCTTGTAAAATTTTATAAAGGTAAAAAAGCTGGCGAGTTATTTCTTGGTTCATGTAAAACTCCGGATACAATGGATATAAAAAAGAAAGAACTGGCAATAGAGTTTGCTAAAAAAATATCTGGTTAAACAGGAATAAACAACAGCAGAAGCCTGCTCCCAAAAATCCGGGGACATAACGCTATTAAAAAAACATGCAATAAAAACTGTATGCTGTTCCCGAAAATTACAGGCTTGAATTTTTAAAGAGGATTAATATTTAATATAATATCTGGTACTTTTTCCCTGACCCTCAGTATGCAAAAGCCCTTTATCCAAAAGATCCTTAAGCTCCCTTGATGCAGTCTGCCGGCTGACTTTAGCAATTCCTACATACTTTTTATTATTCAGCCCGCCTTCAAAACCATCCTGTCCTGAATCAAGCAGCCTGTTTATGACTTTTCTTTGCCTTTCATTTATCTGCACCTCTGAAAACTTCTTCCAGAATTCTGCCTTTGCAAGTGTAAATTTTAAGATCTCTTTAGATGATTTTATGGAACGTTCAACAAGTCCTGCAAACCATTCAACCCAATCATCAATTATGCCGTCTCCTTTTTGAGTTTTTTCAAGGATATCATAGTAATCATTTTTCTCTTTTTTTGAGCTTTGAATCTGACTGGATAAAGAATAAGCCCTTATAGAAATATCATCATCCTGTGACATGGCAAGATCGTTTATTGCTCTTGCTATTCTTCCATTTCCATCTTCAAAGGGATGGATTGTTATAAACCACAAATGTGAAATTGCTGCTCTCATAAGCCCGTCAATCTCATTTCTGCTTTTTTGAAACCAGTCGATAAATCTTTTTATCTCCATTGGAATCTGATCAGCAGAAGGTGCTTCAAAATTGACCACAGGTCTGTCAACTCTGCCTGATATTATCTGCATAGGATCATTTTCAGGACGCCTGAAACAACACGCAGCTATATTTCCAAGCCTCTCGTGATCTAATGGAAACAGACCTGCATGCCATTGAAACAATCTTTTTTCAGTTAAAGGAGAATTATAATTTGAGGTAGCATCAAAAAGCATTTCAACAACACCTTCTTCATATAAACCGGGCTTTTTTAATCCACCTCTGTCCAGCCCGAGCTTTTTTGCTGCTGAAGAGCGTATCGATTCAGAATTAACTTCAACACCTTCTATTTGAGAGGTTCTTTCTGCTTCGTAAACAAGAAGTCTTTCCTGAGCTTCTTTGAGTAAGTCCGGGCCTAAATCAGTTAACCTGTAAAGAAGTTCACCCTGAAGACGACGGCATCGGCTTAAAGATTTTATAAGTTTTTCAGGTAATTCGCATCTAAAATCAGGCCAGTTCTCTTTTTGCCATATATATTTCTTCATGTAGATATTCCTTCTTATATTTGACTCACATTATGAGTCATAATATAAAAGAAAAACTTCTGAAAGTCAATTTACGACTCAAGTATTGAGGCATAAATTATTTTTTATGACTCAATCTGCAAAAAATAAATTCCGGATACATCATACTGATTTTTATATAATACCCTGAGCGTTAAATCTCTAGAAATCCGAAGACACAATACCATTTTGAATTCAGGAAACACTTTCCTGTTTTTTCTTTGGTCTCCCGGGTAATCCCGGTCGAGTGTTTCATCCGGTAATATTTTCAACAATGGAATAGGGTTTATCCGGCCCAAGAGGACGACCGGTTCTTAGTTTCTCTTCCGGTTCATCCTTATTTGGATCTGTTGAGGATAAAAAGTCTTTCCGGTCTTTAATATCTGAAAACAGGGAGCTTTTTTTTCACTAAAGGATCTGAAATGATTTCACCGCAATGATAAGCCGCACTTGACCATTTATATTTCCAAGGGAATTTAACCATATTCGCTTTGACTGGATTTTGTTCAATATATCTAAGGGCTGTAAAAAGATATTTATCTGTATAAACCGGGCAGGATGAAAAAGGTCCCTGAAACAGAAACCCACGTACATTTTCTCTGAAATTTATCATTCTTGTATACTGCCGGTGAGCTTCACCAACCGCTATTTAAATTTACATGTAATAAAAAATCTGTATCCTGTTCCCGTAATATCTTAAATAGTTCAGATGTTTTTTATAATCTGTGCGCCGTTTTTTTATTTTAAAGAAAAGAAAACCCCTTAAGCAGCAGCTTAAGGGGTTTTTATTTTTAAAGATTTGTTTTTTTATGCAGATGTTACGAGATCTTCAAGCTGCTTATGTCCGTTAAGAACATTATCTCTGAATTTTTCCCTTACTTCCCTTGCAGCTTTAAACCATCTCTCATTTACTTCTCTTACTTCTGCGGGCAGAAAATTTGCTTTCTCCATAACCTGCTCAGTAAGTTTCTGGTTATTATCCTGAAGTATTGTAACCGCTTTATATGTATTTTCAAAGACATCTCTGCTTTGAAGCAGTATATTTTTTACTATTTCATTGTTATTCATTTTGATCTCCTTTTTTAAAAAATAAATTAAGAAGCTTTTAGTACTCTTCCAAGGTTATCATGACCTTCGAGTGTCTGTTTTTTTATATTCTGCCTTGCTTCCCTTGATACCTTGATCCAGTTGAGGATTGCAGATCTTCCCTCTTCAGGGATAAAACCGGACTTTTCAAGAGCATTCTCAGCAATTTCTTCATTTTTTGAATGCAATGCATCAATTGCGTCTAAAATTTCTTCTGTTTTTGCTCTATTTGTCTGAAGTACATTGTTTAAAATATTGTTTATATCCATTTTAAATCCCCTTTTCATTTAATTTTAACTCTTTGAATATAAATTAATACTCCAGGAGAAAGTGTCAATATTTTTTTGTGCATTGCAACATTTTTTATAAAAAAATACGCTCTTAAATAAAAATCGATATTTTGATATTTGTTAAAAAAAACA
>Ga0136557_1001739_pt1 | contig 13454 bp, 15 predicted proteins | sample AntRauTorckE6832_FD_104796 | JGI IMG/M metagenome (GOLD analysis project Ga0136557, IMG submission 104796) | Saline lake microbial communities from Rauer Islands, Antarctica - Metagenome Torckler E6 #832 | ecosystem: Environmental > Aquatic > Non-marine Saline and Alkaline > Saline | place...
ACCCGGATCGATCAATTTGAATTGTAAGGGGTTAACCTTTTCCCCGTCTCTTCCTGTTAAATATTTCTCGTCCTCTTTTTGGGGCGGAAATTTAACGTGCTGGAAAGAAAGATCGTCAATTAAAAAGGGATTGGTTGATGCAGAAAAAAGTTCGTTTACTCCCTCAATTAATTTCCGGTTAGAGCGATAGTTTTCGCTAAGGTAATAGGACTGGCCATCTGTTACATCGTTTCGTGCATCGAAATAGGTGAAAATATCAGCGCCCCTAAAACCATAAATCGCCTGCTTGGGATCACCAATCATAAACAAAGCGGCTCCGGATCTGCCTTCATAGATCTGGCGAAATATTCCGTATTGTATGGGATCAGTATCCTGAAATTCATCGACCAAAGCCACCGGGTATTTTTCACTGATGCGGGCCGCTAATTTACCTGAAGTATCACCCCTTAATCCTTCTTCCACTGATGATAGTAAGTCATTGTAGCTTAGATAATTGTTGAATTCCTTCTTCTGCCTTAATTGACGCCGTATTTCCTCAATCGACTCCTGGATAAACGCCGGTTTCAACATTTTAAGATGATCGGTGAGTTCAATGAAACCATCCACAGCTTCAAAGAAATCAAAATTCGGAACCTGGTAAGATTTTTTACTCCCCTTCTCTTTCATATAGCTTCCAAATCGAGACAGCCGATCTGGAATCACCAAAGATGGATCTGACTGGTGTAGCCAATCTTGCAGAAGCTCCCAATCCGGTTGACGTTTATCCGCTTTAAATGAAACGCCATTCAAATCACCATGGAAATACACTTCCTTAAATTCTTCTTTCTCTTTCGCCCACACCGATTTAACCTCCTCAAACTTAGCTTTCCAGTCTTTAATAAGATCAAACAGCTTTTCGGTTGACAGATTTTCTGGCACCACTTTCGAATGAGGATGATTCAGCACTTTCATCAAAACTGATTTTAGTTCATCAGGCCCAAAGCCCTCATCGGTAAGGAAATCCAGCAGGAAATAGTGGTTTTCATTCACTTTTGCGGTTGAAATGAAAGAACGCCAATAGTCATCCACCACATCCTGAAGAAGCTCCGATTCATCGGTGAGTAAATCAAACTTAGCAGGAACTCCGAATTGCAGGCTGTATTCGGTTAGCAAACGCGTACAAAAGCCATGAATGGTAAACACAGATGCCTCATCAAAGGAATCAATGGCCTTCTTAAGCTTTCCAACAGCATTTGGATATTTTTGATTTAACAGCTCGGTGAGAAATTCATCGTCGCCGGGATCATTTTCGTTGATCGCCTTCAGGGCATCTTTGAGTCGGTTCCGAAGTCGTAATTTTAATTCTGCGGTGGCCGCTTCCGTAAAAGTCATCACAAGGATATCTGCCGGCTCCAGATCCTTTTCCAACAGCGTACGCACATACAGCGATGTGATATTGTAAGTCTTTCCGGTTCCCGCACTCGCTTCAACTAAGCTGATTCCTTTTATAGGAACTTTAAATACATCAATGGGCACGCTCATCACTCTTCCTCCTTCGCGACTTCTAAGAAAGCATCCCAGAACGTGATCGCATTTTTTGTGAAGGCTTCATGGCTGATCGGATCTAAATTTCTCCACATCAGGGCATTGAAATAATCATTCGACTCAGCATAATTATTATACCTTTTGTCATACTCCCAGGTCTTAGTTGCTTTGTCTAAAGCCGAATCGCTATCACCCTTTTTCTTGAATTCTTTAGCATAGGCCCGTGATGTTTCAGGGAAAAAAGCTGTTTTATGTAGAATTGAGTCTTGACCGAAATACCATTCTATTAATATCGAAAGCAAGTTTTCAGGGATATCGGCAGACAAAATTCCTAATACCTGAACCCCCTCATTATTTTTTGAAATGTAGAAGCTTTGTTTTATGTCGGTCCCGTTTTCGAGCAATAGCAGATGTTTTAGCCAGTGCGAGACTTCATGCTTTGCTCTTCGCGAACCAACCCGGTAGGATATCAGCACATCATCGTACACACCGGGAATAGTGCCATACAATTCTATATCACTATACTGAATTTCGATTTCCACCTCTCGTTTCTCTCCTGAAGTATGTTTTTCTATAACCTCAAGAAGGTCACGAACTTTTTCTTTTTCGTGGATGAAAGATTTTTCACCTTCCAGTTCGTCCGGAATCATAGCAGCAGCATGGGCAAATTCGTAAAACTTAGACACCGGCTCCCTGTTCGAGAATTTTTGGAACAGAAAATCATTCAGATAATATCGATCAAGATTGCTCAACTTGAACGGTTCACGGTCAGTTATTTCATTAAAATTAGAATAATTACTCAACCCTAATTTATTATACAGTATATATTTAGATGGATGAGTAAAAAATGATATGATATCTGAAATATGAAGACGTTCACTTTCAAAAGGCTTTACTTTATTGAAAGTTTTGCCAATAAATTCCTGTTTTGATTCTTCCCCATTTTCAAGGAGTTTTTTCGCAAGATTCAGGTTTAAATTTGAATAAGAAAAACGTCCTTCTTCATTTTTAAAATAGTTGGTGTTAAAGGGATGAAGATTGTGATAGATTATTCCCGCCTGCCAATCCTCGTGCCATTTATCTAAATACTGCTGCACCAAAATAGATGGGAGCCTGTTAGTATTCGTACGCTGATCCCGGCCCTTGTAACTAATATGGAGATGATCCTGAGCCGCGAACATCGTTTCCAGGAATAAATATGTATCATCTTCTTTTTGAATACGGTCGCCGGGCTGAGGATTAGCATAAATCAAGTCGAACTCGGGGCGCACCGCCTTTCGGGGGAAAACTCCTTCATTCATTCCCAAAACCCCAATAAACCGAAATGGAACCGAACGATATGGTACATAAGAGCTTACCGTTATACCCTGTCCAAATCGACCTGAGGTAGAACTCGTGGTATCAAATTGAGCCTTCAACCAGTTTTTTATGGTTTGATATGCTAACTGCTCCTTCAACTTTGCATAGGCTGCCTGTTCCTTCAGTTTGCTGATCATTTTATACACACCTGAAGCAGATTCTTGCCCGGGGTGATCCAGAAAATCCTTTACCAATTGTGCCGTAAAATCTAACCATTCATCAGCCGTTTTAGGCTGTTGGACTTCATCTTCAGCCCGAATCAAAGACTGAATACATTCACTAAACCGGGCGACCAGCTGCATATCTTGCCCCGAAGCTATTTTTTGATACGGTACTAATCCGTTAAAAACGGTAAGTGAATCCGGTTCCATAGCAAAACCCGATACCATTTGATTTAGTGCCTTTTGCCAGCTGTAGGCAGAATTAGGCTGATTCCCCAAACCACGAAATATTTTGTTATCCAATATCCAGCCTTCCAGGGTATCGAGTTCTTCATCCGTAAATGAAAACTTTTGCTTGACGGGCTCCAGGTTTACTAACTCAAAAAACTCACTGGTTTTATATGAAGATGAAAGAATATCAAATAACCGGTTTAACGCATATTCCTGTGACTGCCACTGTTGATTTGAAAGCCTTGAAACCGGCAACGAAGGCTCCCCTTCTGCATGCTCAAAAATGGTCTCGATGAGCGATGTATATTCTTCGGCATCCGGCACCATTATTAGAACCCGGCTTACATCACAATCGGGATGGTGATCCAGGTATTGCAATACTTCATCTTTAAGTACCTGAACTTCTCGCCTTTTGCTATGGCAGGAATGCACGCTGAATACAGGCAAAGCTTTGTCCGACTCAGTTTCTAATTGAATAATATCATTAGGAGTCCCTTCAATTGTTAAGAGTTGCAGAAGCAATTGATTTTGCTCTGAGGCCGGTTTCATCCAATCTGTCATTAACTCCTGAATTGGCTCCAAATCTACCCCAAAATCTACGGCCTGATCTCTTTTATAGTAGTGTACATCAATATCATTAGCCAATCTGCTGGTAATTTCAAGAAACGGCTTTGAAGCTTGTGATAAGCCAAAAACATACAGTTGTTTAGGAAGTTGATGTAAGAATGAGGAGTCAGTATCCAGCCAACTCAGTAATTCACTAAACGCCCCGGCCCGGCTTGGGATATCTTTTGTATTCGGATTGGATCTCCAGCGCTCATTTAATTTCTTCCAAATAGCAGCCTGCCACTTTTCATGCTCGTTTTTAGAGATTAGCTTTCCATCAAGCCAATCTCCCACCATTTCAGGCCGGTACACCTGGTATTGGTCAAAGATATTAGCCAACTGACCACACAACTGAAATCTTTTTCGTTGGTTGACTTCAGTTTCATCAAAAAAGGGAATGTGTTTTAAGAGCTCTGACTTTTGCCCAAAGAGCTCAAAAAGCGTCCACTGCATAGAGTTCAAATCCGAGGGTAGAACTTTGGGCACATCATCTTCTACAAGCCGATAAAGCATCCACAAAAATTCAGAAGGAAATATGAACTTAAAGTTACCAGATATACCCTTCTCTTCAGCTACTTTAAGAGATAGCCATTCTTTAATTTCATTATTCTGAACAATGACCCAAACAGGCTCAAGTGGGTTTTCGGGCGTAGAATCCAATTGATGAGAGAATCGTTGTGCAAGCTGCTCTAAAGAATTTGCGTAATAACTATGAAACATAAGGTTTTTAATGTGCCAAACAGTATAAGAAAAGGAATGTGTTTTTGAACAATTAAATCTTTTCCTGTAAACTAACACCCATATTTTTTATAAGATGTTTATGTATAAAGCGTATCTTAAATGAAAAAGATATTTATAATGGATATGAGATTTTTTAGCCGAAAACTGATTAAACCAGAAGACCTAAATGCCCATGGTACTCTCTTTGGTGGAACCGTTTTAGCTTGGGTAGATGAGGAAGCTGCCATCTATGTACTTTGCCAGCTTGGGGAAGGTAATATAGTAACCAAATACATGTCAGAAATCAATTTCGTGAACTCTGCGAAGTTAGGTGAGGTTATTGAGATCGGGATGGAAACTGTTAAATTTGGTACTTCCTCAATCACCGTTAAATGCCTTGTAAGAAACAAATTCAATAAAGAAACGATCATTAGTATCGACAAAATTGTTTTTGTACACTTAGATGAATTTGGCAAACCTAAGCCCCACGGTATTACAGAACCTGTAAACGAATAGTTGAATTTTGAGTACAAAAAAACCCTTAATAGATTTTTCTGAAGTATCGAAAATGCTGTATGGTGATGATAAGTTCATGAAAGAATTTTCTGAAGCAGCTATCATCTCATTTTCTGAATTCCAGGAAAATTACTCCAAATTTTTACTGCTACGCGACGAAGAAAACTTCCGAAGGGCTGGTCACAAAATTAAACCTGTGGCACAAATGCTTAATTTAAATCAAATTCTGGATGAATATGAGGTTAGTAAATCTCTATTATGGGATGAGAAGCCAGATAAAGAATTGGAAGCATCAGCCCAAAAAATTGACACCATCTGTAACGAGATCATTAAAGAACTAAAAGAAAAAACGTGATCAAAATATGAATGTACTCGTCACCGGCGGAGCTGGATATATTGGCAGCCATACCATCGTTGAGCTACAAAATGAAGGCCATGAAGTTATTGTAATCGACAACTTCTCTAATAGCAGTAAAGAATCGCTAAAGAGAGTTAAAGAGATCACCGGCAAAGACCTAAGCCTCTATGATGATGACCTGCTTGATAAAGAAGCTGTAGACTCAATTTTTAAAAAGCATGAGATCGATTCAGTAATTCACTTTGCTGGCTATAAAGCAGTCGGTGAATCAGTTTCCAAGCCTATGATGTATTATGATAACAACCTTGGAAGCACCATAATTTTGTGTGAAGCCATGAAAAAGCATGGGGTCAGGAATATAGTCTTTTCATCTTCAGCCACAGTTTATGGAGACCCGCACAAAGTTCCCATTACAGAAGATTTCCCATTGTCTGCCACAAACCCATATGGCAGAACCAAGCTCTTTATCGAATATATTCTTAAAGATCTTCATATTGCCAATTCAAGCTGGAATATCGCATTACTTAGATATTTTAATCCGGTTGGAGCCCATAAAAGTGGACGAATCGGTGAAGATCCAAACGATATTCCCAATAACCTTATGCCCTTTGTTTCGCAGGTAGCCGTTGGCAAACGGGATAAATTATCTGTTTTTGGCGATGATTACCCCACCACTGATGGCACCGGAGTGCGTGACTACATTCATGTGGTTGATCTTGCTCTAGGGCATCTAAAAGCACTTGAAAAACTTGAATCAAATCCCGGCTTGGTTGTCTATAATTTGGGAACTGGTAAGGGAACAAGTGTACTTGAAATGGTTAAGGCATTTGAAGAGGCTTCCGGAAAAAAAGTACCATATAAAATTACTGCTCGCCGCCCAGGGGACATTGCCTCTTGCTTTGCCGATTCAGCCAAGGCAAATAATGAATTAGATTGGAAAGCCCAACGTGGCATCAAAGAAATGTGTGAAGATGCATGGCGTTGGCAATCCCAAAATCCGAATGGTTACAGCTAGATCATTTCACTTTGTTTATTAATAAGGCTACATAGAAGACCATTTTCCTGCATTTAAATCAGCTCATCTGTCATTTTTTTGCATGTAGGTTCTAAAAATAAAGTTAAATTTTTTGTTTAGGATTATTACTTATATAGAATGTCTGGGTTAACATTTAAACTAAAAACAGCTTTGTGATTTACCTCACCGAAACCTTATCTTTGAAGCCTTCCAAAAAGCCAAAGTGGCGGAATTGGTAGACGCGCGCGACTCAAAATCGCGTTCCTCCGGGAGTGAGGGTTCGAGTCCCTCCTTTGGTACAAATAAGCCCTATAAGTCGTTGATTTATAGGGCTTTGCTATTTAATAGGTAGAACTATGGTGGAACAAAAGGGTAAAAAATGCTGTTTTTGACTTGATCTAAAAATAGTCTCAAAGTGTGGATAAATAATATTATACTGAATAGAGTTATTTTCGCTAAATAAACGTTTTATAATGAATGAATTAGCATTTCTATGGATTATTTCCAGCTTGGGTGCATTGACATTTAGAGGGGTTAAGAGTTATAAAGATGTTCTCTGGTGTTTAGTTTTTGGGCCTTTTGCTCTCTTCATTAGTATTGTTGAACCTAAGAAGACGAAGAAAAGAGATAAATAACTATGCTTAGATAGTTATCATTGGTACATTTGAAAACTTTAATTTCTGGTTTTTAATAATCCGTGCTTTCTCTCTATCTATCAAACACCATTCATCGGACTCAGGATTTTGAATCTGAATAAATTGGCTGTCTGGATGCTCTGGTTTTTCATCAACTAAATCACTCATAAATGAATCGGTTTCCCCTTCAGAAAGAATCTTCTTAGCACAAATCGGATCTGCATACTCTAAGATATTAGACATCGGCCTACCCCTTACAAAATCCATGCAAGAATCATGCAAATCATCCAAACTCATATTTTCCAGATCTTCCAGAGTGATATATTTGAGGCTTTTTTTTGGCTGGGATATACGGCTACTCTTTGCCTTTGATTCAATGCCTTGTAATCGCTTAGTAAGTTTTTTCATTTTCGCTTTGATTAACTTTTTCTTCAAGTGCTGTTAAACGTTGCTCAAACTCGGTAATCTCTTTTAAAGAAATGAAGGCTTTAACAGAGCTATTCAGTGCGTGAATGGCTTGAAGCTTTGAATAATCCTTTCCGTCATCTATAATAATTCGCTCGCATTCAATTATTGCCTGCCACGTCTTTTTTTGAAGATCAGTAAGGGAACCTGTTTTCCGTATTCGTTTCTTTTTCCAGCTCATTTCAAATTATTTCTTAGTTCAAATCAGTAATTACTGATTGCTTTTATTTTACTTAGATACCTTAGACACCCCCTTATCACAACTTTTTGCCTTTCGGGGCTTTGCATTCCCTAAAAAGCACCCCCTTACCCGTGTTATTGGGTTTGGGGTGCTATGGGAGCGAACCCTAACAGGTACCTTAAACTGATTCCGTTTCCTTTGTTAATAGCTTATCCACAACGGGAGAGTTTTTCATTTGCATTATGTGATATGTGAACAGCAGTTTATCGAAATCTTTGACAGTCCTCACGTGCTCCCAATATCTTTCGCTGGTAGCTTCACCATTGAGAACAGAGTCAAAGCTTGCTCCATCTTTTTCAATACGATCAATCAAATCCTTTGCTGTCAATTCATTGCTACGGCCTTCTTTCCCGTATCTGATAATAGTACTCACTTGAAACCCTTTTGCAATGGTTTCTGCGAAATGAAGAGTTTTAGAATTGTGATTTTTCCATTTATTCCATATCTGGACAAATTCGCCAACATGCTTTTTCAATAGATCATCAATCAGTTTAGCCTTTTTGTAGTAATCGGTCTGTAATTTATCGGCCTTTTCAATCATTGAAATGAGTTTCTGGTATTCTTCCACATCGGTTTCTTGACCGATTGCGAGGTCAAGCTCGTTGTTGAGGACTGTTAGTTGCTTTTTCTTTCGCTGGAGTACTTCATCCAGTACATCTTTATCCGTTTTCAAGCTCCGAATTTTAGCCCGTGCATCGCTATCGGCTTCACCTGATGCTATGCCATTGGTATGGCTTATAAGTTCTTCATCCAGTTGATTATGTTGCTCTCTGAGAGAAGAAATTTCCTTTTCTACAGTGATTATGTTTTTACGTATTTCTTTACTCGTCATTTTTGCTCCTTTAGAGGGTTCGGGTATTCTTTTAGTAGCGGGTTCTTTCGCTCTTTTGTGAGGATGTTTTCTGCCTGATTTTTTTCTTGGTTCCGTTTTAAGAAATCATTAAAAATTTTTTTAACTGATTCTTTGCTCATGGTTTTAAATTGGGGTTAACATTTCGAGTGCAATTATTTACTAACAACTACCGTAGGTAGTATAGGCTTGGATTGTTTGAATGATCTTAGATTCCTTTTACCCATTAGGATTAAAGGTTTAATCAGATTAGGCATTTGAGCAAATACGATTCCCTGTTCAAAGATTAACTGCTCTGGTTTAACTGTGATTGTTTGCATAGGTGAACCAAATAGGGGCACGGTTACTTTGTTAATCTTATTGTGCCTCATTTGAATTACATCGGAACGTGATATTCCCGAAACAGTCTTTAAATTTTGGTACATTCGTATGTACTTAAAACTCTGTGCTTCATTTCTGTAATTATAAGCGGTCTTAGTAGATACTTTTAGAGCTTGTTCAATAAAGGAAAGGGAAACTGGGTACGGGGTGCGCACGGAACGCCTACTTTGTCGTTCTGTTCCCGATCCCATGTTTCCCGATCTACAAACACTTGCTAAAAAGGCTCCAATAAAAAATGCTCGTGCTGATTGTAAGTCCTTTTCAAACATCAAAGCAGACCTGCTATATTTCCAGTCTTCTATTTGGTGAATATGGTTTATGCTTCTAAAAAAATACCAGCCATTGGCAGAATCCTTTCCCATCCAATCCCGATCTATAAGCCATTTAAAAGCTGAATAAATTGTTCGGGGCTTTAGGTCGCAGGCAGTACCAATTTTTAATACTGTTGTCTTCTCAATAGGTGCCTTTCCTGAATAGATAAACTGTGTAGCAAGATAAATACCCGCTTTAGAAATTTGACGCTCTCTAAGGGCAAATTCTGCAAACTCTATTGGTATTTTCAGGTAAGAATTTTGAGTTTGTGCTACCATTGTTCTACCAAAAATTGAATGAGTTAATATTGGCAATTGATTTTACTTGACTTGAATAAATACTGAATTACCATATGTTCAACTCGAAGCTGATTCAATGCGTCTTTTCTCGATGAACTTTTCTACATCAACCGTTCGATAAATAATCTTTCGGCCTTCCTGTGAATAGGGCAAATTTCCTTCATCCCTATGGTATTTTTGCATCCGTGAACTCATTCCAGTGAGTTCTTGAACTTCACTTGTGGTTAGGTATTCTTTTCGATTGGCTTGACGGATGATTTTTGGTATAAGCGATTTCAAAACTGAAGCTGTTTTGCGCTCAATTATTTCCTCAAATTTTTGCTGGGTGGGGATGAAAACTTCTTGGTTCATAACAGGTGAATTTATGTTTGTGATTTAATTCACCAATATGATAAAGGTAGGTTTCACTGCATACACGTGCAGAGTCGTGCAATTTTATGCAGACTAAAGATACCCCTTGTACTTGTTTCTAATTGTACCTGCCTTACGAACCCCGTTTATTTCCTCTTCTACAATTTCAGATGCTCTGCTGGCGGAATGCCCTTCATTACTTAGTTCGTCCATTCGGCTATAAATACTATTCCAATCAACAGGACGAAGTGAACCAGTCTCATCATTTGTGTTTTGGCTGGTTTTAGAGTTTGAATCCAAATTTTCTTTTGAACTTAGCTGAGATTGCAAGTTTTCTTTTTCGGCCTTTATTTTCTTCTCTATCCACCAAATTAAAGCATTTTCTTTTGGGTTTAATTCTGGTTTTAAAGGGTTGGTGTTACCCTTTACTCTCTGTTTAAAAGCGTCAAGATATTCCAGTCTCTTTTTTGGGCTGGAAGTATTTTTAATAGTAAACTCAATTTCTGTTTCTGTAGGAATCATAATTTATATTTTGAGAGTGTTACAAGTCTAAAGCCCTGAATTTCCGTTGCAGGTATTCGGGGCTTTTTATTAAAATATCTCATCCATAACATTATCCACTGTTTTTAAGTCCAGTGATTTCAGATACTGCATAGTAGTTTTTACGCTCTTATGGCCTAAAAGCATCATCATCTTATAGGGTGGTATCTCTTTATCATTTACACCGTATTGGGCAAAACTATGCCGTGCAACGTGCATTGAAATATCTTCCTCAATTTCTGCAAGCTTAGCGATCTTCTTTAACCCTGAAAGCTTCTTCTCGCTACTTTTGCCGTTTACAATAGCGTTCCAACTGCTTATCCGCTTCCTAATTACATCGGGTTTCTTCTTTTGCTCTTCTGAAAGGTCTGATAAAAATGGAAATATGTAACCATTGTTATCTTCTTCTTTGTACCGATCTAAAATTGCTTGTGCTCCGCTCTTTAAAGGAATGCTGATAGATGTTCCAGTCTTGTTCATATCGTAGCTTAAACGTCCGTTTTTAACATGCTCCCATGTGAGTTCTGCAACGTCCCCAAATCTCATTCCGCAAAAATAGAAAGCCAATAAAAAAGCATTCCGAGAGTGCCAAATATTTGAACTGGGTTTTAATCTCAGATCTTCAATAGCTTTGATCTGCTCAAGTGATAATTTCGTTTTAGATGTAGAATTGGATTTTTTAGGAAGATTGAATTCTTTCGCTTCCATTGGGTTTGAAGGTATCAACTTGGCTAAAACTGCTTTATCCAAAATGGCCTTTACAGTCGCAAAATTTTTATGAATGGTTGTGGCTTTATTGTTATACGGTTTACTCTGGAGATAGGTAACAAGCTTATTCAGGAATTCTGCATCTATGGAACCGAAAGGAAGATCATTTGAGCCGTGAAACTTCCTTACTTTTTCAATTGCCACTTTGTTTTGCTTCCAAGTGTAGAAGCTCTTTTTCTCGATCTCTTCTTGATATTCTTCAGCAAATACAAAAAAATTATCCTTAGAAAAGTTTTGCAATCTTCTTTTAATACCGTCCGCACTTGCAATTCTATCGTTATCTAAGTCCCAAAATGCTTTTTCAGCTTTTCCCCGAATTTTACCAAGTCGTTTATTCAATTCGTGAACTTCAGATTCTTTCCCGAAAGTCTTTCTTACTTTCTCTTTCCCTTGATTCCAATCATTAGGATGTAGTCTTATTCCTGTATTGTGATACTTCTTTTTCCGATTGTGGATAATTCGCAAATAGATTGGGCATAAGCCTCTTTTATTAGGGCGATCTTCTCTAAGGTAGAACTTAAATGTTGCAGGCATTTTGGTAAGGTTCGTTACAAGTCTTCTGCCAATATATAAAAATGGTAGAACATTGGTAGAACAAAAACCGTAATTAGTGTATCTTTATATATTAACAAAGATTACATTATGGGCTTTTAAAGCACTATTTGAAAGGATTAGGTTTCACTTCATAACAGTTCTTGAGTCCCTCCTTTGGTACATCAAAAGGCTTGATGAGTTTTACGCTCATCAAGCTTTTATTGTTTTACGTATTTGTGCATCTCATCTCATTATAGTTGGCCTGGCCAATATTCCTGTTCTATTTAAAGTCTTATAAAAAGAGATTTTTAATCTTGTTTTCCCAAGCTTATTTCAATATTAAAATTTTATAATAAATCTGTAACAGTCAGCGTTATTCTCACTCTTGTTAGTAAAAAGAAGGACAAATTATGATAAAGTATCTCGCATTCTGTTTTATGGTAATAGCTGGATATATTTTCTATTCATCCTTGCCCGTGTATCAAGGGCCGGGTATAACTGCTGAAAATGAACCCCAACTTTCGCACTTAAGCTGGCAGAAGCCCGTCAATTTCAGATCCGCTACTTTGGTGCCCAAAAGAGTTATAGAGGGTGAAGTACGCATTGTTAAAAAAAAGCGCTATTTCTTTGACTCCATGTCAGAATATGCACCAGTTGATGCTGTTGTAGGCTGGAGCGAATTATCAGATGAAAGAAACTTGGATTTTATTCACTTCTCAATTGATAAGCGTTCCTATAATGTTGAGGTTGCACGGCCCCCTGTGCCATTGCAACAAATTTATGAACAAACAGACTTATGGCATCTTGTACCCTCAACCTCATCGATTGATGAAAAAGTAAAGGGGCTAAGAAATGGACACATTATCAAACTAAAAGGACTCTTAATTGATATTCAATCAGAATCAGATTATGGATTCTTTACTAAAGCATCTGAAAGCAGATCAAATCATAAAGATGGATTTATAATCTGGGTTGAAGAGCTTACTATAAAACAATAAATATTAATTTCTGTTGATTGTAATGTTCCCAAAAATTATTTTCATTGAATAATCGGTGTTAAATTAAATATTCATTTAAAAAATAATTGGGTGAAATGTCTGAAAAACAAAAGGGTACGGTTAAATGGTTTCATAATACCAAGGGTTATGGTTTTATAAGCACAGACTCAGGCGATGATGCTTTTGTACATTATTCTGAAATTCAATCGGATGGTTTTAAAAAATTACGTCGCGGCGAGGAAGTAGAATTTCTATTAGATGATGGTGACAAGGGGTTACATGCTAAAGAAGTTGTTTCCTTAAATCCACTAGAGGATCAAGCAGAATAATATTACATGGCCTGGCTAAAAGATGTCTATTTAGATGTAGTCATACTGCTATTCATAGTCCTTTATGCAATAACAGTAAACCAAGTACTTGAGGTTGTACTCTGGGTATATACTGCTTTATTAATACTCAGTAAAGTACTTTCCCTATTTATGCCTTCGCTACAGCGCAAAGCTGGAAATACTGAGGCTCCCATCCTTTTTTATCACATTGTTTATGCACTTAGTGCAGGGATATTTTTCTATGCATCAAATTATTATTTG
>Ga0136557_1001746_pt1 | contig 13412 bp, 8 predicted proteins | sample AntRauTorckE6832_FD_104796 | JGI IMG/M metagenome (GOLD analysis project Ga0136557, IMG submission 104796) | Saline lake microbial communities from Rauer Islands, Antarctica - Metagenome Torckler E6 #832 | ecosystem: Environmental > Aquatic > Non-marine Saline and Alkaline > Saline | place...
ATTTTGTCCCCATTAATACAGTGTATTTTTCTGATTACCAATCAAAGCTTAACTCGAAGTATGTAGAAAGCAAAAGGACTACTGTGTTGCCCTTGGTTGCATCATAAAAATACTCACCGAGAGCTAACATATGCACATTATTATGCTGCCATCTTTAAGGGTATTTTCCAGTTTTTAAAGCCTTAAAAAATTATTTTTTTTCCTGCCGAACTTCTTCAACCTTTATTGTTTGACATTGCCAATAATATTTTTTTATGCAATAGTTACGTGCGTTTACATAATATACAACACGCGCAGAAATCTCATTTTTAAACGCACATCAGTTCTCTAGATGCGCTATAAAAGCTCTTTTTTCTCTTGCTTTTTTTGGGGAAATAGGATATTCACAAAGTAGGAGTAAACGTTACACAACGTAGGAATACCACATTGTAGTAACGTGCATATGTGAGATATGGAACAGCGTGGTAGTCGCAAAGAGGAAAATTTCTTTATTTTGTTTTGTGCATATGCATTTTATACTACACTGTAGCACTTCTCTTCAGCAAAACAGTTTCTGGGGCATTTTGTGCATATATTTTTTAACCAGACGATAGAGGAGCAACACGCGGTGAAAAACGAGACATAGCCCAATTGATTTTCAGAAAGTTGCAACCACACAATCCATCTCCTTCCCTGCCCACCAGATCAGGGGAGGAGCAAGCATGACACCTAATCCGGAGGACAAAACAAATGGCTGACAAAACTGCTTTAAAGGAATTCAAGAAGATGTGGGACTGGCTCTACAGACATCCGGCTCACGACAAACAGTACTATGTCAAACATGTTGCTAAAGCCGATCCGCCCTGGAAAAACGATTGCCCGCTCTGCGATCTTTCCGACGGAGATTGCACCGAATGCCTGAGCCTCTGGAATGAAGGAAACGGCAGCCTGTGCGACGACCCAAACTCGCCACTGAACAAATGGAGAAAAACATATCTTGGAGATCCGCACTTTAGAACCTGGTATGCCGGCAAGGTAAGCAGTCTGGTCGACGGTATGACACGCTAGAGCTATCGAGATGAATATTATTAATTAATCACACCTTCGGCCACAAGCAAGACGAAGCCGAGGAAAGTGCCCCCTATTAGGAGGATACGGAAATGGTAACCAAAGAAGCGGTAAGCGAGTTCAAAAAAATGTGGACATGGTTGTACAGACATCCCGCACATGACCAAAAGTACTATATCAAGCATGTCGCCAAAGCCGACCAACCTTGGAAAAACGATTGCCCGCTGTGCCATCTTTCCGAAGGGGAATGTCGGGAATGCCTTGCTCTCTGGGATAAAGGAAACGGCACCCTTTGTGAGGATCCGGGATCACCGCTTTCCCAGTGGCGGGGTACACACCTTAACAATCCCAATTTTCGTATGTGGTATGCCGGTAAATTAGCCGACATGGCACACAAATATTTGCAATAGAAAAGGAGCCCAATTACCCCAACGGACTGTGCCATTACAACTATTATGTGATTTTTCGGAGGTAAAAAAGGTCGCGACCCTCGTCAATTCAGGCATGACCAAAGAAGCGACAAAAGCTTAGCCAGCAAGGTAAAAATCGAAAAGACCAACGACCTTTCCCTTGCATTTTTCGATTGCTTCATATAATCATGCGAGGAATTTTTATATGCATATGCAAGAAATACTACACTGTAGTAGGGTGAGAGCTCGCTCCCTCAACTGCGGCAGATATGTGCATTTTGAACCAGGGCAGACCATGGAGGTCGGGAGACTGAGAGCCGGTCGTCCTGTCGCAACACAACTCAGTCCCTGCAACTTTATACCAAGGAGAACTATTGAGATGGTCTCAAATAGTCGCACCCTTCTTCCACCCCATTTACTGGTAACAAAGGGAGATCGTTTTGAAGAATTTTAGTTTGAACCCGGAACTTTATGGTGAAATAGAGAGGCTGGGTGCCAAAGATATGGAAACGTGTATGCAGTGTGGTAATTGCTCAGCTGCATGCCCCCTGTCGCAAGAAGAAAGCACCTTTCCCAGAAAAATTTACCGGTATCTCCAGCTTGGCCTTAAAGATAAGGTTCTGGAGTCCCCTGAACCATGGCTCTGCTATTACTGCGGTGACTGCAACACCGATTGTCCCCGCGGTGCTGAACCAGCCGAGACAATGATGGCGACACGCCGGTGGCTGACAACCCAGTATGATTGGACCGGCCTGGCCAGATTATTCTATTCTTCTCCAAAGTGGGAAGTGACTGCGTTTGCCGGTATAGCGTTTTTCGTCATGGCCCTCTTTATCCTCTTTCATGGTCCCATCGTTACAGACGCCGTGGAACTCAACACTTTTGCCCCGGTACATTATGTCCATATCGGCGATCAAATCATGATATTGATTGTCCTCGGGCTGCTCGGTTCCAACGCAATCAACATGTATTTCAAGATAATGCAGGGGACCAGGGTACCACTGCGACTCTACATCACCCAGGCACCGGTATTCATCATCAATTACTTCACTCAGAAAAAATGGAGAAAATGCGGCACCGGGCCATCCAGCGCCTGGGCACGCCACTTTTTCCTGTTTTCCGGCTGGGTTGCCATGGAAGTCTTGGTCATGATTTTTCTGACATCTTTTCAGACTGATATCGTCCATCCCTTCTGGCACCCCACACGTATTGTCGGCTATTATGCCACCATTGCGCTCATGCTCGGCTCCGCCAGCATGCTGTATGGCAGATGGTTCAAAAAAGAAGAGAATCTTCATCGGTATTCCGATTTCACCGACATGTTCTTTCTGGTATTGATTTTTGCCATCGCCATCACCGGTATTTTTGTTCACTTTGCCAGGCTCGGCGGACTGCCGCTGACGACCTATACCATTTATGTTGTGCATGTAGGTATCTGCGTCGGCATGCTGATGATCATGCTGCCGTTTGGCAAGCTTTCCCACCTGATGTACAGGCCACTTGCCATTTTTCTCACCTCAATCAAACAGCAGGCCCAGAAAGAATCACAGACCGACCCTGAAATTCTTAAAAAGCAGATCGGCAAAACATTCGAGGGCTGCATGCAGTGCGGAACCTGTACCGGCGTATGTCCGTCCGTGCAGATACACAACTACAGCCCGCGTCTGGTGCTTCGCAATCTTGCCCTTGATCGGGCTACCGACACCAACGTCGACGATGCTGTATGGAGCTGCGTTACCTGCAACAGCTGCGTTGAACACTGTCCGCGAGGCACCGAACTTCTCAGTCTGGTTAAAAATGTGCGAAAAAATACTGTTGCGGCCGGCAATCTGCCGAAACAGCTCAAAAGCCCTCTGGACAGCATGAAGAAGGAAGGTACCCCCTGGCCCGGTAAACGCAAAGATCGAACGCAGTGGACCAAAAGCCTTGAACTTCCTCAATATGACGCCGGTAAAGAATACTGCCTGTTCACTTGCTGCACAACGGCCTACGATGACACCCCTGCTCAAGGCAGCAAGGCAGGTGGCCTGGCGCTTATCAAGCTCCTTGAAATCGGAGATGTATCGTATGGATCTCTGGGAGCCGGAGAATCCTGCTGTGGCGATCAGGCCGAAAAAATTGGAGACACGAAGCTGGCGGCATCGCTCACGCAATCCAACACCGATCTTTTCCAAAGCAACAAGGTTAGAAAGATTCTGACATCATCGCCGCACTGTCTCAACGCCTTCAAGAAAAACTATCCCGATCTCGATGCCGGTATAGAAACGACCCACTATACCGAGTTGCTTGACATGCTGATCAGTCAAAGAAAACTCACTCCTTTGAGCGAAATCGACATGAAGGTGACCTATCACGATCCATGCTACCTGGGCCGACACAACAAGGTATATGATGCACCGCGACGTATACTGCAGTCCATCCCAGGGCTTGAGCTTATCGAAATGCAAAACCACATGCAGCGCAGCCAGTGCTGCGGTGGTGGCGGAGGCGGAGCCTGGCAGATTCGGCCCATGGACGAAGACCATGGTGTAACACGAATCCGTGAAGCCCTGGACACCGGCGCGGAAGTTATCGCAACCGCCTGTCCCTACTGCATCCGCATGCTCAACGACGCCATTACCAAACTTGGCGCTGAAAATAAAATTATAGTCCGTGATGTGGCGGAGCTTCTTCTCCAGTCCGTTGAAGCTTCTTTTATATCAGGCCACACTGAAAGCACCCATCAGGAGGAGTACAATGTCTGAACGTATTGGATTTTTTATCTGCCACTGCGGTATCAATATCGCCTTTAAGGTGAGAGTCAAGGAGGTGGCCGAATATGCCGCCACATTTCCAGGTGTCGTAGTAGCAAAAGACTATCTTTTCATGTGTTCCGACCCCGGTCAGGAGCTCATTGAAAAAGAGATTCAAGAAAACGACCTCACCCGTGTTGTTGTTGCCGCCTGTTCACCAAGAATGCACGAAAAAACTTTTCGTGCGGCCTGCGAGCGATCAGGGCTCAATCCCTACCATGCCTTTCATCAGGTATGCGTTCGCGAACATGGCTCATGGGTAACGGAAACAGAAGATGAGGCCACCAAGAAGGCCATTACTATCGTCAAGGCCGGTCTGTCCAGAGTTTCCTACCAGGACAGCTTGCATCCAAAATCCTTTCCCGTCAATCCCAATACCCTGATTGTCGGTGGCGGTATTGCCGGTATGCAGGCCTCTCTTGATATCGCAAGTGCCGGCAACACCGCCTACCTTGTGGAGCAGCAGCCAACCGTGGGCGGTCATATGCTCCAGTATGACAAAACCTTTCCAACGCTTGACTGTGCCGCCTGTATCGGTACGCCAAAGATGGTTTCCGTGGGCCAGGAAAAAAATGTCAACTTGATGACCTACAGTGAGGTTGAGGAGGTCAATGGTTTCGTTGGTAATTTCCAGGTAACGGTCAAACAGAAGGCCAGATACGTCAAATCCAACTGTACAGGCTGCGGCGACTGTGCCAAGGTCTGCCCGGTCGAGGCGCCGAATCATTGGGACAACGGGACCAAAATGCGCAAGGCAATCTATATCCCCTTCGCGCAGGCGGTGCCCGTACGTTTTGCCATCGACAAGAAAGACCGCGGTCCTTGCGTTCAGCGTTGCCCTGCCGGCATCAATATTCAGGGATTTGTCGCCCTTATAAAAATGGGTGAACACGCCAAGGCATTGCAACTGATCATGGAAAAAATGCCCCTTCCCGGCTCACTTGGCCGCATATGCCCGGCACCCTGTGAGACCGAGTGCCGCAGGAAAGAAGTCGATAAGCCCCTGGCCATCTGTTCACTGAAAAGATATGCCGCCGACCAGGCCGACTGGGAGACCCTTCCCGTGCCTGAAATTGAGAAAAAAGATGAAAGCGAGAAGGTTGCTATTATAGGCGCCGGTCCTGCCGGTCTCACTGCGGCCTATTTTCTTGCCTTGGAGGGCTATCATCCAACCATATTCGAAAAAGCCCCAAAAACAGGAGGCTGGCTGCGTTACGGTATTCCGGACTATCGATTGCCCCAGGATGTCCTTGACCGCGAGGTCGCCTACATCGAAAAACTGGGCGTCAACATAGAGGTAAATGCCAATATTGGTAGTGAAAAAACCATTGAAAGCCTCATGCGGGAAGGCTTCAAGGCCGTATATCTGGCAGCAGGCGCCCATAAAAGCCGGAAAATGAACATCAAGAACGAGGACGCCGAAGGCGTTATCCACGGTATTGACTACCTCAGCCGTCTCAACCGTGAGGAAGATGTGACCACCGGCCGCAAGGTTGTCGTTGTCGGTGGAGGCGACGTTGCCATTGACGCGGCACGGGAAGCCATTCGACAGGGCGCCGGTGAAGTCACTATTGTCTACCGCCGCAGTAGAACGGAGATGCCGGCGGTTGAAGCCGAGATCAAAGCTGCCGAGGAAGAAGGCATCAAAGTAAACATTCTCCAGAATCCCATCGAAGTACTCACCGACGGCGGCAAGGTTGTTGGGGTTAAGTGCATGAAGATGGAGCTTGGTGAACCGGACGAGTCGGGCCGCAGAAGGCCTGTACCGGTGGAAGGCTCGGAATATGACATCGAATGCGATATGGTGCTTCCCGCCATCGGCCAGCAGGTCAACAGCGAGTTTATCAAAGGGACTGATGGCATCGAGCTCACCCGCTGGGGAACAATTGATGCCGATCCGGTAACCTTTCATACCAGCAAACCTGGAGTTTTTACCGGCGGTGACGTTTACACCGGCCCCAGCATTGCCGTTGAAGCAATTGGAGCCGGCCAGGAAGCCGCCATCTCCATCAGTAAGTATCTCAAAGGGGAAGAACTGTTCGAGAACCGGCAAAAACGTCCAACCGGTGATAATTGGCAGAAAATTCCGAAAAACACTCCCACTGCCGAAAGGGCCAAAATGGCTGAACTGGCCGTCTCAGAAAGGGTTGCAAATTACAAGGAAATCGAACTCGGTTTCAGTGAAAGTCAAGCAATGGAAGAAGCAGCGCGATGCGTCGACTGCGGCGGCTGCTGCGAATGCAAACTCTGTATCGACCAATGCAAAGCCGAGGCCATCAACCATGACGATTCCGATAAACGTGAAGTCATCGATGTTGGCTCCATTATTGTAGCCACCGGCTTTGATCCCATGGATCCCACACCGATGAAGCAATACGGCTATGGCAAATATGCCAACGTCTTCACCAACCTGGAATTCGAACGACTCTCAAATGCCACTGGACCGACATCGGGCAAGCTCTTGAAACGCGATCTCAATGATCGCATGAAATTCACCGAGCCGCCCAAATCCGTCGCCATTCTCCACTGCATCGGAAGCCGCGATAAAAACTATCACGAGTACTGCTCCAGGACCTGCTGCATGTATGCCCTCAAATATGCACATCTTCTCAAAGATAAATGTGGTCATGATACCGAGGTATACAACTTCTATATTGATATGCGCTGCTTCGGCAAGGGCTACGAAGAGTTCTACAAGAAGGTCCAGGAAGAAGGCGTACGTATGATCCGCGGCAAGGCCGGCTCCATTACGGAAAAGGAAAACGGCATTCTCACCGTTAAAGCCGAGGATACACTCTCCGGCAGAATCGTCGAAGTTGATGTCGACATGGCCATCCTCTGCACAGCCATGGAAGCTCGGGACAACGCCGGTGATATCATGCGGAAGTTCAGCATAGGTATCGGCCAGGACGGTTTCTTCCAGGAAGAGCATCCCAAGCTTGCCCCGGTATCCACACCTTCAGCCGGTATATTTCTCGCCGGCGCCTGTCAGGGACCAAAAGATATCCCTGACACGGTAGCCCAGGCCAAGGGAGCCGCAGCGGAATGTCTGGCCCTGTCATCCGCTGGACAGGTTGAAGTACCACCAATGATCTCCAGTATTGACCCCGACATCTGTGTCGGTTGTCAACTCTGTATCGGACTCTGTCCCTACGGCGCCATTGAGTTCAACGAATTTGCCGGGATCAGTGAAGTCAACTCCGCCATATGCAAAGGCTGCGGCAGTTGTTCAGGTGCTTGTCCAAGTGGTGCTCCCAAAGTGCGACACTTTACCGACAAACAAATATTTGCCGAAATTGACGGAATTTTAATAAATTAAAGAAGTAGAGAAGGAGTCCAAGATGAGTGAGTTTGAACCGAAAATAGTATCCTTTTTTTGTAACTGGTGCACATACACCGCCGCTGATCTGGCAGGTACCTCACGACTGTCGTACCCCCCCAATATCAAAATTATTCGGGTGATGTGCAGTGGAATGGTCGACCCCAAGTATGTCCTTAAAGCATTCCTCAACGGAGCGGACGGTGTTCTCATCGGTGGATGCTGGCCCGGAGACTGCCATTATATCAATGGCAACCTCAAAGCAAGACGCCGGGTCGCCCTGCTCACAGAGCTTCTTGACCAGTACGGCATTGGCCCTGATCGTCTCTGGCTGCGCTGGATAGCCGCCAGTGAGGGAACGATGCTGAAGGAGGTCGCCGATGAAATGACAGAGAAGCTCAAAGAACTCGGCCCCAGCCCACTGAATAAGACCACGACAAAAGTCGCTTGAGAAATGGAGATGGAATAATGTCTAAATATGTAAAATTGTCGTTTGACAAAGGCGGACTCAACACCCAGCTGGCCGAGTTTTTCTCGGGTATGCTGGAAAATCAAGCGGTGGATGCCCTGATGGCGCCCATGGCGCAACCGAAAAAAGGCGTCATGCAGACCCTGGTGACCTCCAAGGACAATTTGGAGCCCCTTGATCCTTTCGCTCCGGTTATGCCGGTAAACAGCGCCAAACTGGCCTCTTCATTGACGGCAAAACCCTCAGGTAAAAGAATCGCCATGGTTTTGCGATCCTGCGAGGTACGAGCCCTCGTCGAACTGGTCAAATTAAAGCAGGCCAATCTCGATGATACACTGCTCATCGGCATGGATTGTCTCGGCAGATATGAAAACACCGATTTTCTCAAATTTCAGGCCAAGCAAGGGACCTCGGAATCATTTCTTGAAGGTGCACTGAACGGCAAGACTGAAAGCGAAGGTTTTGATGTTGCCGGCGCCTGTAAGATCTGCGAGCAGCCCGTTGCACCCAATGTCGATATTCGCATTTGCGCCATCGGCTCAGGAGCAGGCTCTCTCTACCTCGAAGCTGTTACCGAAAAAGGCGAAGAAGCCTTAAGCAAAGCGGGAGCCAAATTCGTGGACGCTCCCGGCGGTCGCGATGACGCGGTAAAGAAACTGAGCGCTGCCCGGACCGAGGCACGAGATGCACTTTTTGCCTCCTACCGTGAAGAAACCGGAACCTTCGATGCCTTAGAGGAAAAACTGGCCGCCTGCATTAACTGTTATAACTGCCGTGTTGCCTGTCCGGTGTGTTACTGTAAAGAATGTGTCTTTGTTACCGACACCTTTCGCCACAAGGGGGAACAGTTTATCGGCTGGGCCAACTCCAAAGGCTCACTGAAAATGCCCACGGACACAAGCTTTTACCACCTGACTCGAATTACCCACATCGCCGCCTTCTGTGTCGGCTGTGGCCAATGTACCTCGGCCTGTCCCAACGATATCGATGTTATGCCGATTTTCAGAACTTCAGCGGCTAAAGCTCAGGCTCGTTTCGATTACGAGGCCGGTAGATCCCTTGATGAGCCACAGCCACTGAGTGTTTTCGACAACGATGAACTCCTGGAAGTAACAGGCCAGAGCAAATAGGAGACATATTATGGCAGAGAAAAAGCCGACGGGCACAGTCCTTGTGGCCGGAGCCGGCATATCTGGAATTAAGGCAGCCATTGAATTGGCGGAAACCGGATATAAGGTTTTACTCACCGATTCCTCCACTCAGGTGGGCGGCATCCTGGCAAAACTTGACTATCAGTTTCCCTCAGATCACTGCGGTATGTGTCGGATGCTCCCCATGGTAGGACGAGAGTATTCATCTGAATACTGTATGCGAAAAAGCCTCTATCACGAAAACATCGAAATCCTCCCATTTACCGAGGTTACCGGTGTTACAGGTGATGCAGGAAAATATAGTGTGGAATTGAAAAAGAAGGCGCGCTACGTCAACCCCGAAGTATGCAACGAACTGGGAAAATGTATCGATGTCTGCCCGGTGGAAGTTGAAGATGAGTTCAACCACGGGCTCACCAAGCGCAAAGCGATCTACAAGCCCATACCGCACAACACTCCGCAGATGCTTCTTATCGACAAGAACGCCTGTACAGAGTGCGGTGAATGCGTCAATGTCTGTTCCACCAATGCCATCAACCTCGAAGCGGAGGACGAGATGGAAACCCGCGAGGTAAACAGTATTGTCCTGGCCTCCGGTGTAAAACTCTATAACACTAAGGATTTTGAAGATGCCAAATCCTATGCGGTTTCCCCCGATGTTGTCACCTCGCTCGCCTTTGAGCGTATGCTCAGCAGCACAGGAACCTACGCTGACGGGTTGATCACCCGTCCCTCCGATGGCAAGCCGGCAAAGAAAATTGCCTGGATCCAGTGCATGGGATCGCGCAACAGGCGACAGAACCGGGACTACTGTTCCTCGGTCTGCTGCATGTTCGCCTTAAAAGAGGCCGTTCTCGCTAAAGAAAAGGGTGGAGAGGATGTAGAAACCACCATTTTTTATATGGATATGCGCACCTTCGGCAAGGGGTTCCAGCAGTACAAGGAGAATGCGGTGGACGAACACGGCGTTAAGCTTATTCGCTGCCGTGTCCAGGAGGTCGTGCGTCAACCGGACGGCAGCCTGCAAATTCGATATTTCGATCCGGAGACCAACGAATTCTTTTTTGAGTATTACGACATAGTCGTCTTGTCGACCGGCCAGATTCCCTTCAATGATCATAAGAACTGGGCCGATCTGCTCTCCGCCGAACTCAGTCCCCAGGGACTGCTGGCAACCGAACAGTACAGTAAGGTTAAGCTTGCCGGCAAACAAGGCATCTTTATGTGCGGTTCTCTTATGGGACTCACCGATGTCAGCGAGGCCATGTCCAGTGGTATTGCCGCTGCCGGCGAGGCCACCAATTTCCTCACAACCATCGATGTCGAACGTCGGCTGGGTGAAGACATCCCAGAGCCCAAAACAGACAACCGCGGTAATCCCAAGGTAGCCGTCCTCGTCTGCAAATGCGGCAATCTTGCCGGCGCCGAAGGGCTTGACATCACCTTGCTCGAATCTGAACTCAATAAGGTAAAAGATGTCGAGGCTGTTCATATCGTCGAGTCTATGTGTTCAACGGAAGGGCAGGATGAGGCACTTGAGCTCCTCAAGAGTTCCGGCTGCAATCGACTCCTCGTCGGGGCCTGCCAGCCCTATATGTACCGGCGCAAACTCAAAGATATCGCGAGAAAAGCCGGTTTCAACTCTTCTCTTATTCAAATATTCGATTTTCTGGGTATTTCAAGAAGAGGTATCCACGAGGACGACAAAACTTCCTGGACGAAACGGGCAATTCATGAGATTAAGGCTGACATTGCCATGATGAAGGAGAAGCCGGCGCTTAGTGTCCAGTCAATGCCCATTAACGAAAACGCCCTGATAATCGGCGGTGGTATTGGCGGCATGCAGTCCGCATTGTCCCTGGCCAATCGCGGTGTTCCCGTTCATCTGGTGGAAAAATCAGGCGAGCTTGGCGGTTTTGCCGGCAACTTCATCTCCTCTACCGTTGATGGCCTCGCTCCCATGGAGATGGCCAAGGACATGAAGCTCAAGGTCTTTGAAAACAAGAAAATCACCGTCCATCTCAACGCCGAGGTGGAAAAGACCGAGGGCACCCTTGGCTCCTTTGAATCCAAAGTTGTCTATAATGAAAACGGTGAAAACACCTACTTGCACCATGGCGCTACAATATTGGCCACAGGCGGTCATGAAGGCGCCATTAACGAATACAGCTATGGTGAAGCCGACAACATCATGACCCAGTTTGAATTCAAACAGGGACTGGAAAAGGGTGACATTGATGTCAGCGCAGCTGAAGACATCGTTATGATTCAGTGTGCCGGATCCCGCGAAAAGGGCAAGCGCGAGTACTGCAGCCGGATATGCTGCATGTGGGCCGTGGCAAATGCCCTGAAGATCAAGGAGAAGAATCCGGATACCAGGGTCTTCGTGCTCTACCGCGATGTTATGACCTACGGCTTTCTCGAGCAATATTACACCAAGGCGCGCCTGGCGGGTGTCATATTCGTCAGCTATGAACTCGATTCCAAACCGGATGTGGAGATCGTCGAAGGCAAGCCGGTTGTCAAGTTCCATGAAAGCGTGCTCAACGCCCCCATTGAACTCACTCCGGACTACCTGCTGCTCTCCACGGGTGTCGATCCGGAACCAAGCAACACGGCACTTTCCGAAACTTTTGGTGTGGATCTCAACAGTGATGGCTTTTTCACCGAAGCCGACTCCAAATGGCGTCCCATCGAATTCAAAAAAATGGGTGCTTTTCTTGCTGGTGTTGCGCATTCACCGATGCCGCTTCCCGATGTCATAATGCAATCCGAAGCAGCAGCACAAAAGGCTTTCACCTACCTTTCCGGCGGCGAAATCCAGACGGCAAGAATCACCTCGACTGTCAAGGATGCACTCTGCGTGAGGTGCCAGCGTTGTGTCACGGTCTGCCCCTTTGAGGCCCGTTCGTATAATTCTCAGGAAGACCGCATTGAAGTTGATGCCGCAGCATGCCAGGGATGCGGCATGTGTGGTGTCGCCTGCCGCAACAATGCGGCCGAGGTCTCGGGCTGGACCGACAAGCAGATCATGTCTGTCATCGATGAAAAGCTCTCCGATGATCTTGAACTTTCCGCAATATAATAGAGGTTGACCATGGATATAAAAACAGAAGCAATAAAGGATTTGTGGAAGGATGTCGACAATACCGGAGATCTACAGCATTGCTTTGGCTGCAGTACCTGCCTCGCCGGATGTCCGGCATCATACGGCGATCCGCCGCTGCTGGTACGCAATCTGGCCCGCAAGGTGCTCTACGGGCTCGAGGAAGAACTTTTTGAAGAAGACACACCCTGGGCCTGTGTTTCCTGCTCACGCTGCGAGGAAATGTGCCCGATGGATGTCAAACCCTTCGAGCTCATCCTCCATATCCGCATGTGGCAGTCTGCCAACGATGAAACAAGGGTCCCCCCTTCCATCACGGAAATATACAGCCGGGGATATACCCAGGCCGTTGCCACCAACGAAGAACTGCGGGAACAGCTGGGTTTGCAACCGTTGCCGACCATCACCAAAAACGAGGAGCAGCTCAAACTGTTTCAGGAAATGCTCATGAAGACTCCTGTTGTTGCCGCTAACGACTACATGTTTGGTTAAGTGCAGTAGCACCCATAGTAAAAAGAGGATATAAAAATGGAATTTTGTCTATTTCTGGGGTGCAATACTCCAGCAGTACGGCCCGATGTGGAAAAGGGCATAAGAGTCTCCATGGAGAAGCTTGGTGTTGACCTGATAGATACGGAGAACTATGTCTGCTGCCCCGCATTCGGCTCGTTTCCATCAACCGATGAGGATTCCTGGCTGGCGACAAGCGGCTGGAATCTTTCTCTTGCCGAACAACAAGAGAGAGACATTCTAGTCCAGTGCGGTTCCTGCTACAGTTCCCTGCGTATGGGCCGTGACCACATAATGCACGATAAAAAGAAACAGGAACGTGTCAATGAACTCTTGGAGCCCACCGGCAGAAGTGTGCAGGGAACTACAAAAATTCGCCATGTAAGTGAAGTACTGTACCGCGAAATAACACCGGCAAAGATTGCCGAGAAGGTCACCCACAGCCTGGAAGGTCTGCATGGCATTGTGCAATATCCCTGCCACACTCTGTATCCCAGTGAAGTGGTAGGGTTCGAAGACTCTCCACGTCGGCCGAAAGGTTTGCGTGAGCTGGTTGAAGCGCTTGGCGCCACCGTGGACCCTTACAGCAAGGAGCTGCAGTGCTGCGG